>Ga0157345_1000034_pt1 | contig 34331 bp, 35 predicted proteins | sample MOy3yng090410_FD_105398 | JGI IMG/M metagenome (GOLD analysis project Ga0157345, IMG submission 105398) | Arabidopsis rhizosphere microbial communities from North Carolina - M.Oy.3.yng.090410 | ecosystem: Host-associated > Plants > Roots > Rhizosphere | place: USA: North Carolina | collected... | reverse complement strand
TTACAATCGGATCAGGCTGCACAGTCACAATGGCTACCGAACTCCGGTGGACATGGAGGCCCTGGCGGCATGAAAAAGGGTAAAACCCTATAACCGTGTCCAGTATCGTTTGACCAGATCAACGCCAACCCTCTCCCCCAAGGGGGCGAGGGGGAAAGGGGGCAGACCGAGCGCTGTTCAAAATCTGAGTTCGACTTGATGTTTCAGGTCGGCGTATCTCGAACAAACAACCCGATCAGTCCCCTCTCCCTCTGGGAGAGGGCTAGGCGGGCGGCGTTCCGATGAGGGGCTTTTAAAAACTCAGAACGCGCCCATGTAATCACGCTTGCCCACTTCAACACCGTTATGACGCAGCAACGCATAAGTGGTGGTGACGTGGAAGAAGAACTGCGGCAAACCATAAGTCAGCAGGTAAGCCTGACCGCTGAAGCGCTTCTCTTTCGGCGTGCCTGGACGGGTGACGATTTCGATGCCTTCCTTGCCATCGATCTGCTCTGGCTTGATCTCGCCAATGTAGGCCAGCACCTTGGCGATCAGGGCTTGCAGCTCGGCGAAGGTGGTTTCTGTGTCGTCGTATTTCGGCACTTCGACTTCAGCCAGACGCGAGGAAACGCCTTTGGCGAAGTCCACGGCGATCTGCACCTGACGGGTCAGCGGGAACATGTCCGGGTACAGACGGGCCTGCAGGAACGCGTTCGGGTCGATGTTTTTCTCGGTGGCGTGGGCTTCAGCCTTTTTCAGCACATCGCTCAAAGCGTTGAGCATTTGTTGAAAAACCGGGACGGATGCGGCGTACAGGGAAATGGTCATGGCAGTCTCGTGTAGTGGCTGGGTGGAACAAGGAGGCGATTATAGCCATGCTTGATGACCACACGGCTTGCCTTTTGTTTGGCAAGGATTAGGCTAGGCGCCTTCGACTGCAGAGGGAACGCGCGATGACCACAGAACCAGAATCCACCTTCGACGAGCCACGGCTCAACGCCACGGAAATCCGCATCCTCGGCTCGTTGATCGAGAAACAGGCGACCAGCCCGGAAACCTATCCGCTGACCCTTAATGCGTTGGTCACGGCATGCAATCAGAAAACCAGCCGCGAACCGGTGATGAACCTGACTCCGGGTCAGGTCGGCCAGAGCCTGCGCGCACTGGAGGGTCGCGGTTTCGCCAAACTGGTGATGGGCAGTCGCGCCGACCGCTGGGAGCACAAGGTCGACAAGGCGCTGGAACTGGTGCCGGCGCAAGTGATTCTCAGTGGATTGATGTTTCTGCGCGGCCCGCAGACCGTCAATGAGCTGCTGACCCGCAGTGGCCGCATGCATGAATTTGAAGACACCGAGCAAGTGGTGCATCAGCTTGAGCGGTTGATTGCGCGCGGGCTGGCGGTGTTGATTCCGCGTCAGGCCGGGCAGCGTGAAGATCGTTACACCCATGCGCTGGGGGATCCGGCGGATATCGAGGTGATCATGACGGCGCGGCAGAATCCGTCGGATCGCGGTGCAAACAGTGGCGTCTCGGTCGAGCGCATCGAAGAGCTCGAAGCGCGAATCGCCGCGCTGGAAGAACGCCTGGCCCGCCTCGAATAACCGCACAAAACCAATGTAGGAGTGAGCCTGCTCGCGATAGCGGTGTGTCAGTCAAATATGATGTGACTGACACACCGCTATCGCGAGCAGGCTCACTCCTACAAGGGATCTATGTTTTACTCGCCATCCCAGTAATCGACGCCATCCGCCTGCCGTGCCACCGCCACAAAACCTGAGGCATTGCCCTCGGCATCAACCTGAAAATTATCCATCACCGCATATTTGTTCGAATCCGGGTATTCGCAGATTTCCGGCTGTTGCTGCGTACTCACCGCCAGATAACGCAGTTCGGCCTGACTGGTATTGATGATCTGATGCGCCTTCTCCGGCCCACCCGGCGGACAGGCGATCACATCACCTTCGCGAATCGGAAAACGCTCGGTGCCGAGACGCACCTCGCCCTCCCCGGCCACCACGTAGAACATTTCTTCGTTGACCCGATGACTGTGAAACGGGCTGCCGCGCATGCCCGGCGGCAAGGCGTACAGGCGATAGCCGAGTTTTTGCGAACCCAATTGCTGACCGACGCGGGCCATGCGCTGCTGATAGCGGCCGGCGGTTTCGCCTTCCGGGGCCAGGGCTTCGGGCAGGGGTTCGAGTTCGACCTGATGCAGATTGAGGATGGGCGGATGCATGGGGGCCTCGGTCACGGTTTTTGTGGTGGGCAAGTCTGGGCTTGCTGGGGAGGCAGTATAGGCAAGGTTCTGATCTGAATCCGTTGTGAGGCCATCGCGAGCAGGCTCACTCCTACAGGGTGAACGCATTCCAAATGTAGGAGTGAGCCTGCTCGCGATGGGGCCGGTAAGGCTCTTACACAATTCGCTGATCAGCTCCGGGCAAACGCCACCGCCGCCGCAAACTGCTCTTCAGTCGGGCGCACACCGGTGTACAACACAAACTGCTCCAGCGCCTGAATCGCAATCACCTCAAGACCGGTGATGACCTTTTTACCCTCGGCCCGGCCAAGCACGATCAACGGCGTCTCCGACGGAATCGCCACCACATCAAACACCGTATCCGCCGCTTTGATCACTTCTGACTCAAACGCCAACTGCCCCGCTTCCGGCCCGCCGTCCATGCCCACTGGGGTCACGTTGATCAGCATCTGCGGACGCTCATCACCCAGCTCAGCCTGCCAGCGATAATCCAGCGAATCCGCCAGCGCACGCCCGGCGCGCTCGTTGCGGGCGACGATCAAACCGTTTTTATAACCGCCATCGCGCAAGGCGCTGGCCACGGCTTTGGCCATGCCGCCGCTGCCACGCAGGGCGAAGGTCGAGTCCTTGGGCACCGCGTGGGCTTCCAGCAGTTGCGCGACGGCGATGTAATCTGTGTTGTAAGCCTTGAGATGGCCGTCGGTGTTAACGATGGTGTTGATCGACTGGATCGCCGCCGCCGACGCGTCCAGCTCATCGACCAGCGCAATGCACGCTTCCTTGAACGGCATCGATACGCCGCAACCACGGATGCCCAAGGCGCGAATGCCGCCGACTGCGCCGATCAGGTCTTTACTGCTGAATGCCTTGTAGTAGAAATTCAGGCCCAGTTGCTCATACAAATGGTTATGAAAACGCAGACCGAAATTGCCTGGGCGCCCCGATAGGGACATGCACAGCTGGGTGTCTTTGTTCGGGTTCATCTGCATGAAACTTCTCCTTCAAACGCACTTTCGGATAGACGGGATTAGCCAGCCCATCGGGTTCTGAACGATCATAGAGGCCTGTTTTAAACGTGTTCTGTGGCCCTTGCATGGCCCGGTAAAGAAGCCGGTACAGACCTTACACAAAATTTACCCAGCGGCTGTGCTGATTTTCAGAATTTCGCTGTCTTAGAAGTATCCCCGCGACAACTGTGGGCCTGGTGCAGGCCCTGCCGCCGGGTCGAAGAACCGAGGAATTATCATGATTCGTAAACTCCCTATCGTCGCCCTGCTGATCGGTGCTTTTGCTGTCACAGGGCAAGCAGAAGCCCACGGCGGTGGCTGGCAGGGTCCGGCGGTGTTTGGCGCAATCGTCGGCTCGGCCATCATCGGTTCGGCGCTTATCAACCAGGATCGCCCGGTCTATGTGCAACAGGCGCCGGTGTATGCCCCGCCACCGGTGTATGTGCAACAACCGCCGCCACCGGTCTACTACCAACCGGCACCGGTGTATGTGCAACAACCGGTGTACATTCAGGCCCCCGTCTACTACGGCCCGCCTCGCGGTTATTACGGTCGGCCACATGGCTACTACGGTGGCCCACGCTGGTAATCGCAACACTGAGCCCTGCTTTTATAGCGGGGCTTTTTTATGACCGTTGGTCGGCCAGCGTCTGAAAAAATCTCGCCAAGGTCGCTGTGAGGACAGTTTCACCGGCTAAAGTCGGCATGATTGATTGAGCGTTATGGTCTTTTCCATAAAACGGTCATTTATTTGTCATGACGGAACCGCAATCTGAATCCGTCCGTAAACAACAGGTTGATAACAACAAGGACGACGGTATGCCAACACAAAACCCGCACCGCATTGTCGGTCTGTGCACCTCCAGCAAGGTGTACAGCGCGCTGACCGAGCTCAAGCATCTGGAAGGCCATCGTTGCGCCAAGTTTCTTTCGCTGCTGGCGGAAAACCTCGTGCACAAAGGTTTGCTCAACGAGCGAGAAGTCATGCACATGCTCGATCAAGTGGTCGATTGAGCCAGTCCTCAACGGCGTCAATGACTACTATCGAAAGCGTTGATTGTCCGTAGAAGCGGCGAATCTCTAAGGTAGCTCCATTGTTAGATGGAGGTACTCGTCATGGCTCAGGTTCAAATCATGTCCGTTATCGGCAGCGCCGTTCCCGCTTCGCTCAGAGCATCGGGTCTGCTCGCCTGCTGGTATCTGATGCGCGACGGCGAAGCGATCAGCGGCCCGCTCACTTCGCTGCCCGCGGCGCAGGCACTGTCGCAGAAGATCGTCAGCGCGCCGTTTCACGCTTAAGGCAGTTGCACCTTGGGCTTGGTCTCGGCGAACAACGCCCAGCTCGACATGAACAGCGCCGCGATCAGCGGCCCGATCACAAAGCCATTCAGGCCGAATACCGCCAGACCGCCAAGGGTCGAGATCAGAATCATGTAGTCGGGCATTTTGGTGTCCTTGCCCACCAGAATCGGCCGTAGCACGTTGTCCACCAGCCCAATCACAAATACCCCGAACAAGCCCAGCACCACGCCTTGCCAGATCATCCCGCTGAGCAGGAAATACACCGCCACCGGCGCCCAGACAATTCCCGCACCCACCGCTGGCAGCAACGACAGAAACCCCATCAAGACCGCCCACAGCAATGCGCTGGGGATGTCGAGAAACCAGAAAATCGCTCCGCCCAGCGCGCCTTGAGTCACCGCGACTACGAGATTGCCCTTCACCGTCGCCCGTACCACGCGGTTGAACTTCAACTGCAAGCGCCGCTTGTGGCCTTCCTCCAGTGGCACGGCAGTGCGCACCTTGCGCGCCAGTTCGGCGCCGTCACGCAGAAAGAAAAACAGCAAATACAGCATGATGAAAAAACTCACCACGAATTCGAATGTGCCCTGACCAAAACTGAATGCCTGGCTGGCCAGCACCTGGCTGCCCTGCATCGCCGATTTGACGATTTTCTCGCGTAGCGCATTGAGTTCGCCCATGCCGAAGCGGTCGAGCAAGTGCTGAAAGTACGGCGGCAAGCTGTGCTTGAACTGCGCCAGATACGCGGCAATGTCCAGCTCACCACTTTCGATATTCTTGTAAACCGTCGCCCCTTCCTGCACCAGCAACACGCTGACGATGATCACCGGCAGAATCGCGATGACCAGACAGATGCTCAACGTGCACAGCGAGGTCAGGTTGCGTTGCCAGCCATATTTCGCCTGCAACTTGCGTTGCATCGGCGCAAACAGAATGCCGAGGATCACCGCCCAGAACACCGCACCGTAGAACGGCAACAGGATCCAGATGAAGGCCACCGTGACCAGCACCAGCAGCACGGTCAGGGATTTGAATTGAAGACTCTTTTCGTTCATGTCCGGTCCATGTCAGTCAGGCGTCATGCACGCCCCGCTCCTTAGTCAGCCGCGGCGTGCACGAGTGCCATCTTTATTCATGGAGCATAGATCCAGATCAACAAACCCCCACCACTCCTGACTTACCCTGCTGCGCTTTTGCGACCGACACCACCATGACCTCGACCTTCGCCGCCCCCGAACTGCTCGCTCCCGCCGGCACCCTGAAAAACATGCGCTACGCCTTCGCCTACGGCGCCGATGCGGTCTATGCCGGACAGCCGCGTTACAGCCTGCGGGTGCGCAACAATGAATTTGATCACGCCAATCTGGCGCTGGGCATTGGTGAAGCCCAGGCGCAGGGCAAGCGCTTCTACGTGGTGGTCAACATCGCGCCGCACAACGCCAAACTGAAGACCTTCCTCAAGGATCTGGCGCCGGTGATCGAGATGGCGCCGGATGCACTGATCATGTCCGACCCGGGGCTGATCATGCTGGTGCGTCGGCATTTTCCGCAGATTCCAATTCATCTCTCGGTGCAGGCCAATACGGTGAACTGGGCGAGCGTCGAGTTCTGGCAGCAGATGGGGTTGAGCCGAATCATCCTGTCGCGGGAATTGTCGCTGGAAGAAATCGGTGAAATCCGCGAACAGGTACCGGGCATGGAACTGGAAGTGTTCGTCCACGGCGCATTGTGCATGGCCTATTCCGGGCGCTGCCTGCTCTCCGGCTACATGAACAAACGCGACGCCAATCAGGGCAGCTGTACCAATGCCTGTCGCTGGAAATACTCGGCGCAAGAGGCCACGGAAAATCAGCTCGGCGAGATCGTCCAGACCTTCCAGCCCGAGCCGACCCTGGGCCTCGGCGCGCCGACTGATCAGGTGTTCCTGTTACAGGAAGCCAACCGCCCCGACCAATTGATGCCCGCTTTCGAAGACGAGCACGGCACCTACATCATGAACGCCAAGGACCTGCGCGCGGTGCAGCACGTCGAGCGCCTGACGCGCATGGGCGTGCATTCATTGAAGATCGAGGGCCGGACCAAATCGCACTTCTACTGCGCGCGCACCACGCAAGTGTATCGGCGGGCGATTGATGATGCGGTGGCCGGGCGTGAGTTTGATCGCAGCCTGATGACGGACTTGGAGTCACTGGCGCAGCGTGGCTACACCGAGGGTTTTCTGCGTCGGCATGTGCATGACGAGTATCAGAATTATCAGCATGGCAGCTCGGTGTCGGAGCGCCAGCAGTTCGTTGGCGAGCTGACCGGTGAGCGGCGTGAAGGGCTGGCCGAGGTCAAGGTGAAGAACCGTTTTGGTCTTGGTGATCATCTGGAGTTGATGACGCCCACGGGCAATTTTCATTTTGATTTGCTTGAGTTGCAGAGCGTCAAGGGTGAGGCGATCGAGGTGGCACCGGGGGATGGGCATACGGTTTATGTGCCGATTCCGGAGGTTGTGGATTTGCGGTTTGGGTTGTTGATGCGGGATCTGCGGGGTGCCTGAGAAGCCCCTCACCCTAGCCCTCTCCCAGAGGGAGAGGGGACTGATTGGGGGATATTGGAGAGATCCACCGACCTGAAAATTCGTCGGTGAATCCACAATCGACTCTTCTGATCAAAAAAATCAGACTTGGCCGAATCCATAATCAACTCGGTTGTTCAGCTTGACCCAATCCATAATCGACTCGATTGTTCAGCTTGACCCAATCCATAATCGACTCGATTGTTCAGCTTGGCCCAATCCATAATCGACTCGATTGTTCAGCTTGGCCCAATCCATAATCGACTCGATTGTTCAGGTCGACGTATAACGCATGACACCTCGGTCGGCCCCCTCTCCCTCCGGGAGAGGGCTGGGGTGAGGGTAAGCTTTTCCTACGCAACAAACTCCTCACGCAACATCGCCACAAACGCCTCCCGCGCCGGGTGCACCCCGGCGTTTTCATGCCAGTAAAACAAGTTATCGACGGCCGTCAGCTCCGCAAACTCATACCCCACACACCCAGCCCCTTTCGCGTACTGCTCAAACACGCCTTTGGGCACCAACGCCACCCCCGCCCCGGCACTCACACAACCGACAATCGCTCCATAGCTGGCGAGACTGACGATCGGCAGCGATAACCCCTGGCGCAACAGCCAATGCTCCAGCGCCGCCCGATACGGGCAACCCTGCGGCCACATGAACACGGTTTTGTCCTGCAGGTCTTCGATGCCGCGCACCGGCCCGAACGACGTCGACGCGATCAGCAGCAATTCTTCGCGATACATCGGCGTGCGCCTGAGCTGCGAACGCTCGACATCCACCGCAACAATCGCACCGTCGAGGCGATGGCTGACGGTGTCGTCGAGCAACTGCGCCCAAGTGCCCGTGGTGAGTTCCAGCGCCACCTGCGGGTAGCGCTGGTGAAACTTCGCCAACAAGCGCGGCAAGCGCCCGGTCGCCGATGATTCGATCGCACCGATGCGCAGCGGCCCGGACGGCTCGGCCGAGGGATCAACCGCCCGTTTCGCTTCAGCGGTCAGCGCCAGGATCTTTTCCGCATAGGCGAGAAACGTCTGCCCCGCCGGACTGATGCGCAACCCGCGTCCCTCACGCAGAAACAGCGCAACGCCCAATTCCGCTTCCAGCGCCTTGATCCGCGCGGTGATGTTCGACGGCACGCAAAACAGCTTTTCCGCCGCCCGCGCAATGCTACCGACCTCGGCCACGGTCTTGAACATACGGATTTGTGCCAGCTCCATAACCATCACTCTGAGTGAACATTCAGCGCAGTATAAGTCAGTTGTGGCGAATGATTACGCGCCCGGATACTCAGCGCATTCACACTTCTGAGCAGCCGATCATGCCGCCCCCTTCCCCACTGAAAATCCTTCTGGCGATGGCGTTTGTCGTCGGCTGCTGGGCGTATTCGCCGACCGGTATTCACATCGGCCTGCAAGCCTACGACCCCGGGCATCTGGCGTTACTGCGGTTTCTGTTGGCGTCGTTGTTCATGGTGCTGATCGCTGCGTTCAAAGGCATTCGCCTGCCGCACTGGCGCGACGTGCCGCTGTTGTTCGCCCTGGGTTTCTTCGCCGTCAGCCTGCATCACGTCGCGTTGAACATTGGCCAGCAAAGCGTCAGTGCCGGGGCTTCCAGTGTGTTGGCGCAATCGAGTCCGCTGTTCAGCACGTTGCTGGCGCGGTTCTTGTTCAAGGATCAGGTCAGCGCCTGGCGTTGGGGCTGTGTGTTACTCGGTTTTGTCGGCGTGGTGATTGTGGTCAGCGGCGATAAGGGCTTGGGCGCTATCGATGCGCATGCACTGCTGATCCTGCTGGCAGCGGTTTCATGGAGCATTTACTTCGCCCTGCAAAAACACCATGCGCGGCGTTACGACGGTTTCAGTCTGGCGTGTTACGCGGTGTGGTCGGGGACGTTGATGCTGCTGATTTATCTACCGGGGCTGGGTCAAGCTGTGCTGAATGCGCCGTTGCGGGTGCAGTGGGCGGTGTTGGCCTTGGGCGTTTTTCCCAGTGCGCTGGCCTATCTGGCGTGGGGGTTTGTGCTCAAACATGTGGATCTGAGCCGGGCGACGATGACGCTGTACTTGATACCGCCGACGGCGATGGGGATTGCTTCGGTTGGTTTGGGCGAGCGGCCAACGTTGCTGGTGCTGGTGGGGTCGGTGGTGGTGTTGATCAGTGTGTTGGCGTTGAATCTGGAGCGACGGGTTGTGGGTGTTCGGGCAGTTGGGGTCTGATCTCGGATTTGGGTTGAAACCAATTCCGCAATCGCGAGCAGGCTCACTCCTACAATGGGCAGTGGGTGTACATAGAGTCTGTGCATGCCACAAAACCTTGTAGGAGTGAGCCTGCTCGCGATGAGGCCCTGAACAACGACGCATTAATCAAATGCCAATCACCGATCAGCGCCGATCATCCGACAACGGCGTCGGCTCATCCGCTGGCGGCACATCTTCATCCGCACCCGGATCCTTCCAGTCCTCCGGCCGATCAGCATCGCTCAACGGATCACGCCCCGGACTCATCCCCGGCGGAGCATCATGATCGGCCAGTGTCGGTTCATCGGTACCGGGCAACGGCCGGGTTGGATCGGTGGGCAGCACACCGCCCTGAAACAGCAAATCATTAGCCATGACACACCTCACCAAGGAGGTCCGGAATACCCGGGCCGTACAACTTGGAATCAGGCCTTGCAGCGGCGTGCTATCGACCAGACCGACGGCGCTCAACCCTGCGCGGAAAAGCGGTCGCGGCTGTTGGTCAGGTGCAGCCACATCGCTGCCCGAGCTGCATCGGCATCCTGACGCTTGATCGCATTCAGAATCGCCTCGTGCTCCAGATGAGCCAATTGCCCGAGCTTGCTCAGATCCGCCGCGCCACGTTCAGCTGCATTGAGCCGGTTACGCGGGATCATCGCACTGCCCAGGTGCTGCATGATCTCGCTGAAACAGACGTTACCCGTGGCTTCGGCGATCAGCAGATGAAAGCGCCGATCGGCCTCGACGCAGCTGTCGTTGTTGTCCAGCAGCCGTTGATAGTCATCCAGCGCCTGGCGCATTTGCAGCAATTGCTGCTCGGTACGGCGTTGCGCCGCCAACGCCGCCGCTTGGGTTTCCAGGCCCAGGCGCAGTTCGAGAATGCTGCGCACACCGAGCGCGGTATCGACATTCAGGCGCAAGCCCTGCTCCGCCGCACGCTCGATGACAAACGTGCCGATGCCGTGCCGGGTCTCCACCAGTCCCGAAGCCTGTAATTTGGAAATCGCCTCGCGCACCACCGTGCGGCTGACACCGTGCTCCTGAACGATGGAATTCTCCGAGGGCAGTTTGTCGCCGGGCGTCAGTTGACCGAGCAGGATGCTTTGCGTGAGCTTCTCCACCAGGTCATGGGCGAGGTTGTGCGCACGTTTGCGAGCAGGAGCGTCGATATCTTCTTGCATGGTCGGTTCCGGTGATCGGGGCTTGCCGATCGTAGCATTGCGAGGCGGGTTGGCGGGATTGATTCTAGCGCCTCAACTTGTATGACAACACTCAAATAAATCGGGAAAAATCAGGCCTCCCTGAAGGTTACTCGTGCGCAGCCGGATAAATTTATCGCGCCCCCTCAAAGCACAGAACCCAATAAACGCTAGGGTAAAATACCAAAAAGCATAAGAAACCGACCTTCCAGATAAAATTAATCGGCCCTCCCCACTTGTAGGACAAAAAATCTCAGTTGTATGATGTCTATCAACAACGCAGCACCCGCCCTACCCCGCATAAAAATAATCAGTGGGAGAAAACCAAGTGAAAACCTCCGTCTCCGGGATGAACGAGGGCGTCGATTCGACACTCGCGTCGGCCATCTCGAAAGTGAAACGCAACGTCCTGCCGCTCTTCGTGATCATGTTCATCGTCAATTACATTGACCGGGTGAACATCGGTTTCGTCCGCACCCACATGGAACATGACCTCGGCATCGGTGCCGCCGCATACGGCTTCGGCGCCGGTCTGTTCTTCATCGGTTACGCGCTGTTCGAAGTCCCGTCGAACATGCTTCTGCAGAAAGTCGGCGCACGCATCTGGCTGACCCGCATCATGTTCACCTGGGGCCTGGTCGCCGCCGGCATGGCGTTCATCCAGAACGAAACCCACTTCTATGTCTTGCGCTTTTTGCTCGGTGTGGCCGAGGCCGGATTCTTTCCGGGGGTGATCTACTACTTCACCCGTTGGCTGCCCGGCGCCGAACGCGGCAAGGCGATTGCGATCTTCCTCAGCGGCTCCGCCGTGGCTTCGTTGATCTCCGGCCCGCTGTCCGGTCTGCTTCTGCAAATCAATGGGCTGGGCATGCACGGCTGGCAGTGGATGTACTTCATTGAAGGGATGTTCTCGGTGTGCCTGTGCGTGTTTGTCTGGTTCTGGCTCGACGCCAAACCCCACGACGCGAAATGGCTGAGCCGCGCCGAACAGGACGCACTGGTCAACGCCATCGATGCGGAACAGAAAGCCCGCGAAGCCGCGACGCCAATCCGGCCATCGATGGGCAAACTGCTCAAGGATCGCCAGATCATCCTGTTTTGCCTGATCTACTTTTTCATTCAGTTGACCATCTACGCCGCGACCTTCTGGCTGCCGAGCATCATCAAGAAAATGGGCGAGATGAGCGACTTCCAGGTCGGCCTGTTCAACTCGATTCCGTGGTTGTTGTCGATCATCGGCATGTACGCCTTCGCTTCGTTCTCGGCCAAGTGGAAACATCAGCAGGCGTGGGTCGCCACCGCCCTGTTGATCGCTGCTGCGGGGATGTTCATGTCGACCACCGGCGGGCCGATCTTCGCTTTCGTCGCGATCTGTTTTGCCGCGCTGGGTTTCAAATCCGCTTCGTCGCTGTTCTGGCCGATCCCGCAGGCCTATCTGGATGCACGCATCGCGGCAGCGGTGATCGCGTTGATCAACTCGGTCGGCAACCTTGGCGGCTTCGTTGCGCCGACCACGTTCGGCCTGCTCGAAGAACACACCGGCTCGATTCAGGGCGGCCTCTATGGCCTGGCCGCGACCTCGATCATTGCCGCGATCATCGTCTTCTTCGCGCGCACCACCCCGAAACCTGCTGCTGATATAGCCGTGACCGATGCCGCGCCAAAGCACGCCTGACGTCCATTTTTAAAGATTGCGTATTAAAAGGATAAGAACATGACCGCACACGACACCGCCAAAGCCCCGATCATCACCGACATGCAAGTCATCCCGGTGGCCGGTCACGACGGCATGCTGCTCAACCTGAGCGGCGCCCACGGGCCGTTTTTCACCCGCAACATCGTCATTCTCAAAGACAACGCCGGCCACACCGGCGTCGGTGAAGTGCCCGGTGGCGAGCGCATTCGCCAGACCCTGGAAGACGCGCGCAGCCTGGTGATCGGCAGCCCGATCGGCACCTATCAGAAGATCCTCAATCAAGTGCGCCAGACCTTCGCTGACCGCGATGCCGGTGGTCGTGGCCTACAGACGTTTGACCTGCGCATCACCATTCACGCGGTCACCGGCCTTGAAGCGGCCCTGCTCGACTTGCTCGGCCAGCATCTTGATGTGCCGGTCGCGGCGCTGCTCGGCGAAGGTCAGCAACGCGACGAAGTGAAGATGCTCGGTTATCTGTTCTACGTCGGCGATCAGCGCGAAACCGACCTCGCCTATCGCAGCGAACCGGATGCCGACAACGACTGGTTCCGCGTGCGTCACGAGAAGGCCATGACCGCCGAAGCCGTGGTGCGCCTCGCCGAGGCGGCCCATGCGAAATACGGTTTCAAGGACTTCAAACTCAAGGGCGGCGTGCTCAGTGGCGATGCCGAAATCGAAGCCGTGACAGCGCTGGCCGAACGCTTTCCCGACGCGCGCATCACCCTCGATCCGAACGGCGCATGGTCACTGAAAGAAGCCATTCGTTTGTGCCGCGACCAGCATCAGGTGCTCGCCTATGCCGAAGACCCGTGCGGCGCGGAAAACGGTTATTCCGGCCGCGAAGTGATGGCCGAATTCCGCCGCGCCACCGGCCTGAAAACCGCCACCAACATGATCGCCACTGACTGGCGTGAAATGGGTCATGCGATCCAGTTGCAGTCGGTGGACATTCCATTGGCCGACCCGCACTTCTGGACCATGCAGGGTTCGGTGCGCGTGGCGCAGATGTGCCATGAGTGGGGCCTGACCTGGGGTTCGCATTCCAACAACCACTTCGACATCTCGCTGGCGATGTTCACCCATGTCGCCGCTGCTGCGCCGGGCGAGATCACCGCCATCGACACCCATTGGATCTGGCAGGACGGCCAGCGCCTGACCAAGGCGCCGCTGCAAATTGTCGATGGTCTGGTGCAAGTGCCGAAAAAACCGGGGCTGGGTGTCGAGCTGGATATGGATCAGGTGGCCAAGGCTCACGAGCTATATAAAGGCATGGGCCTCGGCGCACGGGATGACAGCGTGGCGATGCAGTTTCTGATTCCGGGGTGGAAGTTCGATAACAAGCGGCCGTGTCTGGTGCGCTGAACCTGATCTCCAATCCACCACGGTCCCTGTAGGAGTGAGCCTGCTCGCGATAGCGGTGTGTCAGTTGATATCAATGTTGACTGAGACACCGCTATCGCGAGCAGGCTCACTCCTACAAGGGTTTTGCATTAACCAGAAATTTGCAGCAGCCAGGTTTTGAACGCTGTCATCGCCGCCGTTTCCGGGCGTGACTGCAACCGCGTCAACCAGTAACTCCCCGTCGTAATCTCAATCGCAAACGGCTGACATATCGCCTCTGCCGCCAGTTGCCGGGCGAACATCAGCGGCGGCGCCAACGCCACCCCGCTCCCCTGCAACGCCGCCTCCATCATCGCCAGCGAAGAATCGAACACGATGCTCTGCGGCGGTGCCGCTTGAGTCGCCAACCCGGCAGCCTGAAACCACTCCGGCCATTCATCGGTGCGATAGGAACGCAGCAGCGTCTGCTGCAACAAATCCCCCGGCGAATGCAATTGCCGAGCGATCTCCGGCACGCACAACACCGACAGCGGCGCCTCGAGCAACCGCGTCGCCTCGATCCCGTGCCACGCACCAGCACCGAAGCGAATCGCGTAATCCAGCCCTTCCGCCGCGACATCCACACGGTTGTTGTTGGTCGACAGCCGCAAATCTATGAGCGGATGTTTCGCCCGAAAGTCCGCCAGCCGCGGCAACAGCCAACCCACGGCGAACGTACCGACCGCGCCGACCGTCAACATTTCGCGGTACTGTCCACCGGCGAGGCGTTCGAGTATCTGTGCGATGTGATCGAATGAAGTGCTCAGCACCGGCAGCAAGGTTTCGCCTTCGCTGGTCAGCATCAGCCCACGGGGCAGGCGTTTGAACAGCGTCACGTTGAGCTGCGCTTCCAGGCTTTTGACCTGATGGCTGACCGCAGCCTGAGTGACACACAGCTCCACGGCGGCGCGGGTGAAGCTCAAATGACGCGCCGATGCTTCAAAGGCGCGCAGTGCGTTGAGCGGCAATTGCGGTCGAATCATGCCCAGTCCCAAATTTTTCTAATGGCTCGTGCGAGTTTTCGTCGTTTGCCGATTGGCGCCGCGCTGGCTAGATTGGCGGCGCTCATAGGTCGCCCAACGAACGAATCGCCCGCAGTGTAGCGGGATAACATCATCAACACTCATGGAGAGTGGTTCATTCATGTCATCCATTCAATCGAGCAAAGTCATTTCCTGCGCCGCTTTCGGTCTGCTCTTCGGCGCAAATTCCTGTTTCGCCGCCGTGCCCGACGATGCGCAGTTGCAAGCGTTGGTCAACGCAGCGGTGACACCGGTGATGCAACAACAGAAAATTCCCGGCCTGACCGTAGCGCTGACCGTAAACGGCAAGGCGCATTACTTTAACTACGGCATCGCCAGCAAAGACACCGGGCAAAAAGTCAGCGAAAACACCCTGTTCGAAATTGGCTCGGTGAGCAAAACCTTCACCGCCACCCTCGCCGGTTATGCCCAGGCGACAGGCAAACTGGACCTGTCGACCAAGGCCAGCCAGCTCTGGCCTGAATTGAAAGGCAGCGCCTTCGACAACATCAGTGTGTTGCAACTGGGCACCTACAGTGCCGGCGGTTTGCCACTGCAATTCCCGGAAAACGCGGATTCGTCTGACAAGATGCTCGGCTATTTCCAGCAGTGGAAACCGGTGTATCCGGCAGGTAGCCATCGCCAGTACTCCAACCCGAGTCTGGGACTGTTCGGCTATCTGGCGGCGAAGAGTCTCGGCCAGCCGTTTGATCAGGCGATGACAAAAATCCTGCTGCCGAAACTCGGTTTGCAGCACACCTACCTCAGCGTGCCTGCCGCGCAAATGGGCCTGTATGCGCAGGGTTACGACAAATACGACAAACCGGTCCGCGTTACGCCCGGCGCACTGGACGCGCAGGCTTACGGTGTGAAAACCAGCGCGGTGGACATGCTGCGTTACGTTCAAACCAACCTGAAGCCTGAAACGCTTGAAGCGTCCCTGCAAAAAACCATCGCTAACACCCACACCGGTTACTACACGGTTGGCGACATGACCCAGGGCCTGGGTTGGGAAATGTACCGTTACCCGATCAGCCTCGACCGTTTGCTGGCGGGTAACTCGACGGAAATGGCCATAGAGGCGCACAAGGTGCAGTGGCTGAATCCGCCGCAACCGCAGCCGCATGACGTGCTCATCAACAAGACTGGTTCTACCGGTGGTTTCGGGACCTACGTGGCGTTTGTGCCGAGCAAAGACGTGGGCATCGTGATCATGGCCAACAAGAACTTCCCGATTCCTGAGCGGGTGAAGATCGCCCACAAAATCCTCAGCGCTGTCGCTGACTGAAAATCAAAAGATCGCAGCCTGCGGCAGCTCCTATAGGATCGGGTTTTCACTCGGTCAATGTAGGAGCTGCCGCAGGCTGCGATCTTTTGTCTTCAAAGCTGCGCCTGCAACTTCCAGCCGATGACATCCATCAAGTCGCAACTGTCACGCAACGGAATAGCCATCACCCGGGCGAAATCCTGTAGCAGCAAGGCATCATGTCCCTTGCCATCTCCCAACGCCAAGGTCTCCATTAATTGCGTCACACAGCGCAAACGGTAAGCCGCCGTGCCATGCAGCACATCCACCGGTGCTTCGCGGTCGATCAACAGAGCGGGAATCTTGCAGTCGATCCCGGTCAGCGGAATGTATCGCGTCATGTTTTAACCTCCCTGTTCAATGTTGCGTCGCCGCCGGTGGATCGAGATTATCCAGCGCACGGTTGACCAGCAACTCGCCAAGCACAGCTAACTGCTGAATCGACAAGGCGAGACTGCGCGGTGAACCTTGCAGTTCTGCGGCGAGGTCAGTGGTCAGGACGTTCAGTGAGGCGAGGGTTTCGCAAGCGTGGCAGAGCAGCGTGGGCGTATCGATATCGGGCAGGATGGTGAAGAGATGGCTGATGGGATCGGGGTGATGCGGGTTGCGTAATCGGGGGTTGTTGGCGTCGAAGGATCCAGAATCGATGGGGGATTCGGGGGGATTTGGCGTTGGTTTTTTCATGTATGAAGTACCGTAGTGAATTGTAGGAAAAACTACCTTTCTCACTTCCACATGAGGGTGGCAGCTGTACGCAGGTGTGGAAGACCAGGCCAATCCACCAAAACCCGGCGCACTCGAAAGTGCCCCTGCGCACAGCCGCCAAAAACGCGGCGATGTTGACATAAATAACGTCGACATGCGCTTTTGAGACATTGATGGATGTAACCGACAACCGGACTTCCACGTCCGACCACTGTGTTTTGCAGCGGCCAAGGAAGACTATCCCTCCTCTCAAAAACCCACCAGTTCCCCACTGCCGCCGCGACTTGCAGGAAAAATCCACGGGACTTGAAGGGGGTTTGTGTCAGACATTTCCGCCGGCATATGCTGCAACGACTTTGGGTTAGCGAATGAATTCGTTGTATCTACACTGCATCGAAGCAATCTTTGGACGAGGATGGCGTCGGGCAAAGAAACCGTCATCCGAAGGGCACAATGATGGAAATCAAAAGTTTGAAGCTTACGGATGTCGGACACTTTGGAGACATGGATATTCAGTTTGCCCCTACCCTGACACACCGCTCGAACATCACGGTGCTGGTGGGAAACAACGGCAGCGGAAAAACCACCATTCTTAAATCCCTGAATATTTGTCTGAGCTGGCTGATCGCAAAAATTCGCGCCAATAAAGGCAATGGCAAATACCTTGTCGATGAAGACATTCGCAACGGCGCCTCAGGAGCTGTCCTTTCGATTGGCATCACCGACGTTTCGCACCCGCGCGCAACTGACAGTGATGCGGGTTCCGAAAACGAATTATTCGTATGGGGCGCTGCCCGAAGTCGACAAGAAGGTGCAATCTCGGGTCGTGGATATTTGAACGAAGTCAAACTGCTTGCAGACCACTACCGCACTCAACTCACCGCCGACGATAGCGCCTCACTCCCACTGATCGCTTATTACCCAGCCGAACGTTGCGTTCTCGACATCCCGCTTGAAATCACCAGCAAACAAGCCTCTGATCAACTCGACGGCTACGACACCAGCTTCAACGGTGGCGCCGACTTTCGCGGTTTTTTCGAATGGTTTCGTGAACGTGAGGACAGCGAAAACGAGGACGGGATTTCCGATACCGCACTGGCCGAAGTCGCGGAAAAATTCGGTACTGACAGCGACGTTTATAAAACGCTCGCCAACGTGAAAGCCTCCTCCCGCGACCGCCAGTTGACTGCCGTGCGTTCGGCCATCGCCGCGTTCATGCCGGATTTCTCCAACCTGCGTGTGCAACGCAAACCCCATCTGCATATGGCAATCGACAAGCATGGCGCGACATTCAATGTCACTCAGCTCTCGCTTGGCGAAAAGTCGATGATTGCGTTGGTGGGCGACATGGCCAGGCGTCTGGCGATGATGAACCCGTCGATGGACAACCCGCTGCACGGCGACGGCATTGTTCTGATCGACGAGGTGGAATTGCGCATGGATCCGCGATGGCAGCTCGGTCTGATTGCACAATTAAGTACGACCTTTCCCAATTGCCAGTTCGTGTTGACCACGCATTCTCCACTGGTCGTAGGTGATACCAAAGGTGTGCTGGTTTACCTGCTTGATGAGGGCGATAGCAGTGAATAGACAGTTGCTGTGAGGGCTTCAGTGACCGCAAATATGCAGGTAACGGAATAAACATTGTAGGAGTGAGCCTGCTCGCGATAGCGGTGTATCAGTCAACGCTGATGGTGGCTGATACACCGCTATCGCGAGCAGGCTCACTCCTACAGGGAGAGTGTTTTATTCAGTGAGTATGCGATCAGTCATCCGGCATTTCCGGTGGCTTGCTCGGTTTTGCGGGCTTGGCGGGTTTAGCGTTCTTGGCGCCTTTCGCCGGTTCCGGCGTAGCAGCGACCGGCGCTTGAGCCGCAGCGGCCGCTTCCTTCTCAGCCATTGGCATGGCATCGATGGTGTCGAAGATTTTCTTCAAATCCACCGCTTTCGCCTCCTCCCCCGAAGCCGAGAGTTTGGTCTCGCCGTCCTTGCCCACCAGGAACACTTTCGGATACGCCCCGGCGCCCAGCTTCAGCGAGCGCAGCAGCGCCATGGTGTCTTGCTGGCCCATGTCCTTGCCGTCTAGCTGGCCGGACATGTTGAGGATGGTGTAGACCTTGATGTTGCGGTCGGTGACGCCCTTTTTGTTGGCGGGATCCTCCAGCGACTTTTTCAGCGCTACCCACACGGGGTCGACGGTGCTTTGTGCGATCACGATCAGCGGTCGGGCGCGGCCCATGTCCCCGGCGATGGGCGAATCGTTGTCAGCGGCGAACAAGGGGCCGGCAATCGCCAGCAAGAGTGTCAGGGTCAATGACCTGATGAGCATGCGCATCTCCTTTTGATATCCACGCTCTAATGATTGCGCATCGTGGCGATTGTTCCGGGACAACCCGGCAAATATCTTCCGCCTAGTCAGAAGCTTAGGACAGGCGCGACATTGCGCAACATATCCGAGGTGATCGCAACGCGGATTTGATTACCTTTTATGACCGCATTAGGGTGGTGGTTCCGCCCATGAAATGGAGTTCACCCGCATGCACATCGATTACCTGTGCGATCACCCCGAATTGATCGAAGAACTGGCCACGCTCAACTTCGAGGAGTGGGGCGAGTTTCGTCCCGGGCAAACCGTCGAGCACCGCATCGAACACATGCGCGAATCCTGCGGCAAAGGTGCCGTGCCCAGCGTGGTGGTGGCACTCGACGGTTCACGTTTGCTGGGCGGTGCGCTGCTGATCGAAAATGATCTGAAGCTGCGACCGAACCTGACGCCATGGCTGGCAGGCGTTTATGTAAAAGCTGAGGAACGTGGGCGCGGGATTGCTTCGCAACTGGTCAATCGAGTGGTTGCAGAAGCGGCGGCGCTGGGTGTGCCTGAGTTGTATCTGTACACCGACACGTCGCAGTCGCTGTATGCGCGGCTGGGTTGGGAAGTGGTTGAAGAACTGGTCTACGACGATTTGCCGGTGACAGTGATGAAATACGTTATTAAGCGTTAACCGGTGGTGAGGCGGCTCGCGGCAGGCTGTGCCGCCTCACTCCAGCGCTGAATCGAGCGCCGAGAGCAATTGCGAAGGGGCGACGAGTTGTCCACCGAGCTTGAGTTCACCGCTGTCGAGTTCAACGCTCAACCTCACCGACGCCCGATCACCCGGGTATTTGCGCAACACCAGCTCGATGCCATTGGCCGTCTCGTCGGCGGTACTGAGCAAATCCCACTGGCTTTCGCTCAGATCCAGCAGCACCCGCTGGCGCTGCAGATCGACTACCCGCGGCGCATACAGCCAATGGCTCATGCGCATCTCACGCGGTTCGACGGTGATCGCGAGACGACCCTCGCAGTGGACAGTGGTTTCACTCATGGCCGGTTCAGAACGCCAGTTTGTAACCGATCAGCACCAGCATCGTCGCCAGGCACGGGCGCAGTACTTCATCGGAAATGCGTCCGGTCAGGTGGCTGCCGAGCCAGATGCCTGGCAGCGAGCCGACCAGCAAGAAGCCCAGCACACCCCAATCCATGTTGCCCATGCTCGCGTGGCCAAGGCCTGCGACCAGCGTCAGCGGAACGGCGTGGGCGATTTCGGTGCCAACCAGGCGACGGGTCGGCAGCAGCGGATAGAGGATAAACAGCGCGACAGTGCCGAGAGCGCCGGCACCGATCGAGGTCAGGGCAACCATGGTGCCGAGGACCAGACCGGTGATCACGGTCATCACGTTCAGCCGTGAACCGCTCGGGTTGTAGTTGCCACCGGCGCGTTTGTGAGCGAACTCGAGCAAGCGTTTCTTGAAGAAGATCGCCAGCGCCGTGGCGAACAGGACGAAGCCCAGCGCCTGTTTGATGATGGCGTTCATCGCGTCCGGCGCGGTGTGCAAAGTGCTGAGAAACCACAAGGTCATCGCTACCGCCGGCACGCTGCCGAGGGTCAGCCAACCGGTGATGGCCCAGTCGATGTTCTTGTTTTTGCGGTGAACGAGGACGCCACTGGATTTGGTAATGGCGGCGTACAACAGGTCAGTGCCCACCGCCGTTGCCGGGTTGATGCCGAACCACAACAGGATCGGCGTCATCAACGAACCACCGCCGACACCGGTCATGCCGACAATAAACCCCACCACCAGCCCGGCAATCACCAGTCCGAAATTCGCCAATTCCATTAACACGTCCAGAAAAACGACAGGAAATATCTGGCCCGCAGCATAGCGATTTTTCTTATAACCACATATATCGATGCGGTCTATCGTTATGCCATATCGAACTCACCACCGCTTTACTGTAGGAGTGAGCCTGCTCGCGATAGCGGTGTTTCAGTGACGGATTCAGTGACTGACCCTCCGCTATCGCGAGCAGGCTCACTCCTACAGGGTTAGGTGGTGGATGCAGATTCAGTGCACTCGCCGCCCCGGTTTGAAGCTGTGGTTTTTGTTGATCCACACCGTGGCCAGCGCGATCAGCGACAGAATCAGCAGCGCCCACGGAAACGACATCGCCCCCGCCCGATCCAGCAACAAGCCACCAAACAACCCGCCCCCGGCGATCGCCACGTTCCACGAAGTGGTGAGCATCGCCTGCACCACATCAACGTGATCGCCAGCAGAGTCGGCCGCAGAGGTGAGCAATAAGGTTGCCGAGCCGCCAAACGACAATCCCCACACCGCCATGCACGCGTAAATGATCAGCGGCGACGGCGCTGCCAACGCCAGAACCAGCGCCGTCAGCGCAAACACCGCGAGGCTGATCAGCGTCAGCCAACGCAGCCAGCGATCCACCAGCATGCCGATGATCCAGATCCCCACCAGCGAGCACAGGCCGAACACCAACAACACCAAGTCGACCCGATCGGCGAGCCCGGCCTGCATCAGAAACGGCGCGATGTAGGTGTAGAGAATGTTGTGCCCGAGCATCCACGTCAGCACCACGAACAGCACCGGCCGCACGCCCGGCAGCCGCAGCGATTCGAGCAACGGCAGACGCTCCTCGCTGGTTTGCCCCGGACGATCCGGCACTGCGACGACAATCCAAGCCGCCAGCACCAGAGCCAGCGCCGACATGATCCCGAACGACGCACGCCAGCCGATCAGATTGCCCAGCCACGTCCCCGCCGGCGTGCCCAGTGACAACGCCACCGGCGTGCCGAGCATGGCAATCGCCAGCGCCCGCCCCTGTTGATGCACCGGCACGATGCCGCGCGCATAACCGGCCATGATCCCCCACGACAGTCCCGCCGCCATCCCGGCGAGAAAACGCGAAGCCAGGGTCAAGCCGTAATGGCTGGAAAACGTGGTGACGGTGTTGAACAGCAGAAACCCGCCGACCGTCATCAATAAAACACGGCGCCGAGGCCAGCCGCGTGTGGCCACGGTCAGCGGAATCGCCGCGACAATCGAACCCAGCGCGTAGAGCGTCACCAGTTGCCCGGCGAGCACCTCGCTGACGTTGAGCCCGGCACCGATTTGCGGCAGCAGCCCGGCGGGCAGGGTCTCGGTGAGAATGGCGATGAACCCGGTCATGGCGAACGCCAGCAACGCGGCATAGGGCAGTTTGTCCGCACGGGCGGTGCGGTCGACGCGGCTGAAATCGGCGCTGGCGGGGTCGGTCATGACAGGTGCGGCTCCATTTTGATCAATAGCGGTGACGGATTGTATACAAAAACAACCTTCACTATTGGATCAATGTGGGAGCGAGCCTGCTCGCGAACGCGTTCTTTCAGTCACTGAAGTGTTGATTGATCCACCGCTTTCGCGAGCAGGCTCGCTCCCACATTGGATCTCTGCAGGCCACAGGTTTTCGTGAAACTCACTGCACCGGCAAGAAATTCAGGAACAACAAACTCTGCGCATAATTAAGGCCGATCCGCCGGTAACGCTCATCAAGCATCTGCGTGATCAGGTCCAGTCGCGCAACGATTTTGCCGAACTCGGTGGCGAAACTCAGATTGGTGCCCTCCTCCGAGATCTCGTTGGAAAACAGCAGCGGCTGACCTTCCTTGTTCTGTCGCTGGGACAAAATCCACGTGGCTTTTTCGATATTGCGTGCAGCGTTGTGAACGAACGTCGGGTTGATCGCGTCCGTCATATAGAACTCGGTGCGATTGCCATGGGCGGTGACCAGCATGCTGCCGATCGCATAGATGAACGCGCCGACACGGTCACCGAGAAACTCCGGGCTCATCGCATAGCTGAGCGCCGCCAGATCCTTGCGACCGCCAAGCACTGGCAGCGGCTGTTGCTGCTCGATGGCCAGGCGAACCTGTTTCACCGCGGCATGGATGTTGAGGAAACCCGACTTGCGCAGTTCTTCCGGGTTGCGCAGGTACAGCTTGGCTTGCAAGCGATAGAGGCTGCTGAGGTTGTCGCGCATCGCCAGCGTGGCCATGCGGTCGACGCTGGTCTGCAGGAACTCCTGCGGCTTTCCTTCACGCATCTGGTTGAAGAAGCCGTTGCCGTCCTGGTGACTGCAACCGCTGAAAAACAGCAACGACAAACACGCCAGCAACAGGCACGGGCGGCGGAAAAAAGCAGCGATCAGGGCAAAAGCTCTCGGCATGAAATCTCGAACAGGCACATTCCTGTGCGGCGGGAGTCACCGCATCCTGGCCATGGATAGAGCCGCCGATTGCGAAAAAGTGCAGTGCGCAGAATGCCCGGTCGTCCTTCCACCTGCCACGACCTGCAATTTAGTCTGTCTTTATTGTTGAAATAAACGATTAATCAGCTATAAATTTTCACCTGATGAGTATTTAGTATGACTACTTTGTTTTTTCGGTGATTAACATACCGATAGAACGCCGCTTTCAAAAACAACAACAAAAAGGAAGGTCAACCATGCTTCAATCCCGTCACCTGCTCTCCGGCCTCGGACTGTCCCTGATGATCGCCACCCTCTCCGCCAACGCGGCCGGCCTCAGCGCCGAACACAAAGCTTTCGGCAAAACCAATGACGGCACGCCCGTCGAGCAATACATCCTGCGCAACAGCCACGGCATGCAAGCCACCGTCATCACCTACGGCGCGACCCTGCAATCGCTGAAAGTCGCCGACAAGCACGGCAAGTTCGACGACGTCGTGCTCGGCTTCGATGATGTGCAGGGCTACCAGAAAGGCACCGCCTATTTCGGCGCGACCATCGGCCGCTTCGGCAATCGCCTCGCCGAAGGTGCGTTCGAACTCGACGGCAAGCGCTATCAAGTGCCGCAGAACGACAAGACCAACGCGCTGCACGGCGGCACGCTGGGCTTCGACAAGAAAGTCTGGAAAGCCCAGGAAACCAAGGACAAGGACTCAGTCGGCGTGACCCTGACCTATCTCTCGGCCGACGGCGAAATGGGTTTCCCCGGCAACCTCACTACCGAAGTGACCTATCGCCTCACCGACAACAATGAACTGCGCATCGACTACAAGGCCAGCACCGATAAACCGACCGTGCTCAACCTGACCAACCACAGCTACTTCAACCTCGCCGGCGCCGGCAATGGCGACATCCTCAAACAGGTCGCCACCCTGCACGCCAGCCATTACACCCCGGTCACCGCCAAACTGATCCCGACCGGCGAACTGGCACCCGTGACCGGCACGCCGATGGACTTCACTAAGCCAACCGCGATCGGTACGCACATCAAGGCTGATCATCCGCAGTTGAAATTTGCCGAGCCGAAACAGGGTGGCTTCGACTTCAACTGGGCGCTGGATACCAAGGGTGATATCGGCAAAGTTGCTACTGAAGTGAGTGATCCGCAGTCCGGTCGTGTGCTGCAGTTGTTCACCACGGAGCCGGGCGTGCAGTTCTATACCAGCAACTTCCTCGACGGCACCGTCAAGGGCAAGGGTGGCAAGGTCTATCCGCACTGGGGCGCGTTTACCCTGGAGACTCAGCATTATCCGGATTCGCCGAATCAGCCGGACTTCCCGAGCACTCGGCTTGATCCGGGGCAGACTTACAGCCACAGCGTGGTGTTGAAGTTCTCCGCGAAATAATCTCCAACGTTGATCGTTCCCACGCTCCGAGTGGGCATGCAGCCCGGGACGCTCCGCGTCCCTTCGCGAACTGGAACGCGGAGCGTCCCTTGAGGCATTCCTTTGCTGCGCTTGGGAACGATCAAATCACCAAGGAGATTACAGACCCACACGCTCCAATCCCTGGCGCATGCCTTGATCCGCCTGCTCGCACCACTGCTTGAGCGTAAGACTCGGCGGCAGATTGGCCTCCTCTTGATCGCTACTCTACGGTGCGGGTTACTCTTGCGGCGGCCTGCTCAAATGCACGCCCGAAATCGCCAATCCTATTGATCATTTCGAAAAACCAATCAAAAGACTCCTGCACGAAATCCTCATCAGAAACTCTGTCGGGATACATCACGCAAAATAAGGCCCTGACTGCAGCGTCTTCATTGTCCTCAATCTCTACATCACGCCCCTTCGCTTCCAGAAAACCCCAACATTTAATTCTGGCAGCATTCAATTCGTGGTCGTTCTCTGCACCCTCAAACCAGTATCTGTGCGCGACTGCAAACGCGTCTCTGACAATAGGGGACACTTGTTCGTCTTGAAGAACCATACCGATGCCCGCGCACAAGAACTTCATCACGTCCCGAAACGCTTCAGCTTCATCCTTACCGTTGGTTAAGCGATTTGAAAAATCAACAATTTGCTCATGACTAACCATGGTGAGCTCCAAGCATCGTGAGTACGGGAATTATTCTCTACCCCTTGTAAAACAGCGTAGAGCGAACTAACCATTTCCACTTCTAGCCTTTAGAGTTCATCAAGAAAACGCCTCGATTGAATTTCATTCGTAAAACTGTTTCATAATAGGCCTGACCATCTCTGCGTACCCCTTATCGATTTTTTTCATTTCCAAGAAAGCTTCATCTTCAATGGCCTTAATCAGAGTCATAAAGTGTTTTCTTGACAATCTTTCACTCCAGACATTCAGGTAGCTTAAAGAAATTGGCGAGTTGTAAAGATCGTTAAATATCGCACAGATCGCCTCAGGAACGTCTTTCATAATACTTTTTATGTATTTATCCCACTCGGATGATGAATACTCCCATCGCTCATGAATTTCTTCCCAAGCAAGATCTGTTTCTGTGTCTAAAGGCACTTCCACAAGCTGAGCCTGAATGACTGCTTCAATTAGTTCGTCAGAAATCTCAATCTGGAAGTCGTCGGTATTCAACCAATATGTTCTGGCAGACACGCTCTTTATTATTTGAATCGAATTGGCGCTCTGGCTTAGTGTTCGCTGGCTAGCAATTGAGTCAAACTCTGCAAATCTTCCAGAAATTGAATCGCTAAACATCGAGAGCTTTTGGAAAAAATCGTTTTTTGTCTTACTTATTCTTTCCTCTCTAAAATCTGTATCGTAATAATAGTCAGCTTCTCCATTCATTAACTCCAGAGTCGCCGCTCTGGCGATATTCTTTATGCCATCAAGATTATCAGCAAAACGCTCCCCTAAGAGCTTTACTGAAAAGCAGTCGGTGCTCGCAATAAAAATAATATGATCAAAGTTCATTTATCCGCCCGCTGGAGCTATAGGGACCTTTGTATGATTGGTGCATGCCGTACAGCCTGAACAACAGGACAAAAGTGCACGTTCACAGACGTAGTGCACGGTGCGACCTAGTTCTCCATCGCTTTGCGTCGGGCTGCGTTCGAAGATGAGTTTGTCGCCGTCCCAGCGCAACCGACAAGTTACGCCTCACAGCACCACTACACTGCTCGCTGCCTAGTGATCTTTAAATTCATTTAAATTCAAAATACTCAATCATCATTCTCATTGGCATCGTCATATCTACTTTCAAGAATCCCAGCACCTCAAAAAACCATGAAAGATTGTCTCCCATTACAGAAACATCATCTTCATCATTTGACAGCAGGCAGATAGCTAGCCGCGCCAGTAATACGTCCCTATCTTGAAAGTCTCGTATTGCGCCTTTCTCATCGAGTTTTGCCCACCAAACCCAAGCCTCAGCCTTACAGGTTTCAATGCGGATCCTGCCATCCACATAGCTCTTAGCAAGACGCCGCTGAGGTCGGTTCGGGAGAAAGCTTCGAGCACCTTGCCACCATGGGTAGTGGAGTCGCCCAAGCGGATTGCGTCTTTCATGTTGTCACTCCTTTGACCAAGTTACTCAGCCATCCAAACGTCTTCGTACCCTTGGGTATCGATGATGAATTTTGCGCCCGTGGGCAAGCATAGATACTTCATAACCAGCGGTAGCATTTCGGGTAAATGTTCAATACAAATCGGCTGGTAAAAATCTATCGCCGTCGAATGCGTGCCGCAGTGAATGAACCAGCTGACATTCCCCCCATCCGGCAATCGAATGCGTGTGCCGTAAATGGGTGTATTTCCAAGCGACTCGATGGCGATAGCGACCATGCCCTCGGGTGGTAGCACTGACATCCCGTATTTTTCGCATATCGCGCTCTGGACAGCGCTGGGATATCTCTGATCTTGTTCGCTCACAGCGACTCCTTGCTTATGGACCCTATACCATTCGAAGGGTGGCTCGGGATCGTCAGTTTTCGAGCCACCAGTTCAACAACGTTTCGTCATCATCGTCATTAAGGTTTTTGTAGATATTCGCGTAGTACCATTGTGTCCCTGTTCTATCGCGAAACCGGTCAAAAAACTCTTTGATCTTGTCCATTCCATTGCTCGCAGGTACGGCCAACGAAAGATTGCCCTCGAACACACCATCCAGCGTGCCACCGAGCTCGCATCGGACCTCCCTTTCAAGCTCGACGATCTCCTCAGCAGGGATATGGTCGGCATAGATGTGGATGCAGAAATTGCCGCCTCGCTCAAGAACTACCGCATGAGTGTTTCTGTCCTCGATGGAGATGACGTCTCCTCGGGCCATATTGAGCGCCAGACCTGGTGAGGACAGCAGCTCATAGGTTGCACTACCCAACTGACGAGCCGGGAGTTCCTCGAATACTGGATCTTCGTCGCTGGTGCCTGCAAATACTTCAATCAGCATAAAGCTTAAGAACCGATGTACTTGTAATAAAGAGAAAGCTGCGAATCTGTTTCCGATACCTCCACATGGAGTATCGCTTCGCTGGGTTCTCCGTCAGCAAAAAGGATACATTCCAACCCAAGCGCACCATCGTCTGTTTCGTAAACATCAACAAACGGCCGTTGCTTTCCACGCGACTCAAAAGCCTCCATCTCGGGACAGATTGAAACCTTTGTACCTCTATCAAAGTAATCGTCAATGGCTTCATAAATTTCGTCAGCCACTGCGGTAGAAATCCCGAAATCGCGTTGCAGTGCCTGAGAATCACGCTGATTGATCGTAATGACGAGCTGCTTGACCTTCACGTAGGCTCGCAGTCCGTAAGCAAGCTGCCCAGAGTTCATTGATGATTGCAAACGCGTCAACCCTTCACACTCAAATTGGCTTGATGGCCGACCAAAGCACGCTTTCCAAAGGCGTAAAATTTACTCCTTTAATATCTTTTGCAAGCTCTTTGAATTTGCGCGAGCAAATAAGCGTATTACTTCCTGAAATCAACCCCTTGAATTTGAACAGATCACGCTTAAAATCGGGAGGTAATACCAATTTCTTGAACCTGAAAATCAACCCATCCTCTTCTATGAAAGTAGAAGCAGGATCGGTCTCCGAGCGCGCATCCAGCTCTTCAAAAAGTACGGCATTGTAGCTTTTTGATGAAATGGTTTCCCCACCTTTGGAAACCACCTGAATAGGCACAGCGTCAGTAACACCTACGTCCAGCTCGCTACAAACAGACATGAAATCATCACTGACTATGTAGAAACGCGCCACACTGCGTATATCGAAATCATAGAACTTATCTTTAGAAATAAGCACCATACCTTGTGGATAGGGTGTGTGCGTTTTGTAATGAATCTTCTCTGCATACCACGGAAAAAATCCATACTCGACACCTTTGGTATCTGAGTAATATTTATCGTAAAGATCTGCCTGTAAGAAGCCAGCCGGGCAACCAGGTTCTTCCTTTTGAGAAAGCACGTAATATTCCATAAACACTTCTCCCTGCTTATCTAAGTCGGCGTTGTGTTGTGCCGGGCACCGAAAGGCTTGCTCTTAATCTTGTCTGTATCGCGGATATCTGAGCTCGCGCCTGCGATTCGTCGATGACACCAGCCTCATATTTGCTCCTGACGGTCGTTACCATGTTGTTAACCATCGGGCTATAGACCTTACCATGCGATCCGCAATGGTAAAAAACGCGCTTGGTTTTCTTAGCCTGATCCGCACTGTCAGGCATCAACAGGCCGTTTTCCTTTTTATCCCGTTCTCCGCCCATCCCGATATCCGAGAAGAAGCTGGCTTGCCGCCCCCATACTTCCTCGGGGATGAGGTGATGCGCCTGCATTTTGTCATGGGCTGTGCCGCCCAATGCCCGATTGAGCGTGCTACTGCACAGTCCACTCGGATCGACCCACTGGGTCGGGCTGATCGCATACTGATAGAAGTTGATACCGCCAGCGTATCCGATTGGATCGCGAGACACGAAGCGACCGACGCCAGGGTCGTAATACCGATGGCGGTTGTAATGCAGCCCAGTCTCATGATCGTGATACTGGCCTTGGAAGCGGATCGGGTTATTCAACCCTTGTCGCTGGGCCGAGGATGAGCGTTGTTCAATTGCTTGTCCCCACACCTTGTACTGCGCGCTCCATGCCATTTCACCCTGCTGGTCGGTCAGTTCCTGTGGCGTGCCGAGGTGATCGCACTGGTACCAAGCAATTGCATCAAACGGCTGAGGAACAGGCGCGTGATTCCACAGTGGATCCTCGTCCGGTGTGTAAACATCACCGTAAATGGGTTGAGGCACCAAACGAATAGGCTGGTGACTTAGCGCCTGTACCACTGGATTGAATGTACCGGGCTCAAAAACGTAATGAACAGTGCGTCCGGTATCACCATCCAACTGAGCGGGGCTGCTCTCCCACGCAAGATTGTCACCGTCCCAACCGAACATCGTGAAGCCACAACCATACTCACGTTGTTTGCGTGCATGTTCATTACGATTCCACAGAGATCCGGCCTCTGGACGATGCTTGTAGTGCGCTCGGGAGTTTTTGTGTAGGCGACGACCGAGTGGGTCGTAGGCATAATCCACCGCCAGACGGTCATCTTCGAAATGCACCAGGCGATCAAACAGATCCCATCGCATCTCGCACACATTGCCATTACTCCAACGCTTGATCTGATTTCCGCGCTTGTCGTACTCGTAGTGCGTGCCTGCGTACTCACGCAACAAGTTATCGAGAAGTTTGCTGCGCACGGGTTCCTGATCCAGGGGCCTGCGGATATCAAAGGCTTTTTCATCCAGAAGGTTGCCCGCTGGATCGAAAGCAAAGGTTTCTACCCCAAGCCGCGTAACGGCACTAATTAAACGACCTACAGGATCATAGCGATAGGACAGTGGGCCTCGCCGACTATCATTGATATCCGTCAGTTGACCGGCTGCATCGTATTTGTAGTCGCGCTTGAGCAGCACGGACTTGTCATCGCCATGTACCAGCATCTGCTCTTGCAGTCGTCCGGCGGGATCCCATTTCTGCGTTTGCAGCAGGCGGTTACCCTGATGACGGGCGACTTCACGATGTAAGTCATCGCGCTCGAAACCGGCCAACTCATGATCGTCCAGACGCAAGCCCAGTAAGTGTCCGCTACCGTAAGTCAGCCAGCTGACACGATGTCCATCGGGGCGAACAGTGGCAACCCGTTGATTGAGTGCATCGTACTCGTGCTGCCATACGGCGACCACCGGGCTCTCCAGGCCCAGATAATGTTGGTGTTCACGCAATATGTTGCCCGCCGGATCATGAAACCACTGCAGGCGGCTGTCGGCATTGCAAGCCATGATCAGTTTGCTATTGCCGTCGTAATTGAAAGTTTCGCTCTGTTGCTGTTCACCCAAAATGGCTCGACGTTCAACCAAACGATTCATTGAGTCAAAACGAACCTCGACGCAATGCTCTCCGTTGTAGATTTTCGCAAGTCGACCGGTTTCGGGTTCATACAAGTACCGGGTCGAGTGCCCATCAAAAGCTGTTTCTTCCAGCAAGCGGCCGACCGGGTCATACATGAAGTGGGCGCGCCGCTCATTCTCGTTTTCCAGCGCAACCAGACGACCGAGTTTGTCCCAGCGATAACGAACGGCATGCTCCAGCGCATCGACCCGTTCGGCAATCAATCCTGCCGCGCTGTACTTCCATGTCGTGCAACGATCCCGACCATCGACATGAGCCAGCAAACGGCCCTCCGCATCGCGCTCAAAACGCTCTTCGGTCTTGTCCGGATGCTTGATCAACATCAGTTGCCCGGCTTTGTACTCGTACTCGGTGCTCTGGCCGGCGGCATCTGTGAAGCAAACCATTTGTCCGCGTTCGTTGTACTCCCAAGCACTGGTCTTGCCTGAACAGTCGACGTACTCCACCAGTTGCCCGGAAGTGTTATAGGAAAGTTTCTTTTCATTGCCGTTGGCATCTTTGATTGCGGTTGGCATCCCGGCCGGGTTGTAAGCGTATTCAGTCTTGTTACCTAGTGGATCGACGCTCTCAGCAAGATTGCCTGAGTCGTCATAGGCTCTTGTCCACTGCCCCCCCTCTGCATCGCTGATCTTGATCAGTTGATCGTGATCGTCGTAGGCAAAGTGCACTACCGTGTCATCTGTACGGATATGCTCAAGAAGGTTGCTTCGGTCGTCATAGCTGTAGCGATCCGAGCGACCATCGGCCCGAACGTGACGGATCACGTTCTTGGCGTCATCACGGAAGAACCAATCGGAGCGATCATCTGCGTGCCGGATGCGGTAGGTATAACCAAGGCTGTCAAAATAGTGCCAAGTTTCGTGACCGAGCGCGTCAGTGACATACACCAGCCGAAGGTTTTCATCCCATTCCAAACGCGTATCGAAACTGCCGTCGTCAGCCCACTCGCGAACAGCCTTGGCGTCGGCACCGTAGCCTTGCCATTGCAAATTCATACCTCGGCCAGTGCGGTCGGTATAACGGGTGATCAGGTGATGTTGATACTGATAACTCCAAGCAGCGCCATTTTCATCTTGTGCCTGTACCAGATCGCCAGCCGAATCGTAGACATAGGAACACAACTGACGCAGAGGCTCCCCGTCACGAATTTCCCAGAGACCGGTCAAACGTCCTTGTTCATCAATCATGGTCCCGAGATGCAGATGTATTTTGCTCAGATCCCCCTCATAGGTAATCAGGTCAGACAGAACCGCCTGATTACCGTGGCGGTGTTCGTAATGCAGCATGATGCCAGCGCCGCTTCGCAACTCCACACCGGCCAACAAAAACTGGTGGCCACGACGTACATAGGTTTCCTTGCGTTCAAAACCACGACAGAGCAGTAATTTGTCGTCACTCACCCGTACCACAGTGAGATTTTCAATGGCGTCGTAATGAAACAGATCGACTTTGGGCAACGGATAGTCATGGCTGCGACCATCCGCGTCGTGGAAAAGCAAGGCGTCTTCGACGAGGTCGAATCGAGTCGTGAAACCAGTGATCCAGCGTGCGCCCAGCACATCGTGATCATAGGCATTCATATCGGAGCTGTAGATACGAGTCCACTCAATTGGAAATGACCCACCCAGACTGAAATCGGTGTGCGCGACACTCTCCGATCCCATTGCAAAGCTGATGCTGTCGCAAGTACCTGGGCAGGTACCATTCTTTTCTGCATTAGGTTTCTTTTTCGCAGGCTCTTCGGTTTTTCTTACTTCCGTCCTGCCCTCCCCCAATCGATGTTTGGCCTGGCTGGTTCCACCAACCTTGACGTGACCGGCCACCCCACGTCCGTTGCGCAAATTCCACGCCTCGACTGCCTTGGCCAATACAGCCAAGAGGGCGCCGATGGAAAATGGCATACTCGGATCGCTAAGCTTTTTTAGTTGAGTGCGCAGCTCCGGCCCCATGGCAACCAGTTTGGTCGTCTGTTCATGAACCAGTTTCTTGGCTTCCTTAGGCAGCAAATATTTCGTCGCGCTATTGATCACACCCTTACCAGCTGCCTTATAGACATCATAGAGGGCGTCGTAGATGTTGCTGATTCCCTTGGTTGGGTCATGCAGCAACTGCCCTCCGACTCCACTTATTTTTTTCTCGGCCTGATTGAGACTCTCCGTCGCATTCAGATCACTGTCGACCACCGCGTTCAAGCCCTTGGCAATGTCGTTAAGAATCTCTTCGCCCTTTTGTGCTGATTTTTCGAGAATATCGGGCAGTGTGGCCTTGGCCGTTTTCACAAAATCGTCGATGTCGCCCACGATGGTCGCGTTCAGGTGCCCGACAATCACATTGATCAAGGCATCGCCCAGTGCCGTCTTGCCGGCAACCTTCATTTCCTGCCGTACCAGATAGAGAGTCGGACGCAAACTCATGCGAGCAGCAGCCATATTAGGCGGATAAGGAATCACGCCAATCAGGTCGATGCCCAGGCTCACCCAGTCGAGCGGATCACGCGTTTCGCTCTTTGATAGGACGGCGATGTCGTTCAGGACATCCACCAATGCCATGATGTTGCCAACCACCGGTAAGGCCCCGGCGACATTCTTGATTCGGTCGAGGGTTACGTAGCCACCACTGACCTCCTGCAACCATGCATCAAATTTAGCGGCGTCACGTCCCACATCTGCTACTTGAATCTCATTAAGCGGGACAACAGTGGCTACGGATTCACGTTTTACAACAGCAGTTTCAATGGTCATGACAGCATCTCACCCGCCAACAGGCCCGGGGTTTTCAAGGAAGGTTCTGGCAGACTCGGTGCAGGCAGGCTCGGCAACTTGCCCGCCTTACCCGCCGCCCCCAAAATCCCCGACGCACTCGGCAACGCCGCACTCGCCAATTTCGGCAACCCGGCCACACCGCCCTGCACCACACCCTTCACTTGCTGCGCCGTCTGCATCGCACTCATCCCTGTCTGCGCCATGTCCTTGCCCTTCTCCAACATCTCCCAACTCTTGCTAGGCAAGACCTGCGCGACCATGGCTTGCACCTGACTCGGCACGTCCTCGGCACCCGGTGGATTCAACGGCCACTCCGCTTTACCGATGTAACTGCCATCGCTCCAGGTGTCCGCCGGATCCTTGCCGAACAACACGCGCGCCGGCCCCGGCGCAGCGCCGGCGACGCTGGCAAAACCTTTGCCGTCGAGCTTGCCCTTGATGCTTTTGCCCAGCGCATCGATGACTTCGTAATCGCCTTCCTTGATGCCCTGACGCCCGGCGTACTGGTTGAACAATTCAAGGTTGCCCTTGCCGGGTTTCGGTGGTTCCGGGAATACCCCGGCGAGACTTTTCGCGCCGGTGTAGGCAAAGTTCGCCGCGTGCGCGGTGTACGGGCCGCTGGTGGCGTGGGTGATGCCGCCGGCGTTGTAAGTCGTCGCGCTGCCGCCGCCCTGAATCACCAGTTCGGTTTTCGCGGTGATGGTGATGCGATCGGCGTTGGCAGTGATGTTGAGTTTGGCCAGCAGGTTGATGCTGTCCTTCAGTGCGCGCACGTCGATGTCGCCGGAGGCGGCGACCAGCCGCCAGCCCATGCTCTGCACGAACAGGCGCATGCCGCGACTGGCACTGGCGAGCAGGCGTTTGCCGATCGACAGGCTGGTGTGGCCGGTGCTGCTCAGGGCCAGGTGTTCGCCG
>Ga0157345_1000033_pt1 | contig 34662 bp, 33 predicted proteins | sample MOy3yng090410_FD_105398 | JGI IMG/M metagenome (GOLD analysis project Ga0157345, IMG submission 105398) | Arabidopsis rhizosphere microbial communities from North Carolina - M.Oy.3.yng.090410 | ecosystem: Host-associated > Plants > Roots > Rhizosphere | place: USA: North Carolina | collected... | reverse complement strand
AGCTTGAAGCTGTCGTCGAATGCCCTGCGTTTTTTAGTCATGAATAACTCCTCGATAGATGTATTTTCCACCTATCGGGGTGTCCGGGGAAATTAGACCACTGCAATTCCACGTCGGTGTATCTCTTGCCATCACCTCGGTCAGTTCCCTCTCCCTCCGGGAGAGGGCTAGGGTGAGGGGCTTTTGATCTGCCGCGGTATTGAGTTCAACTCGGTATTTCATCTCGCTGTATTTCTCGCAATCACCTCGGTCAGCTCCCTCTCCCTGCGTGAAAAGGCCAGGGTGAGGGGCTTTTGATCTGGTTCAGTATCGAATTCAACTCGGTATTTCATCTCGCTGTATTTCTCGCAATCACCTCGATCAGTTCCCTCTCCCTCTGGGAGAGGGTTAGGGTGAGGGGCTTTTGATCTGGGCTATGCGGGCGGTTGCTGTAACATGCAGCATCTTCAATCTTGCGAGCAGCGAAAATGGATTCTCACTCGATATTGACCTTCACTCTGGTCGCCGCAATTGCCATCGCCAGCCCGGGGCCGGCGACGTTGATGGCGATCAATAACAGTCTCGCGCATGGGCAGCGCAGTACGATCTGGTCGTCGCTGGGCAATGCCAGTGGTTTGTTCTGTCTGTCGGCGGCGGCGATGTTGGGGTTGGGGGCGTTGTTGGCCAGTTCCGAAATTCTGTTCAATGCGGTGAAGATCATCGGGGCCGGGTATTTGTTCTATCTCGGGGTCAAGCAGCTGTTCAAAAAGGGGCCGATGCTGCCGGAGGGTGTCGAGGGAGCAGCGAGCACGGTGCGACCGACCCGCGGTAAGCTGTACAAATCGGCCTTTTTGACGGCGGTGACCAATCCCAAGGCGACGATGTTTTTTACCGCGCTGTTTCCGCAGTTCATTGACCAGGGCGCCGCGCTGTTGCCGCAGTTTCTGATCCTGACTTCGATTTTCATGGCGTTGTCGGTATCGTCACTGAGCGTTTATGCGGCGCTGGCGTCCCGGGCCAAGGGCGTGTTGACCCGTCCGGCCTTGTCCCGTTGGGTCAGTCGTGTGGTCGGTTCGACCTTTATCGGTTTTGGTGCAGCGATTCTGACGATGCGTCGGCAGGCGGCTTAAACCCATTTGAACCGGGCCGGGAATCTCGCCACAAAGCAGGTTCCCGCCTCGGCAGTTGAGGTCACGCTCAAGGTGCCGTTGTGCGCTGTCGCTATCTGCGACGCGATGTAAAGTCCCAAGCCCAAACCTTCGCAACGCTGCCCGGCTTCGGATCGGGAAAACGGTTCGAACAGCAGTGGCATCAATTGCGCTGAAATCGGCGTGCCCTGATTGGTCAGGGAAATCACGATCTCGTCATTTTCTGCATAGGCTTTGAGAACGATCGGCGCGCTGTTCGAGCCATGGGTCGCGGCGTTGCCCAGCAGATTGGAGAGCAATTGGCTGATGCGCAGCGCATCGCAATAGATGCCTGCCGGCACATCCAGCTCATGGATAAACACCGCTTGGGGATGGGAGGCTTGTACCTCGGCAAGGGTCAATTGCAGGGTGTGCTGCAAGTCATCCACCAACTTGCGCTGCACCGGAATCCCGCCGCCCAGTCGTCCTCGGGCGAAGTCGAGGATGTTTTCGATCAACACACCCATGCGCACCGAGCTGGTGCGAATCGCCGAAATCAGATTGAGTGAGCGCTTTTCTTCGGTTTTGCTTTCCAGCAGGTCAGCGCTCATGCGAATGGCGCTCAGCGGTGTGCGCAAGTCGTGACCCAGGACGGCGATGAATTGCTCGCGCAGGCGCCCGAGTTCATTGGCGTTGTTCAGCTCGATTTGGGTCGCTTCCAGATGGCGTTGCGTGTCCAGGTTCATGGCGATCAATTGAGCGAACAAGGTCAGTGTTTTGGTAATGGCCGGTTCATCGATATTGGCCGGGACCGAATCGATGGCGCACAGCGTGCCGAAGAAATCGCCATTGGCTTTGACGATGGGAATGGAGATATAGCTTTCAAGGCCATAGGTTTTCGGCGTGTGGTGAAGCGAAAAGACCGGGTGCGCACTGGCATGCCCGAAAATCACCGGCTGCTGATGCTGGCGGATTTCGTGGCAGATGGTCGACTCAAGCACCAGTTCGCCACCGGGTTTGAGCCCGAAATCAATGGAGTCATCGACGGCGCACGCCACCCAGTTGCTCTCAGTAACCCGCGCCACCGCCGCGAAACGCATGCCGGTGAGGTGTTTGACCATGCTCAGGATGACCGGCACCGCGTCAATGCTGCGGATCGCGTCGATGTCGGGGGTAAATGCCGGATTGGTCATGGTGTGATGCTTCGTGAAGAGTTCGCTCAGAGACTATCTGTTATTGCCGAACATGACTAATGCGCAAGCCACAAAGAACAAGGGCGCCACGGATTTCCCGGGCGCCCTTTTTTATCGCAGGTTCGAACGTCAACGATTCAGAACTTGTATTTGGCGGTCAGCATGTAACTGCGCGGGTTGCCGTAGTTGTCGTTGGAACCCCAGGTAACATCGGAGCCGATGGCGGAGTAATAGACGCGGTCAAAGATATTGTTCGCGTTGACTTGCAGATCCAGGTGTTTGTTGACTTCGTACCCGGCCATCAGATCGGTGACGGCATAGCCGCCCTGTTCTAGACGGTAGCTACCGTTATTGGCCAGGGTGATGTCGTTGTACATGCGGCTCTGCCAGTAGACGTTGCCACCTACACGCAGGTGTTGCAGCGGGCCCTGGAAGCGGTACACGGTGGAGACCTTGAACAGATGCTCAGGCGTGTCGGTGTCGAAACGCTGATTGTTGTTGGCCGGGTTTTCATCCTTGATGTAGTGCGCGCGGGTGTAGGTATAGCCGGCGCCGACTTGCCAGTTGTCGGTCAGGGCGCCTTGCAGTTCCATGTCGACGCCTTGGCTACGCACCTTGCCCGATGACCCGTAGCAGGTCAGGACCGGGCAGCCGAACTGAGTGTCGGCCTGGGTGGCGCGGCCGGTCTGGTCCATCTGGAACACTGCCAGACTGGCGTTGAGGGCGCCGTTGAAGTACTCGCCCTTGATGCCCACCTCGTAGTTTTCGCCGACGATCGGTTCGAGCACCTTGCCGCCGAGGTCTTTCTGGGTTTGCGGGGTGAAGATGTCGGTGTAGCTGGCGTACACCGAGTGGTGGTCGTCGAGTTTGTAGATCAGACCGGCATAGCGGGTGAGATTACGGGTGACCTTGTAGTCGCCATCGCCAGAGCGATCATCGTTGTCATACCAGTCGAGACGGCCGCCGAGAATCAGTGTCAGTGGATCGGCCAGGCTCAGGCGGGTGGTCAGGTAAACGGCGTCCTGAGTGGTGACGGTGCGGGTTTTGCCGTCACGCACGAAGTCTGGTTTTGGTGCGCCAATCGGCCAGGCCGTGGTGTACGGGTCGTATTCCTTGGTGGTCGCGTCATATACGCGGTTGCTGGCGCCGACGACCAGTTCGTGGCTGCGGCCAAACGCTTCGAACGGGCCACTGGCGAACACGTCGAGCGAGCGCTGCTTGTCGGTGTGATGGGATTGATAGGCGGTGGTTTCCAGCGGGCCGGCGTAGCGCGACAGGTAAGTCCCGGAGAACTCGCCGTCAAGGGTCGAGGACGAACCGGCGACATGCAGTTTCCAGTCGTTGTCGAAACGATGCTCGACTTCACCGAACACGGTGTCGATTTGCAGCTTGCGGTTTTCCCAGTCGGTGCCCGGGTAGGTGGAGCGGGGCAGATCGAGGTGGTGGCCGTTGGTGCCGATCGGCAGGCCGCCCCAGAAATAGTTGGTTTGCTCATTCTGCCGCGAGAAACCCAGGGTCGCGGTGGTGCTGTCGCTCAGGTCGGCTTCACCGATGGCGTAGAACAAACCATGGTCGTTTTCTTCCTTGTCGCGGAAGCTGTCAGCCCCTTGATAGGAGCTGACCACGCGGCCACGCAAGGTGCCGCTTTCGTTCAAGGGGCTGGAGACGTCGATTTCGCCACGGTAGTCATCCCAACTGCCGGCGGCGCCGGTGAGGGTCACGCGTTGATCGGCAGTCGGGCGTTTGCGCACCAGGTTGATCGCCGCAGACGGGTTGCCGGCACCGGTGACCAGACCGGTCGCACCACGGACGATTTCGACGCGGTCGAACATCGCCAGGTTGGGTTGCACTGCCATCGAGAACGGCGAGTACGAACTCGGCAGGCCGTCGTACATGATGGTGTCGATGTCGAAACCGCGCGAGCTGTATGTCTGCCGACCCGGGCCGCTGGCCTGACTGAGGAACAACCCCGGCGTGCCTTTCACCACGTCGTTGATGCTGGTCATGTTCTGGTCGTCCATGCGCTGGCGAGTGATCACCGTCACCGCCTGAGGCGTTTCGCGCATGGTCAGCGACAGCTTGGTCGCCGTCCGCATCGGGCCAGTGGTGTAGGACTGGGTGTCTTCGGTGGTGCTGCTCATCTGCGTGGCGCCGATTTCTGTCGCATCCAGTTCCAGTGTGGCCGGCGCGGTTTTTTCAGGCGTGGCGGGCGTTGTCTCGTCGGCCAGTGCCGGTGTGATGCTGGCCATGCAGATGGCGAGCGCCAACAGGTTAGGTGAACGGTTTGAGCGGCGGTAAATGGTGCGAAACGACATCAATCTGCTTCCCCAAATGATACGAAAACGAATCCAGTGCGAGTGCGTGTAGGAATTATTCGCATTAGTGTGTCAGATCATTCCGGGTGAAGAAAGCCGTACGGCTCAGTTAGTTAACGAATTTTTCACAATTGACTGGGCGCTCTGCGTCGCGGGTTGGCGCAGGGTTCTGGTTTTTTGGGGGATGAGAGAGGGGCGAATCGAGGCATGGCGGGCCGATCACAGAAGCGTGTGATCGGCTCGCTGATGAGGGTAATTAGGGCGTGTTATTTCAGATCTTCGGCCTGGTGCCGCTCGGGCACTTGAGTCGCTTCATCGCCCCATGTGCGATTGACGCGCTGCCCACGGATGACCGCCGGCCGCTTGGAAATGTCCTCTGCCCAGCGCTGCACATGCGTGTATTCATGAGCCGCAAGAAACTCGGCCGCCGAATAAACATTATTGCGCACCAGTTGCCCGTACCACGGCCAGACCGCGATGTCGGCGATGGTGTAGCTGTCGCTGGCTAGATAGGCGCTTTCGGCCAAACGCCGATCCAGCACGTCCAGTTGCCGCTTGGCTTCCATGGTGAAGCGGTTGATCGGGTATTCCATTTTCTCCGGCGCATAGGCGTAGAAATGTCCGAAACCGCCACCCAGGTACGGCGCCGAGCCCATCTGCCAGAACAGCCAGTTCAACGTTTCGGTGCGGCCGGCCGGGTCTTTCGGCAGGAAGGCGCCGAACTTCTCGGCCAGATACAGCAGGATCGAGCCGGATTCGAACACGCGGATCGGCGGCTCGACGCTGCGATCCAGCAGCGCGGGGATTTTCGAGTTCGGGTTGATCTCGACAAACCCGCTGGAGAACTGATCGCCTTCGCCAATGCGGATCAGCCATGCATCGTACTCGGCAGCGCTGTGCCCCAGCGCCAGCAGCTCTTCCAGCAGAATCGTCACTTTGACGCCGTTGGGCGTGGCCAGCGAGTACAGCTGCAATGGATGCTTGCCGACTGGCAGGGTCTTGTCATGGGTGGGGCCGGCAATCGGCCGATTGATACTGGCGAACTGGCCACCGGACGGGGCTTCGTTTTTCCAGACCTGGGGTGGAACGTACGGCGCTTTGCTCATCTAAGGGGCCTCATCGTTGGCAAGTGGAAAAAATACCTCGCTGATCATAGACAGGACATCACAGAACCCGCTTTGTATTCCACAGCCCGATGAGTCGAAGGTGTTTTTTGCAATCCCTCCGTTGACGTTCAATGCCGTTCATCGCGTACGCCACCGGCCCAGGCTGTGCGCAGCTGCCTTGATAGACGAACGCGTACAAACGCAACGGCAGCGAGGCGCTGTTGGGCGTTCAGTACCGGTTGGCACACGATCAGCCTCAGCGCTGCGGCCATTGATCCTTGATTTCAAACCACGGTGCTTTCGACGTGACTTCGACATGCTGCTGTTTTTCCGTGGTGAACGTCGTGTCCAGCGTGCCCAGCGCCACCGAAATCCAGTCGCTGTATTCACCCTGATTGCGTGCCCAGAACAGCGACGAGCCGCAGTGCGTGCAGAACTGGCGTTGTACCGATTCAGACGACTGATACGACTTGACCTGGTCGGCGCCCTCCAGCAATTCCAGGTTCTGGCGCAGCACGCTGCCGTAGCTGGCAAATGCCGCACCATGGCTTTTGCGGCATTGGCTGCAATGACAGTGCGAGAGCGCCTTGGGCCGTGAGCGGATCTGGTATTTCACGGCGCCGCACAGGCAACTGCCCCGGAAGGTCTGAGGGGAGGGCGTGAGCATTGTTATCGCGGATCCTTGTAGGTGATGGCTTGTTTCAAGGGGGCAGGTGACTGCGCCAGAAACCCGGTGATCAGGGAAATCACCTGCTGCTGAATAACCGAGCGTGGACGGCCACTCTCGCCATTGGTGCAGATGATGCTGTCGCCCGGTACGTCTTTGTCGAGCATGGCCACGGCGCCAGGTTTGCAGATCGCCATGAACGTGAAGTGACTGGCATCGCTGATTTCGACGTAACGCGACGAGGTTTTCGGCAGGCGTTTGGCGAGGTCGACCGATTCCAGTTGCGCGGGCAGTTCTTTCGACGGTACGCCGGCGGCAATCACCAGAATCGGCACGGGATAGGTCGCCAGGCTGGCATCGGTCATCCCGCGCGACAGGCCCAGATCCAGAGAAACCACGGCGGTGACGCGTTTGTCACGCCAGTCGGCGGCCAATTGAGCTTTCGCTTGCGCGGTGCTTGCAGTGTTCATTTGTTGGTAGGCGGTGCAACTGGCCAGTTGCGTGTGGACCTTGCAGTCTTTGGCAAAACGTTCGGGGTCGAAGCGCGCGCCGCCGGCTTCGAGCACGGTCCAGCCGCCGAGTGAATGGCCGACAATGGCAATTCGATCCTTGGTCACCGCGCCGAATTTTTCCGGTTGCGCCGTCACAGCATCAATGGCCCGGCTGAGGTCGACCGGGCGTTGCCACAGTTGTGCCGCCGCTTGTGGGCTGCGATCGCGGCTGGTGGTGCCGGGATGGTTGACTGCAGCGACGATGTAACCCTGATGCGCCAGCGCACTGGCCAGCCAGGTCTGGTTGATCCAGCTTCCGCCATAGCCGTGGGAAAGCACCACCAACGGATGCGCGCCGCTGGCGGCCGGGGCGTCGAGCACGGCAGGGGCGCCGACGAAGACCGGGTTGTCGCCGAACAATTGTGGCGTCGCGTCGGTGGTCGCGCTCGGGTACCAGACGACCATTTCCAGCGGGCGCTCGTTGCGCGGATCGGCCAGCGTGGCGTACTGGAAACCGACGGGGTGGGTGTCAGCGAATACGTGGCTGCTCAAGCAGATCAGTAGTAGAGCGCCGAGAGACTTTTTCATTGTTGTTATCTTCCGTGATGGGCCGTTTGGGCGAGATGGACTTTGCCCGAATTCTCGCGCTTCAGCGAGCCTCTTTGAACGCTTCGTCTTAAACATTTTCCATCGGCCATCGCGTGGCCAGATGCGCGCTCAGGTAATCGAGAAAGGCTTTGACCTTCGGCGTCATCGCCGCCCGTTCCTGTACGCAGGCGTAGATGTCCATCGGCTCGACAACGCTGTGTTCAAACAGCGGCACCAACTGCCCGCTCGCCAGATAAGGCGCCGCAACAAACTCCGCCAGTCGCGTGACCCCGGCGCCGTGAACCGCCATTTGCGCCAGGGCATCGATGTCATCACTGATGGCGGTGGCATTGATAGGGGCGTCGAAACGCTCGCCGTCGCGAGTAAACGTCCAGCGCAGAAAACGTCCGTCCAGGGGATAACGAAAAGCCAGGCAGGCATGGTTTTGCAAATCATCCGGCGATTGCGGCCACCCGGCGCGCTGAAGATAAGCCGGCGCGGCGCACATGATGAAGGGCAGCGAAACGATCTTGCGCGCGACGATGCCGTCCTCCAGTTGCGGCGTGATTCGCAGGCTCAGATCGATGCCGTCCTGGATGTGATTGATCTTGCCATTGCTGGTCGACAGTTCGATCAGCAGGCGCGGGTGCAGCGCGGCGAAACCGGCGATCAGCGCGGCCAGCACATGGCGGCCGAACGCGGAGGTCGAGGCGATGCTCAGTCGGCCCTGCAACTCGCTGTCATCGCTGCTGATCGAGCTTTGCGCGGCTTCCAGATCTGCCGCAATTCGGCGGACTTTTTCGTAATAAACCGCGCCGTTTTCGGTGAGCGCCATGCTGCGCGTAGTGCGTTGCAACAACCGCACGCCGAGGTGCGCTTCCAGCCGATTGATCGTCTGGCTCACCGCCGCCGCACTGACGCCCAGAATCTTCGCGGCGCCGACAATCGAGCCCGATTCCACCACTTTGATAAAACTGGCAATCGCCGCTAACAGGTTCATTCATGTCCCGCTGAGGGTTGATTCGTAAGTTCTGCTTTATAAAGTACCTGCGGTTGATCGTCTAGTTACACGGGTGCGGCCTTGCTAACGTGCGGTCTCCCTGTCACTGGATGGAAAAGCCATATGAATCAAAGAACCAACGCCGAAGCCTTGATCATCAGCCGCCGCAAGCTGTCGCCGCGTGCCACGCCGTATGTGTTTGCACTGTACATGGCGACGATCATGGCGTTTCTGATGTCGCTGGTGATCACCGCCGCCAATTCCGGTATTGATAACGACTACCTTAGTAATGCTTTGCATGCCTACAAACTGGCGATGCCCGCGGCGTTCATGTGCATCCTGGTCGTGCGGCCGATCGTGATCAAACTGGTGGCGTGGACGGTGCATCCGCATTGTTGAAAGGCCCCGTCTCGGCAGTGACTGTTCTGACGTCTTCGCGAGCAGGCTCGCTCCCACATTTAGACCGCGATCCCCTGTGGGAGCGAGCCTGCTCGCGAATGGCCTCAGCACCGACTGACAGGTCTTGTGGGGGACTCAAAAAAACAAACTAGGATTGGCCTGAGGAAATCCATCGAAACTTCGCCAACAACCCAACTGTCCAGACCCTTACACGTCCCGGCGGATGTTCTGTCGGGACAGCTCCATGCAGCGGAGAAAGACGAGGATCGAGATGACGATGACAGTGGGAGACTTTCTGGTTGAGCGGCTCAGCGAATGGGGCGTTACGCGGATTTTTGGTTACCCGGGTGACGGCATCAACGGCGTGTTCGGCGCGCTCAGTCGGGCCAAGGGAAAAATCGAATTCATCCAAGCACGGCATGAAGAAATGGCCGCGTTCATGGCCTCGGCGCATGCCAAGTTCACCGGTGAGTTGGGGGTGTGCATCGCCACCTCCGGGCCCGGCGCCTCGCACCTGATCACCGGCCTTTACGATGCACGCCTGGATCACATGCCGGTGTTGGCCATCGTCGGTCAGCAAGCACGCACCGCGCTCGGCAGTCACTATCAACAAGAGCTTGATCTGGTGTCGATGTTCAAGGACGTCGCCGGGGCATTTGTGCAGCAGGCGTCGGCGCCTTCGCAGGTGCGGCATTTGCTTGATCGAGCGGTGCGCACGGCCGTGGGCGAACGGCGGGTAACCGCGCTGATTCTGCCCAACGATTTGCAGGAGCTGAAATACGAAGCGCCGGCTCGCGAACATGGCACCGCGCATTCCGGGGTCGGTTATACGAAACCCAAAGTGTTGCCTTATGACGTGGATCTGCAGCGAGCCGCCGAGGTTTTGAACGCGGGCGAAAAGGTCGCGATTCTGGTTGGCGCGGGGGCTTTGCAAGCGACGGATCAAGTCATCGCTGTGGCGGAAAAACTCGGCGCCGGCGTCGCCAAGGCGCTGTTGGGCAAAGCCGTGCTGCCCGACGATCTGCCTTGGGTCACCGGCAGCATCGGCCTGCTCGGCACCGAACCGAGCTACAAACTGATGAACGAATGCGACACCTTGCTGATGATTGGTTCGGGCTTTCCCTACGCGGAGTTTTTGCCCAAGGAAGGTCAGGCGCGCGGCGTGCAGATCGATTTGCAACCCGACATGCTCAGCCTGCGCTATCCGATGGAAGTCAATCTGGTCGGCGATTCGGCAGAAACCCTCGCCGCATTGTTGCCGCTGCTCGAACAGAAAGCCTCCGGCAAGTGGCGCAAGAAAGTCGAGGGCTGGCGCGGCAGCTGGGAGAAAACCCTGGAAAGACGTGCGATGGCCAAAGCCGACCCGGTCAACCCGCAAAGGGTGGTGTATGAGTTGTCGCCGCGCTTGCCCGATGAGGCAATCATCACCAGCGACTCCGGCTCCTGCGCCAACTGGTTTGCCCGCGATCTGAAAATCCGCCGTGGCATGCAGTGCTCGCTGTCCGGTGGCCTCGCGTCCATGGGCGCCGCTGTGCCTTATGCGATTGCCGCAAAGTTCGCCTACCCGGAACGTGCAGTGATCGCGCTGGTGGGCGATGGCGCGATGCAGATGAACAACATGGCCGAACTGATTACCGTCGCCAAGTACTGGCGGCAATGGGCGAGCCCGAAATGGATCTGTGCGGTGTTCAACAACGAGGACCTTAATCAGGTGACGTGGGAACAGCGGGTGATGGAGGGCGATCCGAAGTTCGAAGCTTCGCAAAGTATCCCGGACGTGCCTTATCACTTGTTCGCCATTTCCATTGGCCTGAAAGGCATTTTTGTCGATCGCGAAGAAGACGTCGCTGCTGCCTGGGAAAAGGCACTGGCCTCGGAAGTACCGGTGGTGATCGAGTTCAAGACCGACCCGAACGTGCCGCCATTGCCGCCGCACATCAAACTTGAGCAGGCGAAGAAGTTCGCCACGACGTTGCTCAAGGGCGATCCGGATGAGGCCGGGGTGATCCTGCAAACCGCCAAACAGGTGCTCGGCGCGGTGTTGCCCGGCAAAAAATGACCGGTTAATCGACAGACCACTGTAGGAGCTGCCGAAGGCTGCGATCTTTTGATTTTGCTTTTCAAGATCAAGATCAAAAGATCGCAGCCTGCGGCAGCTCCTACCGGTCAGGGGGTATGTTTTTGATTTTCATTGGCTGTGCCGGCTGGAATCTTGGACGCGAACACTGGCCGGCATTTCCGGTGGAGGGCACGCACTTGCAGCGCTACGCCGGGCGCCTCAACGCCGTGGAAATCAACAGTTCGTTCTACCGCCCGCATCGTCGGCAAACCTATGAGCGCTGGGCCGATGGCGTACCGGAGGACTTTCGCTTTTCGGTGAAAATGCCCAAACACATCACCCATGAATTGCGTCTGGCGAACTGCGAGTCAGCGCTGGACACATTTCTGGCTGAGTGCGGTGGGTTGGGCGATCGGCTGGGCTGCCTATTGGTGCAATTGCCGCCATCACTGGCGTTTGACGAAAACATCGCCGAAGCCTTTTTCACAACATTGCGCGAGCGGTTCTCCGGCCCCGTAGTGCTTGAGCCACGGCATGAGTCGTGGGTCAGCGCCGAGCGAATGTTGAAGGCTTGTCAGATCGCCCAAGCGGCCGTCGATCCCTCGCGCATCAGCAGTGATGCAGCGCCCAGTGGCTGGGCGGGAACCCGTTACTGGCGACTGCACGGCTCACCGCGCATTTATCACAGCGCCTACGATTCCACTTATCTGCAAAACCTTGCACAAGCCCTGCAATCATCGACCGCAGCAGGTGCCGCGACCTGGTGCATTTTCGACAACACTGCCAGCGGCGCCGCACTCGGCAACGCCTTGACGCTGGCGTCGCTGACCTGCGGTTGAATCATACCGCCAGGTGCTCATACAGAATCGTTGCACCAACAATTATCAGCACCACGCCACCGACGATTTCCGCACGTTTGCCGACCACCGCGCCGAGCACTCGGCCGAGCATCACGCCAAGGGTCACCATGGTCATGGTCGCCAGACCGATCGCTGCCGCCGCGACCCAGATATTCACGTCGACAAACGCCAGACCGACACCGACCGCGAGCGCATCGATGCTGGTGGCAAACGCGGTGACCGCAAGAATCAGGAAGGAGTGCGAACCCGGTTTTTCTTCTTCCTCTTCTTCGTGTTTCAGGCCGTTGTAGATCATGTGCAGGCCGAGAATCACCAGCAGGGTGAAGGCGATCCAGTGGTCCCATTCGGCCACCCAACGGGTCGCCGCCTGGCCGATCAGCCAGCCGATGATGGGCGTGATGGCTTCGATCACACCGAAGATCAGGCCGGTGCGCAGGGCTTCAGTGAGACGCGGTTTGTGCAGGCTGGAGCCTTTGCCGATGGCGGCGGCGAACGCATCCGTGGACATGGCCAGAGCGAGGAATATGAGGGAAACAGGATTCACGGGGCACACTTCCAGTCGGGCTATGAGTCAACGACACAACCACACGCCCGACTTTAGGCATGGATGTGTCGTCGGTCTCACCAACCAAAAGGTGTTCGCACCACGGCGTGTTGCCGAGAATGTTGATACGAACGCTTCCGAAAAGGCTCGGAAACAGGCTACTCCCCAACGAGGGGGCGGATGTTATGCGGGCAAACATGAAAATTTCGTCAAAGCCGCCGCATCGGACATCAGGCGCAACACGTCACGCCGGCTTTTCGTTGATCCGCAACTCCGCGCACAAACCGCCACGCGGCAGGTTGTAAAGCTGCAAGGTGCTGCCGATCTTGCTGACGATCATTTGCACAATGGCCAGCCCCAGTCCGGCACCATTGGCATGACCGTGGCTGTAGAAACGCTCGAACAGTCGTGCGTAGTCCTCTTCTTTGATGCCGGGCCCAGCATCTTCGACGCTGATGTACACCGCGCCGGATGCTTGCGGTTGGACCTGTACGCGCACTTCGCTGCCGGGCGGAGCGAAGTTCAAGGCGTTGGTGACCAGGTTCTGCAAGGCGATGGCGAGTGCGACCGGGTCGGTGTCGACCGGGCAGTGGTGGTCGCTGTCGAGGATCAGTTCGACATCTTTCTCCCACGCCAGCGGCGCCAGTTCGGCAAGTTCTTCGCGCACCAGCGCGGTGAGTTCCACCGGCGTTTTTTCCGGGTTGGCCAGGCGCGGTTCGATGCGCGCCATGGTCAGCAACTGGCTGGCGATACGGGTGGCACGGTCCACCGCGCTGACCAGAAACTCCAGCGCTTCCTCACGCTGTTGCGCGGTACTGGCAAGCTGCGCGTTTTGCGCATGGATGCGCAGAATGGCCAGCGGCGTGCGCAACTCATGGGCGGCGTCGGCGATGAAACGGCGCTCGCGGGCGAGCAGATTGTCGATCTGCTGCAACAGGCGATTGAGCGCGGTTTGCATCGGTTCGAGGTCGTGGGGCAGGGGGCGCAGGTTCAGCGGCTTGAGGGTGTCGGTGTTGCGCCCGCGAATGGTCTGCGCCATGGCTCGCAAAGGTTGCAGGCCCCAGCCAATCGCCAGCCAGATCAGCACCGTCAGCACTGGCACGCCGATCACACTCGGCCACAACGTGTGACCGACGATGCGCTCGATCAAATCCTGGCGGATGTCATCGCGCTCACCGACCCAGATCAACAGCCCTTGCTGCGAATCCTTGAGCAGAAACGCGCACCAGTCGCGGCCGTTTTCCATCAGGTCATGGGAACCGAGGGTAGTCGGCGGCGCGTTGAGCTCCGGCGCTTCGGCCGAGCGCATCAGCAATTGCCCATCGCTGCGCCAGACCTGAAACGTCAAACGGGTTTCGTAGGGATGCGCCGCCTCGCCATCACCAACCCTGCTCATCGCTTCATCGAAGGCCTGATGCAGCCGCTGCCAGTTGTTGTCGCCCGGTGCGCGTTGCGCCAGCACGCCTTGCAGCAGGCGTGCGCTCTGCGCCAGTTGTGCGTCGTAGACCTCTTCGATTTCGTGATGGCTGTCGCGCAGCACCAGCCAACTGATCAGCAGATCGCCCAGCAATACCAGGATCAATACCGGCACCAGAATTCGCGCACGTATCGAGATCATGGTTTGACCGCCATCACGTAACCCACCCCGCGCACAGTGCGGATCAACTCGCTCGCAAGCTTTTTGCGCAGGTTGTGAATCAGCACTTCGAGGGTGTTGCTCTCGACCCGTTCCTGCCAGCCGTACAGTGCGCCGGACAGGCGCTCGCGGGTGACGACTTTGCCGGGCCGCGCCATCAGTTGATGCAGCAGCTGATATTCCATCGGCGTCATCACTACTTCGTTGCCCAGCCAGGTGACTTGCTGGCTGAGCGGATCCAGGCACACGCCGGCATGTTCGAGCACCGGTTGCGCGCGGCCCTGACTGCGCCGCAGCAACGCGCGGATGCGCGCCTTCAATTCATCGACATCGAACGGTTTGATCAGGTAGTCGTCGGCGCCGGCATCGAGGCCGGCGATGCGCTCGGCGGTGCCATCGCGGGCGGTGAGGATCAGCACCGGCAGGTCCTGTTGTTCGCTGCGCAGTTGTTGCAGCAAGGCCAGACCGTCGAGCCGTGGCAGGCCGAGGTCAAGCAGCAGCAGATCGAAGCTTTCACTGCGCAGGGCATGCAAGGCACTGACCCCGTCCTGCAACCAGTCGAGGGTATAGCCCTCGTTGCTCAGGGCAACGCGAATGCCTTGTCCGAGGGCACGATCATCTTCGACCAGAAGCAGGCGCATGGTGATTCTCTGTTGGCGGAACGGGTTGGGATGGACGGCATCATGCCGCCGCGCCGAGCGTCTTGGCAGGCCATCCGACGGGAAAGATGTAACGGTTCGTTGCCAACTAAGCTTTCACTAAGGTTGCTTTTGCACAGTGAGGTCTTTCTCATCCAGCGAGAGTGATTCCATGCGCAAACTGCTGCTGTTGTCTTTGATCGTCGCCAGCCCTCTGGCCATTGCCGGCCCGCAATGCACCACTGCCGAGCGCTCGCAATGGCAAGACCAGAAGGCCTTTCAGGAACAGCTGAAAGCCCAGGGTTACGAAATCAGCAAGTTCAAGGTCACCGACGGCAACTGCTACGAGATCTACGGGTTCGACAAGGACAAGCGCAAGGTCGAGATCTACCACGACCCGGTCAGCGGTAAAGCGGTCAAGACCGAGATCAAGGGCTGATGCCGAGCGCGTCCCTGCGCCTGTGGGATCCCGTGGTGCGGCTGTTTCATCTGTCGATTGCGGGCGTCTTCGTCGCCAATTATTTCTTCAATGAAGCGGGTGACGACTGGCATGTCTGGCTCGGCTATTACGCCATGGGTTGGTTGCTGGTACGCACGGTGTGGGGATTTATCGGGCCGCGCAGTGCCCGCTGGGCGGACTTCTGGCCGACCCCGACGCGCCTGCTGGCCCATGCGCGCTCACTGCTCGCCGGGCGGCCCGAGCATCGCCTCGGCCACTCGCCGATCGGTGCGCTGGTGATGATCCTGATGTTGCTGGCGTTGTTCACCGTGGGTCTCAGTGGCTGGGCGATGGAAGAAATCGACGCCTTGTGGGGTGCCGATTGGCCGTTGTCGGTCCACGAAACGGCGGCCGACAGTCTGCTTGTGCTGGTGTGCATTCACATCGCTGCTGCCGTGTTTGAAAGTTTTCAGGTTCGCGACAACTTGCCGTTGTCGATGCTCACCGGGCGCCGTCGCCGATTGCCAAATGATTCGACGCGCTGACAAGGACGTCTGCCCATTGTTAACCCTCCTGTCCTTGCCGCGAGCCCCTTATGCGTGCGTTGTCCTTTCGCTTGACGTTCATTCTCGGCAGCCTCGCGGTGTGCCTGATCTTTCTGGCCGCGTGGCGCAGTCATCCACCCCATGTGCTGGCGCCATTTGCGTTGTCGACAGCGCCGGTCGATGGCGCAATGCAAGCGTCGGAACCGATGTACAGCAGTCGTTTCGTTTCCTCGCAACTGGATGATTTTGTGCATTCCTCTTCGGTCACCGCGCTGCCTGGCGGGGACTTGATGGCCGTGTGGTTTGCCGGCTCGCGCGAAGGCGCTGCCGACGTGCAGATCCGCACGGCGCGCTTTGATGCAAAAAGTGCGGAGTGGGGCGCCGAACAGGTGCTGGCCACCCGCGAGCAAACCCGCGACGGCACCCAGCGCTATATCCGCAAGCTCGGTAACCCGGTGATCGCGCTCGCGCCGGACGGGCGCTTGTGGATGTTCTACGTCTCGGTGTCCGTAGGCGGTTGGGCCACCAGTGCGATCAACGTGATGGTCTCTGCCGACATGGGCCGTGAATGGTCGACGCCGCGTCAGTTGATCACCTCGCCGTTTTTCAACATCAGCACACTGGTACGCGCGGCGCCGGTGTTCCATGCCGATGGCTCGATCGGCTTGCCGGTGTATCACGAGTTCATGGGCAAGTTCGCCGAGTACCTGTACCTGAGCGCCGACGGTGCAGTCATCGACAAATTCCGCATCAGCCGCGGCAAGCACTCGTTGCAGCCGACCATCGTGCCGCTGGATGGCCGCCGCGCCGTGGCGATGCTGCGTTATGCCGGTGACACCCATCATCGCGTGTTGGCCAGCCGCACCGACGATGCCGGCCAGACCTGGAGCGAACCGTATCCGCTGGAGCCGGCCAACCCCAACTCGTCGCTGGCAGCGGTAGGCACGGCTGACGACGGTTTGCTGGTCGCGCTCAACGACCTGCGCGACGGGCGTTTCAAATTGAGCCTGTACGGCACCGATGCCAATCTCAACGACTGGCGCAGTGTGATCGAACTCGATCAGTCACCGGATCCGCTCGGTCAGCCGTTCTCGCCCGAGGCGTACAAAGCCATTATCGGCGAGGGTTTCCGATCCTCCAGCGGTGCCCGCCGCCTGCCGTTGGAACAGCGCTTTCTGAGCAATCTCGACTACCGCGTGTGCAAACCGCGCGGCTGTGATTTCGAGTACGAATATCCGTATTTCAGCCGGGGTTCGGATGGTCTCTATCACTTGGTGTATTCGTGGAATAACACCTTCATCAAACATGTCAGCTTCAACGATGCCTGGCTGGCGGAGCGTCTGTGATGTTTCTTTGGCAAGCCCATTTGAGTTTTGTCCTGCTCGGTTTTGTTCTGCTGAGTGCCTTTCACTTCACCCGGCCATGGCGCCCGTGGCTGTTGCCGCTGTTGGCGCTGGCCGGTTTTATCCCGGTCAACGATCTGCCGCTGGCAGCCTATGTGCGCAGCTTTACCGATGATCTGGCGATCACCACGCTGGTGTTGCTGGGCTGGGTCTGTCTGCTGCGCCTGGGCGTGGTTCAGCCGTCGCCAACGGTCAAGCGCGTTCAGGTGCTGGTGTTGTTTACCGTATTGGCACTGATTCTGTATCCGGCAACGATGGGCCTGACTTACGTCGATCCGTACCGCTGGGGCTTTAATCCACGGCCGATGATTGTGCTGATCGGGCTGAGCACATTGGCCCTGTTGTGGCTGCGCAACGGCTTGGGCGTAGCGATGTTGGCGCTCGGCACGCTGGCCTTCGCGCTGCGCCTCAAAGCCTCGGAAAACTATTGGGATTACCTGATCGATCCGCTGCTGGCGGGTTACTGCCTGGTGGCCGGTGCCGCGCTGTGCGTGCGCGAAGTCTGGCGCCTGTTGCGGCCGGTCCCGGCCGTGCCGACGTCTTCAATCTGATCACCACATAGAGGTTTACGATGGGTTGGTTGCAATCGCGGCGCCTGCGCTACGGCGTCGGCGCGGCAGGTTTGGCGTTTTTACTGTTGGCCCTGCTGCGGCTGGTGTTCGTGCTGGGTTTTTCCGGTCTCGACATCAGCGCATTTGCCAACGACCCGCAACTGCGCGAAACCCTCGGCATTGGTCTGCGTTTCGACCTGCGTCTGGCAGTGTTGCTGATGTTGCCACTGGCCGTTCTGGCATGGTTGCCACGCTGGAACCTGACGCGCCTGCCGTTGCTGCGCCAAGTCGCGCGGGGTTACTGGTTGCTGGTGCTGGGCGTGGTCGGCCTGGTCTACATCATCGACTTCGGCCATTACGCCTACCTCGGCGTGCGCATCAACGCCACGGTGCTGCGTTATCTGGAGGATGCGCAGATCTCGCAGCAAATGGTCCGGGAAAGCTATCCAGTGCTATGGATTGCCCTCGGCTGGCTGGCGGTGCTGGGCGTGTGGTTCTACGGATTCGTGCGTCTGGAGCGCGCAACACTGACGCGGGAACCTCGCGCCATCCGCCGTACCTCGCTGGTCGTGGGCAGCGCTTTCGGCCTGGTCGCCGTGCTGCTGGCGTTGCTCGCTCGTGTCGAAAATCTCAACCTGGAAAACCCGGTGCCGCTGCGCTGGAGCGATGCGTTTTTCTCCGGCAATGCGCAAATCGCCGCCGTAGGCCTCAACCCGGTGCTGTTCTTCTACGACACGCTCAAGGCCGGGCAGGCACAGTTCGATGAAGCCCAGGTGCGCCAGCATTACCCGCTGATTGCGCGTTATCTGGGCGTGGAACAAGCGGACGCGCAAACCCTGACATTCGAGCGACAGCAAGCGGTGCAACCGTACCGGGTCGCCGGTGCACCGAACGTGATGTTCGTCATGCTCGAATCGTTGGGCACCAGTGCGGTGGGCGCTTATGGTAACCCGCTGAACCCGACGCCGAACCTTGATCAACTGGCCACCGAGAGCTGGTTCTTCCGACACTTCTACGTGCCGGTCACCGGTACCGCTAAAACCGTCTGGGCGAGCATCACCGGGGTCCCGGACGTGACCCGTCAGGAGACCGCCACCCGCCATCCGCTGATCACCCGCCAGCACACGCTGATCAACGCGTTCACCGACTATCAAAAACTCTACATGATCGGCGGCAATGCCGGCTGGGCGAATATCAATGCGCTGATCCAGCAAAGCATCGAGGGCGTAAAGCTGTATCAGGAGAGCGACTGGCGTTCGCCGCTGGTGGATGTCTGGGGCATTTCTGACCTGGATCTGTTCAAGGAAAGCGACCGCATCCTGCGCGATCTGCCCAAGGACCGACCGTTCTTTGCTTATGTGCAAACCTCGGGCAACCACCGGCCGTTCACCATTCCCAAGGACAATGACGGCTTCCAGGTCAGTCATCTGTCGCTGGAACAAGTGCAAGCCGCCGGCTCGCGCAGCGTCGAGCAATACAACGCTGTGCGCCTGCTGGATTTCAACATCGGCAAGCTGATGGAACTGGCCAAGGCCGGCGGCTACTACGACAACACGATTTTCGTGTTCTTCGGCGACCACAACACCCGCATCAGCCAGATCCCGCACATGCCACCGGCCTTCGAACAACTGGGGCTGGAAAGCAACCATGTGCCGATGCTGATCCATGCGCCGGGCATGCTCAAAGCCAAGGTGATCGATGAGGCGGTGGGGTTGGTGGATTTGCTGCCGACGGTGGCAGGCATGGCCGGTATCCCGTTCAGCAACGGCGCGATGGGCCGCGACATTCAGCAGCCCGCGCCGGAAGGCGAACGCGTGGTGCCGCTGGTGTTGCGTGAAGGCACATTCCCGTTGATTGGCGGCGTGACCCAGCATCATCTGCTGCAAATGCAACACGACGGCAGCGCGCCGACCCTGCATGACCTGCGCTCGGCGACACCGCGAGACAACGTCGCCGAGCAACACCCGCAGGAGTTTCAGCGGCTGGTGGAGCTGACGCGGGGGCTGCATGAAAGTGCGCGGCTGATGCTGTATCGCAATGTGCGCTGAGGAGCCCTCACCCTAACCCTCTCCCAGAGGGAGAGGGGACTGACCGCGTTGCTCGCGCAAGTTACGCCGACTTGAAATACCGAGTTGAACGCAAGATTTGAAAGGCGCACAAATCGGCTCCCTTTCCCCTCTCTCGGGGGGAGAGGGGACTGACCGCGTTGCTCGCGCAAGTTACGCCGACTTGAAAGACCGAGCTGAACGCAAGATTTGAAAAGCGCACAAATCGGCGCCCTTTCCCCTCTCCCAGAGGGAGAGGGGACTGACCGCGTTGCTCGCGCAAGTTACGCCGACTTGAAAGACCGAGCTGAACGCAAGATTTGAAAAGCGCACAAATCGGCGCCCTTTTTCCCTCTCTCGGGGGGAGAGGGGACTGACCGCGTTGCTCGCGCAGGTTACGCCGACTTGAAATACCGAGTTGAACGCAAGATCTGAAAAGCATACAAATCGGCTCCCTTTCCCCCTCGCCCCCTTGGGGGAGAGGGCTGGGGTGAGGGGGTAGATCCAGCAGACTGTCGCGATCGCCTGCAAAAACACTAATTACCATCGGCCACTTTGCGTTCGATTTCATCGATCTTGCGCTGCAGCGTCTCGGCGTCCTGCTCCTTCACTCTTGTGGACGAGGGCGTGATGACTTTATCCACGGCTGCGCTGTCATCGTCCCGGTCTTGAAGATCGCGCTCGACCACATTCACCGGTTTGCCGGACGTGTCGGTTGGCGGGGCGTTCGGGGTTTTATCGTTGCTGTTCATGTGGGTGACCTCCAGTGGTGTAAACATTGGAGGCAGGCAGTGCGGCAGGCGTTCGATATTTTTGCCGGGTTGTGCCGAATGGCGCCCTCCCGCGATGGAGAGGGCGCGCTGACGGTTTTCAGTCCTTGAGAATGTCGCGATCCTTGGTTTCCGGCAGGAAGAACGTGCCCAGTATCGCCGTCATCACCGCGATCACGATCGGGTACCACAGCCCGTAGTAGATATCCCCGGTCGCGGCGACCATGGCAAACGCTACCGTCGGCAGGAAGCCGCCGAACCAGCCGTTGCCGATGTGATACGGCAGTGACATCGAGGTGTAGCGGATGCGGGTCGGGAACAGCTCGACCAGCCACGCCGCGATCGGGCCATAAACCATGGTCACGTAGATCACCAGCACCGTCAGCAGGAGTAGCACCATCGGGTAGTTGGTTTTCGCCGGGTCGGCTTTCTCCGGATAACCGGCCTCCTTGAGTGCTGTGCCGAGGGTCGCGGTGAACGCATCATTGCGCGTCTTGAAGTCGGGGGCTGGCAGGGCGCTGCCTTCGAAACTCTCGACGACTTTGTCGCCGATGCGCACTTGCGCGACGGTGCCCGGCTCCGCAATCACGTTCTCATACGGGATCGCCCGTTTTGCCAGCAGGGTCTTCGCCAGGTCGCAGGAACTGGTGAATTTGGCTTTTCCCACCGGGTCGAACTGGAACGAACAGTGGTCCGGGTTGGCGATCACTTTGACCGGGTTTTTCTCCTGAGCGATGAACACGTCGGGATTACCGTACTGGGTCAGCGCGTGGAAGATCGGGAAGTAGGTCAGCGCCGCCAGAATACAGCCGACCATGATGATCGGCTTGCGCCCGATGCGGTCGGAGAGGCTGCCGAAAATGACGAAGAACGGCGTGCCGATCAGCAGTGAACCGGCAATCAGCAGGTTGGCGGTCTGCGGGTCGATCTTCAATGTCTGCAGCAGGAAGAACAACGCGTAGAACTGCCCGGTGTACCAGACCACCGCTTGCCCGGCCGTGCCGCCAAGCAGCGACATGATCACCACTTTGAGGTTGTCCCAGCGGGCGAAGGATTCGGTCAGCGGCGCTTTCGACGCCTTGCCTTCGGCCTTCATCTTCTGGAACACCGGTGATTCGCTCAGTTGCAGGCGAATGTACACCGAGACGATCAGCAGCAGGATCGACAGCAGAAACGGAATCCGCCAGCCCCACGCTTCGAACGCTTCAGTGCCCAGCGCAGTGCGGCAGGCGAGGATCACCAGCAATGAAAGGAACAGACCAAGCGTCGCAGTGGTTTGAATCCACGAGGTGAAGAAACCACGCCTGTTGCGTGGCGCATGCTCAGCCACATACGTCGCTGCGCCGCCATACTCGCCGCCGAGCGCCAGGCCTTGCAGCAAGCGCAGGGTGATCAGGATGACCGGCGCGGCGACGCCGATGGTCGCGTAACCGGGCAACAAGCCGACAATCGCCGTCGATACACCCATGATCACGATGGTGATCAGGAATGTGTGCTTGCGCCCGATCATGTCGCCGAGCCGGCCAAACACAATGGCACCGAACGGCCGCACGGCAAACCCGGCGGCGAAGGCGAGCAGGGCGAAGATAAACGCGGTGGTTTCGTTGACACCGGCGAAGAAGTGCTTGGCGATGATCGCCGCCAGTGAACCGTAGAGGTAAAAGTCGTACCACTCGAAAACCGTGCCCAGGGACGAAGCGAAGATGACCTTGCGCTCTTCCTTGGTGATGCCGCCGCTGCGCGGTGGACTGCCGGTGGACGTTGTGTAGGTTGTGGCCATGGGTGTTCTCCGTCGTGCTTATTGTTGTAGGCCGGAGTCCCCCGTTATTGCTCGTCTCACTCTGGCCTTGTGGCATATGCCGGAAGCGCTGTCGCGTGAAGCTTGCACAGTGTCGCCATCGTGCATTTGTGCAAGCTTTCCTGAAGCATAATCAGCTTCTGCCAGATATCCAGCCGCCGGCCTGCCTACTACGCCTTTACCCAGCGCTGCCGACTCCAGGCACTCAACCAGTCGACCACAAACACCAGCACCAGCATTGCCAGAATCACCGTACTCGCTTGCGCTTCCTGAAACAGGCTGAGGCTCACATAGAGCATCTGCCCAAGCCCGCCGGCACCGACAAAACCCAGCACGCTGGCCATGCGGATGTTGTTTTCCCAGCGGTACAGAATGTAGGCGAGCAGTTGCGGGGCGAGATTCGGCAAGGTGCCGTAGCAGAAGGCCAGAAGCGGATTGCCACCCTGCAAACGAATCGCTTCGGCCGGTTGCGGCGGGGTGTTTTCCAAGGCTTCGGCGAACAATCGACCGAGCACGCCGGTGGTGTGCAGGGCGAGGGCGAGGGTGCCGGCGTTCGGCCCGAGACCGGCGGCAAGCACCATCAGCGCCGCCCAGACCAGTTCCGGAATCGCCCGCAAGGCATTGAGCAGCAGGCGCGAGGCACTTTGCAGCGGCCAGCCGAAACGCCCGGCGGCGGGCAACGCAAGGACGATGCCGAACACCGCCGCGAGTAGCGTGCCGAGGGCCGACATGGCCAAGGTTTCCAGTGAGCCGTGGAAGATTGCCCTGAGGTAATCGGCGCTCAGGTCCGGGCTGAGAAAGCGCTGCACGTAAGCGCCCATCTGCCTGAGGCTGGTAGCGCTGCCGAGTTCGCCAAGATCCAGCCCCAGATAAACGAAGGAAGCGATCACCGCCAGCGCAATGCCGGCGATCAGCAGCAGGTTGATCAAGCGATTCATGTCAGCCTCCAGCGCAGCAAGCGGCTGAGTTGATCGGCGGCCAACACCAGAACCAGGAAGCACAGCAGAATACTGGCGACTTCACCGCCGGCGAACATGCGGATCGACAGATCGATCTGCTGACCCAGGCCCCCGGCGCCGACAAAGCCCATCACCACTGATGCGCGGATCGCGCATTCCCAGCGATAGACCGTATACGACAGCAGTTCCGACGCGACATTGGGCAACGTGCCGTAGGCAAACGCCGCCAGCCGGCCGCTGCCAGCCTGTAACAACGCGTGCGCCGGGCGCTGGTCGGTGGATTCGAAAATCTCCGCGTAGACCTTGCCGAGCATGCCGCTGTAGGTGATGGCGATCGCCAGTACACCCGCCGCCGGACCAAGGCCAACAGCGCGGACAAACAACAGCGCCCAGACGATTTCCGGCACGCTGCGCAAAAAGATCAGCAGGCCGCGCACCGGCCAGCGCAGTAGACATCCCAGTCGGCTGGGCACGCCACCGTGCGAGGCGGCGGACAGCGACAGCGCGCGACTGGCAAGCAGGCCGGCCGGTATCGCCAACAACAGCGCCAAGGCCATGCCGGCGGTGGCGATGGCCAGGGTTTGCAGGGTGGCTTTGAGCAGTAGCTGGAGAAACGCTTCGTCGTGCGCCGGTGGCCAGAATTGCGCGACGAAACGGCCCATTTCATTCTGGCTGTCGGGCAGCAACACGCCCAGATCCAGCTCGCTGAGCTGAATGCCCGGCCACAGCAAGGCAATCGCCAACAGCGTCAGCAGCAGTCGTGGCCACGCCGCCGGATCCCGTGAATCAGCTTTCAGCATCGGGGAATCTGCACAGTCAGAGGCGCCACTGCAGCGGTCGGCGATTGCAGTTTTTCGTTGGCGTACAGCGCGTCGAGCATCTCGTGGCTGACTTGCCCGGAGGCGCAGTCGAACAGAACCTGCCCGTCGCGCAGGCCGATGATCCGTGGGAAGTGCGACAGCGCCAGATCCACCGCATGCAGGCTCGCCACCAGCGTGACGTTGTGTTCACGGGCATGCCGCGAGAGGATCGACAAGGTGTGCCCGGCCATGACCGGGTCCATCGCCGACACCGGCTCGTCGGCCAAGAGAATTTCCGGCGCCTGATACAACACGCGGGCGATGCCGACACGTTGCAACTGGCCGCCGGACAATTGCTGGCAATGGGCGAACAGTTTTTCGCCCAGATCCAGTCGCGCCAGCGCCGCGCGCGCGCCGGCCACATCCAGTGGATGCAGCAGGTTCAAAAGACTTTTACCCAGACTCCATTGGCCGAGTTTGCCGGCCAGCACTGCCGTGACCACGCGCTGACGCGGTGGTAGCGGCGGCGCCTGATGCACCAGACCGATTCGCGCACGCAGGCGTTGGCGCTGGCGGGCGGACAAGTGCCAGGCGCGCTCACCCAACACTTCAATTTCGCCGCTGCTGGGCCGCAACGCGGTGGCCAGCAGGTTGAGCAAACTTGATTTCCCGGCCCCGGACGGGCCAATGATGGCGACCTGTTCACCAACGCCAATCTGCAAGTCGACACCGCGCAGGGCATCGACTCCATTGGCGTGGCGCAGGCTGCCCTGTGTGAGGCGTAAGGTCATTTCAGCAGTTCGGCGGCGCGGGCGGCTTCCTCGATGCCCTTGTAATTCTCGGGCTTGGTGTCGATGAAGCGGCTGGCAGCTTGCAGATCAAGAATCTTCTTCTGCTCAGGGTTGGCCGGGTCCAGATCAAGGAAGGCTTTTTTGATCTTCGCCGCGAGTGCCGGGTCGAGGGTACCGCGCACGGTCCAGTTGTAATCGAAGTAGGTCGGGGTGGTGGCGAAGACTTTGACCTTGTTGGTGTCGACCTTGCCGGCGTCGACCAGTTTCTGCCAGACGCTGGCGTTCAGCACACCGGCATCCACTTTGCCGGCCTGCACCCAGGCCACGGTGGCGTCGTGCGCGCCGGAGTAAGCGACGCGGCTGAAATACGCTTCAGGTTTGATGTTGTCGTTTTTCAGCATGAAGTAACGCGGCATCAGGCTGCCGGAAGTCGACGACACCGAACCGAAGGCGAAGGTCTTGCCTTTCAGGTCGGCGAGGCTATGTACATTCGGGTCGGCGGTGATGAATTTGCTGGTGAATTGCGCATCCTGTTCACGCTGCACCAGCGGGATCACCGGTGTGGTCGCGTCGGTCTTCAAGCGCGCCTGCACAAAGGTGAAGCCGCCGAGCCAGGCCATGTCGAGGCGATCGGTCGCCAAGGCTTCAACCACTGCCGGGTAGTCGGCCACGGGCACGAACTGCACTTTCATGCCCAGTTGCTGTTCCAGATAAGCGCCCAGCGGCTCGAATTTGCGCAGCAGTTCGGTCGGGGCTTCATCGGGAATCGCGCTGACGCGCAAAACGTCGGCCGCCTGAGTCATGAATGCAGAAAAGGACAGGGCCAGGCCGGCGGTCAGTGCCAGGGTTCGCTTGAACATGGAAATCTCCGTTTCAGGGGTGTCAAAAGGTGTGAAGAGCTGAAATAGGGCGCTACGTGAGGGTAGACGAATCGGCGAGGTTATACGTACTCACACGCGCAAAGGCCAGCGCCATGGGGATAGCGCAGTCAAAATCGCTCGTCGAGAATTGCTGGGAGGGTGAGTTCCTTGACATAGCTGGCCGCAGACAGACTCAAGATCATACGCACCACCTGGACGACGTCGTGAACAGGAATCAGCTGACCCTCGCCACGCTGCGCCGCCAGATCTGGCGGGGTGCTCAGTGGATCCTCTGTATTCAGATACCCAAGGTTCAGGCAGGTCACCGACAGACGCTGGTGTCGGTAGCCTTCGCGCAATGAATCGGCAATCCCGCGCAGAGCGAATTTCGAGGCACCGAAAGCGACTTCCGGGCGCCCGCTTTGTGGCAGGCCCGAGGTTGACCCGGTAAGGATGATTCTGGGTTGGGCGCTTTTCAGCAGCAGAGGGAGCAGACGTTTGATCAGCAGGATCGTTGAGGTGATGTTGCAACTGACGATGGCTTGCACTTCCTCGTCCGGGGAATCGAGAAGTGCATAGGCTGGATCGAAGGCCAAGGTTTCCCAGATGCCGAGGTTGTAGATCAGTGTATCCAGTCCGTCATCGATGACCGCCTGCTCGATGGCGTGCGCCGCTTTTGCCGGAAACATCAGGTCGGCTTCTACCCAGCGTACGTTGCGCTCGGCATCGACGATCAAGTCCTCGGGGCGCGTGCGGGAAACGCCGATCAGCGTGTCTCCCGCGTTGCCCAAACCTTCGATCAAAGCCTTGCCCAAGCCCTTGCTGGCACCGACCACCAAAATGTTCATCGATCGTCTCCCTGATCTGAATGCTGATGTGGGACAGCATGCAAACAGACGACCTCTGAAATGGCAAACGAATGGGTGTGTCCGGATATTTACGGCAGTTTGGCAATCACCTTGATCTCGAAATCAAACCCATACAGCCACGTCACACCAACCGCCGTCACGGTCGGATGCGGCGCCTCGCCCCAGAACTCGGTCAGCACCACATCCCAGATCGTCTCGAATTTCGACTGGGGATCAACGATGAATACGGTGACATCAACCACGTTATCGAAGCTGGCACCGGCCTCCTCAAGGATTGCATTGAGGTTAGTGAAAGCCTGACGCACCTGGTTTTTCAGATCCGGCTCTGGCGTGCCGTTCTCGGTGCTGCCGACCTGTCCCGAGACAAACAGAAAACCGTTGGAGCGAATGGCTGGCGAGTAGCGATGGCGTTCGTAAAGCGTGCGGCGTGCGGGTGGGAAAACAACATCGCGCTGAGTCATGGGGGTGTCTCCTTCATTTGAGTTGATGGAGCCACTGTAGGTATTTGCAGGCGGGCGATAAACGCGCAAGCTTGGCGCTCACTGTTTGTGAAATCCAAACAATCGAGGGCTCACCTTGGACCGTTTTGACGCAATGCAGGCCTTCGCCCGGGTGGTCGAGGCGGGGAGTTTCACCAAAGCGGCGGAAACCTTGCACATGAGCAAGACCACCGTGACCCAACTGGTTCAGCAGTTGGAGGCACGGCTGCGAGTCAAACTGCTCAACCGCACCACGCGCAAGGTCAACGTCACCACCGACGGCGCCGTTTACTACGAGCGAGTGATCAAGTTGCTGGCGGATATGGATGACGCCGAAACCAGCCTGCCCGGCGCGGCCGCGTTGCCCAAGGGTCGACTGCGCGTGGACGTGCCGAGCCCGCTGGCGCGGTTGATTCTGGTGCCGGCCCTGCCTGAGTTTCACGCGCGTTATCCGGATATCCAGATCGACATGGGCGTCAGCGACCGCATCGTCGACATCATTGATGAGAATGTCGACTGCGTGGTGCGCGGTGGCGAGCTTATGGACTTGTCGCTGATGGCGCGCAAGGTCGCCGATCTGGAATTGGGTGTATTTGCCGCACCGCAATATCTGGCGCGCGCGGGCACACCTGCGCATCCACGGGAACTGGAAGACAGCCATCATCGGGTGGTCGGTTTCCTCTGGGCACGCACCGGCAAACCGGTGCCGTATGCCTTGCACAACGCCAGCGAAAACCTGCAAATCAAAGGGCGCCATGTGCTCGCCGTCGATGATGGTAATGCCTACCTCGCGGCAGGTCTGGCGGGCTTGGGCGTGCTGTGGCTGCCCAAATACATGTCTGCCGCCCACGAGGCGCGCGGCGAACTGGTGCCGCTGTTCGAGGACTGGCAACTCGAACCGATGCCGCTCTATGTGGCTTATCCGCCGAACCGGCATGTCAGCCTGAAACTGCGAGTGTTCATCGATTGGATTGTCGAGGTGATGGCGCCGCATGCACCGGTCATTGATCGCCCAGGTTATTGATCAGCCATTCGCTGAAACTGCGCGCCATCGGGTCGTTTTCGCTGTCGCGATGAGTCAGCAACGCCCAGTTCGGCCCGCGAATGGTGTTCTCGACCAAGGGTTGCAACAAGCCGTCAGCGCGCGCCTGACGGCTTAGCAATTGGCTGACCAGCGCGATGCCCAGCCCCAAACATGCGGCGTCGAGCAGCAATCCCGGATCGGAAAAATTCAGCCCCTGATCCTGCTGGCCGACGTCGATCCCGGCCTCGACCGCCCAATGACTCCAGTCCATTTCCCGCTCGCCATGCAACGTGGTGCGTTGTACCGCCGGCAACGCTAAAACCCTCGGGTGACAGGCTGGAAATAGCCGGTCGGCGTGCAGCACTTTGAAACTGCATTCCGCCTGCGAGCTGATGTCGTCGCGCACAGCGATGTCGATGGTCTGCGTGGCCATGTCCGGCACTTCATCGGTGCTGTAAATCCACAGGTCTACCTCGGGATGCTGCGCGCGAAAATCCGCCAAACGCGGCAACAGCCAATGCCGAGCGAATGCCGGCGTGGTGTTGAGCACCAGTTGATTGGGTTTCTGATACTGACCCAAGCGCCGAATCCCCACCGCCAGTTGCTGCAACATCGCCTGGGTGGTGCTGAGCAAATCGTGGCCGGCATCGGTCAGCGCCACGCTGCGTCCGCTGCGGAAAAACAACGGCTGCTCCAGATACGCTTCAAGGCTGCGGATCTGCTGACTGATCGCCGACTGCGTGAGGCTCAACTCTTCCGCCGCCTTGTGAAAACTGCCGAGGCGTGCGGCGGCTTCGAAGCCGCGCAGCGAGCTGAGCGGCGGCCAGTGTTTAAGCATATCGATAAGCTCCTCTAATCAGTTATCCGCAAAATCCATCGTTTGTTTGCTGTTTTCATGGCTCGTAGCATAAGCGCATTGAACACAACGGCTTAACTGACGAGGCTTATCATGCAGCACAACGACAATAAAAACAGCGCCTGGATGATGCCGGCAGAGTGGGTGACCCATTCCGCGACGTGGATGGTCTGGCCGCACAACCAGACGTTGTGGGAATCCGGATGGCGCGTGACCCTGGTGCAGGTGCAGGAAGATTTTGCGCGCGTCGCCAACGCCATCGCCCGTTTCGAACCGGTGAAACTGGTGGTCGACCCGTCGGCCATCGCCAGCGCCAAAGCCTTGTGCGGGCCGAACATTGAATTGATCCCGCTGGCAGTGAATGACAGTTGGTGCCGCGATTCCGGCCCGACGTTTGTCTGCCATCCGCAGCAAGGGTTGGCCGGTGTCAGCTGGCGTTTCAACGCCTGGGGCGGCAAGTCGGCGCATGATCTGGACGAAAGCCTGGCGCGCCGCGCACTCAATCACCTTGGCCTTGAATGCTTCGGCACGCCACTGAGCAACGAGGGCGGGGCGATTCATGTCGACGGCGAAGGCACGCTCATCACCACCGAATCGGTGCTGCTCAATCCCAATCGCAACCCGGGCATCGGCAAAGCCGAGATGGAAGAAATCTTCAGCCGCTTGCTCGGCGTGAAGAAAACCATCTGGTTGCCGGGCGATCCGGATTACGTCACTGGCGACATGACCGATGGCCACGTCGATGGCGTCTGCGCCTTTGCCCATCCGGGTGTGCTGCTGGTTGACGCCACCCATGACAAGTCGTCGGTCTACGCCGAAGTAGCCCGAGAAAACCGCCGAGCACTGGAACTGGCCACCGATGCCAACGGACGCAAATTCGAGCTGATCGAACTGTTCGAAGCCACCGATGCGGTCGACACCGAAGCCGAAGTGTTCTGCGCCTCGTACACCAATTTCTACATCGCCAACGGCGCAATCATCATGCCGGCGTATGGCATCGAGGCTGACAACGTCGCCGCCAAAGTGCTGGAGCAAGCCTTCCCCGGCCGCGAAGTGGTGCCGGTGCGGATCAATCATTTGGCCCATGGCGGTGGCGGGGTGCATTGCATCACGCAACAGCAGCCGGCCTGGCCGCTGAGAGGTTGAACGCATGAGCATTCTGACCATCGCCAGCACCCAGATGCCGTGCACCTGGGATTTACCCGGCAACCTTGATCGCGCCGAGCAGCTCGTACGCGACGCCGCGAAGCAGGGCGCGCAAGTGATCCTGTTGCAGGAGCTGTTCGCCACGCCGTACTTCTGCATCGAACAAAGCCATAAACACATGGCTTTGGCCGAGGAATATCGCGACAGCCATGTGCTCGCGCGCTTCGCCGCACTGGCCCGCGAGTTGGGCGTGGTATTGCCGCTGAGCTGGTTCGAAAAGGCCGGCAACGCCTACTTCAACTCGCTGAGCGTGGCCGATGCCGACGGGCGCCTGTTGGGTGTGTATCGCAAGACCCACATTCCCAACGCCATCGGCTATCAGGAGAAGGAATACTTCAGTCCCGGCGACACCGGTTTCAAAGTCTGGGACACCGCGTTCGGCCGCCTCGGCGTCGGTATCTGCTGGGACCAGTGGTTCCCCGAAACCGCCCGCTGCCTGGCGTTGATGGGCGCCGAAGTGCTGCTGTATCCGACGGCTATCGGCTCTGAACCCGGCTGCACGGCGCTGGATTCTCGTGACCATTGGCAGATGACCATGCGCGGCCATGCTGCTGCCAATCTGCTGCCGGTGGTGGCGGCGAACCGGGTCGGGCGAGAGGTCGCGACTACCGATCCGAGCCTGCAAATGAGCTTCTATGGCTCGTCGTTCATCAGCGATCACAAGGGCCAATTGCTCGCCAGCGCTGATCGCGACAGCACTGGCGTGTTGCTGCACTGCGTCGATCTGGCGGCCATGCGCGAAGAGCGATTGAGCTGGGGCATATACCGCGATCGTCGTCCGGACATGTACGGGCCGCTTCTCAGTCAGGATGGTCGCCAACTTCACGCACGCTGGAACACTCAAGGGGTTTGATATGGCTATCCACCACAAACGCTTGCGCGGTGCGATCGGTCTGGCGTTGATCTGCTTGATACCGTCGCTGCACGCCGAAGACAAAACCCTGCGGCTGTACAACTGGGCCGATTATTTTGCCGAAGACACCTTGAGCCGTTTTACTGCCGAAACCGGGATCAAGGTGATCTACGACGTCATGGACGGCAGCGAAACACTGGAGGCGAAGATGCTATCCGGCGGCAGTGGCTACGACCTGATCTTCCCCGGCGACACCGTCGCCGAGCGCTTGATGCGTGCCGGCAGCCTGATGCCGCTGGATCAAGCGAAGCTGACCGAACTGGCCGACATCGAACCCGGTTTGCAGAAACTGCGCAGCCATTACGAGCACTCCAGCAAAGCCACGGTGCCTTACACCTGGGGCACCATCGGCCTGACCTACAACGAAGAGCAGATCAAAAAACGCATGGCCGACGCGCCGGTCAACAGCCTCGACATGCTGTTCAAACCGGAGCTGGCGGCGAAATTCGCCGATTGCGGCATCTCGATGATCGACTCGCCGGATGAAGCCTTGGCGGTAGTGCTCAACTACCTCGGTCGCGATCCGCGCAGCGGCAAAGCCGAAGATCTGGCAGCGGCCAGCGAGTTGCTGATGAAGTTGCGCCCGTACATCCGCAAATTCCAGTCGCAACCGGTGACCGATCTGGTCAACGGCAATCTGTGCCTGTCGCTGGGTTACAGCGGTGACATGACCCAGGCGCAACGCACCTCGGACAGTGCCGGCAAACACACGCGCTTCCAGTATCGCGTGCCGCGCGAAGGCACGACGGTGTGGATGGACACCATGGCCATTCCGGTCGACGCCAAACACCCGGAATACGCCTACGCGTTCATCAACTTTGTCATGCGCCCCGAGAACATGGCAGCGATCAGCAATTTCACCGGCTACCCGACTTCCAACGCCAAGGCGCGGGCGAACGTCGATGCAAGCATGCGTGACAACGCGGATATCTACCTCGACGAAGCGACCTATGCTCGTTTGATTCCGGGTAAAGACATTCCTCAGGCCGACATGCGTGCACGCATGCGTACCTGGACCAAATTCAAGACTGCCACTGGCCAATGATCAATGGCCGGCGAATGCGTCGGCCCTTCACTGAAAGACAGGAAACCCACATGACGACTCGTCGCGATTTCATCAAACAGGCCTCGGTGGTCGCCGCTGTCAGCGCTGCGGTTACAGGCCTCGGCCTTTCGCCGGGCAAAATCCTCGCCGCCGCGCAAGGCCGCTGGTTCATGCCCGACGAAGGCGATAAACATGAGCGCGCCTACATCGCTTTCGGCGCGCAGGACGCGATTTGGGAAGACTTCACCGAAGACGTCCAGGAAGCGCTCGGTCGTATCGCCCGCGCCATCGCCCGGTTCGAGCCGGTTACCGTGTTCTGCCGCAAGAACGAGCGCAGCATCGCCGAAGAATTTTGCGGTACGCGCAATATCACTTACGTCACTGCCGGGCTGGATGACATCTGGATGCGCGACATCGGCGCCAACTTCGTCATCGACGACAAGGGTGGCCTGGGCGCGGTGGACTTCAACTTCAACGGTTGGGGTGGCAAACAGCAGCACGGTAAAGACTCGAAGATCGCCGCACTGGTCGCCGACGACGCGCAAGCCACGTACATTCGCACCGATCTGGTGGGCGAGGGCGGCGGCATCGAAGTCGACGGTCACGGCACCGGGATCATGACCGAGAGCAGCTGGATCAACAGCAACCGCAATCCGGACTGGAGCAAGGTCGATGTCGAAGCTGAACTGAAGGAACGCCTGGGTCTGCGCAAAATCATCTGGCTGCCGGGGATCAAGGGCAAGGACATCACCGATGCTCACGTCGATTTCTACGCGCGTTTCATCAAGCCCGGCGTGGTGATTGCCAACCTCGACACCGACCCTGAATCCTACGATCACAAGGTCACCCAGGCGCACCTGGAAATCCTCAAGAACGCCACCGATGCCGACGGCCGCAAGCTGCAGGTCCACACGATGTCGCCGCCGCTGAAACCGCGCAAAAGCAAGTTCAACCAGAACAACTCGGACTTTGCCGCCGGTTACATCAATTACTTCGTGATCAACGGCGCGATCATCGCCCCGGAGTTCGGCGATAAAGCGGCAGACAAAAAGGCTTTCGATCTGTTGTCGCAACTGTATCCGGATCGCGAAATCGTCCAGCTCAACATTGATGCAATCGCCGCCGGTGGCGGTGGAATTCACTGCGTCACCAGCCATCAACCACAGGCGTGATTGACTCTTTGGCGGATCAAGCCAACTATCGGCGCACAACAACATGACCGATGGACCACAACTTGATCGAACGACGCCAATTCAGCGGAGGCATGAAGGGGAAAAACCTCCGCTATCTGAATGAGCAAGGCGCGGATGACACGCGCCTGACCCGCACCGGTTTTCTGCTGCTCGAACACTTTTCATTGCCGGCGTTTACCCAGGCGCTGGATACGGTTGTCACCACCAATCTGCTGCGCCCGGGGTTGTTTTCCTCGCGCACGTTTGGCCTGGGCGACGGCGAAGTCATCAGTGATCTGGGGCTGGTTATTCGTCCTGATGCACGACTGGATCTGGCTGCGCTTCAGCAACTGGATCTGCTGGTGGTGTGTGGCGGGTATCGCACCGAACTGCGCGCGAGTGATGAGTTCATCGGCTTGCTCAGATCGGCAGCGGAGCGCGGCATCTCGCTCGCCGGGTTATGGAATGGCTCGTGGTTTCTCGGCCGCGCCGGGTTGCTCGATGGCTACCGCTGCGCGATCCACCCGGAGCACCGCCCGGCGCTGACCGAGATCGCCAAAGCCACCCACGTCAGCAGTGAACCCTATGTGATTGATCGCGACCGCCTGACGGCGTCGAGCCCGTCCGGCGCCTTCCACATGGCATTGGACTGGATCAAGGGCTTGCACGGCAAAGCCTTGGTCGAGGGCATCGAAGATATTCTGGCTTTTGAGGAATCGCGCTACCGGCGAATCAAACCGGATGAAAACATCTGCGTCAGTGCGCCGTTGCGTGAAGTGGTGAAGCTGATGGATGCCAATCTGGAGGAACCGCTGGAGCTGGAGCAACTGGCGGTGTACGCCGGACGGTCACGTCGCCAGTTGGAGCGCTTGTTCAAGGAACAACTGGGCACCACGCCGCAGCGCTATTACCTGGAACTGCGCATCACCGAAGCACGACGGTTGCTGCAACACACCGAGCTTTCACAAGTGGAAGTGCTGGTCGCGTGCGGCTTCGTTTCCCCAAGCCATTTCAGCAAATGCTACAGCTCATATTTCGGCTACAGACCTTCCAAAGAAAAACGGCTGGTCAAGTAACCCAAGCCGTTACCCACCTGAATTCACCTCGAAATCCCACGTCGGCGTACCTCCCCCAAACACCCCGGTCAGTCCCCTCTCCCTCTGGGAGAGGGCTAGGGTGAGGGAATTGGTTGCAGTGGTCCCCAATTGTTTCCTCACCTGAGTTCACCTCGGTATCCCACGTCGGCGTACCTCTCCCAAACACCACGGTTGATCTGGTCAAACGATACTGGACACGGTTATAGGGTTTAGGTCATTTCTCATGCTGCCAAGGCTTCCATTGCTACCGGAGTCCGATATCCGTTGTGACTGTGCAGCCTGATCCGATTGTAATAATGGGTCAGGTAGCGCAACACATCGGTACTGGCCTCATCTTCGTTTCGGTAGCCAGCCTTGGGTATCCATTCAGATTTCAAACTGCCAAAGAAACGCTCCATCGGGGCGTTGTCCCAGCAGTTTCCTCGTCGACTCATGCTT
>Ga0157345_1000028_pt1 | contig 37231 bp, 33 predicted proteins | sample MOy3yng090410_FD_105398 | JGI IMG/M metagenome (GOLD analysis project Ga0157345, IMG submission 105398) | Arabidopsis rhizosphere microbial communities from North Carolina - M.Oy.3.yng.090410 | ecosystem: Host-associated > Plants > Roots > Rhizosphere | place: USA: North Carolina | collected... | reverse complement strand
TGCGGGAGGCTATTACGATCTACAACCAAGAGCGGCCGCACCTTTCCTTAAAATACAAAACGCCCGATGCGGTGCATCGGGCGTTAGGGTGAATAGGTGTAAACCTATTTCAGGACTAGACATTCAGTAAAGTAATCACGCCTGCTTTTCACGCGCCGCCGACATCACTTCATTCTGTTTTTTGGTAGCTTCGGTGAGCACTTCACTGTAAACGCGCTTCTTCTCTTCCGATTTCGCATTCCGAATGAAGTCTGCGAATGGACTCGTGGACTCTTTTGTGGATCCGAATTTCATGGGGTTACTCCGTCATTGATCCCAAGCATGGCCATCAGATCGTGTCTCGTATGCTTCTCGGGGATATGGTAGTCGATCTTGTCGACGCCAGCCTTGTAGAGGCGTCCAGAATTATCAATGTGCTTCACGAGCAGATCGACATGAATGTCCTTGCCAAACTCTAGCTTAAGGGTGTTTACCACGTCACGCGCTGCAAAGTATTGGTCGACGAAATGCTCCGGTCGAATCCTTCGTCCTTCGGCTTCCTCACGGGCTCTGACAAAGGACCAGGCAAGTCTAGGATCTTGATAGACGTAGAGAATTTGCACAAATCTCCCTTTGTCTAGGCAGCGCTGCACATTTTTCCTTGCGATCTCCATATTGGAAAGCGTCCCGTCCAGCAGGAAAGACTGTTTTCGCTCCAGGGCAAGGTCAATCAGCTTTCCGACGAGAATTGAAACGGCTCCTTGGAAAAGCCAGGCATTGCCACCTTGATAGGCTTCAAATTCGTTTCTGAGCTCGTCTGGATCGATTCGCAGGATGGGGGTATCGGAGAAGAGGTTCAGCAGGGCTAATGATGCCTCTGTTTTACCAGCGCCCGGCGAACCTGCCATGAATACCGAAACAGGCTCTTTTTCGGGAGGATAGGTGGCCTGATCGGTTAGCCGCTTACCGATAGCTTTCTTGTTTGATCGAGCAAACTTGATTGCACCATCCCAGATGGCCTGCTCCGCTTCCGTCATTCCCTGCCTTTTATCTTCCTGCACTGAGCGCGCAACCTCTTAGAGTGAGCAGTGATTTGCCGTGTGCTCCGGATTTTCTGTACCGAGCGCCACATGTAGATCATTCCCTTGAACAGACTCCACTTGTTGTCATTAGAGAAACCGAAGCGTAGAGGGGACTGGCGAATCTGCAATCAACGGAGTGTTTCTGAAAGGTTCCGTACTGCCCAAATGGCAAACCTCAAATCCCAGCCACAAAAAAACCGGCCCTATAGGCCGGTTTTTTCTATCCCTGCATCCCCCGTCAAAAAAACACAACGTGAGACAAAAATTGAGTGGAGCGGGTAGAGGGAATCGAACCCTCGTCGGAAGCTTGGGAAGCTACTGTTCTACCATTAAACTATACCCGCTCAGAGCGGCTGACTTTGTACCAGACTCGGCCACGGATTTGAAGTTTTTCTTTTACTCATGAACGCTTTGAATCACTGAAAACGGTCAATCGCGGGCGAGCACTGCGGTGCGTAAAGCAAAATCCCAACCCCACAGCCTCGCTCGCAACGACACCCTTTCAAATAGCCAATGCATGTTGATCCTGAACAAACGAGTAACGCGTTCGGCTGGTCTGCTGTGCCGGTTTCAGAAAGCCGAGCAGGGCATTTTGGCTATCGCGGCACGCGGCCTTGTGTTCCATGTCGAGAAAGTGCCCGGTGGCTTGCAGCGTGGTGAACGTGCTCTGCGCCACATGATTGCCGAACAGGCGCGCGTCTTCGGCAGCGGTGTATTCGTCCCATTCGCCGTTGAGAAACAGCACCGGTACGTTGATCTTTTTCGCCGCATTCAAGTAGCACTGCCGATCGCTGTGCAGCACGTCGCTGATGTGGAAGTGCATCTGCCCGTATTCGTGCTCGGCCAGGCTGCTGACGTGGCGATAGTTGAAGCGTTTGAACAGTGACGGCAGGTGTTTGCCGATGGTGTTGTTGACCAGATGGCCGACGCGGTCGCCGTCGCGCTGGCCGAGGTAGTCGACGCCGCGTTCGAGGTAATCAAGCATGTGCGCGTTGATCACCGGCGAGAACGAGCTGATCACCGCCCGTTCGATGCGCCGTGGCTGCTGGGCGAGAGCGACCAGGGTCGCGGCGCCGCCCCAGGAGAACGACAGCACGTGTTCGGCGGCGAAGTGGTCGATCAGCTCCAGCAGAATCTGCCCTTCGACGTCTTTCGTCAGATGTTTCTCATGGCGGTTGTGGGCTTTTGACCGACCCGCGTAGGGTTGGTCGTAGCAAACCACGTTGAATTGCGGGTGCAGGTTTTTCACAGTCTGTGCAAACGACGCAGTCGTGGCCATCGAGCCGTTGACCAGGATGATGGTCTTTTCTGCGGCGTCTGCGCGATAGAACTCCGTGTAAACCCGATACTGACCCTGTATATCCAGCACAGCGATTTCTGGCCTCATGTCATAAGACTCCTGGCAAGCAAGCGGGTATGCGCGCAAATAGAGATTGCACGAGCTTTGTGACAGGTAGGCATACGCCTGGAATTTGCTTGGCCCATGTCGATCCATGACTGCGGTCGACGGGTATTGTTATTGGCGGGCAGTCTGCCGGCTGAGGCGGAGCCTTGAAGGCTCTCTACCGGCAAAAAGTTTCTTGGATGTCTGTTGTGACTCATCGGTCACAATCTGGCCGACGTCCTGATTCAAGCAGGGGAGTCGGGATCGCGCAAGTGCCGTTGGTAAATTGTTCGACAACTTCTGCTGAGCGGTCGCCGGCTTAGAACAAATGGATCTCTTCGGTGCGCAAAGCGCGGTACTCGCCCGGTTTTAGCGCGTTATCGAGCAGCAGCGGGCCCATCGATTCGCGGTGCAGACGCAGGACTTTGTTGTTGAAGAAACCAAACATGCGCTTCACCTGATGGTAGCGCCCCTCGACGATGCTCAATCGCGCCGACCGTAGCCCGAGCAGCTCCAGTTGCGCCGGCTGCGTGGTCAGGTCTTCGAAGGCGAAATAGATCCCCTCGGCAAAAGTGCTCGCATATTGCGCGCCAATCTCTTGCTCGGTCTCGACGTAGTAGACCTTCGGCAGTTTGGTCTGCGGCTGGGTCAGGCGGCGCGACCACGCGCCGTCGTTGGTGATCAGCATCAGGCCGGTGGTGTTGAAGTCCAGGCGTCCGGCGATGTGCAGGTCATCCTTGTCCGGCTCATCGATCAGGTCGAGCACGGTCGGATGCTGCGGATCGCGGGTGGCGCTGACGCAGCCCGGCGGTTTGTGCAGCATGAAATAGCGCGCCGCTTTGCCGCTTTGCAGGATTTCGTCATCGACTTCGACGCGGCTGAACTCCAGCACTTCACTGTGCGGGTCGCTGACGACTTTTCCGTCAATCCGCACGCGCTTTTCCACCAGCAACAGGCGAACCTGCTGACGGTTGTAGCGGGGCAGGTTGCTGAGGAAACGGTCGACGCGCATGTTCAGTGTTCGATGAATGAAGGGCCGCGCATCTTACGGGATCGGCCGCTTGGCCGCTTGCAGTTGCGCCTCGACTTGCGCGCAACGCGGGCACAGGCAGGATTGATTGCGCAGCGCTGGCGGCAGCGCTTCAAGCACGGCCGGATCGATGCTCACGCCATAGCACCAGCATTCGCGATCGGCGGTGCGCGGGTCGGCGAGGCTGCAGTCGTTGCGGGCACCGCAGGCCGGGCAAAGGTCGGGTTTAACGTCGGAATCAGGCATAAGTCGAGTGAGGCATTTCCACGCAGGTGCGGTTGCGGCCGGTTTGTTTGGCTCGGTACATCGCATGATCGGCCCGCGACAGCAGGCTATGCAAGGTGTCATCGCGTTGCAGGGTGGTGGCGCCGATGCTCACCGTCAGATTGAGGCGTTGGCCGTCGTAGGCATATTCCTGTTGTTCGACGTGTTGGCGGATCTTCTCGGCAATTTTCTGACCGGTGTCACCGTCGGTGTCCTTCAGCAACACGATAAATTCCTCTCCGCCCCAGCGACAGACAATGTCGGCGTGGCGCAGGCAGCTTTGCAGATCGCGAGCAAAACCGATCAACACCTGATCACCGGCCATGTGCCCGTAAGTGTCATTCAACACTTTGAAGTGATCGAGGTCGAGCAGCAACGCCGTCAGCGGTTTGGTTTCGCGTTGCGCTTCGTGCAGCGCTTGCGCGGCGAGAATGTCGAAGCCACGGCGGTTGGGCAGTTCGGTGAGACTGTCGAGAATGGCCTGCGCCTGGATTTTGCTTTGATAGCGCTTGATCACGCGGTTGAGCAGCGCCAGGACAATCAGCGTCACCAGCAGGCAGATCAGCAGATTCAGATACAGCGACTGACGGATTTCACTCAGCGCGCCGTCTTCGCGTTTATCGACAAACAGGTACCAGTTCAGCTCCGGGATAAACCGCACGTTGAGGAAATGCCCCTGACCGTGGGCAGAATATTCGTAGCTGCCGCTGTGCGGTTTCGGCAACTGGCTGACCAGACTTTTCATGCTATCGAGTTCGCCGAGACTCTTGCCGATGTGCGCGCCTTCCGGACCGCCCTCGGCGCCGGTCAATACCAGTCGACCGAAGGTGTCGACGAAATACACGCTGCGTTGATAGCGCTGTTGATACTTGTCGATCAGCTTGATCACCGCGTCCACGGTCAGACCGACGCCCGCCGCACCGATGAAGCGGTTGTGGTAGTCGTACACCTTGTAGTTGATGAAGAAGGTCAGGTTGTCCTTGTTGGCCAGATCCGGATCGACGTTGATTTCGTACGGATCCTTCATGTCACGCACGCGGAAGTACCAGGCGTCGCGCGGTTCGTCGACCTTGACCTGCTTGAGCACGCCTTTGGCGTGGTAATAGGTGTGGCTGGCGTTGGAGACGAAGAACGCGGTGTAGGCGCCGTAATGGGTCATGACTTCGTCGAGGTAGCGGGTCATCTGCTCGGGATTCTGCTCGCCATTGACCACCCAGTCGCGCATGAAGGTGTCGCGGGACATCATCGAGGAAATCAGGATCGGTCTGACGAGGTCCTTCTGGATTTCCGAGTAGACCGTGTCGGATGTCAGCGGCAGTTCGGTGTTGACGATGTTGTCGCGGATCGACGCGCGGGAGGCGTAGTAGCTGAGCAACGACGTGGCGAGAAACCCGGCGCCGAGCAGGGCGATCAGCGTCAGGACCAGCGAGCGTTGCGAGTACAGGGGAGAACGAAGCGGCATGGCAGTTCCGTTGGCAGTGGCCCGATGGCATGCATTCTAGTGGCACTGCCTGGAAATAACTGCACCATGTGCGGCGCGAATGATCGTTCCTGACGCAAAGCCAACCTTGTAGGAGTGAGCCTGCTCGCGATTGCAGTGTGACATTCAGTGAAGATGTGGCTGATACACCGTCATCGCGAGCAGGCTCACTCCTGCAAGGTTTTGCGATGGGCTGAACACCGCTGATCTGAAGCCAAGCGGGACGTGGCACTTGATTGATCCGCACCAGTCAAACGTGTGTCGGCCGCTCTGTTCCGTTGTGGCCGTGGGTCTTTCAGGAGGCCGCCATGCGTATTCACAAAGTGTTGCTCGGTGCAGTTCTGGTTTTCGGTATTTCCGGCTGTTACTACTACGCCGGTCCCTACGATGCTTATCCCGCCACCTACTACTCTCCCGGCTATTACTCGCCTTATTACTACGGTGGTTATTACGGTCCGCGCTACTACGGCGGCGCGCGTTATTACCACGGTGGCTACGGCTATCGAGGCGGTTACGGACGGGGTTATCACGGCGGCGGATATCACGGTGGCCACCATTAATCAGCGGCTGAATGACAGCGTTTTCCAAATGAACAGGATTTCATCAATCACTTGTTTCAACTTGTTGCAGGAACGCACCAGATGCCGAAAACGCTGTCTGATTTTTCGACAGTCACCGATTAAATGACTGTCGCCTGCCAGCGTCGCTGGTGTGGCCAACCCGCGGTCCAGGAGGCCGCCATGTATAGACGAATTCTTCTACTTGCTGCGTTGATGTTTTCCGTTGCCGGTTGCGTCCCGTACTCCTACGCGGACTCGTATTACAGCTCAGAGGTCTACACATCACCCGCACCGGCCTACTACAACACGGGCGGCACGTATTACAACGGTGGCAGCACGTATTACGCGCAGCCACGCTACTACCAGCCAGCCCCGCGGTATTACCAGCAACCGCGCTATTACCAATCGGCGCCGCGTTACTATCAACCGGCCCCGCGCTATTACGAAAGCCGTCGCTGGCACGACAACGATCGCGGACGCTGGGATGGCCACCGTCGCGGCGGTTGGGACAACGACCACCGCGGTCGTGGCAACTATGATCGCCACAGCGGGCGCGGTGACCACAATGGACGTGGCAACCGCTGGTAAATCCACGCAAATGAAAGCGGCGCAATTAGCGCCGCTTTTTTATGCCCGTCGAAAAGTCGTCCCGTTAGCCATCTCCTAGGACATTCCCAGACGCTTCCTACAGTTTCATTTCCTTGCATTTGTTAGCGTTTGTTCCTGCCGATCGAGGTGAGCAAAACTCAGTTCAATAGCGGCGAATAAACGGACGATGCCGCTATGAAGCTTCTTGTGATTCACCAAAATTTTCCGGGCCAGTTCCGTCACGTGGTGCTGGCAGCGATTGACAGGCGTTATGAGGTTTTGGCGATAGGTCGGGATACGGCGCCGGGTATCGCAGAGGTGAAAATTTATCGATACCGCGCTGCCAGTAGAGCACCAGGCGATATTCATCCCTATCTGACCCGTTACGAACAAGCGGTGACTGATGGACAGAAGGTTTTTGAAATTCTGAGCCGGCTGAAACATTCGGGTTATCGGCCGGACGTGATTCTCGCTCATCCCGGATGGGGGGAAACGCTCTTCGTCAAGGATGTCTATCCTGAGACGCCGCTTATTCACTATTGCGAATATTACTATCGAGCGCAGGGCGCGGATTCCGGGTTCGACCCTGAATTCCCGCGAGCCCCAAGGGAGTCATCAAGGCTGCGAATACTCAATTCGCTGCATCTTTTGAATCTCGAACAATGTGACATTGCCATCGCGCCTACGCGGTGGCAGCGCAGCCTGTTTCCTGCAGCTTATCGGTCGGCCATTCGGGTTATTCACGAGGGCGTCATTCAAAGTTCTTACCTGGCGAAAGCTGGGGCAGTCAGGTTGCCCAATGGCATCGAGCTGAGAGCCGGGCAGCCGATCGTTACTTATGTCGCGAGGAATCTTGAGCCTTATCGCGGGTTTCATAGTTTTATGCGAGCGATCCCGCATATTCAGGCTGAGTGTCCCGATGCACAGATAATCATAGTGGGCGGTGATGACGTCAGTTACGGGTGTAAGCCGGTTGGATATGCAAATTGGCGCAGCAGGATGGAGGCAGAGGTAAGTTTCGATGACTCCAGGGTGCATTTCACAGGGAAGCTTCCTTACCAGACTTACCGGGCAGTTCTGGAATGTTCGAAAGTCCATGTTTATTTGACGTATCCGTTTGTTTTGTCGTGGTCGTTACTGGAGGCGATGGCGGCTGGGTGTGTGGTAGTAGCGTCGGATACGGCTCCGGTAAGGGAGGTGATCGTTGATGGTCACAATGGGTTGCTGGTGGATTTCTTCGATCATCACGGTATTGCCAAACGTATTGCCAGGGTTCTTGATTCCGTTGATGAGTACGACTGCCTTCGCAACGCTGCGAAGTTGACGGCGAACAGATTTGATGTGGAGTGCGGCACGAAACAGTACTTTGAGGTATTTGAAAACGCGACGTTCGGGCATCTGAAGAAACAGCCTGCTCTTCAGTTTGACAGGGAGACTTGAAATGCTCCGGATGTCGCGTAAGCAACTGGTTAAATGGTTTAAGAAGTTCGTGAAATACGGCTTTTTTATTTATATCTGTTATTGCGTGGTGGATTTTTATATCCGTGAAGAGGAAGTCGCCGAGGCGATGGCAATCTATTACGCGGATCAGGAGGCCTGTCAAAAGAAGCTGGCGAGCATGAAGCAGGTGCCCATCCTGGGCGGTAGCTATGTGGATAAGACTCTGGTGCCTGAGTTTTATGTTGGCATGCCTGAATTGTCGAATAAGAAAGCGTGCCTTGCCAATACGCTCAAGGGGCATTTCTGGTGGACCGGGACGGGCTTGCGCCGGTACCAGGATCAGAGCCTGAAGTCGATTCCTGAAAGTTGGCGTCTTTATAAATTGACCGCCGGGCTTTATACAATAAAAGAGACTACCGAGCCCCATGAACGGGGCTATCGACACGTCAACTGGCCGGATGAGTTGATTGTGAAGCTAAAAAATTATCCGGGACTGGAGATTTGGCTTAATGCACCTCCGCCGCATTTCAAGAATGAGGGGGTCGTTAGAACGTTTGTCATTACTGGCTGGGCGCGGCGTGATGGAACCCCTCGATTAATAAATTGTGACGGCTTGATACGTCCGGCTTCCGAGGAAGAACTGACTGGCAAGAAACTGGCAAAGTTCAACAGAACTGAATTGGAAAATCTAGATTTTGGAAAGTTGAGTTTTTTTTGCACAGTGGAACTGCACAGCTTTGATTTTTCCGGGGGGCACGGTCGCGTAAGTCTCCGACTTTCCTCATTACGCGAAGCACCTGGGATGCTCAAGTTTCTCAGTGATTATCTTTCACACGCTGTTATTACAAGGAAGTAAAGATGAGTTATGTATTTAGCGATATGGAAAAAACAGAAATCTTTAATGCGGCCAATATTTGCAAAGGGATGAGGCTGCGCTCAGAAGAGCTTCAGTACGAAGCGCTGGAGTTGGCTGGGGCTGGCTGCGCTCCGCTGTATCAAAAGCTATTTGATATTATCGATGGAAGAGTTTCTGAAATTTTAGCTGTTGATGAAGAGACTGCAAAAGTTCTGAAAAGCGCCAGGCTCTGGCTTGCCGTGGCCATTGATGCCAACGGGGGAAACGGTGCCTACTCCGCCCTGATTCGCGGCTACACCTCGCGCCAAGGCGAATTGAGACTGAATAAAATCTTCAGTGAAGACCTGATGCAGCTGTCATCCAATCAAGTCGCCGTCAATTTCATCAATACCCTGATCGACGGATCCCTCGCTGATCGATTGGCACCCTGGACGGTTCCGTCCATTAGCCAGATCGCAGAAATCGATGCCAGCGCGATTGGCGAGGCTCTGTTTAGTAAGGTTTGCGGGGAGGACGATACAGCCGTGAAACGCAATGCCGGCTGGTCCGGGACCGTCGGATTCAGCCTGTTGGGTGGAGCGCCACCCTATGAAACCTGGAGATTGATCTCCGCTGGTGATTCGCAAGGGGAAGATGGCGGCCCGCCGACTCAAGCAAAAGCCAACAGGCTCGATGACTATAAAAATATTCTGTTCGCCATCGATTCATACAGTGTCGGCCTGCGAGCGGCGATCAGCAATTTCGGCGTCAATCCATTGCAAAGTCTGCTTTCCGTCGTGCCGGAGCAAATCAATATCGCGCTCGCCAGTGGCAGCCTCAATCCGCTGATTCAGCATGTAGTGAAAGGCACGCCGGTTTCCGTCGTGGTCGACCTGATATTGCGCTATGGCCAGAATGAATTCCTGGACATGTTCAAGCGCACTTACGACGGCGATTCAGCAGCGCCACCTACCACCGATGAAACCTTCGCCACCAACGCTTACGCATTCTTCTCGGCATTTTCACCAGAGCAGTCCCAAAGCATCGTCACCCGATCAATAGGCGAATACGGAAACGCGGATTCATGGGCAAAACTGGCTGGGGAGTCGACACCCATCGGCCTGGCGCTGCGCAATTCCCTGAAGCACCTCAGTGAAATCGTCATTGAACGCGATGACGGTTATCCCGGACGCGGACTGGAGCTCTACGATCCGCTGACCGGCGAAGGTTTCATCACCGCGCAATGGCTCGCCGATCGTGCGCAGATGTTGGCCCGGTTGATTGCTCGATCCCAGGGCTCGTTTGGAGAACAATCGCTGCAGAAGTTTTCCTACTCCGATCTCGCCTCAGCCAAACAGGCGCTGATGACCACCGGTGTGTTGAACCCGCTGGTGATGTTCGGTGATGACGGCGCGCGGTCTTTCGCGGGCGGTGCGAACACGGATCATCTGTATGGCGGCGCGGGCAATGACACGATCAACGGGCTGGCAGGTCACGATGTCATCGAGGGTGGACGCGGCAACGACTTGCTTGGCGGAGGCGACGGCAATGATGCGCTGTACGGAATGGCCGGTGATGATGTTTTGCTCGGAGGAAAGGGTAACGACTCTTTGAGCGGTGGCGAGGGCAGCGACCGCTATGAGTTTTCCAGCGGTGATGGCATCGATGAAATCTTCGACGCCAACGCCAATGGGCAGCTATGGATCAACGGCTCGCCGATTCCTTCACTCAAACGTCGCGGCCCTTTGAGCAATATCTGGTCTACCGAAGATCAGGCCATCACCCTGACTCTCATCGAAGAACTCAGCGAACCCACGCTCAACATAAAATATGGCCTGAACGATCTCGTCGTTATCAAGAACTTCCAGCCTGGAATGCTTGGCATCCGACTTCCTGAACTCCACGACCCTACGATCTCTGCTCCCGATCTGGTTCTCCAGGGCGACTGGAAAGCGAAAGATATCGAGCCCAATGTTCCCGGTGATCAGTTCTCATACGATGAGCTGGGCAACGCCTTGCTATTACCCAACGTAAAACACAGAAACAAGGCCGATGTGCTCTACGGCTCTGCAAAAGACGACCTCATTCTCGGACTTGGCGGTTCTGATCGATTATTCGGCAAGGCCGGAAACGATCAGTTGTTTGGGGATAAACAGACGACGCTCGAAAAGGCCATGGCCGCTGGCGACGTTAAAGGGAAAACAGCTCGAGGTGATTGGCTTGATGGAGGGGCAGGTCACGATTTGCTCATCGGTACGGCATCCCAGGACGTGCTTCTGGGCGGTAACGATCGGGATACGCTGATTGGAGGTGCCGGAGATGACGTTTTATCAGGGGATGAAACGACCGGCGCGTTGGAGCAGAAATGGGGATTCACACGCGTCAAAGTTCTTATAGACGGTGGTGTCACCAGTCACCGAACGGACTTTTCAAAGGCCTCCTTTAACAGTTCGACGCAGGGCGATAACGATGTTCTCTACGGCCAGGGCGGCCGCGATGTTCTCAATGGTGGATGGGGTGCCGATCTGCTTGATGGCGGAACTGAAGATGATCTTCTTGGAGGGGATGGCGGGAATGACACTCTGGCCGGAGGAAGCGGTAACGACACAATGATGGGAGATAACCTCGACTGGGGCGGTGGACTGCAAAGCAAACACCATGGCAACGATGTATTGGACGGTGGCAGTGGCGATGATTGGCTCGCTGGTAACGGTGGAGCCGATGCGATTTATGGTGGCTCAGGTAATGACACTCTCCACGGGGATGACGATGTACTGAGCGGCGTTGCCGGTGACGCCGCCCACTTTTTTGGAAATGACCTGCTGGACGGTGGTGCGGGAGACGACAAACTTTTGGGCGGCGGGGCGAATGATCTGCTGTTCGGAGGGGAAGGTAACGACGTGCTGGCCGGGGACAATGCTGAGCATCCGATTCGCTACCACGGCAATGATTTACTTGATGGTGGAGCGGGCGATGACACACTTCAGGGAATGGGTGGCTCCGATACCCTGATCGGCGGGGCAGGAGCTGACGCGATGGATGGCGATGTGTCCAACCTGCAGTCAGGTGGAATCAACAATGATTACCTTCAAGGCGATGAAGGAAACGATACCCTTCTGGGAGGCTTGGGCGCCGACACGCTTTATGGCGGCGCTGATGATGACATTTTATCCGGCGACTACGAGCACACAGCCGAAGCCGAACACGGCGCAGATTATCTGGACGGTGGTTCAGGCAACGATACCTTGTTGGGCGGTGGTGGGAACGACACGTTAGTGGGCGGGGAGGGTGTAGACCACCTTCGCGGCGATTCAGGCAATAACGTTTTTGATGGCGGGGCCGGTAACGACGTGATGGAGGGCCATGACGGCGCTGATGTTTACTATTTCGGGGTGGGTGATGGTCTTGACGTTATCACCGATTCAGGTGGCAGCAATGTCATCAAGTTCGGTGCCGGGTTCTCTGCGGAACGTTTGAAAGCCGACATCATTGATGTTTCCGTAGGCCGGGTATTGCGGCTGTTCAATGGTGAGGGGGACGCCATCCTTATCAGGAATTATGAAGAATGGAAGAATTCCACGTTCAGCTTCAGCGATGGCGTTGTACTTGGTTATGAGGATGTCCTGCGCAAAACATTGCCGCCGATAAAGGTGCCCGAGTCACCTGTACCGGAAGTTGTAACCGCCTCAGGAATCCAGCAAAGCAAAGTTGAAGATCCGGTTCATCCAGACACCATCGCGGCGCAACGCCCTGTGGCATCTGATCACCCCGTTGACTGGACTGAAAAATTCCTCGCGCAAATCAAATCCAAGCGCTACGCCCGCAAACACGCCACAGGTTTCACCTTGAGTGATCAAGGCGTCTGGGTTCGCAGTCATATCACGACTAGCGACACCGGTTACATCACTCACACCGAGCTGAGCGATGACGGCGTCGAAGCGGGAACACTGTCTGAAACGCCGCCATGGATGAAGGTTGATGCAGGGCAAGCCGTGGTCAGTGAAAGGCAGTCGAAAACCACAAGCCGTGTCGAACATAAGCAGGTGAAAACCGATGGGGCGATAGCCTCTTCGAGTCAGGCGCCTCGCTATTATCGATCCGGCTCGGCCAACGGCTTTTCATTCAATACGGGAGATGTATTGGTTGAAGACCGTAAGGAATCCGGCGCGCTTGAGGGCTGGTACATCTATCCGGCAACAAGCTTCGGTTCGGGGGAAACGGTGCCCAAGGCGTTTCGCTGGGATGTCACAACTGAAACGATCAAACGCAAAATCGTCCCTGGCGACGATGCCGGCGGGCGAGTCAACGTCGAAGTGGAAAACGTTTTCCACGGCGGCGCGGGAGACGATCTGATTGTCGGTTATGCAGGCTCCCCACTTGACTACGGCACTGTCGGCGGCAGAACACCGGGAGCGTTTTTATCCGCAGGTGCAGGTGACGACACCTTGCTGGGCTCCGAGGGCGCCGACTATCTGGTCAGCGGGACAGGGGATGATTGGCTTTACGGTGAAGACGGTGCCGACACCTACATCGTGCAAGCGCACGCCGGAGCAACTACCACGATTGCGGATGTGCCGAACCCTGTTTTCCACCGAGCAGAAGTTGGCGCAGCGGGGTGGAAAGACGAGTACGGGTTGATCGATCAGGACACCGTCGTCCTTCCAGCAGATGCGCAGCGCGATGCACTGCAATTGAGCTGGGGTGCTGCGCTGATAGAAACCACATATGTCGAGCTGGAACCCAACCCAGGTCGCGGGGCACACCGCAATCCGCCAAGAGCGAAAATGCTCCATCCGACACTCGATATCAATTGGGGTGGGATACAGAAAGTTCGCATCGTCTTGCCCCTCAACGGTGAACTTGAGGGGGCCGGGATTGAGCTCTTGAATTTCGCCGATGGGTCGGTCGTGAGTTTGAAACAACTCTTGGAGTCAAGTCAGCTGGGCCCTGCGCCCGAGACTTTTCATACGGGTGTAACCGTTAACAATTCAACGCGTTTTACGTCTCTGCGAGACGGACGGGCGCTGCCGTTAGTCGGTGGTCGAGGCAACGACACGATAAGCGGCGCGGGGGAAATCCGAGGCATGGAAGGGGATGACGTGCTCACGGGCAGCCCCGGTGATGATCTGCTGTTAGGTGGGCCGGGCAATGACACGCTAACCGGCGGCGCCGGAAATGATATCTACCGATACGATGGCCTCGGCAGGGACGTGATCATCAATCGGGGAGACGGCCTTGACGGGATTGACTTTTCCGAACGCAGGCTGAAGATCGACAACTTGAAGTTTCACCGTGAGCGCGATGATCTGGTGATCGTGGTGGATTACGGCATGGCACCGAAAATCCGGGTTTCCAATCATTTTGCCGCAGGCGAAAGCGCTATCGGCTTCATAAGAGTCAGCGAAGGAACTGCGACTCAAGACTACAGCGCGATGCAGATTGCTGAACGTCTGCATCCTCTTCCGCCATTGAGGGATGTCGAAGACATTTTGATAAAGGGCGACGAAGAAGCGCAGCGGGCGATGACGGAGATTATTCAGTTTTACGAGCTGAATGTCTGAGTCGTATGGCGACCGATTGAGCCAGCTCGCGATGGGAATCCAGTCGTCATCGCGAGCATCGCGTCAGTTCAATACTGCGTCAAATCCGCCAACGGATGCCGCCCCTCCCAGACCTTGTGAAAGTGCGCCTCGACCACCGCATCTGGCACGTTATTGATATCCGGCCAATGCCAGTGCGGCTTCTGATCCTTGTCGATCAACCGTGCGCGAACCCCTTCGCTGAACTCCGGATGCCGGCAGCAATTGAGGCTCAGGGTGTATTCCATCTGAAAGACTTCGGCCAGCGACATGTGCCGGGCGCGGATGATCTGTTCCCAGACCAGATGCGCGGTCAGCGGCGAGCCTTCGCTCATGGTTTTCGCTGCCCGTACGATCAACGGATCGCTGCTGTCGCGCTGCAGGCTGATGGCTTTCCAGGCGCAGGCCACGTCGCTGACGTCGAGCAGTTCGTCGATCTGCTGGCGACGCGGTAGCCACTGCGCCTCGGGCATCTGCGCCACGGCTTCCTGCTGCAACGCCTTGAGCAAACTGTTGAGTTGCACGTCTGTCTGTTCCTGCCAATTGAGCTGCAGCAGGCCTTCGATCAATTGCGGCTGCTGTTCGTCAAGCAGGAAGCGGTCGGCCAGGTCCAGATCGATCGCATCACGAGCGTTCATGTGCGCACCGGTCAGGCCGAGGAACAAACCGAGCTTGCCCGGCAGCCGGGCGAGAAACCAACTGGCGCCGACGTCCGGATACAAACCAATGCTGATTTCCGGCATCGCCAGGCGGCTGCTCGGCGTAACAATCCGCGTACTGGCACCTTGCAACAGGCCCATGCCGCCACCGAGCACGTAACCATGGCCCCAGCAGATCAACGGTTTCGGATAGGTGTGCAGGCTGTAATCCAGACGATATTCCGCGCTGAAAAACTGCGCGGCCAGCGGTGGTACTTCGCCGGGATGGGCGCGACAGGCCTCAACCAGGCTGCGCACCTCGCCGCCAGCGCAGAAGGCCTTGGCGCCATTGCCGCGCAGTAGCACGCAGACGATTTGCGGATCCTTGGCCCAGGCGTTCAACTTGTCGCTGAGGGCGTTAATCATTGGCAAGGACAGCGCATTCAGCGACTTTTCAGCATCGAGGCTGGCGATACCGATGCGGGCGCCGTCGGTGCCGGTGAGTTCTTCGAAGTGCAGATTCATCGTGACCTCGATCGGGAATTTGAGCGTTCAGTATGATCGCTGTACAGGAAAGTGCCGGGTGTGCGACAGATCAATTGACAAGCGTGATGGGCTTTCCTAGGGTTCGCCCCATTGTTTTTGCCGGATGTAACCATGACTGCTGACGACCGTATCAAACTCGAACCGAGCTGGAAGGAGGCACTGCGTGCTGAGTTCGACCAGCCTTACATGGCAGAGTTGCGCCAGTTTCTGCAGCAGGAGCGGGCGGCCGGCAAGGAAATCTATCCGCCGGGGCCGATGATTTTCAATGCCTTGAACTCGACGCCGCTGGATAAAGTGAAGGTGGTGATCCTCGGCCAGGACCCGTATCACGGCCCGGGCCAGGCCCACGGCTTGTGCTTCTCGGTGCAACCGGGCGTGCCGGCACCGCCGTCGCTGGTCAACATCTATAAGGAGTTGAAACGCGACCTCAACATCGACATTCCCAATCACGGTTACCTGCAGAGCTGGGCCGATCAGGGCGTGTTGATGATCAACACCACCATGACCGTCGAGCGTGCCAACGCCAATGCGCACAAGGACAAGGGCTGGCAGTTTTTTACGGATCGGATCATTGAACTGGTCAGCGAGCGCCAGCCGCATCTGGTGTTCATGCTCTGGGGCGCCCATGCGCAGAGCAAGCAGAAGCTGATCGACGCGACCAAGCATCTGGTGCTGACGTCGGTGCATCCGTCGCCGCTGTCGGCGTATCGCGGGTTTTTGGGGTGCGGGCATTTCAGCCGGACCAACAAGTTTCTCGAGCAGAATGGCGAGACGCCGATCGAGTGGCGTTTGCCGCCGATTTGATGCGCTGACTGAACCGGCCCCTTCGCGAGCAGGCTCGCTCCCACAGGGTTTTGAGGTGTACACATAATCTGTGGCACCCACAAGAACCTGTGGGAGCGAGCCTGCTCGCGAAAAGGGCGACGCGGTCTTACTCCGGATTACGATTCCAGTACTTGAACAACGGCTCCGCTAGAAACAGCACAAACAACAACCGCATCACCTGCATCGCCGTCACCAGCGGCACCGACAATTGCAGGGTCTCCGCCGTCAGACTCATCTCGGCGATGCCGCCGGGCATCATGCCCAGCGTCAGTGAACGCAAATCCAGATGGGTCAAAGCACTCAGCCCCAACGCCGCCAACGTCGCGATCAACATGGTCAACGCCGTGCCGATCAACGTGCGGCCCATAAAGGATGGCGCACGGCGGAAGAACTGCCGGTTGAAGTGACAACCCAAACCACTGCCAATCAACCACTGACCAATCTGACTGCCACCATTGGGCAAACCAATGTGCAAATCCCAGCCAATGCTCACCGCCGCACTCACCAGCAAGGGCCCGAACAACCACGGATTGGGTTGGCGCAAACGCTGCCAGAGCCAGGCGAGCAAACCACCCGCCGGAAACAGAATCGCCAACCAACGCCAATCGACGCTACCCGCATGAGAAATCGGATTGCCATCGCCGAGCAGATACTTGAACGCCGCCGGCACACACAACACCACCACCAGCACGCGCAAACTTTGCCCCGCGGCGACGTGGCTGAGCATCGCGCCATTACGCGCGCCGAGGTTGACCATCTCCCCGGAACCGCCGGGCATGCTGGAGAAAAATGCGGTGGCGCGATCCTCACCGGTGCGGCGCATCAACCACACGCCGACCACTGCCGACAGGCTGGTGACCAGTGCACCGAAGAAGATCAAACCGAAATGACTGAGCACCTGCTCCATCACCACCGGGGTGAAGTGCAGGCCGATGCCGATGCCGACGATCCACTGGCCGCACTTGCGGCCGCCAGGGATTTCCGTGAGTTGCCACGGGGTCAGGCAGCGCACGAGGATGATCGCCAGCAACGAGCCGACCATCCACGGCAGTGGCCAGCCGATCTGGCTGGCGATGTAGCCGCCGAGCAGACCGACCAGCGGGGTTCCCCACCAGGATTTCAGTGAGGCGCGATCAAACATCGGCGATGGCGCGACGCGCGACCGAACGTTTGCGCCAGATGCGCAGCAGCGGCATCAGCAGCATGATCGCGGTCAGCACCCAGACACCGAAGGTGATCGGGCTCGACCAGAGAATTTCCAGCGCGCCGTTGGAAATCGAAAGTGCCCGACGCAGGTTCTGCTCCATCAGGCCGCCGAGGATGAAGCCCAGCAGTACCGGCGACAACGGGAAGTCGAGCTTGCGCAGGATGTAGCCGAAGATGCCGATGCCGACCATCAGGAACAGGTCGAAGGTGGTGGCGTGCACCGCGTAGACGCCAATCCCGGTGATGATCGCGATCACCGGCACCAGTGCCCAGTTCGGCACGGCGAGGATGCGGGTGAAGATGCGGATCATCGGAATGTTGAGGATCACCAGCATGATGTTGGCGATGAACAACGAGGCGATCAGGCCCCAGACGATGTCCGGTTGTTGCTGGAACAGCAGTGGGCCCGGGGTGATGTTGTACAGCGACAGAGCGCCGATCATCACCGCGGTCGTGCCCGAACCTGGAACGCCGAGGGTCAGCATTGGCACCAGTGCGCCACAAGCCGAAGCACCGATGGCAGTTTCTGGCGCGGCGAGACCACGAGCGTCGCCCTGACCGAATTTGCCACTGGCACCGGCGATGCGTTTTTCGGTCATGTAGGCCACGGCGCTGGCCAGCGTCGCGCCGGCACCCGGCAACACGCCCATGATGAAACCGAGCAGGCCGCAACGGATGTTCACCACGAACACCGACGACGCTTCCTTGAAGTTGAACATCATCCGGCCGGTGGCTTTCACCGCTTCCTGGCCGCGATGGGTTTTCTCCAGCAGCAACAGAATCTCACTGACCGAGAACAGGCCGAGCACCAGCACAACGAATTGAATGCCGTCAGTCAGGTGGATGTTGTCACCGGTGAAGCGGTACACGCCGCTGTTGGCGTCGATGCCGACACTCGACAGGAACAGGCCGATCAACGCCGCGATGAAGGTCTTCAACGGACGATCACCGGCCATGCCGCCGAGACAGACAATCGCAAACACCATCAACACGAAGTATTCCGCCGGGCCGAAGGCTATCGCCCATTTCGCCAGCAACGGCGCAAACAGCACCATGCCGCAGGTGGCGATAAACGCGCCGATAAACGAACTCCACGCCGACAACGACAGCGCCACACCGGCCAGACCTTTGCGGGCCATCGGGTAACCGTCGAGGGTGGTCATTACGGTGGATGCTTCGCCGGGAATGTTCAGCAGGATCGAGCTGATCCGTCCGCCGTATTCACAGCCCAGATACACCGCTGCCAACAGAATCAACGCCGACTCCGGCGGCAGGCCGAGAGCAAAAGCAATCGGAATCAGCAAGGCCACGCCATTGATCGGGCCGAGGCCTGGCAGCAAGCCGACGACAGTGCCGATCAGCGTGCCAGTCAGGGCCGTAACCAGGTTGTACGGGCTCAGCGCGACGCCGAAGCCTTGACCCAAATAACCGAGGGTATCCATATCAGTTCTCCAGCACGTCGAGCAGGCCAAGGGGCAGCGGAACGTCCATCACACGGTCGAACAGCAGGTACAGACCGATGGCCATCAGCGTGGTCACCACGATGCTCGGCATCCAGCGACCGCCATACAGGCGCGCCATAGGAATACCGATAAGGATGCTGCTGAGGATGAAACCCAGCGGTTCGAACAGACCGGCGAACACCAGCAGCAGTGCGACGCAAATGGCGATCTTGGTCAGGGTTTCGCGATCCAGTGGCGGCTCGTCTTCACTGTGTTTGATCGGCGCCGGGCGAAACACCATGTACAGCAGCGCCGCACCCATCAGGCCGAGCATCAGCAGAGGGAAGGCACGCGGGCCGACCGGTTCGTAGGAAAAAGCCGCTTGGTACGGCCACGCCATCAATGCCAGGCCGGCGCAAACCAGCAACAGCACGGAGGCGAAAATGCGTTGAATAAGCATGGGAGCTCCTGTGCCGCGTCCCCGCAAACGGGAACGCAGCCGCTAGACAGAGGCGATCACTGGATCAGGCCGAACTCTTTGGCCAGCACTTTGTAGTCCGCTACCTGTTTCTTCACGTAGGTGTCGAGTTCCGGGCCAGTCATGGCGAACGGGAACAGTTCACGCTGATCGCGCAGCTTGGCGAACTCATCGGAGGCCAGCAGTTTGTCGAACGAGTCTTTCCACCAGGCGTAGTCTTCGTCGCTGACTTTTGGCCCCAGGTAGAAGCCGCGCACCACCGGCCATACGATGTCGTAGCCTTGCTCGCGAGCGGTCGGGATGTCTTTCATTTCCGGCTCATCGAGACGCTTGTCGGCGAACACTGCGAGCAGACGCATGTCACCGCTCTGGATGTGCGGCATGGAGTCGGAGATGTCGGTACTGCCGACCTGGATGTGACCGCCGAGCAGGGCGGTGGCGATTTCGCCGCCGCCTTCAAGCGCAACGTAACGCAGGTCACGCGGGTTGATTCCGGCAGCCTTGGCGATCAGTGCGGTTTGCATCCAGTCCTGGCTGCCAACGGTGCCGCCGGAACCGATCACCACGGAGCTTGGATCTTTCTTCAGTGCCTGAACGAGATCGTCGAGGGTCTTGTAGGGCGAATCGCTTTTCACCGCGATGGCACCGTAGCTGGTGCCGACCGCTGCCAGCCAACGCACGTTGGTCTCATCGAAGCGACCGAACTTGCCCTGGGCCAGGTTCAACAGCGAACCGCTCGACCACGCCACCAGCGTGCCGGCATCGGCCGGACGTTGCGCGACCACGGCGTTGTAGGCCACCGCGCCGACTCCGCCGGGCATGTAGGTCACACGCATCGGTTTGCTCAGCAGTTTCTGATTGACCAGTGCGCTCTGCACCAGTTTGCAGGTCAGGTCGAAACCACCGCCGGGGGAGGCCGGGGCGATACATTCCGGACGTTTCGGTTCAGCCATCAGTTGGCCGGCAAACAGGATGCAACTGGCGGCCAGTGCAACTTTACGCAGTGACAGGTTCATTCGATTCTCCACGGGCATTGTTGTTATTCGACGTGTTTTTCACTTACGGGCATTTACCAAAGGGCAACGCTGTAGCTCACCAGCAAACGCACTTCGTCTGCATCGCGAGCCGAGTAGTTGGAGCGGTAAGTGGCATTGCGCAAACGCACGGCGACATCCTTCAAGGCGCCGCTTTGTACTACATATTTGATCTCGGTGTTGCGTTCCCACTCTTTGCCTTCTTCACCGTTCTTGAGCTTGATGTTGTCACCGCTCAAGTAGCGACTCATGAAGCTAAGACCGGGGATGCCGAGTTTGGCGAAGTCGAAGTCGTAGCGAGCCTGCCAGGAGCGCTCTTCAGCGCCGGCGAAATCGTTGATCTGCACGAAGTTGACCAGATACGGGTCGCTGCCATCGACGTAAGGGAAAGCGCTGTCGCCAGACATGTGCTGATAACCGGCGCTGAACTTGTGACCGCTCAGCGCGTAGCTGACCAGACCGTTGAGCGAGCGGTTGTCGATCTCGCCGCCACGGGCCGCGCCTTGGTCATCGCTGACGGCAAAACGCAGATCGGTGGCAAACGTGCCCGGGCCCATCGGCCGCGAGGCGACCAGGCCGAAGAAGTGCTGGTTGTAGACTTCGTCGAGTTGGGCGAAGTGGTAACTGCCGGTGATCTTGTCGGTGAACTTGTAATCCACGCCGCCAAAATCAAAGTGCTTGCCGGCAGCGGTGCCAGCGAAACGGCTGTTCTTGTTGTTGAGGGCGATGTCTTCGAAATCGGTGCTGTCGCGATCCTTGGCTTTCTCCAGACGGCCGCCGGTGAAGGTCAGGTTCTTGAACTCTTTGGAGGTCAGCAAACCCCCTTCAAAGGTCTGCGGCAGGATGCGCCCGTCGTTGGGTTTGAGGATCGGCAGTTCAGGAATCAGGCTGCCGATTTTAAGTTCGGTGGCAGAGATTTTCACTTTGCCGGTCAGGCCGACTTTCGAGTACTCGTCCGCCGCGCGTCCGTCATCGTGGGTCGGCAGCAGGCCGGTGCCGGTGCGGTCAGGGCTTGAATCGAGTTTGACGCCGAGCATGCCTAAAGCATCGACACCGAACCCCACGGTGCCGTCGGTGTAACCCGATTGCAGATTGAGCATGAAACCCTGAGCCCATTCGTCACGCTTGGATTGCTGGGCGCTGGTGCCATCGCGAAAGTCGCGGTTGAAATACATGTTGCGGGTTTCGAAGGTGGCGCTGCTGTCTTCAATGAAGTCGGCAAAACTCAACGGCGAAAAACCGGCAAGGGCGGCGGCACTGACGAGGGCGGTGTGGCTGAAGCGGGAAGGGCGAACAGGCGTGGACGCCTGAGGCTGCATGGACGGCATGCGGGTGTACTCCGTTTATTGTTCTTATTGGTCGAAAACGCTTCGAGGCGTTTTTCTTTGCGCTGTGTGGCATCAGCGACGGCAGTCGGAACTGTCCGTGGGCCGACTGTAACGAGCTAACCTTTCGCTAACCTTTCAGCAGACTTTCAAGGTTTTCGGGCTTCACAGCGGCGGTTGCGGCTGTAAACTCCGCGGAAAAGCGTGGCGTTGGCCATCCCTGAACGAGGTAAAAATCCATGCGTGTCCTGCTCGTCGAAGACCATCTGCAACTGGCCGAAAGTGTCGCTCAGGCGCTCAAGAGCACCGGTCTGACCGTGGATGTGTTGCACGATGGCGTGGCCGCCGATCTGGCGCTGGGCAGTGAGGAATACGCCGTGGCGATCCTCGATGTCGGTCTGCCGCGCATGGACGGTTTCGAGGTGCTGGCGCGGTTGCGCGCACGTGGAAAAAATCTGCCGGTGCTGATGCTGACGGCGCGCAGTGATGTGAAAGATCGCGTCCACGGCCTTAATCTCGGTGCCGACGATTACCTCGCCAAACCATTCGAACTGACTGAACTGGAGGCGCGGGTCAAAGCCTTGCTGCGCCGCAGTGTGCTCGGCGGCGAACGCCAGCAGCGTTGTGGCGTGCTGGCCTATGACCTCGACACCCGGCGCTTCACCCTTGGCGAAGAATTGCTGACCCTGACATCCCGCGAGCAAGCGGTGCTGGAAGCACTGATCGCCCGGCCGGGGCGAGTCATGAGCAAGGAGCAACTGGCCGCGCAGGTATTCGGCCTCGATGAAGAGGCCAGCCCCGACGCCATCGAAATCTACGTGCACCGTTTGCGCAAAAAACTCGATGGCCAACCCGTCGCCATCGTGACTTTCCGTGGTCTCGGTTACCTGCTGGAAAGCCGCGATGCATAAGCCCAGCAGCCTGCGCTGGCGCTTGCTGTGGAATCTCGCATTGCTGCTGGTGGTGTTGATGCTCGCCAGTGGTTTGAGCGCCTATTGGAATGGTCGCGAGGCCGCCGACACCGCGTATGACCGCACGTTGCTGGCCTCGGCGCGGACCATCGCTGCGGGCCTGTCGCAACGAGACGGCACACTGAGCGCCGATGTGCCTTACGTGGCACTCGATACCTTCGCTTATGACAGCGCCGGGCGGATTTACTATCAGGTCAATGACATCCATCAGAAGCTGATTTCCGGCTATGAAAACCTGCCCGGGCCGCCGCCGGGGACGCCGCGAACCGACAGTTATCCAGCGTTGGCGCGGTTCTACAACGCCACCTACAAAGGGCAGAACGTGCGCGTGGTCAGCCTGCTGAAAGCGGTGACCGAACCGAACATGAACGGCATGGCGGAAATCCGCGTCGCCGAAACCGATGAAGCACGGGTGAGCATGGCGCGCAGTCTGGCGGCCGATACCTTGCTGCGATTGGGCATGCTGGCGATTGGCGCTTTGTTGCTGGTGTGGTTTGCGGTCAGTGCCGCATTGCGCCCGTTGGAGCGTTTGCGTACAGCGGTGGAAGAGCGGCAGCCCGACGACTTGCGGCCGCTGCCATTGGTTGAAGTGCAGCATGAGCTGTGGCCCTTGGTGCGAGGACTTAACCATTTCACCGAGCGTCTGCGCGGGCAGTTTGAACGACAGGCGCAGTTCATCGCCGATGCGGCCCATGAGTTGCGCACGCCATTGGCGGCGCTGAAGGCGCGGCTTGAATTGGGCCTGCGTTCGAACGAGCCCGAGACGTGGCGCACGACATTGGAGTCTTCGGCGCAAAGCACCGATCGCCTGACCCATCTGGCCAATCAGTTGCTGTCGCTGGCGCGCGTTGAAAATGGTGCCCGGGCGATTGCCGAGGGCGGCGCACAGTTGCTCGATCTGAGTCAGTTGGCCCGGGAACTGGGCATGGCCATGGCGCCGTTGGCGCACAAGCGCGGGGTGGCGCTGGCGCTGGAGGCGGATGAGCCGGTGTGGTTGCGCGGTGAACCGACGTTGCTCAACGAGTTGCTGAGCAATCTGGTGGACAACGCCTTGGCGCACACGCCACCGGGCGGCAATGTGATTTTGCGCGTCACGGCGCCGGCGGTGCTTGAGGTTGAAGATGACGGGCCGGGGATTCCGCTGGAAGAGCGCGATCGGGTGTTCGAACGTTTCTACCGGCGCAATCAGCAGGTCGCGGGTTCTGGATTGGGGCTGGCGATTGTCGGCGAGATCTGCCGGGCGCATCTAGCCCAGATCACTTTGCACGATGGCGAGCAGGCGGGGTTGAAGGTGCGGGTCAGTTTTATTGCCGGGTGACTTGCAGTGTTTTTGTTGGCCTCATCGCGAGCAGGCTCACTCCTACACTGGAACGCGTTCTCCTGTAGGAGTGAGCCTGCTCGCGATGGCCACAATAAAGTTTCGGATCAGTAAAACATCGTCCGCGATTCTTCCAGATCTTCACACAGCGCTTTGTTCTCCGGATCAATCCCAAGCTTTCTGAACGCCGGAACTGTCATTGGATCAATCCGCGCAAACGGGTGATCAGTGTCCTTGTGGCAATACAGGCTCGCCACCTGCACCAGATCGACATAGTCAATTGCAGTCGAGTCGCGCTTGAAGTCCTGATAGCGCCCCGGCAATTCCACCAGTCGCTCCGGGAACTCCCAGACGCGCAGCAACTTGTCACCCAGTAGCGGATGAATGTGATCGATCACATGGTTGAGGCTGACCGGGTCGGACAGTAGTTCATAGTGGTCTTCGGCATAGGTCAGAATCGGCAACACGCCGATCTGGTGCACCAGCCCGCCGAGCGCTGCCTGATCGGGCTTGAGCTGCGTGTAGCGGCGGCACAGCGCATAACTGACCCCGGCAATTTCCAGGCTCTTGCGCCAGACTTCGCGCATCTTTTGTTCGACCACCTCGGAGCGGGCGTGGAAGATCTGCTCCATCACCAGACCGATCGCCAGGTTGCTGCTGTAGTTGATGCCCAGCCGGGTGATGGCCGTGTGCAGGTCGGTGACTTCCTGTGCGGCGCGCAGCAACGGGCTGTTGACCACTTTGATCAGACGCGCCGACAGCGCCGTGTCACGGCCGATCACTTTGCTCAGGTCGCTGACGCTGATCTCCGGGTCTTCAGCGGCCTTGCGAATCTGCAGGGCCACTTCCGGCAACGTGGGCAGAACCAGGTCATCGTTATCGATGGCCTCAACCAAATCCTGTTGGACTTTTTCCGCCAGTTCGCTCATTTAAACTCTCTAGGGTGTTGCAACAAATGCTGCGATCAGCGCTGGATTTCGCGGTCGCGATCCAGTTCATAAGGCAGGTCGAGCAGATGCAGCGCCGGGCCTTCAAGAGCGCCCAAATGCAAATCACCGGCTTCGGCAGCTTCGGCCTGCAGCACCGCCAGGAGTTCAATGTTTTGCCCGGCGTTGGCGGCCAGCACCACTTCACCAATGGCGCTGTTGTGGCTTGGCGCAAACAGTTGTGTGCCAGGCTCCGGCAAGTCAGCGGCGTCCAGGCTCAAGCGATACAGACGACGCTTGAGTTTGCCCAGGTACTGCATGCGCGCAACGATTTCCTGGCCGGTGTAGCAGCCTTTCTTGAAACTCACGCCGCCGACGGCTTGCAGGTTGAGCATCTGCGGGATGAACAGCTCGCGGGTGCTCGGCATGACCTGGCCGATACCGGCGCGGATCTGGCCGAGCAGCCATTGATTCAGCTCGGTTTCAGGCAGGGCCGCGGACAATTTTGCTTTGATCGCGTCAGCCTGATCGGCCGGTGCCCAGAGCTCGGCGCGATCCGGCGAGACGCGAATCGCGATCAGGCTTTCATTGCGCACGAGGCTGTCGGTTTCTGCCGGCAAGTCCAGACCGAGGCTGGTCAAGGCCTTATCGCCATGCTCCAGACCAAAGCGTATCCAAGCGGCACTTTCGTCAGTCAGTTTCGATTTGGAGAACACCGCGTACTTTTTCAGGTCCGCCAGTTGCGGCTCCAGCAGCTCACTGGCCATCGCCAGAACCACACCGTCACTTTCGAGCAGAATGCGGAAGCTCGACTGCATCCGGCCCTTCTGCGTGCAACGGGCGCCAAGGCTGGCACGGTTGTCGCTGAGGTAATTGAGGTTGCAGGTCAACTGGCCTTGCAGGAATTTTCCGGCATCCGCGCCGCGAACCGCGAGAACGCCTTCATGAGACAGGGTGCAGAAAAAAGCAGAATCGGCCATGGGTCATCGCAGGGTAAATAGACTGGGGCACATCATAAGGGCGCGTTGTTGAAATGGGTAGTTGATAAAGGATCGGTGGTCCCCGACCAAAGCCGACTGTGCGACCTGTCCCGGGGCTGTATACTTGCCGCCAAATTTGAGGAGGGCTCCATGGTCGAACAAGTTGAACTGAATCGCCTCTTTTGGCACAGCCGTCGCGGCATGCTTGAGCTTGACGTGTTGCTGGTGCCGTTCGTGAAAGAGGTTTATGCCGATCTGAACGAGGTGGATCGTGCGTTGTATGTTCGCCTGTTGGAGTGCGAGGATCAGGACATGTTCGGCTGGTTCATGGAGCGCAGCGAGTCTGAAGATCCGGAACTGCAGCGCATGGTTCGCATGATCCTGGACCGTGTCCAGCCCAAGTAACACGTTCGAATGCCGCTGGCATGCCTCACGGCAGTTGCTGGCGGCTTATCTGTTGGCCCAGGCGTTCGCGCTGGGCGCTCTGTTTCTGCTCTCTATTCCACTCTGGGCCAGCGTGCTCGGGGCTTTTGGCTGTCTGCTTCACGGGTTTTGGGTGTTGCCTCGGCAGATTCTGCTGACTCACCGAACGGCTTTCTGCGGATTACGCCGCGATGCCGATGGCTGGCAGTTGTGGAATCTGGCCAATGGTTGGCAAGCCGTGCAGTTGAGGCCGGACAGCCTGGCGCTGCCGTTGATCGTGGTGTTGCGTTTTCGTCTGCGCGGGGAATTGCGGGTCAGATCAATCTGCGTACCAAGGGACTCGCAGGCGGCGGATTTGCACCGGCGCCTGCGAGTACGGCTCAAGTTCAGCCGACGTAGGTGGGCGGCACCAGAATAGTGTCGAGCGCCTCGGGCAGCATGTCTGGATAGTCGAGGGTGTAATGCAGGCCGCGACTTTCCTTGCGTTCCATGGCTGAGCAGATCATCAGTTCGGCGACTTGCGCCAGGTTGCGCAGCTCGATCAGATCGCGGCTGACCTTATAGTTGCTGTAGAACTCGTCGATCTCGTCCAGCAGCAGGCGCACGCGGTGTTGCGCCCGTTGCAGGCGCTTGTTGGTGCGCACGATGCCGACGTAGTCCCACATGAACCGCCGCAGTTCATCCCAGTTGTGCGCGATGATCACGTCTTCGTCGGAATCGGTCACCTGGCTGGCGTCCCACGCGGGCAGGGCGTTTGGCGCGGTGACATCGTCCAGTTGCGCGAGGATGTCCGCCGCGGCCGAGCGCGCATAAACAAAACATTCCAGCAGCGAGTTGCTGGCCATGCGGTTGGCGCCGTGCAGGCCGGTGAAGCTGGTTTCACCGATGGCGTACAGGCCGGGCACATCGGTGCGGCCATTCTGATCGACCATTACGCCGCCGCAGGTGTAATGCGCGGCCGGTACGACCGGGATCGGCTGCTTGGTGATGTCGATGCCGAAACCGAGGCAGCGCTCATAAACAGTCGGGAAGTGACTTTTAATGAACGCTTCGGGTTTGTGGCTGATATCGAGATAAACGCAGTCGACACCCAGGCGCTTCATTTCATGGTCGATGGCGCGGGCGACGATGTCGCGCGGCGCCAGTTCGGCGCGCTTGTCGAAGCGGGACATGAAGCGTTCGCCATTGGGCAGCTTCAAATGCGCGCCTTCGCCGCGCAGGGCTTCGGTGATCAGAAAACTCTTGGCCTGCGGGTGATAGAGGCAGGTCGGGTGGAACTGGTTGAATTCCAGATTCGCCACCCGGCAGCCCGAGCGCCAGGCCATGGCGATGCCGTCACCGCAGGCGCCATCGGGATTGCTGGTATAGAGGTAGACCTTGGCGGCGCCGCCCGAGGCCAGAATCACAAAGCGTGCGCCGTAAGTGTCGACTTCACCGGTCTTGCGGTTGAGTACGTAGGCGCCGAGGCAGCGCTCGCCGTCCATGCCCAAGCGTCGTTCGGTGATCAGATCAACGGCAACTCGCTGCTCCAGCAACTCGATATTCGAACGCTCTTTGGCCTGAGTCAGCAAAGTTTTGAAGATTGCGGCACCGGTAGCATCGGCCGCATGGATGATGCGACGGTGGCTGTGACCGCCTTCGCGGGTCAGATGGAATTCGAACCCGCCATCTTCAGTGCCGGATTGATCGTCGCGGGTGAACGGAACACCTTGGTCGATCAGCCACTGGATGGCTTCGCGGCTGTGCTCCACGGTGAAGCGCACGGCATCTTCATGGCACAGACCGCCACCGGCGTTCAGGGTGTCCTCTACATGGGATTCGACAGTATCGGTGTCGTCGAGCACGGCGGCAACGCCACCCTGGGCCCAAAACGTCGAACCGTTGGCCAGATCGCCTTTACTCAATACGGCAATGCGCAAATGACCCGGCAGGGTCAGCGCGAGACTCAAACCGGCAGCACCGCTGCCTATGACCAGAACATCATGTTGGAATTGTTGGCTCATTACAGGATTCCGCTCAAAGCGACCCGGGTCGGGGGTGGCGCAAGACAGCTGGATCGGCGAGTCAAGACAGCCACACAGCCCACTAGTATATAGAGGGGTGGGGCGGCACAATAGCCGGGCCGATATGGCATTGTGAAACTACTGTGAAGGGAAAAAACGGGTGCTTCGTCGGAAGTTTTTTTCCTCCGTTTGGGGAAAAGGCGACTGTATCGGCGCTGAAACAGACTTTTTCAGCACAGGGTTGCCCAATGTCGGGTGGTGGCGACTATAAATAATTGGAACTTTTGCCAAAGGCCCAAGATCAATAGTCGGTGCCAGAGATAAGGGACAGTGTCGGCTTCAGTGCGGAATCTGCGGTTGGATTCCTGCCGGCGAAACCGATGACAAGATTATTCGCGCAGCCGGTTTATCCCGAGCTGCGTTTTTCGTGCGTGCCAAATCAGAGCCCGCAGGAAACTTGCCTTGAGGGGGAGAACTTTTGCGAAAAGCCCGAGTCTATGTTTGCAAGTCTGGTCGTTTAGTTATGCAAGTCTCCTCCGGGCTTATCGAGGAGTGTTCATGCTAACCCAGGAAGAGGATCAGCAGCTGGTCGAGCGCGTTCAACGCGGCGACAAGCGAGCTTTCGATCTGTTGGTGCTGAAGTATCAGCACAAGATTCTCGGGTTGATCGTGCGTTTTGTGCACGACACCCATGAAGCCCAGGACGTGGCTCAGGAAGCCTTTATCAAGGCGTATCGAGCACTTGGAAACTTTCGAGGCGACAGTGCGTTTTATACGTGGCTGTACCGTATTGCCATTAACACGGCGAAGAATTACCTGGTTTCACGCGGCCGCCGGCCGCCGGATAGCGATGTAAGTTCCGAAGACGCAGAGTTCTACGATGGCGATCACGGCCTCAAGGATCTCGAGTCACCAGAACGTGCACTGCTGCGGGATGAGATCGAAGGCACCGTCCATCGAACCATCCAGCAACTGCCAGAGGATTTGCGTACGGCTTTAACTTTACGTGAATTCGATGGTCTGAGTTACGAGGACATTGCGAGCGTCATGCAATGTCCGGTGGGTACCGTGCGCTCCCGGATTTTCCGCGCTCGGGAGGCCATCGATAAAGCCCTGCAGCCGTTGTTGCAGGAAAACTGAGACAGCGGCGACAGCCAAGAGAGGAACGCCATGAGTCGTGAAGCCCTGCAGGAATCGCTGTCCGCAGTGATGGATAACGAAGCGGACGAACTGGAATTGCGTCGAGTGCTTAATGCACTGGATGATGTTGATACCCGTGAGACCTGGGCTCGTTACCAGATCGCTCGGGCAGCCATGCACAAGGATCTGCTGCTTCCACGTCTGGATATCGCTGCGGCAGTGTCTGCTGCACTGGAAGACGAAACGGCTCCGGCCAAAGTATCTCGCAGCCCATGGCGCAACCTCGGCCGTCTGGCTGTTGCTGCCTCGGTGACTGTTGCCGTTCTGGCCGGTGTTCGCCTGTACAACCAGGACGAAATCGCTGGTGTCGAACTGGCTCAGCAATCCAGTCAGACAACCCTGGCGACCCCACAGGTCAAAGGTCCGGCTGTTCTGGCAGGCTATAGTGAGAGTTCGGAAGCCACTGGCCCTATGGCCAACGGCGTACTGCAAGGTCAACCAGGCTGGCATGATCAGCGTCTGCCAGGTTATCTGCGCCAGCACGCTCAACAGGCTGCACTGAAAGGCACTGAAAGCGCACTGCCATACGCACGTGCAGCAAGTCTGGAAAACCGTTAAGGAGGATCATGCGCGCCATACCTCTACTTTCGCTTCTGCTCAGTGGCTGGTTCATTGTTCCAGCCCACGCTGATGAGGCCCAGGACTGGTTGACCCGTCTGGGCCAGGCCGAGCAACAGCAAAGCTTTCACGGCACATTCGTTTACGAGCGTAACGGTAGCTTTTCTACCCATAACATCTGGCATCGCGTCCAGAATGGCCAGGTCCGCGAGCGTTTACTTCAGCTCGACGGTTCGGCGCAGGAAGTCGTGCGCATTGATGGACACACTCAATGCGTCAGCGGCACCCTGATTGCCGGGCTGGGGGATTCTCCCAACTCAGCCGCTCGTCCTCTCGATCCGCAAAAGCTGAAAAACTGGTATGACCTTGCCGTCATCGGCAAATCGCGCGTGGCTGGGCGAGACGCAGTGATCGTATCGCTGACGCCTCGCGATCAGCATCGTTACGGGTTTGAGCTGCATCTGGACAAGAAAACCGGCTTGCCGCTGAAGTCGTTGCTGCTGAACGACAAGGGGCAGTTGCTTGAGCGCTTCCAGTTCACCAGTCTTGATACTGATGAAGTCCCTTCGGACAAGGACTTGCAGGCCGACGCTGACTGCAAGGCAATTACGCTGGACAGTGACAAGGCTTCGGCGGTCAAGACCGCTCAAGTCTGGCACTCGGACTGGCTACCACCGGGTTTCGAGCTGACCAGCAGTAACTCGCACAAAGATCCGGAAACCAGGACTCAGGTCAGCAGCTTGCTGTATGACGACGGTCTGGCGCGTTTCTCGGTTTTCCTTGAGCCATTGAACGGCGCAACTGTCACAGATACGCGAACTCAACTGGGCCCGACCGTTGCCGTTTCACGCCGCCTGACCACGCCTCAGGGCGAAATCATGGTGACGGTGGTCGGCGAAATCCCGATTGGCACCGCCGAACGAATTGCTCTGTCGATGCGTAACACTGATGGCACTGCAACCAGCAAGCAGTGAGCTGATTTCAGTCATTACCACTTCTTCGTCGAGACGTAGATGAAATGTTTGCTGAGCATTTTCATTTGCAAATACCCCGGAAATTTTTTATAGGTCAGAGCCTCACGGCTCTGGCCTTGTTTGTTTTTGCCGGAACAAAAATGCCGGTCGGTGGTTTCCGGTGTTCCTTGCTCCATATCGCTTAACCCTGCTCGTCGTAACGGGAGCTGTATGTCGATACCAAGTTTGAAATCTTATCTCTCCATTTTCGCCACCGTGCTGTTGCTCGGTCAGGCAGTCCCTGCTGCACAAGCGGCCGATCTGCCTGACTTCACCCAATTGGTCGAACAGGCGTCGCCAGCCGTGGTGAACATCAGTACCACGCAGAAACTGCCGGATCGCAAGGTGAATCAGCAGATGCCTGATCTGGAAGGTCTGCCGCCGATGCTGCGCGAGTTCTTCGAGCGTGGCATGCCGCCTCAACAGCGCTCGCCGGGCGGTGGTGGTCGTCAGCGTGAAGCACAGTCGCTGGGCTCGGGCTTCATCATCTCTCCGGATGGCTACATCCTGACCAACAACCATGTGATCGCTGATGCTGACGAGATCCTCGTGCGTCTGGCTGATCGCAGCGAAATGAAAGCCAAGCTGATCGGCACCGACCCGCGTTCCGACGTGGCCTTGCTGAAAATCGAAGGCAAAGATCTGCCGGTGCTCAAACTTGGCAAATCCCAGGACCTGAAGGCCGGCCAGTGGGTCGTGGCAATCGGTTCGCCGTTCGGCTTCGACCACACCGTGACCCAAGGCATCGTCAGTGCCGTCGGCCGTAGCCTGCCCAACGAAAACTACGTGCCGTTCATCCAGACTGACGTGCCGATCAACCCGGGCAACTCCGGTGGTCCGCTGTTCAACCTGAACGGTGAAGTGGTCGGCATCAACTCGCAGATCTACACGCGTTCGGGCGGCTTCATGGGCGTGTCGTTCGCGATCCCGATCGACGTGGCGATGGATGTGTCCAATCAGCTGAAGAGCGGCGGCAAGGTCAGCCGTGGCTGGTTGGGCGTGGTCATCCAGGAAGTGAACAAGGATCTGGCCGAGTCGTTCGGTCTGGATAAACCAGCCGGCGCGCTGGTTGCCCAGATTCAGGATGACGGCCCGGCAGCCAAAGGTGGCCTGCAAGTCGGCGACGTGATCCTGAGCATGAACGGCCAGCCGATCGTCATGTCTGCGGACCTGCCACATCTGGTCGGTGCACTGAAAGCTGGCGCCAAAGCCAATCTGGAAGTGATTCGTGAAGGCAAGCGCAAGAACGTCGAGCTGACCGTTGGCGCCATCCCGGACGAAGACAAAGAACTGGATGCACTGCCTAAGTCCGGCGCTGAAACCACCAGTAACCGTCTCGGTGTTGCCGTGGGTGAGCTGACCGCCGAGCAGAAGAAAACCTACGACCTCAAAGGTGGTGTGGTGATCAAGGAAGTGCAGGACGGTCCTGCGGCCCTGATCGGTCTGCAGCCAGGTGACGTGATTACGCACCTGAACAACCAGGCCATCGGCTCCACCAAGGAGTTCGGCGAGATCGCCAAAGCGCTGCCGAAGAATCGTTCGGTGTCGATGCGCGTTCTGCGTCAAGGTCGCGCCAGCTTCATCACCTTCAAACTGGCTGAATAATCCAGCGGCAGGGTAAAAAAGAAACCGCCTCGAAAGAGGCGGTTTTTTTATGCCTGAAGCTTTTGTCCCGGTGGGTAACGATCAGCCCATCATGTCCTTGATCATCCGCTCCTGCTCCATCAGCTCACGCTGGCGGGCATCGATTCGCGAGGATAGCGGGAAGTTGCTGCCAGCCTTGCGCTTGGCAAAATCGAGCTGCTGGATCGCCTGACGATAATCGCCAACCAATGCAAAGTACTCGGCGCGCGCCTGATGCAGGCCGATGATATTGCCGGACAAGCCACGGGTTTCGGCGACCTGATACCAGACGTCCGGGTCATCCGGGCGGGATTTGAGTAACGCTTCCAGGGCCTTCTCGGCATCCGGCGCGCGATTCTGTTTCAGCAGCAGATCCACGCGAACCTGATTCAGTGGATAGTTGCCCGGATATTGCGTGAGCATCCGGTCAACCCGCGATTGCGCATCTGGCAAACGATTATTGGTGATGTCCAGATCGACCTGGGCGAGGTTATAGATAATTTCGTTAGGCGATGTTGCCAGCAATTGCTTGAGGTTCTCGCGAGCCTCGTTCAACTGGCCGCCCTTGATCTGAGCGATCGCCAGACCGTAACGCGCCACATCGTTTTTCGGGTTCTCGTCCAGTTGCGCACGGAAACGCTTGGCACCCAGGCCAGGGGTTTCTTCATAGATCAGCTGCACGCGCGCGCGGATCAACTGATAGCGCTTGGAGTCTTCTATACCGCCCTGTTTGGCCTGTTCGGCACGGTTGCGGGTGTCAGCAATACGCGATTCGGTCACCGGGTGAGTCAGGAGGAATTCCGGTGGCTTGGCGTCGAAACGATATTGACGCATCAGACGCTCGAACATGGTCGGCATCGAGCGCGGGTCATAACCGGCCTTTTCCAGATTGAGGATACCGATGCGGTCGGCTTCCTGTTCGTTCTGTCGGGAGAAGGTCCGTTGCGATTGAATCGCCGCTGCCTGCGTACCGGCAATTGTTGCGATGCCAGCGTCACCGCCACCGGCCGCCGCGATAACGATGCCGGCCAGCAGCGCAGCCATCATCGGCACCTGCATCCGCTGCGAAGCCTCGACGCCGCGAGCGAAGTGGCGTTGTGACAAGTGCGCCAATTCGTGGGCGAGTACCGAAGCGTATTCACCCTCGGTCTGCGCATTGAGGAACAAGCCACCGTTGACCCCGACCACACCGCCCGGCGCTGCGAAGGCGTTGAGCTGCGGGCTGTTGATCAGAATGAACTCAAGACGCCGGTCAGTGACCTGGCTGGTCTCCACCAGCTTGTACACGCTCGATTCGACGTAGTCCTTGAGCTGCGGATCGTTGAGTTGTGAAACCTGGCTGCGCAACATCGCCAGCCAGGCGCGGCCGAGCTGGTATTCCTGTTGCGGCGAGACAATGGCAGAACTGGCGTCGCCGAGTGACGGCAGATCGTCGGCAAAGCCTGGTGAGGCGAGCAGGCAAGCGAGCGTCAGCAGGGTAGGGCGCAGAAAAGTCATGCACAAAGCCTTAGAAGACAAAGACCTTACTGTAGCCGGACACCGGAGCTGCGACCAGATATTCTAGGCAGCTCGACGACCCGAACCGGAGTGACGCAATGACTGACGCTGTAGCCCATGACGTGGAACTGGACGCCAGTGGCCTGAATTGTCCGTTGCCGTTGCTCAAGGCAAAAATGGAACTCAACAAGCTCCAGAGTGGCGCTGTCCTCAAGGTCATCGCGACCGACGCAGGCTCGCAGCGCGACTTCCGCACCTTTGCCAAGTTGGCCGGTCATACCCTGCTGCGCGAAGAAGACGAAGCAGGCGTTTACCGTTACTGGTTGAAAAAGGCCTGAAACCGACAGCGTAAAAGACCTAAGGATTATTGATGTTCAAAGTGTTACGCGACTGGATTCAGCGCTACTTCTCCGATGAAGAAGCCGTGGTGCTGGCGGTGCTGCTGTTTCTCGCCTTCACGGCGGTGCTCACCCTTGGCGGCATGCTCGCGCCGGTGCTGGCGGGGATGGTGCTGGCGTATCTGATGCAAGGCCTGGTGGTCACGCTGGAACGCCTGCGCGTGCCGGGTGGTGTGGCGGTGGGGTTGGTGTTTGCGCTGTTCATGGGCGTGTTGATGCTATTTATCGTCGTGGTGTTGCCGTTGCTCTGGCATCAGTTGATCACACTGTTCAACGAACTGCCGGGCATGCTCGCCAAATGGCAGTCGCTGCTGTTGCTGTTGCCGGAGCGCTATCCGCATCTGGTGTCCGACGAGCAGGTGTTGCAGGCGATCGAAGCAGCACGGGGCGAGATCGGCAAGTTCGGCCAATGGGCACTGACATTCTCGTTGTCGAGTCTGCCATTGCTGGTGAACATCATGATCTATCTGGTGCTGGTACCGATTCTGGTGTTCTTCTTCCTCAAGGACCGGGTCATGATCGGCGAGTGGGTGCGTGGCTACTTGCCGCGTGAGCGTGCATTGATCACCCGGGTTGCGCAGGAAATGAACCGACAGATCGCCAATTACATTCGCGGCAAGGTCATTGAAATCGTTATTTGTGGTGGCGTGACCTACATCGCTTTTGTGGCGCTCGGACTGAATTATGCGGCGCTGCTGGCGTTGCTGGTCGGCGTCTCGGTGGTGGTGCCGTACGTTGGCGCGGTGGTGGTGACCGTGCCGGTGTTGCTGATTGCGTTGTTTCAGTGGGGCTGGAGTGATCAGTTCATCTATTTGATGGCGGTCTACGGAATCATCCAGACACTGGATGGCAACGTGCTGGTGCCGTTGCTGTTCTCGGAGGCGGTCAACCTGCACCCGGTGGCAATCATCTGCGCGGTGCTGTTGTTTGGCGGGTTGTGGGGATTCTGGGGCGTGTTCTTTGCGATCCCGCTGGCGACGCTGTTCAAGGCGGTGCTGGATGCCTGGCCGCGCCAAGAGCCGGCGGTGGCGCCACTGCTGTAGCGGTTGAGTCAGATTTTTTATGAAGGCTATTCGCGAGCAGGCTCGCTCCCACATTGGATCTGTGGCGTTCACAAGTTCAATGTGGGAGCGAGCCTGCTCGCGAAGGCGTCAATGAGGGCGACGCAAAACCATCAAGCTTTATTCAGATCCTGAGCAGCAGCCAGAACCGCATCCACATGCCCCGGCACCTTCACACCGCGCCATTCCTGACGCAGCACACCGTCCTTATCAATCAGGAACGTGCTGCGATCAACGCCCAGGTATTCCTTGCCATACAGCTTCTTCAACTTGATCACGTCGAACAATTGGCAGACGGCTTCGTCCTTGTCGCTGACCAGTTCGAACGGAAACTCCTGCTTGCACTTGAAGTTCTCGTGGGACTTCAGGCTGTCGCGAGAGATACCGAAAATCTCGGTATTGGCGGCCTTGAACGCGGCGTATTGATCACGAAAGCCCTGACCTTCGGTAGTGCAACCCGGGGTGCTGTCCTTCGGATAGAAATAGATCACCACTTGTTTGCCCTTCAGGGCAGACAGGCTGACGGTCTGCCCGCTGGTGGCAGGTGCTTCGAAATCCGCAACCGGTTGGTCGATGACAACGGCCATGAAAGCTTCCTTACATTGGGTTTTGTGGGCGCCAAGGCTCGATCAGTGCATCGAGGTTCATCGCGTCGGAGAAGTCGAGGAACTGGTCGCGCAGCCAACTGATCTGGGTGCCGGCCGGCAGGGTTACGGTGAACGTGGCGTTGAGCATGGTGCCGCCGGTCTGCGGCGCCTGATACGTGTCGCAGGTCAGGTTTTCCAGTTCGACGTTGTGATCCATGAAGAACTGGCACAGCTCATTGATGATGTCCGGACGATACGCCGAGCTGACATAGGCCACGTACGGCAGCGCCTGCGGACGATTTTCCAGCGGCGCGCTACGCACCACGTTAGCCGTGAAGGCATGTTTCTTGGCCAGGCCTGGCAGGCTGCCCTCCAGGCGGGCGAGGGCGTCCCAGCTGCCGGAGACCTCAAGGACCAGCGCACTGCACTCGCCGTGGCGAGTCAGGCGCGAAGTAACCACGGCGCAGCGATTTTCATGGCTGGCGCGGCACAGGACGTTAGTCAGCTCCATGGGGTTGGCGCCAAGGGCACTGATAACAAGGAATTGTTCGCGAACTGTGGGGGTGGACATGCAGCATTCCTAAAGCGATGAGCGGTCGGTAGGGTTACGGGCATTGGCTGCCGGGGAGTGCCTGTTCTGGCTGTCCATAAAAAGAGGCCCGGCCAGCGCTCGCGGCTCGCTCCACTATAGCGGGAGCGCGTCGATGCGACGCAGGAACGGGGTCTGGGAGGCCGTAAAGGGAGGCTGGAACCCGGCGTACAAGCTGATCAGTACCGATCAAAGTCTGAAGGGTAGCGAAAAGCGACGCCAAGGGGAATGGCGGCAGCGCAGTACTTCGCTTGTGCAAGCATCTTGGCGCCAGTACCATTACCGCTCTCTTTTTCCGGCAGGAGCGGTTTCATGATTGCGGGCAGTATGGTGGCACTGGTCACTCCCATGGATGCACAAGGGCGTCTT
>Ga0157345_1000023_pt1 | contig 40306 bp, 39 predicted proteins | sample MOy3yng090410_FD_105398 | JGI IMG/M metagenome (GOLD analysis project Ga0157345, IMG submission 105398) | Arabidopsis rhizosphere microbial communities from North Carolina - M.Oy.3.yng.090410 | ecosystem: Host-associated > Plants > Roots > Rhizosphere | place: USA: North Carolina | collected... | reverse complement strand
CTACGGTTCGCTGGAGGTGCTCAAAGGCATCTCGCTGACCGCCCGCGACGGCGATGTGATCTCGATCCTCGGTTCCTCCGGTTCCGGCAAGTCCACGTTCCTGCGTTGCATCAACCTGCTGGAAAACCCGCACCAGGGCCAGATTCTCGTAGCCGGTGAAGAACTCAAGCTCAAGGCCGCCAAAAATGGCGAACTGGTTGCCGCCGATGGCAAGCAGATCAACCGCTTGCGCTCCGAGATTGGTTTTGTGTTTCAAAACTTTAATCTGTGGCCGCACATGAGCATCCTCGACAACATCATCGAGGCACCGCGCCGCGTGCTCGGCCAGAGCAAAGCCGAAGCCATCGAAGTCGCCGAAGCGCTGCTGGCCAAGGTCGGCATCGCCGACAAGCGCCACGCCTACCCGGCGCAATTGTCCGGTGGTCAACAACAGCGCGCGGCAATCGCCCGTACGCTGGCGATGCAACCGAAGGTTATCCTGTTCGACGAGCCCACCTCGGCGCTTGACCCGGAAATGGTTCAGGAAGTACTTAGTGTCATCCGCGCATTGGCCGAAGAAGGCCGCACCATGCTGCTCGTGACCCACGAAATGGGCTTCGCCCGTCAGGTCTCCAGCGAAGTGGTGTTCCTTCATCAGGGCCTGATAGAAGAGCAAGGATCGCCTCAGCAGGTGTTCGAAAACCCGCTTTCGGCGCGCTGCAAACAATTCATGTCCAGCAACCGCTAACGGAGCAACATGCATGCAGAATTTCAAGAAGGTCTTCCTGGCCGCCGCCGTCACCCTCGCGTTCAGCGCCGGGGCCATGGCTGAAACCCTGAAGATGGGCATCGAAGCGGCCTACCCGCCGTTCAACAACAAAGATGCCAGCGGCAACGTGGTCGGCTTCGACAAAGACATCGGCGACGCTCTGTGCGCGAAGATGAAAGTCGAGTGCACCGTAGTCACTTCCGACTGGGACGGCATCATCCCGGCCCTGAACGCGAAGAAGTTCGACTTCCTGATCTCCTCGCTGTCGATCACCGAAGAGCGCAAAGGCGCGGTCGACTTCACCGACCCGTACTACTCGAACAAGCTGCAGTTCATCGCCCCGAAAAACGTCGACTTCAAAACCGACAAGGACTCGCTGAAAGGCAAGACCATCGGTACTCAGCGCGCCACTCTGGCCGGTACCTGGCTGGAAGACACCTACGCCGATGACATCAAAGTCAGCCTCTACGACACCCAGGAAAACGCCTACCTCGACCTGACTTCCGGTCGTGTCGACGCGATCCTCGCCGACAAGTACGCCAACTATGACTGGCTGAAAAGCGACGCTGGCAAGAACTACGAGTTCAAAGGTGACCCGGTCGTAGAAAGCGACAAGATCGGCATCGCTGTGCGCAAAGGCGACCCCCTGCGTGAGAAGTTGAACGCTGCTCTGAAGGAAATCGTCGCCGACGGTACCTACAAGAAGATCAACGACAAGTACTTCCCGTTCAGCATCTACTGATCCTGACCTGTGGGACTGGCGCCGTGATGCAACGGCGCCGGCTCCCGACTTTGCCTGCCGCAATTTGAACAGAAACCCATGATTATCGACCTCTACGGATTCGGCCCGGCGCTCGCTGCCGGCGCGCTGATGACCGTCCAACTGGCCCTCACCGCCCTATGCCTGGGTCTGGTGCTCGGCCTGCTCGGCGCCTTGGCCAAGACTTCCCCGTACAAGCCGCTGCAATGGCTTGGCGGCACCTATTCGACCCTTGTGCGCGGCGTCCCGGAATTGCTCTGGGTGCTGTTGATCTACTTCGGTACGGTCAACCTGATGCGCGCCCTCGGTGAGTACTTCGGCAACCCCGACCTGCAACTCAACGCCTTCGCCGCCGGTGTGATCGCCCTCGGCCTGTGCTTCGGCGCCTACGCCACGGAAGTGTTTCGCGGCGCGATCCTCGCCATTCCCAAAGGCCACCGTGAGGCCGGCCAGGCCCTGGGCCTGTCGAAATGGCGGATCTTCACCCGGCTGATCATGCCGCAGATGTGGCGCATCGCCCTGCCCGGCCTGGGCAATCTGTTCATGATCCTGATGAAAGACACTGCGCTGGTCTCGGTGATCGGTCTGGAAGAAATCATGCGTCACGCGCAAATCGGCGTGACCGTGTCGAAACAACCGTTCACCTTCTATATGGTCGCCGCGATCATGTACCTGGGCCTGACCGTGCTGGCCATGACCGGCATGCACTTCCTGGAAAAACGCGCCGCTCGCGGCTTTGCGAGGAGCGCTTCATGAACTGGGAAGTGATCATCAAGTGGCTGCCGAAACTGGCGCAGGGCGCGACCCTGACCCTGGAGCTGGTGGCCATCGCCGTGATTGCCGGTCTGTTGTTGGCAATTCCGCTGGGCATCGCCCGCTCTTCGAAGCTGTGGTACGTGCGCTCGCTGCCTTACGCCTACATCTTCTTTTTCCGTGGCACGCCGTTGCTGGTTCAACTGTTCCTGGTTTATTACGGACTGGCGCAGTTCGACGCGGTGCGTGAAAGCGCGTTGTGGCCGTACCTGCGCGATCCGTTCTGGTGCGCGACCGTGACCATGACGCTGCACACGGCGGCGTACATCGCCGAGATTCTGCGCGGGGCGATTCAGGCGATTCCGCCGGGCGAAATCGAAGCGGCGCGGGCCTTGGGCATGTCCAAGCCAAAAGCGATGTTCTACATCATCCTCCCGCGTGCCGCGCGTATCGGCCTGCCGGCTTACAGCAACGAAGTGATCCTGATGCTCAAGGCCAGTGCGTTGGCCAGTACCGTGACCTTGCTGGAACTGACCGGCATGGCGCGCACGATCATTGCCCGCACCTATCTGCCGGTGGAGATCTTCTTCGCGGCGGGCGTGTTCTATCTGTTGATGGCTTACGTGCTGGTACGCGGCTTCAAGCTGCTGGAGCGCTGGCTGCGCGTCGATGCCTGCCAAGGGCGTTGATACTTCCTACGTGCTGACGGGCGAGGACTTACTCGCCCGTTTCACAGCGCTGGATGCTTTTTTGATTGAGCATCAGGCGCTGTGGAAACCTCGACCGTTCACTCACCTTTCGCTTGATTGGGAAGCGTCCTACCCGGAATTGTCCTCGTGGCTACGCGGACGGTCACTGGACGATGCGGAAAACGCACACAACCAACCTGCTGATCTTGCCGAAGCGCCGGAGCCCTTTGCTTCATTGGCAGCGATATCGGCTGAGCTGAGCGCTGTCGGTAAGTTGCCCGAGCGTGCGCTGGAAGCTGCGGGACATCGCTTGAATGTCGATGTGCCGGGGCGCAAGTGGCAGCAGATTGAAGCGTTTGCCAGTCGTCTGTCTTTTGCCTCGCAACCGACGCACTGGCTCGATTGGTGTTCCGGTAAGGGGCATTTGGGTCGACGCCTGCTGCGTGAAGGGCAACAAATGACGTGTGTTGAGTACGATCCGACGTTGGTTGCCAGCGGTCAGGCACTGAGCCAGCACCATCGTCTGCATGCCTTGCATATCGAACAGGATGTGCTGGCGGCTGATGCAGCGACAGTGTTGAACGCCCAACACACACCGGTCGCCTTACACGCCTGCGGCGATCTGCATGTGCGCCTGATGCAACTCGCCTCCGCCAGCGGCTGCAAACAACTGGCCATCGCCCCGTGCTGTTACAACCGGATCAATCGCGCCACCTATCAGGCATTGTCCTGCGCCGGTTTGAAATCCGCCCTACAGCTGTTGCAGGAAGATCTGGCCCTGCCCATGAGCGAAACCGTCACGGCCGGTGCGCGAGTGCGACGCCAGCGCGACACATCGATGGCCCGACGTCTGGCCTTCGACCTCCTGCAACGGCAATTGCGCGACATCGACGAATACCTGCCAACTCCCTCCCTGCCCAGCGCCTGGCTGGACAAACCGTTCGCCAATTACTGCCACGATCTGGCTGCGCTCAAAGAGTTATCCACAATAGGCACGCAAGACTGGCCGGCACTGGAAACTGCCGGTTGGCAGCGGTTGGCCGAAGTTCGTAACCTGGAATTGTTGCGAGGATTATTCCGACGGCCATTGGAGCTTTGGCTGAATCTGGACCGGGCACTTTTCCTCGCCGAGCAGGGATACGTCGTGCGCCTTGGCCTCTTCTGCGAAGCCCCGCTCACGCCGCGCAATTTTCTGCTGCTGGCCGAACGCGCTTAAAGTCTCCCAGCCTGTGGATAACTCTGTTGATTGTTTTCTCGCGGATCCAATATCCACGGCTGTTTCGCGGCCTTAAGAGCGCTGGTCATTTTTTGTTCATATGTATAAAAAACCTGTAAAACAGGGATTTGCGAACAAAATGAGAATGGGTTCACAAAATCATGCCAATGCGCAGAATCACGTCGACCCGTTGTGCATAAGCTTCCAATCAAAAGGACATAAACCGCAGAATTGCACACGCCTACGGTGAAAAAAATCGTGCTTTCACGTTCAGGACAGAAAACTCGAAAGTGCCTGTTTTCAAGGGTGGAAACCAGCAGACAGCAGCGGCGCGGAGCCTGATCCAGCACCCGCGTAAAAATAGTCTGAATTCAGGGGTTTACAGGATCTTCCCAATCGCTATAATCGTCGCCCACACGCCGGTATAGCTCAGTTGGTAGAGCAACTGACTTGTAATCAGTAGGTCCCGGGTTCGACTCCTGGTGCCGGCACCATATTCAAAGCCCCGCAATGCGGGGCTTTGTCGTTTCTGGGGTCTTTGAACCACCTCACGTCAAATCGTGAAAGTGTCCACACTTCATTTTTTCAGCCAGTTCCAAGGGAGCCAGTTCCAAGGGAGCCATTTCCGAGGGGCCTGCTCCGCAGTCAGCTCACGCCCGATCTTGAGTGCATGCTCAAGTAAGTCAGCGACGTCACCGAAGTCTTGCGGGTCGGCTGTACCGCGATAGAGAACCCCGCCTGGCGTGAGGTCTGCCACGACACTGTCCGCCATTTGGTAAAAGCGGACAATTTGAGTCGCTTCGTGAGCGGACAAACCGCCCAGCCTTGAGACGTTGGCCAGATACACGTTGTTATAAGGCCCATGCACATTTACCGAATATTCATACCCTTCGAACTCAGCACGCTGCTCGTTTGTGAGTGCACGGATTAGCCTTTCGGTTCCTCGAAGCCCCTCCAAATAACCGCGTAATTCAATCAACTCAACAAGTACCGCGACCTCAGTTAAAAGCGCAGCCCGAACACTTTTACGCTCCCGCCTTGCCTGGCTATACCAAACCCAAATTGGTCCGGCTACTGCCGTTATTCCAGTCACCACGGCGACAAACACCGCAGTCCAGTTGGTCTTCGCAAGCGAATCCACCACCGGCGCCCAATCAATTTCCCCACTCATTCACTTCTCCCATTGCCGCCCTCACCAACCGCAAGCGGATTGAGGTTCACCACCTCAGCCAAATGCCCCGGACTAAAATGCGCATACTTCATCGTCATAGCCAACGACGCTTGCCCCAACACCCGCTGCAAAGTCAAAATATCCCCCCCATTCATCATGTAATGACTAGCAAACGTATGCCGTAAAACGTGCGTCAACTGCCCCGCTGGCAACTCCAGTCCCACCGCATCAACCGAGTCACCGAACTTCTTGTAACAGTCACCAAACGGCATCGCCGCCCTGACCTTCTTTTGCAGCTCCTTGCAAATCGGAATCGAACGGTTCTTCGAAGACTTAGTCCGCGCAAAATGAATCCTGCCGTCACGCACTTGGCGACTAACCAACCCCTCCGCCTCGGACCACCTGGCCCCAGTTGCCAAACAAATCCGGGCAACAATGCCAACCGCACCAGACCGCTTATCCAAGTCCGCCAGTAACGGCGAAATCTGCTCCGCAGCCAGATACGCCATTTCGGTCTCGTCGTACTTCAATGCCCGAACCTTGCCGACCGGGTTCTCCCCCTGCCACTCACCCAACCGCTCAAGCTCATTGAACACAGCTCGCAAATAGGCCAGCTCATGGTTCATGCAAGAACAGCAAACAGACCATACCGCCCCCTACCTCATCACTGCCAATGGACTGGCGATGCGCTTAGCCATCCTCGCTCGCCAACATGGCAACGACGTGCCACTCAAAGCCACCATTACCGGCTGCAACATAGCCCTGACCGTCGACACCTTCCACGTCAGCCAAGACGGCACCTTGGTCATACAACTACCCCCTTGCCCGTACCGCGTTAGGCACTATCACGTTCACATCTTCGGTCAACGCCTAAATGTCGTAGCCGCCACCGACTACGACAACTTACGACGTCTACTGTCCTCAGCCGAGGAACGCATTAGCCAGCTCGAAAAGATAAAAAACGACTACCGACCTGACCCTCGCGTCTACATCTGACACGGCCATCCCAGCAATAAGGGCGCCACGGCGCCCTTATTCTTTGTACCGAACGTCCCTACAAGTCAGATAACGTATTGAAACCAGAGATATCGAATATAAATACACACTTAACGTATCGACTTACTCTTCAACACGCGTAGGAAATATCTCAAACAGCGACAGAAGTTTTACCGCTACAAACCAACAGCAAAAATCAACTTGTAATAAATATTGACGCAAATCTTTCAACGTAAATAAACTCGCCACCGACAGCATAAAGAACAAGGAGTCAAGTGATGTCCACCCCAAAAAATGCCATGGAAGTTCGCGAAAAATTCGAGGAATGCGGGCACTCATTTTCACTGTTCGTCGAACTGTGCAACTCCGACATAACACTCAACAAACGCAGCAAACTGGCCCTGTTTGAATACGGCAAAAGCCGCATGAAGGCCTATGAAAACGCCGAAAGCCTGTTGCGTGCGCAGGGCGAAGAGGCCACCGATCTGCCGGTGTCCATGCTGCGTAACGGTTGAGCCTCACCAGCAACATCGCCGACCAAAAACCTGGCGCCGCCAAGTGGCCGCGTCAGACAATTCTTCAGAATATTACTGTTGGTAAACAGGCTCAAAAAGCCTGTTTATAGACACGCCGTGATACCTCCCAAGGGCTACAAATCCTTGCGCCGTTGCCTACGGCTACGCCAGAATCCGCCGGCTTGTGCGCCGCGGGCTAACTGGTAAGTTGGTTGTGTCACTGACTCCCAGTGACCGGGTATAGCAGCCCGGTATGCCTCGGAAGCACAAGTATCATCTGGTCAGGCAATTGCCTGCGCTCAATGGTGGCTGTGTGCATGGCACCTTCGGGTGCGCCGGATTCCGAGAGCTTACCGGTCTGCTACTTGCGCACAGCCGCCACCCTTTCGAAGAGCAGCGAAGGGAACGCGGCTTCACCAGAGGAAAGCTCTTATGTTCAAGGTAACGCCAAACCCGCCGGTCAACGAGCCGACGACCATCCCGGATCCGACATCCCCGTACGAATGCCCCGGGTCGAAGAAATTCAACGAAGCCGCCGAGCGCGCCCTCGATTACTACCTGGGCCCACCCACCACCCGCATCATGGCCGCGGACTACTACCCCAACCGCAACTACATGGCCAATCCCAAGTCCACCTCCGAAACACTCCTGGTCGACGCCTGCGAAACCCTGGGGTCTGCCAGCGTTATGCTCAACGACTTCGCCGCCGACCTCCAAGGCACCCACCGCAAAACCGCCCAAGGCATTGCGCAAATCGTGATGCTGTCGGAACTGGCCGTAAACCAAGTGCTGGACCAGCTCGTGCCCACTGAGTAACACCCACCGTGGCGAGGGGCTCCCCCCTCGCCTCTACAACACCCTGCCCAACTGATCGAACAACTCCCGCTGCTCAACCCGTGACAACGTGCGCAGCCGATCGAACAACAGCCGATCAACCGCCTGCGCCGAAGGACTCAACGTATGGGAAAAAGTCAGATTCGCTACCCACGTATGCCCGCACTTTACGGATGAACACTGACAATAGAGCCGAGCAAACTCTAAGGAAAGCTCGTCCCGGGAAACGATCCGCCCTTTCGCACTGCAAACATTGCAATAAACCCGCACAGTTCACTACTCCTTAATCAGTGCGAGAATTTTACCAGAACCAAATTAAAAACCACCAAAAGAACCATTACCAAGAACAACCGAAACCAATAAAATTACTTCTTTCCGAGCAATTTATCACGAGCCGCATTAATTAGACTCATCAAAAAATCACTACCTTCACGATCACTATGAAAAGCTTTAGTTAAAACTTTATGACGCTTTTTAATTTCCTCAAGAGACGGAAAAGCCTCCAACCCTAATACCAACAAAGGATCAACATCAAAAGGACTACCGGTGTGTTGACCTTGGTTATTATTAGCCAGTTTGAGCTCATGCGAAAGTTTTTGAATTTCTGCCGCTTGCTCAGCGATCTGCGCATTGAGCCTCATGATAATCGACTGATCCTGCTCTTTCGCATAATCAACCGCCAGCGCAGCATTACTCGCCAAAACACTTCCCCAATAAATATATCCTTGATCGTTGTAAATATGGATATTCGGCGGAGAATATATAAAACCGTACATTACAACCCCTTTCGCCACCGCAAAATAATGATCGCCTTTTCTCAAAACATCGAATTCATACATAAAACCTATCACCCATTAAATAACTGACGCCTAATTAACAACACAACATAGACTTAGAAAAGCTGTACCACTGGACAGCCTAGTGGCCAAATAGTAGCATTGGAATTAGCAAAGCGATAGGGCCTTTGCTGGACACAGGGAGAGGCGATTTTGGAAACAAAAATTGGGATGCTTAAGAGAAATATTGCTGACAGCTTTACCAGAATTGAAAAGTATCTGACCTTCACCAATGCTATCGGCTATACCGATTTCAACAGTGATGCAGAACGCTTTTTCATTGAAATCCTCGATACAACTTATGACTACCGCCTCAAAGAACTGAACGCAGAAAAGCCAAACTTTCCAGCTATTGACTTGGCAGATAATCGCCAGAGAATTTGCATTCAAGTCACCACTACTGGTGACAACGCGAAATTCAGAGACACACTCGCGGTATACAAACGTAATGGCTTTAACGAAAAATATGACGAGCTCATTTTTCTAATATTGTCTACAGACCATAGAATTACCGCAACAGACAACAAAGTAAAAACGCGCATTCTTAGCCTAAAGGATCTATTCAAAGATATCGGCGCTCTCAAGGATAAAGATATCGAATACATCGATTCTTACCTTAAAGATTACCTGCGCGAGCAAAATGCGTCGGACAACTCGCCAAAGCACGGAATCACATACACACTAGGCTCGGCCAAAAAATTCATAAAATGGTCAAACATAGAGGATGAAGACATTCTCAAATCAGACCTAAAGCTCTTTGCCGAGAAACTATCTGAGCTTACGAACAACCAGAGAAGCTATCTGCACTTCCTGGTCACCAAAGGACATACTCCAACGACCCGCAGTTATCACGACAGGTCAGATCACATAGTTGTTCCTTCAGCATTAGAGCGTGCCCATTATGGCGCGGAGGGAAATGACATATATAACTCTCTGAAAGCTGAAGACTTAGTCGTCCTCGACGATGAATACGATCAGAATGATGATGAACGATATGTCACAGCTCTTATGCCAAGATATAGAGGTGAAACGGAAGACTTCAACCTCTTTGCACAGATAAAAAACTTCTTAAAAGCGGATGTTTCAAAACTCAGAAGAGTTTTTATTAACTGCGACTTCTCTTGCCTAGACTGAGGCGGTAACAATAACGTTAGAAGCAGCACACGCCTCCCCGCTTGTGCTGATTCTACTTTTTCTGCTGGCAACTTTACATTTTATTAAACGATTAGGTCCTCTATTCGACTAGACGATCACCGCGCAGCCTATTGTTCACTTGCAAAAATAAGTGGCTAATCGGACGAATCTCATTGTTCATGTATACCCGATCGATTTTTTCAATATCCCCAAATCCCGCTGCATTCTCCGGCATCACCCCGGCCAGCGCCGGATTCATCCGCCATGCGGCAATCACGTCATTTCGGGTGATGTTCTTGATCCGCTCGAATTCATCCTTCGTCGCAATGTCACCAACAGGGATGATCTGAATCGCCTTGTCACTGCCCCCCGGGATGTTGACGAACAGCGAACGGAAATTACCCACCCCCTTGCTGCCGGCGATCTTCGCCTGCAGGGCCTTCTCGTCCTCTTCGGACAGGTTCGGGTCGTTGGTGTAAAACACAAACCCCGCATGCGCACCGTTATTGAAGTAGCGCCGGCGAAACAACGTCGCCGACTCGTTCAGCAGCAACGCATGCATCCCGCCTAGGTAGTCGGGCACACCGTAGATGTTCTGTTCCACGTCGTAGTCCATCACGTGTTCAACGTCATCCTCTTCAAAATGCAGGTGCTGACCATTGGGTACCAACATCAAGAACCCGCCGCCAACCTTGCGCCGCATGTTCAACGCCGGCAGATGTCCCAGCTCCAGCACCTGGCCAATAACATTGCGCTTGCGCTGAAAGTACCCCTCACCAAACACCATAAAATCCAACGCAGCCCGCCCCATCGTCTGCGCACTGCATCCGGCAGAAGGTATGAAATCACGCAGCAGCAAGTTACGTTTGAAGCGCGGAATCGTGCCGTGGTGCGCGTTGGCACGCAGCAACTTGGCAAGCCCCTCGCGTGACACGGGCGGCGTGTAGATCTGCCCGTCGTCGCTGGCGAACACGCCGAGGTACTCGCCCATGTTCCCGGCCAGCACCGACTCCGGCGCGCCAAAGCTGAAGGTTCGAATGCCGCGTAGCGCGGAAGGTGCCACTGTGGTCGGCGGGATGAGAGGCGTGTGCTCGTTCATGGCTGGCTTCCAAAGTTGACCAGCGACTACGCCGGCGCTTGTTGATGTTCAAAGGTTCGTTAGCCAGCGCATGCATTACCGCCCAAGCGATATCGGCGTGGCCGGTGGCCTCGGTGCGCGAAGCGCTGTAGGTGATCTGGCCACTCGTGGTGGCGGCGCGCTTGATGGTCAGGAAGGCCGCGGCGATATCGTTCCATCCCGCGTCCCACTCAATCCGTCGGCCTTGGATCGTGTCTTGCGCCTTAAGCACCAGCGTGTTCTTGGTCTCAAGGCTGTAGTGAATCGGCGTCGCCCGCGGGTAGAAATCGCGCACCAGATCAAACACGCCATACCCGACACCCGTGACATCGATGCCGATGTGCTGCACGTTGAAACGATCGCAGATCTTCTTCACCTGGGCGGCCTGGTAGGTGAACGAGTGGCCGCGCCAAGAGTGCTTTTCCAGAATGCGGAACTTGCCGCCCTGCTCCAGCGGCGGCGCAACCACCACACACGTGGCATCGTCCCGCGTGCGGCTGGGGTCGTAACCCAGCCACACAGGCGAATTGCCGAAGGGCCGTTCGGCTTTCGGGTCAGCGTTGTAGTCGGCCCACAACGTGCAGTCCGAATAACACCGTTCCAGATCCGCCAGGCTGAACGCGCTCTGGATACTGTCGATGAATTGGCAAAGGTAGATCTGCTCAAACACCTCGTCCGAGTTTTCCAGGCACAATTGCTCAAGATCAAACAGATCGCAGCCACCGGCCACCGCATCGAAAATGTTGATGATCTTGCGCCACTGACCGTCCGGGCACAGCGCCCCCTTGCGCAACTCCGCCTCGCCGGGGAACGGTTGATTCGCCTTCTTGTGTTTGGCGCGACGGAACTCGTCCCCCGTCCAGAACGGATAGGCCTGATGGCTGACAGCACTGGGTGTCGAGAAATACGTCTTGCGCCACTTCTTGTGGGTGGCCATCGCACCGGCCAGATTGTTGAGCTTCTTGAAGTCGCGGATCCAGAAATACTCATCCACGTACACATGGCCGTGATAACCCTGCGCGGTACTGCTGTTTGTACTGAGAAACCGCAACTCGGCACCGTTACTCAGAATGATCGGGTTACCGGTCAACTCTAGGCCGAACCATTCGCGGGCGGCCTTGATGATGTAATTACGGAAAATCTCCGACTGCGAACGGCTGGCCGACAAGAACATCTGGTTGTCACCGGTCAGCACCGCATCCATGAAGGCTTCGCCGGCGAAGTAATAGGTCAGGCCCGATTGCCGGCATTTCAGAACATTGCGGATCCGCCGGGTCAGCGGATTCTGTTTGGCCTCAAACAGTTCCTTTTGATAGCCGTAGAGCCCGCTGGTGAACTTGGCGAGAAAATCCACCTCGGTCAGGTGCGAGATATCGTTTTTATCTCCGGATGAAACACTCAATCCGGTGGACTACAACGGAGCCTACGTTGCCTTGCACCTGGACAGAGGCCACCAAGCCAACCTGGCTTCGATGGGAGGGATCGCTGATTGGGAACCCCTGAACTTTACACCGCAGCACTAAGACTTGAACCGAGGCGCATGGGCCCGGTTGGAGGATCAAGAACGCGCTCTGGGTAAAACACCTGGCATCGATGCGGTTTACGTGGCAACGGGCCCGCTGTACGAAAGGACCATAGGTTCTCTCCCAGGCACCAACAAAGTCCACACAATCCCCAGTGGCTACTGGAAAGTCATCTTCTTGGGCAGTTCGCCTGCTGACGGCCAATATGCAGCTTTCGTCATGGAGCAGAACACGCCACGCAAAGCGAACTTCTGCAACTATCAGGTAACGGTGGCTGAGATTGAGGAGCGTTCCGGCCTGACGTTGTGGAGCAATTTGCCGGACAACGTACAGGCAGCGTTGAAGTCTAGGAAGGGTGGTTTGTCGCAAAGGATTGGCTGTGCGCCGGGTGCTTTGCAACCTGTTGCATTCCCCTGACAAGCCATCTGACTACGGTACCGGCCGCGCCCTTATCAATCCCATTGGTCCACCGGAATCGGGCTGGACCAATGGGGGGTAGATCGTCCGTGCTAACTCTCTAAAAAGAGAGCGTCGACCACGCGATTTGCTCAGTTAAAAGTATGCTTTTTACGGTATATAGTAAAACTTCATCCAGCCACTCGCTAAATAGCCAAATGCCACTCTATAAATAGAGTAATAAGTGTGCTTGGTAGATTTTTCCGGTTATCACGAATTTTCTCCTATTGCATGTGGTGCAAAACTTTTGCAATAGGTGAAACATACTTCACACCACAAACTACCGCTCGTCGGAAAGTCTTAGTGGCTTAGTGATACTGAATAGTGTTGCTTAGTGTTGACCATTTTCCGTCGGTTTGAGCGACCAACCCGCGCAAACCCGCCATTTGTCGGGGGGTGTGCTATCACCGATGGTGGCCCCACCCTCCACAAACGACGAGACCCGCACAGTGGCGGGCCTCGGGGCAGATTTTTTCAGGTTGATTCCCTGAGGAATTCCTGTGGTAATCTCCAGTTTCCACTTACAGCCATACAGCTTTCTTACTCGCAATTCGAAGGGTATGGCCAAGTGACCGGTCCGTCAACCGTGCGTTAATTCGTTAATTCGTTAATTCGTTAATTAACCATTCCGATGAGTTTGCGTCTTAGTTTACGGTTTAGCCACTGCGTAAGTGGAAACCTGTTTATTCCGTCATTAGTTTCGGAATAAACTCCACCAACCCTTTGGAGAATTCGCCCTTGCGATCCTTCATTCAGAAATACCTTCCCGAAGAACTGATTCGGGCGTTTCAGGCTGCATATTGGTCAATTCGTCTGATCAGGATTATTCAGGAGGTGTAAACGCAAAACGGGGGCCATTTGGCCCCCGTTTTCGTTAGGATGCCCATAGGGACCTATCGCTGTGCACGCAGCGACCGAAAGGGAGAATTCGAATGACACGCCAGTTTCGTAGCGAAGAAAGCTTTCACGCCGAAAGCATCTCCCGAGCCGCTGTTGCGCCATTCCTGGCCGACCGTGGCTTTCAAGACATCGATGACCAACTCAAAGTGACCGGATCGGCCACAAGCCAGCTGGTTTCGGCTACATCACCTGAAGGTGCGCGAGTGAAAATGCGTGTTCGCCTGTGCTGGCGAAGACGCACCACCGAAGCGTTGAAGTATTCCGCAGCACAACTGCGTGCCCGCCTAGTCGATGACGACTGGGATAAGACCATGCGCATGACAATGCAGCGGGATTTAGATCAGGGAATTACGCACAACCTCATCCTTCAGCGAGATGGCGCTCTTATCGTTCACGCGGCGCTGATCCCGATCAGAGAATTAAAAGGCATCTTCGACACCCAGGCTCGCATCAGCCAAGAGTTGATCGACGGCGGCCAGATGAAAAACCTCAAAAAGAACCACGCCAAAAACGGTAGTAGTCCGACTATCTGGTTAAGGGATGAGCGTATGCCTAATGCTCACCAGGTGGCGGATGCATTGTGGGCTTGGCCTGGCGTAATTGATCTGATGGCTCTACCCAGTAAAATCCTAGCCAATGACGATGACGCGATGGACGACTGCCCTATCCCGACCGGCTACGCCGAGCTCGGTAGCGATGCGCCGTTACAACGTTCAGCGCTTCGTGCGGAATGCCGTCGTGATCCGAAAGTACGGGCTGCCGTTCTAAAACGTGCTCAATCCTGCGAACGGCAAGGATGTGTGAACCAGCGCACGTATAAAAGCTTCTTGAATGTTCACCACATTTTAGGAGCCAAGGTCAGTGACCGGGTGTGGAACTGCGTTGCCCTCTGCCCAAACTGCCATCGCGACGCTCACTTCTCCCCTGAAGCAGACAGCATCAATTTGGAGCTGAAGCTGTTTGCAGAACAGTTCAAGCCTGCTGGTCCTACCTTTCCACCGGAGGATTCAACGTTGGAGGGAGTGACGAAATCAACTGAGCCCGTTTACGGAAAACAATAGCGTTTCTATGTGGGAATCCCGCTTTTTTCTATTTACCGGCTCTTTTCACCGACTTAACAGTCTCAATCCTAACCGTATGCAGAAAACAACTTTTTGATGTTCTATGGACGGGTGATTACTTATCGCTACCGTTCGTCGGATTTTTTGATATGTAGGTAAACATAATAATGTTTAGTTTACATATAGGTGTCCGAAACCAGAGATCGGGCGAAGGCCGCGCAGGCCGCGCGCTCTACGAATAACACCCTTTAGATAGGTTATAGATTCTATAGCTTAGAACGACGAAGCCCGCACGTGGCGGGCCTCGGGTAGACGCTTTCAGGTTGATATCCTTCCGGAAAACCTGTGGTAGCATCGACATCAACCACTTGAAGCAGTACATCTTTTAATCTCGACAATTTGAAGGTTATGGCTCTGTGTCAGGCTCGTCAAGCTAGTTAACTTGTCAAAACAACGCTAGTTACGGTTTTAGTTTAGCTAAACAACGCTAGCTACGATCATTTCTAAAGTAATGGCATTCAAAACTAGCGAGGGAAGCTACCAGATAAAGTGGGAAACGCCGCTATCTTTCCTATTAGGTAACGGTTTTTACTAACCTTCATAGGTTATCTAAATGAAGCTACTACTAAACCGGTATCTTCCTGAAGAGATGATCCGTGCGTTACAGGCCGTTTACTGGTCGATTCGCTTGGTGATTCTCGCCCGGGATTTGTAACCCGATACAGACAGGGGCTTCGGCCCCTGTTTTTATTTCAGCCTTGCCGGCACCACCAGGATTGCGCGTAGGCGCAGCCATCAATGTACTCAATCCCACTCAATACGAATCCCGTCACGGCCATCCCCGCGAGCGTTGCATCGAGCAGCGGCGGCAGTGGGTCAGGATCAAGCGGCATTCCCACGTCCACCCTTGCAACGTTCGCAGCTCTGCCCAGCTCCTGACAGACCAAAGAATTGACCATGACATTGCCCCTGATCGCGGGATACTGACGTCGAGCTTTGGGATCGAGCGCAATGCCGCGAAATCTCATTGGGGTGACCAGTACATGCATGTGATGCTACTCGTCACCGGCAACGTCGAGCATCGCCTCAATGGCAAAAGCCAGCGCGCCATCTGCCAGCTCCAATATTTCCCCCAGCTCGTCGCCATCGATTAGCTTTTGTCGGTGCAATGCATTGGCCCAGCTCAGCAGTGCTTTGTGATGCGCGCCCGGTTGGCCAAGTAGTGCAGGCTGATCTATCAGCATGGCTTGCCATTGGGAAAGACAGACCAACTTGTTCTTTGTTGCTTGGGCGACCTCGCTATTCATAGCTCGACACTTCTCTAAGATACTGTTTATACATACAGCACAAGCGTACTCAGAAGCTTTCTTCCACTTGCGCCGACGAAACGTCCTACAGCTTTCCGGGCCGCTTACCCAAGGAAACGCTTACATCTGAAGCGAGGCGCTTGTAGCTGGGAGGTGTCTCACTTCGAATCTAAGCTATTGTCACGGCTAGAAAATTTTGACGTTTTCGAATGGGATAGTTAATGAGTACAGGGCTGAACACGAGCCTCGTGCCACCATCCGTCCGAAAAAGATAACGAAACCATGGCACATTTGGTCCGAGCATATAGAGTCACTGGAAACAACTGTTCAAAACACACGCAACACACCGAGACCGCGCCCCAGGGGGCCAAAGACCATGAAACGCGAGTATCCGCAGCACCGCTATGACCCAGCGTCAGAGGAGGTCAATTTCGACTTGGTGCGCATGAAAAAATCAATTGAGTCTGGCGAACGCTTCGAGATGCCTGAAGGAATGGCGCGTGAAGATTTTCGTGAATGGATGCGCGAGAACGCCAACAAATGCAGAACAAAGTAGAGTTTTCTACGTTCTTCACAAATCTATATGACACCCTGACTGCAGAGGAGCAAGACCTCATCGAGGATTTTGTCTTTCATTTCAGAAAGCACGGGTTAAAGACTTTTCAAGGAAAAAAATCGCCGACAGACAACGTTCCTCTCGGTGATAAAGACCGCGCTGACAAAATTGCGTACGCAAAGAGGCAGAAACTCTGGCACGTGCATGTAGGGCATCCAAAATGGAATGCCTGTAACCATCCTTTAGGCGGATACAAAACGTCTGACTACGTGGTTCATTTTCAAAAATTTAGCGAAACGTATATTGCGTTGGTCGATTACGACTCCCATAACAATATGCGTCCTCCCCCACGTGAGCGCCTTTTCAAAAGAAACTGATTCTTTCTCTCACCGCTACAGCTCATAGGGGTCGGCTGTGTCTTCCTTTCGTTTCATTGAAAACCGGATACAGTGCCCCCCCAACTGGCAGCTGAAACGTCAGTCATCCTCGTTTTTTCCCTCTCGAAGAATTTGCATCGCGTCATGAAGATGCCGCTCATCCGGACCTAGTGCCGATAAAAAAGAAAATACGGCCTCCGTCTTGTACCAATAAGTCGCATGGCCAATTGCCGGCCGCAGTGCATCCAGTTCGTCACTTGTAAGTGAGGCGGCAAATGCACGTAGCCTGATTTCCGTTTGCTCTCGACGAACATGGCAGGTACGGCATAGAGCACGTAACGCGCTTAGTGGGTACTCCCAAGGCTCATATGCCTGACGCATCGTGGTGTAGTAGCAGTGATGAGCATCCAAAGGCTCTTCTACTCCGCAGTCCTGGCATTTTTCCTTTGCCCTCTTTTTTACCAATGCGGCCTTTTTTGCCCAGCGCGGATCTCGAAGCTTGTATGCATAGCTGCCTGAAAGCCTTGCGTAGTCATATCCCTCTATCGGGTAGAACCCCATATTCCACGAATGACCTAACTCGTACCAAAATCCAAAGGACTCGACTAGGTCATCAAATTCTTCTGTGTCGCCTCCAAAATTCATCATTGTGTGCAAGCTGCTGCCATCAAAGACCAACACGAGCAAAGAGTCGGTTCCGTAGCTCTCGCGTCTGGCTCTCCAGTCTTCAATGTCGATGAAGAAGGCGTCTCCAAGAATCTCCTCCTTGATCATCCACTCGGTAAGCGCGGCACGCATCCGCTCAAGATTTCGCATCATCTCTATATCTGCAGGCTGCATGGCGACACTCCTTGTCTCACATCTCGAATACCAGAATCCGCCACCTCGCTTCGGCAGGCGAGCAGAATTTCGGCTCGGTGAACGAACACGTAAGGTAAAACACTTTTCCCCCTCCCGCCGGCGCGCTTTGTGTCCGGCTTTTGCGCAATACAGTTCTTGAGGAAATAGTCCAGTTGTACAACTGAGCAGCGAGCCTACCGAAATATTAGCAATTTCATTTTACGCAAATTTTGGAGAAAAATTGTTGCACGATCACATAAACCCAAGTCATCGATACATGCGTCTTACGACCAGACACCTTCCTGACCTCAAAGCTCGCGTGCGCCGTATCTCAGGGGAGTTCTTGTGTAGAGTTCGTAAGTTGCTTCTTGCCTCTCACCGCAACACAGAACCCAGTAGCTATTTAGCAATTTAGCCATTAGCCATTAGCCATTAGCCATTAGCCATTAGCCATTAGCCATTAGCCATTAGCCATTAGCCATTAGCCATTAGCCATTAGCCATTAGCCATTAGCCATTAGCCATTTAGCCATTTAACCATTTAGCCATTTAACCATTTAGCCATTTAGCCATTTAGCCATTTAGCCATTTAGCCATTTAGCCATTTAGCCATTAGCCATTAGCCATTAGCCATTAGCCATTAGCAAAAAAATACACTAAATGCACTTTATACATTGTCAACACCCGTACGGACTTTTCTGCTTCTATGCACTGCACCAAAGCTGAAAAAAATGTAGCATTTTATAAAAAAGTCAGATGTAATAATCGAGCAGCACGGGCAAGCACGTGTTTGCAATAACCTCCACCGCTTTACGGTGGTCAATTGAAATTGCATGGATATTAACCATGAGCAAATTTTTGAATTTTCATAGGAGTGTAAAATACGGTGAGCGGGGAAAACAAAAAAAATATAACTGTTGAAGAAATCCAGTTAATTATCTTGAAGCATCCAGAGTTAGTCATTGAAATTGGGGTCGATTCACAGCTGATGCGCGTACAGCCTACCCGGCATAAGGATCCAGTCTTTTATAATTCGGATTCCAATAGTAGATATGGGGATTTTAATAAAGAGATCGGGGTTTGTTACGTGGCAGGCAGTAGCGAGGTTGCTATTGCTGAAACTTTCCAGCACGGTGTTGATGGGCCAGGTTCTCCTGTTTTGTTTACAGAAATTCAGGAACGGTCTTTACATCAGCTAAGAGTGGTTCGCCCACTCAAGGTAATTGATGTAGCACGACTTGCTGCTTTCGGGGGCTATAGGTTGAGACATCTTGTCGAAGCTAAGGGCCAAGGTAGTGAGGGGTATTCATTACCCCAAGCGTTAAGTGCCGCAATCATGAGGTGTGAAGGAAATTTTGATGGTCTTCTTTACACCTCGACTGTGTTTCCAGCAGCAGCTTCAATTGATGGATGTAATCTCGTGCTTTTTGGCGGGAGGGAAACGCAACTGGTGCCTAAAAGCTCGGAGCCGTTAACCGCGGTCCAGCTTAAAGGTGATAAAACGGCAATTGAGTTCCTTTTGGATCTGAACGTGACCGTAGAGTGAAAAACTGGGCCTCCCTGGGGGCCCAGTTTTTACTTCCCCATTTCCAAACGGTTTTTGAAGTCTCGAACAATAATTTTAAATGCAGCTGCATCATTCACAAACTTGTAACGCGGTTGCACATTCTCAACTTCTCCAGGATTGGAAAAGTCCATTGATCTTGCCAGAAATCCAATCAACACATTAACTTTTGGATCGTCGTCTGGTTCAATCTCAAGAGCCTTTATAAGCTTAGCTATTGAACTAACAACTTTGTTATTTTCAAACTGAAAATCAGGATAGTATTTACGACGACTATTGGTATAGGCGATTACTTGCCCTGACTTTGTCTTTTTACTGAGAGCCTGCTTTGAAATCCCTAGTATTTGGCACACATCGCCAGCATCAAGAAGATCATACGAGGACTTGACGGCCTCGAACGCATTAGCTCTTAGCTGAGCAAAAGCTATTTCGTTACGTGCTTTTATGCTCAAAGGCTTATCGCTAGCTTTGTTAGCGCTCTTAATAATTACAGCCAAAGCTTTGTCGTCATCGAGCTTCGCAGCATTGATAACCTCAGACTCTGATACGTTATTCATCCGAGATATAAATTTCTGCACGAGTAAAGCTTTAGCTTCGTCAAGTGACTTGACGCTAACTTTTGGTCTTTCCATCGTTGCGGTGTTCATCGGGTCTCCTCACGTAGCTCATTGGGAGCCAGTGGTTAAAGGCTACGCCTCGATTGACACGCGTGTCAACCTGTCAACCTGTCCACTCGTCAACAAAATGTTGCTTTCGTTCTCACGCATGGGCATAGTCCGGCCGCCTCAAAATCGACGTCGCCCTCCCAAATTGTGCTGGCTACCGATCCACAGCGTTTCGACCATGCATGGCAACAGTGACGGTTGCACATCTCATCATCGGCATCACTGGGCTTCCATATAGTAGATGCAGCTCGTTTTCAGTAATTCAAAGGTGCTGACGGGTGCTTGTACGCTGACATCGCCGACGCACAAAAAATGTCCACAAAGTGTCCACACCCACGGCGAACTCTAGCCATTTATTCCCCAAATATGCTCGAGAACATTGGTTATTTCGGGCATCCCCAATGAATACAGCGGTCTTGCTTGGACTTGTAATCAGTAGGTCCCGGGGTCGACTCCTGGTGCCGGCACCATACAAAACGAAGCCCCTGCAGAAATGCAGGGGCTTTGTTGTTTCTGGAGTTTAAACATTCAAAGCCTTCGCTAGCGCGAGGGCTTTTTGCGTTTCAAACCTGACTGATCTCAAACACAAACGAAATCCCGCGCTGACTCGCACTCCACACATACCGCAAATGCTTGCCCTGCTTCGGAATCGACACCGCCGGCGGCCGGAACGCAGCGACGCACTCATGACCCGTCAGACGAACGCTGTTGTAGAGCAGCCCCCAGGATTCAGACTCACGCAGTTGTCGAGCAAACGCCTGGGATGGGGCATAGGCGTCTGGATCGGGTTGATGTAAGTCGGGAAAGTCGTGCCGAACATCATGCAGCGGCTTAACCACCCGATTGACGTAAGTCCGCATGGTCAGCTCAAGATCCGCTTCCTGAGTCGCCGCAAGAAATCGTTCCTGGTGATAACAAGTCTCGGCAATGGCCGCAGCCTGACTGCTCGCAGCGTAGTAAACGCCGAAAGTGCCGTCGCAGAAGCGGCTGCTTTTGCCAATGTGGGTGAACGCGGCCATTACCGGAGTCGAGCCGGGGCCGGAGAGTCGATCTTCGGGACGCACTCGGGCGAGGACGCCGGCCTGTTCGATCAGGCGATCATTGGTGAGTGCCTCGATGGCGTAGGCGATTTCCAGGTCTTCAGGATCGAGCACGTCTTTGAACAGCGCAATCGGCGGGAAGCTGCTGTTGACGATCCGATAGGCTTTCGGCCATTGCGGCTCGGCCAGCGGCGGGGCCTTCAACCGCGCACCCCATCGAGGTAGCGGCGCACATCGGCGATATCCACCACGCGCCCGGCGAGCATGTAGTCCAGCGCGGTTCGACCATTGAAAGGCGCGGCGGTGTTTGGACTACTGACCCAGGTGCAAGCGCGCTCACGGCTGTTGCTGAAGATGATGCTCAACGCCTTGTGAATCCCCATCAGATAGGAAATGCGCTCAAGGGTGTCGTGGGGGAGGCGCACGTTCGGCGGCAGATGTTTGTATTTGTAGAACGTGGTGTTGCCGACTCCGCCGAGCAACGTGCGCTGCTGCTCGGCGTTGCAACCCCACCGCTCCATGAGGTTGAAGAAGAACTTCAGAGCAACGCGACCGGCTTCGGGGGCGTCGAGTTGTTCGAGGGGATTGCGGGCTGGGGTCGAGGTAGGCATGGCCGACTTCACTGATAGCTGACATGTCTTCAAGACTAGTACAGATACGGATTTTTGTTTTCTTTTAATCCGTTTACGGATGAGCTCGTTACCCAACCATGAATGTTAAAAACGCCGCGAATTGTTATTTCACGTGAGTATTTTTTGACCCCAATCACCCCCACGTCACCAAAAACCCCGATCCTGTGTCAGCCTCCAGCCATCGGCGAGGACATCAATTCGCTACTAAACCCGCGACAACTATGCTCAGGTGCAGGAATATAGCCAGCATTGGCGCCTGACCGGCAGTCTCGTAAACAACAATACCCAGCCCACTTCAGAGGGCATTACCCATGGATAGCAGAACCTTACGCAACCTCATGCGCATCGTGCAGACCGGCTCGTTGTCGGCCGCAGCCGAGCATTCGTGCCTGACTGTGCAGGCCTTGGCCGCGCAGTTGAACAAGGTCGAAGAGCAGTTCGGTTTCCGCTTGTTTCGACGTTCCAACAAAGGGCTGACGCTGACGCCGCAAGGTACTGAGCTGACGCCGTATATGGACAAAGTGCTGATTGCCACGCGACAGATGGAAGAGAAAGTCGAGGCATTGAAAGTGCCGGGGCAGCGCACGTTGAAGGTTGCGTTGAACAACACCTTGTCGCCTGATTTCAATCGGCGAATGATCGGACGCCTGATCGAGGTGTTTCCCGATTATCAGATGGAATTCAGCTACGCCGAGTCGATGGAAAATCTCAGCAAGCTGAAGAATGAAGACTTCGACCTGGCGGTGCTGATCGGTCCGCAGCGGCCGGGGCTGCCGAGCATTGTCTTGCCGGAGGTGCAGGTACAAGTCGTCGGCGCGCATTGCGGGCAGGAGAACGATCCGCTGACGTTGCTGGGCAACAAGTTTCAGGTACGTCCTGCGGAAGATTGTCCTTATTCCCACAGCTTTTTGCGTTTTCTCGACGCCGGGCTGGGCAATCACGAGAACGGTCAGCGCATGGTCTATTCGTGCAGTGAAACATTGACGCTGTCGCTCATCACGCAGATGGACGCGGTCGGCATGGTTTCGCGGGAGGCCGCGCAGAAGAACGGCCTGACGATTTTCCCCGGTTTCGAGGATTTCCTCGAAGTGCGCCTGGCGGTGAACAATCCGGAGTTGTCGAACCAGGCGCTCAGCGACGTTGTTGACCTGCCGCTACATGAACGAGCCGAGCGCAATGTACGCAGCCGTCCCAACCGCCACACTGAGAAAGAGGTTTTTGCTGAAATACGCACATAGCAACGTCGGAATCGCGGCATAGAATTCCGGGCGATCGAGCTGTATGTGCTGATCCTTGATCAACAAGGGTGTCAGGCTGATCGCAGCGACGATCGCCACCGGCAGGTACTCCAGCGCCCGCGCAACGAACGGCGGCCAGTGCTCGGTGTTGACTTGCAGTGGCAGCGCGCGTGGCAGGAAAGTCACCGCCATCATCAGCGCGACCACCAGAATCAGGAACGTTTGGTCAGGCATACACCCACTCCGCAGCCCACAAACGTGGCGATAAACACATTGAACGGCGAACTGCCGACCAGACTCAGTGCGCCCATGCAGACCACGGCAGCGGCGGCGGCGATGAGTTTGTTGCGCGTATTGCACAGCGACACCAGCACGTAGAGCATCATCGCCGTCAGGGCGTAGTCGAGCTGATATTTGATCAGGTGCGCCGCGTACTGCGCGCAAACCGCGCCGAGCAAACCGCCGAGCACCCACGAGGTGTGGCAGAACAGATTGAAGCCGATCAGATAACGCACGTTGACCGGTGCGCCAGTGCCGAGTTTAACGCTGTGGAAAGCGAAGGATTCATCCGTCAGGCCACCGGCGTAAGCCCAGCGCTCCATCCGGCTCAAACCGAGTGCGCGCAGGGCCTTGGCCATATAAACCGACATCAACATATGCCGCGCGTTGATCAGGAACGTGGTCAGAACAATGGTGGTCAGCGAGGCGCCGCTGGAGATCAGCGCCAGCGCGGCGAATTGCGAAGCGCCGGCATACACGAACAGACACATCGCCACCGGCAGCCACATCGGCAGCCCGGCGTTGACGGCCATCAGCCCGAACACGAATGACACCGTGAAGTAACCGGCGACGACCGGGCTGGCTTCGGCAAATGTGCGCGATGGCTGATGGGCAGCCATCAGCGGCGCACTGCCGGACGTTTCATTCATAGATCCCTCTCAAATGTCCGTTCGCCGTGGGGCTCGCAAAAACCCTGGGCAGTCCAAAAACGCTTGCCCGCGAGGTTAGCATCGTCGACGAACAGAAACATCCGCAACACACCGACACGTTTCATGTCCGACGACGCCGCTTCAACCAGTCGTTGACCGACGCCTTGGCTGCGATAGCGCGGGCTGACGGCCAAGTGGTTGATGGTGCCGCGACTGCCGAGCATGCCACCAAGCACCGCACCGACGATTTCGCCAGCGACGTCGAAGGCGAGATAGGCCGTGGTGGTTTTCTGGATCAGCACGCCGCGCAGGCACTTGGCGTCCTGCCATTCGCAGAAGGACACTTCGTCGAACTGGCGGAAGAAGCGCTCCATGCGCTGCGCATCCTTGGCCGTGGCGCGTCGCAGCACCACCGGCGTCGAGCACTCGACGCCGTCGATTGGGGTGATCTGATTAGCGAACAATGTCGAAAGCGGTCCCGGGCCGCGAGAAGGAAATCGCCAGAATCTGCCGATACGCCATGGCATGCGTGTGATTGTTGCGCGCCGGGGTCACGTAGTGGCGCATGTCGCGGTCGAGGAAGTAAGTGGTGTCGAGAATTTCCTGGTAGGTGGTCGACGCCAGTTGATGCTCGTGGATGTCGTACAAGCGACTCTCCGCACCCTCGACGTTATTGCGGCCCCAGAAGTGCACACCGCTGAACGGATAACCGTCGCAGTGAATCCCTTCAGGGGTGATTTCCAGCTGTTTGCCGGGTTTGATCTCGATGCGGATCTGATGAATCTGGCACTGCCAGATTTCATCGTGCAGCTCTTCCGGCAGCACGCTTTTGTACACTTCGAAATCGGTGTCGATCAGGCTGCGCATCACCGGTGAAGTAATCACTTCATCGGAGAAGTCCTGGAAGTGCCGTACCAGGCCGCCAACATAAGCGTTGTTCTCTTTCGACTGCACGTAGGCGCGATGTTCGAGCTGCTTCAGCTCGCGAGTCTTGGGGTTGTACTCGAAGTCGCTGTAACGACGGTAACGCATGCCGGCTTCGGCCTGACCGTAGTAGCTGTCAGGCTCCATGTTTTCCCAACTTTTGGTCAGTCTGACGAAGTCGGCAAAATGACCGTAGAGATTGAAGTCACCACCCTGGACGTTGACATATTTGTCGCGCCGTAGCGATTCGCCCACTTCTCTGTTCAAAACGATCATTACCAAATTCTCCGCTGCGTTGAGCGGCCTAATCTATTAGGTGGAGAATTTGCGTCCATGAGAAAGAATTTCAGGCATTTAAAGCCCTGTTTGAAACGGAGTTTGCAGCGCCTCAAAAACAACTTTTACATGACAAAAACACGGGTTTTTTCCGGTTTTCATCGAAAAGCCGTCGAAAAAAAACCCCGAACCAGTCGGGGTTTTTCTCATGTTTCTTACACTTGATCAGGCATCAGAAGATGTTGATCGGGTAGTCCACGAATACACGCAGTTCGTTACCGCTGACGTTGTACTCGCTGGATTTCTGCGAAACACGCAGGATCGAGCTGCGCAACTTCACGCTGAGGTCTTTGGCCGGGCCAGATTGCACGACGTATTTGAACTGGTTGAAGATCTCGCGCTCGGTGCCGCCTTCGCTGGTGGAAGTGGTGATGTTGTCGCCACGCACGTAAGCGAAGTTGTAGCTCAGACCCGGTACGCCGAAAGCGCCGAAGTCGAGGCCGTAGCCCAACTGCCAGCTGCGTTCGTCTTCAGCGTTGAAGTCGGACCAGTAGGAGTTGGCCAGGTAGATGGTGTTACCACCGTCGCCAACGCGATGTTGATCTTTCTGGTAACCACCGTAGGCGTAGCCGAGGTTGCTGTCGCCGGTGGAACGCTGGTGGGCCACGGTGAACGAGTGTGGGCCAGTGGCGAACGTTGCAGCCAGGCTCCAGATCTTGTTGTCGCGACCGGTCACGATGCTTTCGCCGGGAATGGTGTTTTCGCGAACGTACGAGCTGTCGAGCTTGGTGCGGTAACCGTTGAAGTCCAGGGTCAGCGACTGATCCTTGTTGAACGGCAGCACGTAGTTGGCGTTCACGTATTGTTTCTTCAATACGTCTTCGACGTCGGAAGCGTACAACGCACCTTTGAAGTTCTCGGTGAACTGGTAGCTACCGCCCAACACGTTGATCGACTTCAGACCACCGCTGTCACGGCCTTCATCGCTCTTGCGCGATTCAGCGGTGAAACGACCGGCGTTCAGTTCCAGGCCTTTGATCTCTTTGGAAGTGATCAGGGTACCGGTGTAGCTTTCCGGCAGCAGGCGGGAGTTGTCGTAGTTCAGCACCGGCAGGGCCGGCATCTGGTCGCCGTAGGTCAACACGGTGTTGGAGAAGCGGAACTTAACTGCGGCACCGCCCTTCGCTATGTCATGGTTCGCGCGACCGTCATTTTCTTGCTTGAAGAAATCGATACCACCGGCGCCGCTGCGACCCTTGCCGCCATCCAGACGCAGCGCGTACAGACCGAAAGCGTCGACACCGACACCCACGGTGCCTTGGGTGAAGCCGGACGAGAACGTACCGATGGCCGCTTGGCCCCACTCGGCTTTGTCTTTGTTGCCGTCTTTGTAATCACGATTGATGTAGGCATTGCGCAGCAGCACTTTGAGGCTGCTGTCCTCAACAAAACCCTTGGACTCGGCCTGGTCGTTAGCCATGGCCTGAGTGGCACTCAACATCCCCAGTGCGATCAGACTGATTCGCTTGTTCAACATTTTGTTTTCCTTATTACGGGTTGAAACGCGCTGTGTCGAACGGCGGAAACGGCGCTTTTGCACTCTTTTATTCACCCCGAAACAAAAAGGCCCGCCCACGATAACGTGATGGCGGGCCTGCTCCTTGTTTTGAGTCATGGCGGTTGGCCACAGGCGTTGGGCCGAATCGTAGCCGCGCCCTGAACAATGTGTCAATTTCAAGAATCGTCTTTAAATAGGTAAAAATCGTCTAAGAAACGTAAATTTTGCGCTGAGTCCTTGCTGGGAAATGCAAACAGCCAGTGAATCCAGCGCGTATCAGGCGCAACCATCGATAGAACAAAATGCAGAAGTTTTACCGGTTTCATCGAGGACGATTGCCTGCTGCAACCAATCGGCAAATGCCTGCGGTTTGCCCAGCCAGGGGCTGATGTCGATCAACTGGAACGTGCCGTTCTGCTCCAGAGCAATCGTTGGAAAACCCTGACCGCCCAATTGAGCCAAAAACTGGCGACTGGCTTTTATATGCCCCTCGCTATCAACGGACTCAAACGCAATGTGGAAATCTTCCTGCGCATAGCCCATCTGCATGGCCAATTCCAACAGCACGGCTGAATCGGCAATGCGTCGCCCTTCCACATAGTGCGCTGTCTGCAACCGCCCCAGCATGCGCAAACCGCCTCGGTCGATGGCTTCGGCCGCCATGACCGCCGCAATCGGTGGCGTCGAATCGAACACCGCAGAGTGATCGCGCAGCAATCCGTCGAAATACGCCTCGCCGAAAGGCTGACCGGTGTACTCGGCAATGCGCCGGTCGTGGGGCATGACGTAATTACGCAGTTGCGAGGAAACCGGCTGGCGGTTGGCGCCACTCATCATGCCCCCGGCATGGGCGAGCACTGGCAGCACCTGTTGTGCGGCTTCAATCAGCGGCTTGGCGCCATAGCACCAACCGCACAACGGGTCGTAGACGTAATGAAGAATCATGGGGAAAGCTCCGGCAAAAGTGAGGAAAATCGATGGCGGCAGATTATTCCCCGCACTCATGCGGAAAAACGCCGGAATGGCTTTCAGTCTGTTTCACGAATCGGTCGAATGGTCCGACCGGTCAGATTGTGTCGAACCAGACACAAATTGAAACAATCAGACAAGGGAACTTATAAGGAATAATTAACGGAAGTAAATGCAAAGCATTACCATTCGCGCGATCGAATTCTTCCACCCTTTCGGATGCGCTGCTCAATGCCTGCCCCGTTCCGTCTTACGCCCGTCACTCTTGGGCTTTCTGCTTTTCTGTCCAGCGGTTTTGCCTACTCCGCGACCGAGTTACCCGCCACCGCGATCAGCGCCGAAGCGCAAGCCGATGACCCACGGGTAAAGCTCAGCAGCACCGCGACCCGCACCTCGACACCCGTGCGCTATGTGCCGCAGGCGATCGATTCGATCAAGACCTCGAACGTCGCCAACTACGGCACCAATGACATCGCCGACGCCTTGAGCGGCATGCCCAACGTCAGCAGCAGCGCCGACACTCGCTTCGACAGCCTGCGCATTCGCGGCTTCGATGCCAGCAACGATTTCTATCTGGACGGCATCCGCGACGACAGCCAATACAAGCGCGACCTGCACAACATCGAACGCGTCGAAGTGCTCAAAGGCCCGGCCGCCGTGCTGTACGGCCGCGGCAGTCAGGGCGGGATCGTCAACCGCGTGAGCAAGATGCCCGAGTTCGGCCGCCGCTCGACCATCGAAGCTCAGGCTGGCAGCGAAGATTTGCGCAGTCTTTACGCCGACCTCAGCACCGACCCAAGCGAAAACATCAGCCTGCGTCTGAACATGGGCAACATGGATGAAAACAGTTTCCGTGACGGCGTCAGCGGCAATCGTCAGCTATTCGCGCCGTCGATGAGCTGGCAACTGACGCCGGATCTGAACTGGCTGGTGCAGTACGAATACAGCCGCTACAACCGCACCCCGGATCGCGGCATCCCTGGGGTCAACGGGCGTCCGGCCGATGTAGGTCGGGACTCCACCTACGGCAACGATCACGACTTCATTGATGACAAGTCGCAATCGCTGCGCTCGAAACTCACCTACGAAATCAACGACAACTGGCAACTGCGCCAGACCCTCGGCGTGTTCAAGCTCGACAGCGATTTCGACAACACCTACCTCACCGGTTACACGCCGGCGACCAACAAGGTCACGCGCCAGCATTGGCAGCAGGATCTGACCACTCGCAACGTCTACAACAACATCGAACTGGAAGGCGGTTTCGATACCTTTGGTCTTGAGCATCGGCTGCTCACTGGTGTCGAGATCGGCAGCCAGCGCCGCGATCCGATGCTGTACAACGCCGCCACTGGCAGAACGCCCGGCGCGCAGCCGGTGCCGTCGCTCGACTTGTACAACCCGAATCGCGATCTGCGCCACACCGGTGCCATGCAGGTTTCCAGCAGTAGCCACACCGAAGTCGAAAGCCGTGCGGTATATGTGCAGGATCAGTTGCGCCTGAACGACCAATGGCAACTGCTCGCCGGTTTACGCTACGACACCTTCGATATCGAGTCGACCAACAAGCTGCGCAACATCTCGGAAGACCGCGACAGCCACAGCACCAGCCCGCGCGTCGGCCTGGTCTGGACGCCGTTGCAGAACCATTCGTTCTACGCCTCATGGTCCAAAACGTTTTCGCCAGTGGGCGGCGGCTTGATCGGCATCACCCCAGGCGCGGCCGGCAACACCAACGACCTCAGCCCCGAATTGACCAAGCAGAAAGAGATCGGCGTGAAGAGCGACTGGTTCGATGACCGCTTGAGCACCACGCTGGCGATCTATGACCTGGAACTCTATAACCGCCGTACCACCGATCCAAACGACCCGACTTTGACCGTGATGTCCGGTCTGCAGCGCTCGCGCGGGATCGAATTGACGGCCACCGGCAACATCGTCGGCAACTGGTACATGCGCGGTGGCGTTGGTATGCAGGACGCGAAGATCGAGAAGGACAACAACGGCCTGGAAGGCAAACGCATCAACAACGTCGCCAAGCACAACGGCAGCCTGTTCCTGACCTGGAAACCGGAAATGGGCTGGTACGGTGAAACCGGGCTGACCCTGGTTGGCCAACGCTATGCCGATAACGCCAACACCACCGTGCTGCCGGGTTATGGCCGTTGGGATGCGCTGGTCGGCTACCGCTTCAAGGATTGGGATTTGCGTACGGCGCTGAACAACATCACCGATCGTGAGTATTACGCGTCGGCGACCAGCCAGTATCAAATCCAACCGGGTGCGCCACGTAGCGTCGTGATGACCGGCACCTATTCCTTCTGATTCAACGCAAAACCTGTAGGAGTGAGCCTGCTCGCGATAGCGGTGTGCCAGTGAATGTTGATGGCGACTGACGCACCGCTATCGCGAGCAGGCTCACTCCTACAATGGGTTTTGTGTCGTGCATAAAAAAGCGCCGCCATCCCGGCAGCGCTTTTACCAATCCCTGTTGTTCTTCTTATCCTTCCATCACAGCCCACAACGCGTCCAGTTCGGCCTCGCTGAACAGGTCAGCGGGGTAACGCTCGATCATCATCCGGCGCGGATCAGGTTGCCTGATCTGACGCGTTCCATTGGACTTCAACCAGTGCGCGACAATCTGGAGCGATTCGCCGTTAACGGCCATGGGATGCAACGTCCGCTCGCTGACTACGTTCACTTCGGCGTTCATTTTCAGCGCTCTCTCCCCGTTCGTGAGCGGCTACGTTATCCAAGGTTTATGACAGAACTGTTGAAGTTCTTCCCCCTCCCTAGTGCCCTTAGTCGGATACAAGACCTATGCCAAGGTTTCTGATTTGTCGACAAGCGGATACAAAGAAGCCCGCAGTCCAACCGGGCTGCGGGCTTCTTTACATGCATAGCGAGCTAATCATTGCTCGGCTGATTTGTTAATCAACTCAAGCTGTTACGACTCAACTCACTCTTTGTGCGGCGCGGGTTGCTGTTGGGTAAGGCAGTGGATATTGCCGCCACCCAGTAACAGTTCACGGCCCGGCACCAGCACCACTTCATGCTGCGGGAACAGCTTCTGCAGAATCTCTTTCGCCGGCGCGTCCATTGGATCGTCGAAGCTCGGCGCGATGATGCCGCCGTTGACGATCAGGAAGTTCACGTAGGAACCAGCCAGACGCACCGATGGATTGCGTTCCTGGGTGCCGTCCACCGGATCGACACCGGCGCACTCTTCTTCAGTCGCGTAGAGCGGCCCCGGAATCGGCATTTTGTGCACCGTGAATGGGCGACCCTTGGCGTCGGTGCTGCTTTGCAGGACTTTCATCGCCGCCTGGCAGCGCGGGTAGTTCGGATCCTGCGGATCGTCGGTCCACGCCAGCAGCACTTCGCCCGGACGCACGTAGCAGCAGAAGTTATCCACATGGCCGTCGGTTTCGTCGTTGAACAAACCGTCCGGCAGCCAGATGATTTTATCCACAGCCAGATTGGCGCTGAGCACCGCTTCGATTTCTTCGCGGCCCAGATGCGGGTTGCGATTGCGGTTGAGCAGGCATTCTTCGGTGGTAATCAGCGTGCCTTCGCCGTCGACGTGAATCGAACCGCCTTCTAGCACGAAACCTTCTGTGCGGTAACGCGGGCTGCGCTCGATCTCGAGGATCTTGCCGCCGACCTGCGAATCACGATTCCACGGCGAGTACAGACCGCCGTCGAAACCGCCCCAGGCGTTGAAGTCCCAGTTCACACCGCGCACTTCGCCGCTGTTGTTGATGACGAAGGTCGGGCCGCTGTCGCGTACCCAGGCGTCATCGCTGGACATCTCGACCACGCGGATATTCGGCACGTCGAGGCGCGCGCGGGCGTTTTCGTATTGGCCGGCGGAAACCGCCACGGTTACCGGTTCAAAACGCGCGATGGCTTTGGCCACCGCGGCGTGTGCGGCTTGCGCCGGTTTGCCGCCAAGACGCCAGTTGTCCGGGCGCTCGGGCCAGATCATCCAGGTTTGCGTCTGCGGCGCCCACTCGGCCGGCATGTGAAAGCCGTCGGCGCGTGGGGTACTTTTCAAGGTGGTCATCGGGATCAGGACTCCAGGGAACCGTCGAGGGTTTTCAACGCACCGTACAGGTTCGGACGGCGGTCACGGAATGAACCCCACGCGCTGCGAATGTGTTCGAGCTCGTCGAGGTTGAAAGTGTGCACAAGAATACCTTCTTCGGTTTTATTCAGCTCCTGCACTTTTTCGCCGAACTGGTTGGCGATGAACGAAGAGCCGTAGAACGTGATGTCGTAGCCGTCCTGTTCTTCGTTGCCGATGCGATTACTGGCGATCAACGGCATCAGGTTGGCGCCGGCATGACCCTGCTGCACGCGCTGCCAGTGATCGCACGACGAGATGGTTTTGTCGTGCGGCTCGCTGCCGATTGCGGTTGGATAAAAGAGTATTTCAGCGCCTTGCAAGGCCATGCTGCGTGCAGCTTCCGGGAACCACTGATCCCAGCAGATGCCCACGCCGATCTTCGCGTAACGGGTGTTCCACACTTTGAAACCGGTGTCGCCCGGGTTGAAGTAGTACTTCTCGTGGTAGCCCGGGCCATCCGGGATGTGGCTTTTACGATAAATCCCGAGGTTGCTGCCGTCGGCGTCGATGATCGCGATGCTGTTGAAACGTGCGCGGCCGGCCAGTTCGTAGAAGCTGATCGGCAGCACCACTTGCAGCTCTTTGGCGATTTTCTGGAAATGTTTGATCGCGACGTTTTCTTCCACCGTCGTCGCCAGTTGCAGGTAGTCCGGGTTTGGCTTCTGGCAGAAGTACGGCGCCTCGAACAGCTCCTGAATCAGGATGATCTGCGCGCCTTTGGCGGCGGCTTCGCGCACCAGTCTTTCAGCGATTTCGAGGTTGGCTTGCAGATCCCAGGAACAGGCCATCTGAGTGGCGGCAACGGTAACGATACGGCTCATGAATCATCTCCGGGCAAGTGCTTTGACGGCCGACAATTCGACCGAAAAGAAAAACGCGCGCACCGAACATGAGATCGCCATGCCGGAGCAATGGCGACTTTATAGCCGATAAATATCGGCTTTAGAAGCGGCTTAATTGCCTTCCGTCTAAATAAACCCAACAAAAGCCGATACAAATCGAATTAGCAACCCAAAACAAATGTGGGAGCGAGCCTGCTCGCGAAGGCGATTGATCAATCAACACAGTTGTTGAATGAGAAACCGCTTTCGCGAGCAGGCTCGCTCCCACAGGAGGTCAGCGTGAGGGCTTACAGACCTTCGCTGAGGACCCGATCAAGCATGTCGACAAAGAAATCCACACTCTGACGCGACGTCACCATCGGTGGCTTGATCTTGAGAATGTTCAGATCATCGCCGGTCGGCTGCATGAAAATCCCCAACTCGCGCAGGCGATCGCACAGCAACGCAGTTTCTTCGGTCGCCGCCTCCAGCGTCTCGCGGTTGCGGATCAACTCAAGCCCCAGATAAAACCCGGAGCCGTGCACCGCGCCCACCAGCGGATGTTTATCGATCAACGCTTCGAGTCGCACCTTGAAGTGGCCACCGACCACCTGCGCGTTCTCCCAGAGTTTTTCTTCTTCCATCACATCGAGCACCGCCATGCCGATCTGGCAACTGACCGGACTACCGCCCGCCGACGAAAAGAAATAACCCTCGGCCTCCAGCGCCTCGGCAATTTCCCGCCGCGTGATGACCGCACCCAGCGGTTGACCGTTGCCCATGCCCTTGGCCATGCAGATGATGTCCGGCACCACGCCCTGCTCTTCAAAGCCCCAGAAGAAATGGCCCATGCGCCCGTACCCGACCTGCACTTCGTCGGCGATGCACACGCCGCCCTGCGCGCGCACCAACCCGTACACCTGTTTCAAATATCCCGGCGGCAGCGAGATACCGCCGGCATTGCCATACACCGGCTCGCAGATAAACCCGGCCAATTGGCGCTTCTGCTTGGCGAGTTTTTCCAGATGATGCTCAACGCTGCGCACATAATCCGGCGCTGAATCGAGACCGCGGAATTCACCGCGATACGTGTTTGGCGCAGGTACCGGATGCACCCAGTCCGGGCGGCTTTCCAAGGCTTTCGGGTTGTCGGCGATTGACGTCGATACCGCATCGGCGCCGACCGTCCAGCCGTGATAGGCCTCAAGCACGCTGATCATGTCGCGCCCGCCGCTATAGGCCCACGCCAGACGAATCGCCAGGTCATTGGCCTCGCTGCCGCTGTTGACCAGAAACACCCGATCCATACCCTCCGGCGCCAGTTTCAGCAGACGCTCGGAGAATTCGGCGACCGCCGCATAGTTGAATCGCGAGTTGGTGTTGAGCAACGACCACTGCCGCGCCGCGACCGCTGCCATGCGCGGGTGACCGTGACCGAGCACTGCCACGTTGTTGAGCATGTCCAGATAGGAACGGCCCTGCATGTCGATCAGGTGATTGCGCCAGCCACGTTCGATGCGCGGCGGGTCGACGTAGTAGTGCTTTTGCGTGCGAGCGAAACTGGCGTCGCGGCGTTCGAGCAGGATTTTCGCGTCCAGCTCCGGCTCGGCATCGCAGGCCAGTCCTAACAACGCCGCTGGCGACGGGCACAGGGCCTGCCACGCCGCTGCAAGCGCAGGGGTGCAAAACAACGGCGCATTGAGTTGCGCGCCACGGCACAACTGCACCCGCAACGGGCCGCTGACCGCGCCCAGCACCTGACCTTTGACCAGCGCCGCGCCACTGTGCAGCGACGGTGTTACGCCCCACAGGCGCACGCTGAGTTGCGGGCCATCCAGTTGCAGCACACCGTCTGCGGCTTGATGTACGACGCCAGCGAATGGCGCCTCCACGGTGCTGCCATCGGGCACGCGCAATTCCACGTGCAGCGGGAACGTGTCCGGCTCTACGGCACTGTCGGGACGAGTGCGCGACAAACGGTACTGACCGTAACGGCTTGCCGCCAAACCATGGGCAGCTGCCGCTTCGTTCAACAGGTGCTGATCGATGCCTTCCTGCTCCCAGTTGCCGGCCTCGAAATGCGGGCTGAGGACACCGAGATCGATCAGGGCAAATTCACGCCCGACCAGACCGGGCAGCAAGGGCGCAAAACCTTCGCCGTCGATCGCCGGCAAGCTGTGACCGACGGCCGTGAGGATCGCCGCTTCCATCAGCGCCTGCGGCACCGAAGTGGCCACGCGGAAGATTTCCCACTCATGGGTGAGGTTGTCGCGGCTGTAAGTATTCGTCGGGTCGATGCTGACCTGTTGCTCACCACTGAGCACCAGCACCGCCGCACGCGCGACGATCAATGGCCACAGCGCTTGCAACTCTTCGTGTTGCAACGGGTTGACCGTGTGGTAAGCCTGAACCGCCGGCAGGATGACAAACGGATCACCACCAGCGTGATGCAACAACGCCGCACAAGTCACCGACAGATCGCTGATGCGCCAGGTGCGTACCAGATCGCCAAAGTCGATCACGCCCTGCAATTGCCAGTGCCGCTGGGCATCGCGCGCCCAGACAGCGTTGTCATCGGTGATGTCCATGTGGATCGCCTGCACCGGCAGTTTGCCCTGCAACGGTTGCAAGCGGCGCTCGGCCTGTTCTGCCGCATCGGCAATCAATGCGCGTTGCTGCTCATCCTTGATCACCGGCAGCAGATGGCTGATCAGTGCGCTGGCGTGGCGCGCATCCCACTGCAACGTGCGCTCAAGGCCCGGATGGTCGAACCCGGCCAGCGCCAGATCCATCTCACCGCAGAGCCGGCCGAACCCCGCCACCACATCACGACCCAAGTGATCGAGATGCGTCAGCGGCTGGCCCTCGATGTAATCCAGCAGCCGCACATGAACCGCTTCGCCGCCGACTTCCAGCGACAGCAGATCCTCGCCATTATTGGCCGCGATCACCCGCGGCACCGTCACCGCAGAATGCTCGGCCAGGTATTTGAGACCGGCGTGTTGGGCTTGCAGCTCCACCAGGGCGTAATCGCCACGGCAGATTTTCAGCACAAACCGCCCGCGCGGGCTGTCGACGCGAAAATTCAGATCCTGCTGACTGCCAAGGGCCTGCAACGTGCCGCTGAGTCCGTAATGCTCCGCCAACCATTGCAGGGCCTGCTCCGCAGAAACCTGCGGGCTGGGCAAACTGGCGCGATGAATCAACGTGGCGAGCGGCATGAAACGACCCCTGAAATTTTATTAGGCGCCTATATCGCCATTGGTTCGCAGGATCCGCAACCCCCAACCGCGTAAAGGTATCGGGGCTATTTCTCTTCCGGCACTCGCACCCTTGGACACTTTGCGCAAGAATGTCGGCCATTCACACCTGCCTATGGAAATCCTCATGAATGTAATCACCACCGACCTGCCCGGTGTCCTGATCATCGAACCGAAGGTGTTTGGTGACGAGCGCGGTTTTTTCTACGAGAGCTTCAATGCCAAAGCGTTCCAGGACGCCACCGGTCTGGACACGCAATTCGTCCAGGACAACCACTCGCGTTCGCAAAAAGGCGTGTTGCGTGGCCTGCATTACCAACTGCAAAACACCCAGGGCAAACTGGTCCGCGTGACCGTTGGCGAAGTATTGGATGTGGCCGTGGATATTCGCCGCAGCTCGCCGCACTTCGGCAAATCCGTAGCGGTACGTCTTTCTGCCGACAATCATCGCCAACTGTGGGTACCGGAAGGTTTCGCCCATGGTTTCGTGGTGCTGAGCGAGTTCGCTGAATTCCTCTACAAGACCACCAACTACTACGACCCATCGTCCGAGCGCAGCATTCGCTGGGATGATCCCGCTCTGGGCATCGACTGGCAGCTGGACGAAGCGCCGAAGCTGTCCGCCAAGGATCAAGCCGCAGCGCTGCTCAAGGACGCTGACGTCTTCGCCTGAGGCCGGGCATAATGCGCCTGTCCCTACAGGCGCATTTGGCTCATGAAACCAACCCTCCCCCGCAGACCCCGCTGGCGCAGCCTCGCCCTGCTGGCCCTGTGTCTGGCGCCGCTGTTGTGGCCGCTGGAACATCTGGCCGAGCGCTATTACCGCAGCGAACTGGCCGGGCAGAACCGTCAGACCCTCGACCTGTACGTCGCCAACCTGTTGGGCACCCTGCACCGCTACGAAGTGTTGCCACAGATTCTCGGCGACCTGCCGGCCCTGCGCTCGGTCCTCGGCGCACCGGACGACGGCGTCACCCAAGGCAATGCCAACCGTCTGCTGAAGAACATCGCCGCGCAGACCGGCGCCGAAGTCATGTACCTGATGGACACCAGCGGCCAGACGCTGGCGGCGTCGAACTGGGACAAGCACGACAGTTTTGTCGGCCGCAATTTCTCGTTTCGTCCGTACTTCAGTGAAGCCATGGCCGGACGCCTCGGGCGCTTTTTCGGTCTCGGCACCACCTCGGCCAAGCGCGGTTATTTCTTCGCCGCTGCCGTGCGCAACGGCGAAAAAATCATCGGTGTGCTGGTGATCAAGGTCGACCTCGACCACACCGAAAGCCTATGGGGCAAAACCCCCGAACAACTGCTGGTGACCGACCACAACGGTGTGGTCATCCTCACCTCGCGTCCGGAATGGCGCTTTCGTTCGACCCGTAACTTGAGCGACGGCGAACGCTCAGCGATCACCGCCATCCAGCCTTACCCGACCCGTGAGCCGCGCCCATTGAACCTCAGCCCCAGCGCGTGGCTGATCCAGACCCACGACATCGCCGAAACCGGCTGGAGCGTGAGCATCCTCGCGCCGCGTACGCTGATCGACCGTCCGGTGCGCACCGTGGTTGCGATCGGCGGCGCCACGCTGCTGGTGGTGATGTTGTTGCTCGGTCTGATGATGCAGCGCCGCCGCCACTATCTCGAACGCATTGCCTTTGAAGCCAAGGCACGCCGAGAACTGGAAGGCCGCGTGGCGGAACGCACCAGCGACCTCGAAGGCCTCAACCGGCGCCTGAAGGAGGAAGTGCTGGAGCGTGAACAGGCCCAGCAAGAGCTGGTGCGCGCCCAGGATGATTTGGTTCAGGCCGGCAAGCTGTCGGCGCTGGGGACGATGTCCGCAAGCATCAGCCACGAACTCAATCAGCCGCTGGCAGCGATCCGCAGCTACGCGGAAAACGCCGAGGTGTTGCTCGATCATCAGCGCACCGACGATGCGCGCGGCAACCTCAAACTGATCAGCGAACTGACCGGGCGCATGGCCTCGATCATCGCCCATCTGCGCGCCTTTGCCCGCCGTGATCGCCACGCACCGGAAAGCGTTGCCCTGCAACCGGCGCTCGACGATGCCTTGGCACTGCTGGCCAAACGGCGCCGGAGCATGGAAGTCGAGCTGATCCGCGATCTACCGGCCGCCACCCTGTGGGTCGAGGCCGGGGAAACGCGTCTGCGCCAAGTGCTCGGCAACCTGCTCGCCAACGCTCTCGATGCCCTTACCGAAAAAGGCCCGCCGCGCAAATTGTGGTTGAGTGCCGAATCCACCACCGAGGGCGTCAATCTGTACATTCGCGACAACGGCCCGGGCTTCTGCATGGAAGCCCTCGGCCGCGCCAGTGAGCCTTTCTACACGACCAAGACCCGCACTCAGGGTCTGGGGCTGGGTCTGGCCATTTGTGAAACGCTGATGCGCGCCTTCGGCGGTGAACTGTCGTTCGCCAACCACAAGCAAGGTGGCGCCTTGATTACCCTGCGGCTGCGCGCCGGTGCGCCCGGGGTCAGCCTGCAACCGTCCGAGGATCGAAGTGCATGACCATCGACAATCGCATTCAGGTGGTGTTGATCGACGACGATCCGCACCTGCGTCAGGCCCTTGGTCAGACACTGGATCTGGCAGGGCTGAAAATTCTGCCGCTGTCCGAAGCCAAAGGCCTGGCCGCACAGCTTGAGCGTGACTGGCCGGGTGTGGTGGTCAGCGACATTCGCATGCCGGGCATGGATGGCCTCGAATTGCTCAGCGAACTGCACGCGCAGGATCCCGAACTACCGGTGCTGCTGATCACCGGCCACGGCGACGTGCCGCTGGCGGTGCAGGCCATGCGTGCCGGCGCTTATGACTTTCTTGAAAAACCGTTTGCCAGCGACGCGCTGCTCGACAGCGTGCGTCGCGCACTGGCCCTGCGCCGACTGGTGCTGGACAACCGCAGCCTGCGCCTGGCCCTGAGCGACCGCAATGAACTGAGTGCGCGGCTGGTCGGCCATTCGACGCCGATGCTGCGCTTGCGTGAGCAGATCGGTGCGCTGGCCGCGACCAAGGCGGACGTGCTGATCCTCGGCGAAACCGGCGCCGGCAAAGAAGTGGTCGCCCGTGCGCTGCACGATTTATCCAGCCGCCGTAACGGCCCGTTCGTGGCGATCAACGCCGGCGCACTGGCCGAGTCGGTGGTGGAAAGCGAACTGTTCGGCCACGAACCGGGCGCGTTCACCGGCGCGCAAAAACGCCGCATCGGCAAATTCGAATTCGCCAATGGCGGCACGCTGTTTCTTGATGAAATCGAAAGCATGAGCATGGACGTGCAGGTGAAGTTGCTGCGCATGCTGCAGGAGCGCGTGGTCGAGCGTCTGGGTGGCAATCAACTGATCCCGCTGGACATCCGCGTGATCGCCGCGACCAAGGAAGACCTGCGCCAGGCCGCCGATCAGGGCCGCTTCCGCGCCGACTTGTATTACCGCCTCAACGTTGCGCCGCTGCGCATTCCGCCGCTGCGCGAACGCGGCGAAGATGCGCTGGTGCTGTTCCAGCATTACGCCGATGAAGCCAGCGCCCGCCACGGCCTGCCGCCTCACGAACTGCAACCGGCACAACGCGCCTTGCTGCTGCGTCACACTTGGCCGGGCAACGTGCGTGAACTGCAGAATGCTGCCGAACGTTTCGCCCTTGGCCTGGAACTGGCGCTGGATAACGCTGGCGCCGAAGGTGGGGGTAACACCACAGTCGAAGTCATCAACGGCGGCCTCAGCGACCAAGTGGAAAACTTCGAAAAATCCTTGATCGCGGCCGAACTGGCGCGCTCCCACAGTTCGGTGCGCAGCCTCGCCGAAGCCCTGGGCATTCCGCGCAAGACCCTGCATGACAAGTTGCGCAAGCATGGCCTCAACTTCGGCGACAGCAATCCTGGGGACGAGAACGAATGAGCACCGACAGTCACTATCTGGAGTCCGTGCTCCATCACGATATTCCACTGACCCGCGACATGGGCCTCAAAGTGCTCGACTGGCGCGAGCAGCAATTGAGTCTGCATTTACCGCTGGATCCGAACGTCAATCACAAGAGCACCATGTTCGGCGGCAGCCTTTACTGCGGCGCGGTGCTGGCCGGTTGGGGCTGGTTGCATTTGCGTCTGAAAGAAGAAGGAATCACCGACGGGCACATTGTGATTCAGGAGGGGCAGATCCGTTATCCACTGCCCGTGACCGGCGATGCCGTAGCAATTTGCCCGGCGCCCGATGCGAAGGTGTGGAAGAAGTTTCTGGCGATGTATCAGCGTTATGGGCGGGCGCGGTTGGTGCTCGATACGCGGATCGTCAATCAGGGCAGCAACGAGGACGCCGTGACATTTACCGGGCAGTATGTTTTGCACCGCTGAAGATCAAAAGCCCCTCACCCTAGCCCTCTCCCTGTATGTACCGGACACATGGTGGACAGGTGTTCGGAGACATGGTGGACACATTTTAATAGACACATTGCTCATCGCGAAGGAGATGGCCTGTGTCTTGGGAAGAGGTGTCCACCGTGCAGCTT
>Ga0157345_1000018_pt1 | contig 44314 bp, 28 predicted proteins | sample MOy3yng090410_FD_105398 | JGI IMG/M metagenome (GOLD analysis project Ga0157345, IMG submission 105398) | Arabidopsis rhizosphere microbial communities from North Carolina - M.Oy.3.yng.090410 | ecosystem: Host-associated > Plants > Roots > Rhizosphere | place: USA: North Carolina | collected... | reverse complement strand
GTCCCGCACGATCCGTTTTCACAAGTTTGGTCCGGCCGAGGTGCTCAAATGCGAAGAGCATGCGGCCGCTCAGCCAGGTCCTGGCGAAGTGCAGGTGCGCGTCGAGGCGATCGGCATCAGCTGGTACGACACCCTTTGGCGTCAGAATCTGGCCTCGTCTCAGGCACGACTGCCTGCCGGTCTTGGTCACGAGATGGCCGGTGTGATCACCGCTGTCGGCGACGGTGTCGATGATCTGGCAGTGGGTGACAAGGTCGCCAGCTTTCCGGCAGAGAGCGCGAACGACTACCCGGTCTACGGCGAGTCGATCGTGCTGCCGCGTACCGCGCTGACCCGTTATCCGGATGTGCTCAGCCCAATCGAAGCCAGCGTGCATTACACGCCATTGCTGATCGCCTACTTTGCCTACGCCGATCTGGCACGGGTCAAGCCGGGGCAGTTCGCGCTGGTCACGGACGCCAGCCATTGCGCCGGTCCTTCGTTTGTCCAGTTGGGCAAGGCGATGGGCGTGCGGGTGATTGCCGCGACCAAAGAAGCTGAAGAACGCGAGTACCTGCTGTCCCTTGGTGCAGAAAAGGTCATCGTCACCGAAGAGGAAGATCTGTTGATGCGAATCAACAAGATCACCGACAACCGTGGTGTCGACGTGGTGTTCGACGGTCTCGGCGGGCCGCAGATGTCGCTGCTTGGCGATGTGCTGGCGCCGCGTGGCAGCCTGGTGTTGTATGGCTTGCAGGGCGGCAATCAGACGCCGTTCCCGGCCTGCGCAGCGTTCCAGAAGAACATCCAGTTCTTCGTGCATTGCATCGGCAATTTCACCGGCAAGCCGGAACTGGGCATTACTCAGGATCACGTCGCGTTGCAGCGTGCCTTGCGTGACATCAACCAGTTGACCGCCGACCGCGTGTTGCTGCCGCTGAAGACGCGTGTATTCCCGTTCAACGAGTTCGTCGAAGCGCATCGCTACATGGACGAATGTCCGTGCCGCGAACGGGTCGCGCTGCAGGTCGAACCGGCGTAAGCCCTGTCATCAGAGTCCGTGGCCCCACGGACTCTTGTGCGTTTACCTTCCCTCCTGAAAAACAGAGCTCCCTGGCACGATGCCCGGGGCCGTTCAGCAACTGAACTGGTTTTTGCTCTTCATCTGTATCTTCTAATCACAATGTAAGCCCTGATAATTGAATGATTACTTTCATCTCAAGGAATGAGTCATGGCTGTGCATTCAATTTGTCCTGCGCGATATCAAACGAATAAATCGATTGATCAAGCCGGTTTTTGTTTAATTGTTGTAGGGCTATTCGGAAACCGCTTCTCTTTTTCTTGTGCTCACTTTCCGTGGGACGTTGTGGGAAGTTTCCTAGGATCGCGTCCGGGAAAAAATATCTCAACAATTACAGGGGCTTGGAGGTCTGCTTTGGCAGTTTAAGGCGGTTTGTCAGTTCAAGTGTTTCAAATAACTACAAACTTGTAAGTGTTAGCATTCGAACGTCTATTACTTATTGATGAATTGTCGCCTGACTGATTTTCAGTCCGCGTGGCATGAAACTTTCGATACCGGGTAAATACCGATGAGCACGATCCATGATCAGGCAATGAACTATGTCTACCAGCAAGTATTGCAGCGTTTGCTGAGTTTCTTCTCTCGAGCAGAACGCACGGCGCTGCAGTTGCTGATCCAGCGACTGGCAGTGGCTGCCGGCGGTATGGAGAACATCGGTCATTTCAAGGTACTGGTGAACCAGTCAGGGTCGCGCGACAGTTGTTATACGCTGGCATTGTTACGGGCCGCTCAACTGACCATCGCTGGCCGTTCGCCCGCGACCTTTCAGTTGCGGGTCGCCAATCTGCGCTGGAACGGCAGCAGCCAGGTGTCGCTGCAAAACATGCATCGCAGCTATAGCGCACTGTTTCTGTATGACGATCCCCGGGTCGAACTGGTGATGGTGGATCACCGCGAGGTTCTGCCGTTTGATCATCAGGCTCCCATTGGCGAGGCGGGGCGTGAGGCCAACCGCATCAATCTGCTGTTGATTGGACATTGTCGAAGCTGGAACGAACCGCTCGAATTATGGGATGACGCTTATCTGGCCACAGCCGAGTTCTATGGACAGGTTGCCCGCTGGAACAATGGCGTCGATGCGATGATCGGCAGTGAGTCCACGCGCCGTCAGAAGCACTTCCTCGACGGATTGGGTCGCGCTGTGCAGAAGGCCGCGATTGCCGGGCCGCAGGCGGCTTCTGTCGGCTTTGAAATGCTCTTTCCGCTGCTCGACGGGTTGGGTGGCGATTTTTACCGCGAGTTTTACCCCGAAGACGAGCGGGTAACCTGGCGGCCGGAAGGTCAGTTTGAAGCCTGTCGGCGCACCAGTTTCGTCAGTATCAACGACATGATTGTTGGCAAACTCGAAGAGCGCTGGCCTCTGCTGAGCGACTTTCTGGGTTTTCAGGCGGATGACCTGACGCTTTATCAAGGTGATGACGAACACGTGGAGCCTTTGGTGGCCGCGCATTTGCAAGGCATGCAGGCGCAATTCATCGAGGGACGGACCTACGAGGCCGGCGTCGCTGATTACCTGAAAAGCAGCCTGATCACGATGCGGCAAAAGCAGGTCCCCGAACCTGTTTGCGAACAGTTGCTGGTGAGCTTCGGCAATCTGCAGGAACCTGAAAATCTGCGTTTGCAGGCGGGAAGCTCCTTGTTGGCCAACTTCGACCTGAATGAAGTTCAGCTGACGTGCCTGCTGTTTGCACCGTTCATCAACAGTGGTGCCGGGCTTGAGCGGTTCCTGCGTAATTGTCACCCCGGCATGTTGGTGGCGTTGCCGGAACTGCACCGGGCCATGCAGGGCCTGCATGCGCCGGAACAGGTCATGAAGTGGATGACAGATGTCAGTGGTCTGCCCGTCAAATTGATTGTGCGTCTTTACAATATGGGCCCGATTCGTATGCCCGCAGCCAGCGACGCGGCTTCGAACACCGAAGGTGAGGACAACGCGAGTGTCGAACCGACAGTCGACCGATCCGCTGAAGGTTGATCGTGAGCCACTTGCCGGGAGCTAAAACCATGCCCACGGATGCGGGCTCGTGAAAGCGTCGAGGGCTAACGACTTCGTTTATCAGGCGGTGTATCGATATCTGACGTTGTTGATAGACGAGGCGGGGAGCAGTGCGGCGGTGCGCTTGCCCTCACTGCGTCAGCTGGCTGATCGACTCAACGTCTCGATCTCGACTGTCCAGTACGCCTATTCGCTGCTGGAAAAGGAAGGCCGGGTGTATTCGATCGCCAAGTCCGGTTACTACGCGCAAGCGTTGCACGTGATGGATTCGCCAGAAAGTGGCAGTGATTTGCTGGAAACCGTTTACGTCAACGCAAGGCGCCCGGGCATGTGCGTGCTCAGCGCTGATGAACCGGCCTCATTGCAACCGCTCGACAGTCCGTTGTTAACGCTGGAGCGGGAGCTGCTGCGCCAGTATCCGCGCCAGCCGCAAGCGCTGGTGCAACCCTGTGGCGAACTGGAGTTGCGTACGGTACTCGCCGCACGTTACACCTCATCAACCGCCAACTATTGGCGTGCAGACGACGTTTACATTGGCGCAGATCTGCGCGGCGTCCTGGAAATTCTGATTTCCGTGCTTGAGCTGCGTCGGGCCACTGTGATCGTTGAATCGCCCTGTGACTGGGTGATTTTACGCCTGCTGGCCGCCGCCGAGGTGCGCGTCATCGAGTTGCCGTTGCTCGCCGGTGGCGTGATTGATCTGCAGCGGCTGGAGTCGTTGCTCAAAAATGAGCCGGTGCGTTTGATGCTGTTGTCGTCAGTGCTGAGCATGCCCCGGGGAAGCCTGATACCGCTGAGTAACCAGCAGGCAATCGCACATTTGCTCGGGCGTCACGGTACCTGGGTGCTGGAAAACGACTGTTACAGCGAGCTTCATGAAAGCGCTGATGCCCAACGGTTGCGCGACTGGCTTGATCCTGACCGTTTGCTGGTGTTTTCCACGTTCGAAAAATTCATCGGGGCCGAGGCGCCTTTTGGCATTTTGCTCTCACGACATTGGCGCAATGAGCTGCAGCGGCAATTTCTGTTACGCGCGTTTCGCTTGTCGCCGATCCGCCAGAAGGCCGTTGCCAGGCTGCTTGGGGGAGGGCGACTGGATCAGCATTTGCTGGTATTGAAACGGATGCTCAAGGAGCGTCGCACGCAATTGATCGAGTTGTTGCGAGAGCGTCTTGGCGATGCGCTGCAGATTGTCGAACCGCAAGGTGGCGCGACGATATGGGTACGTTCTCTGCGCCCGGTGAACATGGCACAGGTGTTCCAGCGCCTGCTCAGACAGCAAATCATCATTGCACCGGGCGAGCTGTTCAGCCTGCAAGGCCTGCATGCGCACCATCTGCGGTTGAGCCCGCTGAACCATGGCGACCATGACCTGGCCAGCGTCGTTGGCCTGCTCGGTGACGCCTTGCGTCTGGCGCCTGCTGAATAACGTTAAAAAACATCGGGAGCGTCCCGGATAGATCCCATCGCACTGCGGTCAAACTGCCAGTAAACTGCGCTCTATTCCTGAACCACTCTATTTCAGAGGTTTTGCATGACACTCAGTCCTTTTGCGGGCAAACCGGCACCGGCAGAATTGTTGGTCGATATCCCGCGACTGGTAACGGCTTACTACACCGGACAGCCCGACGCCTCGATTTCCACTCAGCGTGTGGCATTCGGTACATCCGGACACCGGGGCAGCTCGTTCGACTTGAGTTTCAACGAGTGGCACGTTCTGGCCATCAGCCAGGCGATCTGCCTGTACCGCGAAGCCCAAGGCATCACCGGGCCGCTGTTTGTCGGCATCGACACCCACGCACTGTCGACCCCGGCCGGGGCCAGCGCGCTGGAAGTTCTGGCCGCCAACGGTGTGACGGTGATGATCGCCGAAGGTGATGAATACACGCCGACACCTGCGATTTCCCACGCGATTCTCTGCTACAACCGTGGCCGTACCTCGGGCCTGGCGGACGGCATCGTCATCACGCCGTCGCACAACCCGCCACAAAGCGGTGGTTACAAATACAACCCAACCAATGGCGGGCCGGCTGATACCCACATCACCAAGTGGATCGAAGCCAAGGCCAATGAGCTGTTGGCCGCGAAACTGGCCGGTGTGAAACGCATCAGTTACGAGCAGGCGCTCAAGGCCAGCACCACGCATCGCCACGATTACCTGAATACTTATGTAGCCGACCTGATCAACGTGATCGACTTCGACGCCATTCGTGACGCCAAACTGCGTCTGGGCGTTGATCCGCTGGGCGGAGCAGGGGTGCGCTACTGGTCGGCGATTGCCGAGCATTACCGCCTCGATCTGCAAGTGGTCAACAAGGAAGTCGACGCGACGTTCCGTTTCATGACCGTCGACTGGGATGGCCAGATTCGTATGGATCCGTCATCCAGCCACGCGATGCAAGGCCTGATCGGCCTGAAAGAGCGCTTCGACGTCGCTTTCGCCTGCGACCCCGATCACGACCGCCACGGTATCGTGACGCCGTCCGGTGGTTTGCTTGCGCCGAACAACTATCTCGCCGTCTCGATCGATTACCTGTTCCAGAACCGCCCGCAGTGGCGCGCGGATGCTGGCGTGGGTAAAACCGTGGTCAGCAGCGGTCTGATCGATCGCGTGGCCAAGCGTCTGGGCCGTCGTCTGTACGAAGTTCCGGTCGGTTTCAAATGGTTCGCTGACGGCCTGTTCGATGGCTCGCTTGGTTTCGGCGGCGAAGAGAGCGCCGGCGCATCGTTCCTGCGCAAGGACGGTGGCGTGTGGAGCACCGACAAGGATGGTCTGATCCCGGCGCTGCTCGCCGCTGAAATGACCGCACGCACTGGTCGCGATCCAAGCCAGGCCTACAAGGCACTGACCGATGAGCTGGGCGAACCGTTCTCGGTGCGCGTCGATGCCAAGGCCAATCCTGAGCAGAAAGCACTGCTAAGCAAGTTGTCGCCTGCGCAGGTCACTTCGACTGAACTGGCTGGCGAGAAAATCCAGAGCATTCTCAGCCATGCACCGGGCAACGATCAGGCGATTGGTGGCCTGAAAGTGATGACTGAAAACGGTTGGTTCGCCGCGCGTCCGTCGGGCACCGAAGACATCTACAAGATCTACGCCGAAAGCTTCATCAGTGACGACCACCTCAAGCAATTGGTGGTTGAAGCGCAGACGCTGGTGGATGGCGCCATCTCCAGCAAGTGATGCTCGCAAGCGCATGAAAAAAGGGGCAACCATGATGGTTGCCCCTTTTTTTGTCTGCCCGTCAGGCGATTACGCCAAATCCACCAGGACGATTTCACTGTCCTCAATGGCCGTGACGCTCAGCACGCGCTCATGCGCCACCGCCACACCGTCTCGAGCTTGTGCACGCAAGCCGTTGACTTCAATCACGCCGGTGGCCGGTACCAGATACGCGCGACGGCCTTCATCAAGACGATATTCCGCCGTTTCACCCGCCTTGAGATTGGCCGCGACCAATCGCGCATCAGCGCGAATCCGCAGGCTCTGGTCATCGCCGTCCTTGCCGCTGGCCAAGGTGACAAAGCCTTCACGCTGGCCTTTCGGGAAAGGTTTTGCGCCCCACGATGGCGGTGCGCCGGTTTCCGTCGGCAGAATCCAGATCTGGAAGATCTTGGTGTCTTTCGCTTCCAGGTTGTATTCGCTGTGAGCGATGCCGGTGCCGGCACTCATCACTTGGACGTCGCCAGCCTCGGTGCGGCCCTTGTTGCCTAGGTTGTCCTGGTGAGTAATCGCACCTTCACGGACATAGGTGATGATTTCCATATCGCGATGCGGGTGCTGCGGGAAACCAGTGCCTGCTGCAATCACGTCATCGTTCCACACCCGCAGGTTGCCCCAGTTCATGCGCTGCGGGTCGTAGTACTCGGCGAACGAAAAGTGATGATGGGCATCCAACCAGCCGTGATGGGCGCCGCCCAGCGAGCTGAAAGGTCTGAGTTCAAGCATGATCGTCTCCTCAAAAGGTTCGTCATGGGGTGTGAATGGTTGACACCCGACGCGACACCGGTGGTTTATGACGGCCATCATCTATCAGTTAATAATCGATAAAAAGCGTAAAAAGTGCGGCGTTATGATCGAGATTTCAGATAGGAAAACAGCTCGAAAGCGTCTCATCTCACCTTCAGTTCATCGCCTAAACCAATGACCTGTAAGCATTTCGCTAGAACTGAACGGCAAATACAGACACCATAGCCGCAACAGCCTCACACACTGGAGCCCGTCAGCGTGGCGCAACACACCCCCGATCTTCCTCCCGAACTTCGCCCCTTGGCCGAGATGCCATGGTTCAAACGCCTGGCAGCGCGCTTCTTCGGCCATGGCTTGACGCGTCTGCGCGCGCAGCACCGTGCATCGTGGTTGCACGGTCAGGCCGATGGTTTCCGCAGCGGGCATACCGCTGGTGTCGAATATGGCTTTAAGGAAGGCAAGCTTGAGGGGCTGGAAGAAGGTCGGCAGGTGCTGCTGATCCGTGACAGCCGCAACACCGAGCATCGCCCGCCAAGCGTCGATAATCATCTGTTTGATGATTGGCGTCTGCCGCTGACAGCGGAATTGAAGAAGCGCATGAAGGCCGATGTCGCCCGTTTGTTGCCTGAGCACGCTCAGCCAAGCGTCGCGCAATGGAAAATGATTTTCAGCGAAACCCCGTCGACCTCAGTGGTCGCCGGCGCCGGTGCGGGGAAGTCGACCACACTGGTACTGCGAATTCTGTTGCTCAATCACTATCTGGGTTTTGAACTTGATTCGATGACCGTGGTGACCTTCACTCGCGAGTCGCGCAAGGATTTCATTAATAAGCTGATCGAGTTGTTCGCACTCTGGGGCCAGACGCTGAATCTGCGCCAGGCTCGCGACCTGGTGCGTACTTTCCATTCGCGCATTTTGCCGATGGTGCGCAGCTTGCCGGGTTTTGAGCGCTTGCAGGCCTTTGAAAACCTCAGCCACCGAGCGCAAGGTGCTGACGAGGAGGTCGACAGTAATCCGTTCGATCTGCGCATCAACGATGCGCAACGCCAGCAACTCAACGGCTGTTATCACCGCCTGTTCAACGAAGACGAACGTTTCCGTCAGCTGATTCAGCCATTGTCCCGCGCCGGTCTACAGCTCAAGGAGCTGGAACGCGATCACCCGGACGTGCAAAAACGCGTAGCGGTGACGCAGTTAGCCTCACAGCGCGATGAAGAACTGTGCGATGCCATCGAAGATCTGTGGTTCCGCGCCGGCGCCTGGCCGATCAAGGGCATTGAGCCGAACCGGCAGAGTTTCGACATCAACGGCGCAAAATTCCATTGCCACGGCTACATTCCGAGCCTGGATGCGTGGGTGGTGCTCGGTTTCGACCCGCGGGAAAATCCGCAGGTGAGCCGGCCAAACGCCAAGCTCAGCGTGCGCGCAGAGTGGGCAGTAAAGCGCACCCTGTTTCAAGCTTTCTGTCGTAAGCCGTTGATTTGGATGGATAGTTACGAGTCATCAAAGCGCGTTCTGGCGACACTGGCCGGCGATGCCAGCGCCGGGCCGGGCTTCGATTACAAGGTCAAGGGTGAGCTGACTTCCGCGCCGTTGCTCGACTGTTTCGTGGCGGCAGCGGGCTTCATCGAGAACCTGGGCCTGGATGTGCCTGACGCCGTCGGCCGCATGAGCTTTGCCAAGGATGACCCGGACCGGTTTTTCTTTGAGGCCCTGAGTCTGTTCTGGCGTGCATTTGAAGATCATCTGCTCGACCAGAAACCGCCGATCATGACTTACAACCGCATGTTCGCGCTGTTCAGCGAGCACTCGCCGGAAAACCTCAAGCTGTTGAGCGATGAGTTGCTAAGGCCGTTGTCGCACTTGATGATCGACGAGTTTCAGGACGTATCGCCGCAGATCGTTTCGTGGATTCGCGCCAGCCTCACGGAAATCCGCAGTCGAGGTCCGGCGATGCATGTCGGACGGGGGGCGCAGCGCTCATCGCTGTTGTGCGTCGGCGATGACTGGCAGTCGATTTACGGTTGGCGCGGCAGCTCGCCAAGCTACTTCATGGCGTTCGACAAAGAGTTCCCGTCGCCGAGCACCACGCGGGTGATGCTCAGTGACAACTATCGCAGCCATCAACACATCATTGATGCTGCTGAACACATCGTTCGCGCCGCGCCGGCGATTCCCGGCAAAAAAGCCAAGGCCAGCGGCGCGCCTAAACCGTTGCAGCCAGTCAACGTGCTGGAACGCGATGATCAGGCCTTGGGACAGCGCCTCGCAGAACACTACCGCCAAGGTCATTCGATCTTGATGCTTTATCGAAAAAGCGGCGATAAGTTATTGATTGAAGAGCATATTCAGGCCGTAGTTAATGTGGATTCGAGCTTGCCGTACGAAGCGCGGCGGCTGAAACAACTGACCTACCACAGTGCCAAAGGCTTGCAGGCGGATGCAGTGTTTTTGCTCGGTGATTGCCAGCACTTGACCAGTTCGCCCTACAAGAACCAGGTCTATCGCATGGCAGGTTTGGGTAAATCGGGTGACAGCGAGCCGTATGACACGGCGCAAAAGGACGAGATCCTGCGCCTGGCGTATGTCGGCATCACGCGGGCGGTCAGCCATTGCTATTGGTATGTCGAGCCGCAGGAAGCGCAAGCGGTGAACATGCCTAGAGCATCCGACCGGGTGGCCAAGGGCAAGCCGTTCTTCGTTGATCACCGTGTCATCAAGCACACCGCATAGGTACAAAAAAGCCCACAGAAATGTGGGCTTTTTTGTTTTAAATCATAAGCTTATGCGTAACTCCTGAGAGACTCTGGAGGTACGAAAGCTTCCAGCTCATCCTCCACAGCCTCGATAATTCGTTCGACATCCGCTGCATTCATCACCGTCGCGCACGGGATACCGGCGATGGCGATCATGGTTTCGCCACTGGCGCGATCAAACAGACGGGCGATCATGCTGCCCGGCGCGTCCATCGTTGCCTCGAAACCCATGGGATGAAAATGCCAGCGCATCAGCTGGCATGCATTGGGGAACGTGACTTTGCTTGACCCTTTATTCATGTGTTGCCCGCCTTCTTCATCGAGCGCTTCCGTTTGCTCATGTTAGGTGGGAAGAGCCTTCATTGGCTCAACCGGTGACTGACATTAAAAGTAGCATCCGGATGTGAAATTCCTGTGAGATTTTTCAGTTCATTTTGCGATTGCTTCGCATTTTTTGATGTAAGTCATGGCCTACGCAATCATCGCCAAATGGCCACTACGGATTAGCCATTGAAGCCCGCGCCGAACTTCGGCAAGCTCGATTCTTTTGCGCCGAGCCCCTTATGCACGCCGACGACGACGGCCCAGAACAGACCCAGGCCACGGCGGCCACGGTCATGCGCTATCACCTGAGCTGGAAACACCGCGACCTCGACAGCGTCATGGCGTTGTACCACCGGGACATCCAGTACAACGATTTCTTCCAGAATCGCGTGCTCGGCCTCGACGAATTGCGCGAGTACGTGCGGGTCAGCATGCCGCGCGAATCTGACGAACTGCTGGAGCATTGCGACCGCATTCGCGTCGACGGCAATACCGCGTTCATTCAATACGAAGTGACCTTGCGCGGCGGCGACGGGCTGGTGTCGTTTCGCTCAAGCGAAGCGATCACGGTGAAGGACGGGCTGATCTGGCGCGTCAACGAATACGCTTCGTTGGTGCGCACGCAAACCCATGGCCCAACCTCTTCAAGCCAGCGCCCGGCGGTCAGTCGTCTGGGCCTGTCGCCGCGCCAGTTGAGTTTCATGGCTGAAGACCTGCAGCAGTATTTCGAAAAGCAGCAGCCGTACCTCGATCCCGAACTCGACCTGCAACGGGTGGCGAAGGAATGCGGTTACAGCCGCAATCAGATTTCCTATCTGCTCAACCAGGTGCTCGGGCAAAGTTTCTATCGCTACGTCAATCAGGCGCGCCTGCAACATCTGCTGCGCTCGCTCGACAACGCCACGCCGCCGGTGCGCATCGATGAATTGGCGTTCGCTGCCGGTTTCAATTCGTTGTCGGCGTTTTACAGCTGTTTCCGCCAGCACACTGGTCAGTCGCCCAAGGCCTACGCCAAACAAATTTCTTTGCGGGCACGCGCGCAAGACATCAACTGAGCACAGCCACTAGGATCGACGCCATCGAAGGTTTTCAGTGGCGGAGTCTTGCATGCCGGCGTGGCGCACTATCAGTTTGTGGATGGATCAACTCGATGAGCCGCTGACCGCGCGGCCCGAGCTTGAGCGAGATCTGGACGTCGACGTGGCAATCATCGGCGCCGGTTACACCGGGCTGTGGACCGCGTACTACCTGAAGAAGCTTGCGCCGGGGCTCGACATCGCGATCGTCGAAGCGCAGACCGCCGGTTTCGGTGCGTCCGGTCGCAATGGCGGCTGGCTGATGGGCAACCTGCTTGGCGAGGATCGTCTGCTGGCCGGGTTGTCGCCAGAGCAGCGCCGCGCATCGTTCGATCTGCTGCACAGCATTCCCGATGAAGTCGAGATCGTCCTCGAACGCGAAGGTATCAACTGCGATTACCGCAAGGGCGGCGTGCTGTATTGCGCGGCGCGCTATCCGGAGCAGGAAGCCTCGCTGCGCGAATATCTGGGCAAACTTCACGCTCAAGGCCTGACCGACGACGATTATCGCTGGCTCAGCCCCGAACAACTCGCCCAGCAGATTCGCGTCGCCAAGCCTTATGGCGGAATTTACGCGCCACACGTGGCGACCATCCATCCGGCGAAACTGGTGCGCGGTCTGGCGCGCACCGTGCAGAACATGGGCGTGAAAATCTACGAAAACAGCCCGGTCACGCACTGGCAGTCGGGCAGCTTGCGCACCGCCAAGGCCAGTGTGCGCAGCCGCTGGATCGTGCCGGCCGTCGAAGGCTATTCAGTGACCTTGCCACCACTGGGCCGCTATCAATTGCCGGTGCAGAGCCTGATTGTCGCCACCGAGCCGTTGTCTGCAGCGACCTGGGATGAAATCGGCCTCAGCCGTGGTCAGGCGTTCAGCGAATTCAGTCGTCAGGTCACTTATGGCCAGCGCAGCGCCGACAACCGGCTGATCTTCGGCGCACGCGGTGGTTATCAGTTCGCCGGCAAGCTGCGCCACAACTTCGATCTGACCCGCGATGAAGTCGAATTGCGCCGCTATCTGTTCGGTGAGCTGTTCCCGCAACTGAAAAACGTGCAGATCACCCACGCCTGGGGCGGCAACCTCGGCATGTCACGGCACTTCAAGCCGCACATGCTTTGCGATCGCACCAACGGCATCGCGCTGTCCGGCGGTTATGGTGGGGAGGGCGTCGGCGCCAGCAATCTCGGTGGGCGCACGCTGGCGGATCTGATTCTTGAGCGCGATACCGAATTGACTCAGCAGCCGTGGGTGCTGCCCGACGGTGGCATTCATGCACTGCGCGCGTGGGAACCGGAGCCGTGCCGCTGGCTTGGCTACAACGCCATCATCAAAAGCTTCGTCCATGAAGATCAGACCCTGGCCAACCCGGCGACCGCGCCATGGCGGCGCAAGCTCGCCAGTCAGGTGGCGGGCTTCATGGAAGGTTTCATGCACTAAAGCCGAATTACTTGAAGAAAGCCCAAAAGACAGGTCAGACCATGAGCATTACCCAGTTTAAAAACACTGCAACCTTGCAACTCGATGAGTCCAACCCGGTGGCCGTGCCCCTCGGCGAGCCGATCGCGATTGCCTCGACCACCAGCGTCGAGCGCGACGACGGCGTTGAAACCGGCGTCTGGGAATGCACGCCCGGGCGCTGGCGCCGGCAGATCACCGCGCAGGAGTTCTGCCATTTCATTTCCGGGCGCTGCACGTTCACCCCCGACGGTGGCGGCGAAACCCTGCACATACAAGGTGGCGACGCACTGATGTTGCCGGCCAACACGCTCGGTGTCTGGGATATCCAGGAAACCGTGCGCAAGAGCTACGTGCTGATTTTCTGATTGTTTTGATCCTTTGATTGCCTGCCAACAAAAAAGAAAACCCACACAGGAATCGATCCATGATCCGCAAGACCCTCGCTCTGGCACCGCTGATGCTCGCCGTTTCCCTTGCTCAGGCAGCGGAAACGGTCAAGGTTTACAACTGGTCCGACTACATTGCGCCGGACACCACCAAGAATTTCGAGAAAGAGACGGGCGTGGGTGTCACCTATGACGTCTACGACAGCAACGAAACCCTCGACGGCAAGTTGATGACCGGTAAATCCGGTTACGACGTGGTGTTCCCGTCCAACCACTTCATGGCCCGGCAGATTCAGGGCGGGGCGCTGAAGAAACTCGACAAGAGCCAGTTGCCCAACTGGAAAAACCTCAATCCGGTGCTGCTCAAAGCGCTGCAGACCAACGACCCGAACAACGAACACGGCTTTCCCTATCTGTGGGGCAGCACTGGCATCGGCTACAACATCGCCAAGGTCAAAGCCGTGCTCGGCGACGACGCGCCGGTGGACTCCTGGGACCTGATCTTCAAGCCCGAATACATGGAAAAGCTGCAGAAGTGCGGCGTAGCGATCCTCGACAACGGCCCGGAATTATTGCCGGCGGCGCTCAACTACCTGGGCCTGCCGCACCACAGCAAAAATCCCGAGGACTATAAAAAAGCTGAAGCGCTGCTGATGAAAGTGCGGCCGTACGTCAGCTACTTCCACTCGTCGAAATACACCAGCGACCTGGCCAACGGCGACATTTGCGTGGCGGTCGGCTTCTCCGGCGACATTCTGCAAGCCGAGAATCGCGCCAAGGAAGCCAAGAACGGTGTCGACATCGGCTACAACATTCCCAAGGAAGGCGCAGCCATCTGGTTCGACATGGTCGCCATGCCCGCCGATGCCCCGGACGAGAAGGCCGGTTATGCGTTCATGAACTACCTGCTGCGCCCGGACGTGATGGCCGGCATCAGCAATTACGTGCATTACGCCAATGGTAACGAGCAGGCCGACAGCCTGATCGACCCGGCGATCAAGAACGACACCAAGGTGTATCCGAGCCCGGAGATGATGGGCAAGCTGTTTGCGTTGGAGGCGATGCCGTTGAACATTGACCGGATTCGCACGCGGGTGTGGAACAAGATCCGGACTGGTAGCTAATCACCCAGGCATGCATAAATCCCTGTGGGAGCGAGCCTGCTCGCGAAGGCGGCCGGTCATTCAACATCAATGTTGTCTGACTCGACGCCTTCGCGAGCAGGCTCGCTCCCACAATGTCTTTCAGTGTTTGGCTGGTTGATATCAATACACTGGCATCGCACTAATAAAGTGCAGGAAAGTGAGACGCGCCTAACAAAAAACAACTTACCCATATTTAATATTTAAATAGAAAATCGTCAGACAATTAGGCAAAGGCCGCGCAACTAAAACATTCTTTCATCCCCGCACGCTTTGTTTACGGCAGTTTTGCGAAACAGCCCGATTTGATTTCAAAAAAATCCTTTACGGCAGATTTCAAATTGTGTCAGGTTTCTTACGCCTTCATTGGGCGAGTGATAGGACGATCTCGCCAGAGAGAGTCCTATCGGACAAAAACTGTTCCATTGCTAAACAAGGAAGTGTGTTTATGTCGAAAGTTAAAGCGAATGCTATTGATACCGCCGAACAGGCTTTCCAGCTGGCAGCCTTCAGCTCGGCGTACAACCAGATCAATAGCTTCAGCCATCAGTACGACCGTGGCGGCAACCTCACGGTCAATGGCAAACCCTCCTTCTCCGTCGACCAGGCCGCAACCCAGTTGCTGCGCGACGGCGCTGCCTACCAGGACAAGGACGGCAGCGGCAAGATCGAACTCACCTACACGTTCCTGACCTCGGCATCGTCCAGCACGATGAACAAGCACGGGATCACTGGGTTCAGTCAGTTCAGTGCGCAACAACAATCCCAGGCCAAGCTCGCCGTGCAATCCTGGGCTGACGTGGCCAACGTGACCTTCACCGAGAAAGCCTCGGGCGGTGACGGCCACATGACCTTCGGTAACTACAGCGGTGGCCAGGATGGCGCTGCAGCGTTCGCGTATCTGCCAGGCACCGGCGCCGGTTATGACGGCACCTCGTGGTACCTGATCAACAGTGGCTACACGCAGAACAAGAATCCGGACCTGAACAACTACGGTCGTCAGACCCTGACTCACGAAATCGGCCACAGCCTGGGTCTCGCTCACCCTGGCGACTACAACGCCGGTAATGGCAACCCGACCTACAACGACGCGTCCTACGGGCAAGACACCCGCGGCTACAGCGTCATGAGCTACTGGAGCGAAAGCAACACCAGTCAGAACTTCAGCAAGGGCGGTGTCGAAGCATATTCGTCCGGCCCGCTGATGGACGATATCGCTGCCATCCAGAAGCTCTACGGTGCCAACACCACCACCCGTACCGGTGACACCACCTACGGCTTCAACTCCAACACTGGCCGCGATTTCCTCAGCGCTTCGTCGTCGAGTGACAAAGTGGTGTTCTCGGTGTGGGACGCCGGCGGCAAGGATACTCTGGACTTCTCGGGCTTCACCCAGAACCAGAAGATCAACCTCAATGACGCCTCGTTCTCCGACGTTGGCGGCCTGGTGGGCAACGTGTCCATCGCCAAGGGCGCGATCATCGAGAACGCCATTGGCGGTTCCGGCAACGATCTGTTGATCGGCAACAGCGTGGCCAACGAACTCAAGGGCGGTGCCGGCAACGACATCCTCTGGGGTGGCGGTGGTGCTGACAAACTGTGGGGCGGTGCCGGTTCGGACACCTTTGTGTTCGCCGCCAGCTCCGATTCCAAACCGGGTGCGATCGATCAGATCCTCGATTTTGTCAGCGGTCTGGACAAAATCGACCTGACCGGCATCACCAACGGTGCAGGCCTGCACTTCGTCAGCAGCTTCACCGGTGCTGCCGGTGACGCAGTCCTGACGTCGTCGGGCGGCAACAGCCTGCTCTCGGTGGACTTCTCCGGGCACGGCGTTGCGGACTTCCAGGTCAGCACCGTTGGCCAGGCAGCGACCAGCGACATCGTGGCGTGATGTAGCAGTGGAAAGCGGCGTGTGATGCGCCGCTTTCTTTGCTTGCATCGTATTGGCAGGTAAGCAAGGCTACAAGCCGGAGCGAATATTCCTATGATCTGTAAAGCTTTTACCTACACGGTAGCGGCGTGGCTCTCGGCGGCGCTCATCATGATTTCAGGAGAAACCAGCATGGCAAGCAGCCTCAGACTCGAAGAACCGTCCGTATTTGTCGGGCAGTGGCAAGCGACGCTGTCCACCCGAGGTGATGATCCACAAGCGCAAAAGCAGCAGGACAAACCTTCGAATACTTGTCTGATCGATCTTGAATCCAATCAGACCTTGGGCAAAGGGGCCGACTGTCTCGGTGCATGGCTTGAGCAAACCCCGATCGGCTGGTTTCCCGACCCTGACGGTCTGTCCATCACCGGCAAGGAAGGCTCAAGAATCCGGTTTTTCAGCCGACAACGTGACGGGCTTTATCTGACTACCTTGAAGTCGGGCCTGGTGATTACCCTCGAACGCGCGGCGCACTAGTTGTGATGATCCAGACTGCGACAAGGTTTTAATATAAAGCGCCAGCCGTTGGTTATAAGAAACACCGAGTGGCAACTGCACCGCTGTTAATTGCGCAAGTTGTTATGAAAGTGTAAGCGGGTACTTGCAAGTCATCTTTCGCAGGTAAGCGGAACATTAATTGAAGCCTCGCCCAAGTGTGGCGAGACCGGACATTTCAGGAAGAATCAATGAAGATGGCGAAGGCCCCAGCCACCGCTCCGTTATTCAAGGCTTTGGGTGACTATAAAAGTATCCTGATCAGCGTCGGCTGCTTTACCGCGCTGATTAACGTGCTGATGCTGGTGCCCTCCATCTATATGCTCCAGGTCTATGACCGGGTGCTGTCGTCGCAGAACGAAACGACCTTGGCGATGCTGTCGCTGATGGTCGTCGGCTTCTTTGCCTTCATCGGCATGCTGGAAGTGATCCGCAGCTTTATCGTCATCCGCATCGGCAGTCAGTTGGAGCGCCGCTTCAACTTGCGGGTTTACCAAGCTGCGTTCGAACGCAACCTGTTCAAGGGCGAGGGCAATGCCGGGCAGTCGCTGGGCGATCTGACGCACATTCGCCAATTTGTCACCGGGCCTGCGCTGTTCGCGTTTTTCGATGCGCCGTGGTTCCCGGTCTACCTGTTTGTGATTTACCTGTTCAACGTCTGGCTCGGCGTGCTCGCTACTGCGGGCGCTCTGCTGCTGATCGGCCTGGCCTGCCTGAACGAATACATGACCAAAAAGCCGCTGGGCGAAGCCGCCGGTTATTCGCAGAAGTCCAGCCAGTTGGCCACCAGCCATTTGCACAACGCCGAAACCATTCAGGCGATGGGCATGCTCGGTTCGCTGCGTAAACGCTGGTTTCAGGTGCACTCGCGTTTCCTCGGTCTGCAGAATCAGGCCAGCGACACCGGTGCGGTGATCAGCTCGGTGAGTAAAACCCTGCGTCTGTGCCTGCAATCGCTTGTGTTGGGCCTGGGCGCATTGCTGGTGATCAAGGGCGATATGACCGCCGGGATGATGATCGCCGGTTCGATCCTGATGGGCCGCGTACTGAGCCCGATCGACCAGTTGATAGCCGTGTGGAAACAGTGGAGCGGGGCGAAGCTGGCTTACCGCCGTCTCGATGCGCTGCTGCAAGCGTTCCCGCCGAGTGACGACGCCATGGCGCTGCCGGCGCCGAAAGGCCAGATTACCTTCGAACAGGTCAGCGCCGGCCCACCGGGGCAACGTGCGGCGACCCTGCAGATGGTCAATTTCAATCTGAATGCCGGCGAAGTGCTCGGCGTGCTCGGTGCTTCCGGTTCCGGCAAGTCGACGCTGGCCCGCGTGCTGGTCGGTGTCTGGCCAACCCTCGGCGGTACTGTGCGTCTCGATGGTGCCGATATTCATCGCTGGAACCGCGACCAGCTCGGCCCGTACATCGGTTATCTGCCGCAAGACATCGAACTGTTCAGCGGCAGCATCGCTGAGAACATCGCCCGTTTCAGCGAGGCCGATCCGCAGAAAGTCGTCGCCGCCGCGCAACAGGCTGGCGTGCATGAAATGATCCTGCGTCTGCCGCAAGGTTACGACACGCAACTGGGCGAGGACGGCAGTGGCTTGTCCGGCGGCCAGAAGCAGCGTGTGGCACTGGCGCGTTCAATGTATGGCACGCCGAGTCTGGTGGTGCTGGACGAACCGAATTCCAACCTCGACACCGTCGGTGAAGCGGCACTGGCCAGCGCCATCGCTGCGCTGAAAGCCCAAGGCACTACGGTGGTGCTGGTGACGCACCGTTCTTCGGTGTTGGCCCAGGCCGACAAATTGCTGGTGCTCAATGACGGTCGCTTGCAGGCGTTTGGCCCCAGTCAGGACGTGCTCAAGGCACTTTCCGGCCAGCAGGAACAACAACGGGAAAAAGCTGCACAGGCACCGGGCGGGCTCAGCATGAGCCGTCAGTATCAGCCCTCGACAAGGAATTCGGGTGTATGAGCAGCGCAAGCATGAACACTGAAAACGAAGCGAGCATGGAACACGCCTACATCACCGAACGCCCGGAACGCGATGCTAAGTTTTTCGCGCGCATGGGCTGGATTCTGGCGATCGTTGGCGCCGGCAGTTTCTTCACTTGGGCGGCGTTGGCGCCGCTGGATCAAGGCATCCCGGTGCAGGGCACGGTTGTCGTGTCGGGCAAACGCAAAGCTGTACAGTCGATGAGCAGCGGTGTGGTCAGCCGGATCCTGGTGCGCGAAGGCGAAATCGTCAAGCAGGGCCAGCCGCTGTTCCGCCTCGATCAGACCCAGGTTGCGGCTGATGTTCAGTCGCTGCAAGCGCAATACCGCATGGCCTGGGCCAGCCTCGCGCGCTGGCAGGCCGAACGCGACAACCTCAAGCAAGTGACCTTTCCGGCAGAACTGAGCAATGACCCGGACCCGCGTCTGGCACTGGTGCTGGAAGGCCAGCGACAACTGTTCAGCAGCCGTCGCGAGGCGTACTACCGCGAGCAGGCCGGACTGCGTGCGAGCATCGAAGGCGCCACCGCGCAACTGGCCGGCATGCGTCGCGCCCGAACCGATCTCAATGCTCAGGCCGACTCGCTGCAACAGCAGTTGAGCAACCTGCAACCGCTCGCCGACAACGGCTACATCCCGCGCAACCGTTTGATGGAATACCAGCGGCAACTGTCGCAAGTGCAGCAGCAACTGGCAGAAAACACCGGTGAAAGCGGTCGGGTCGAGCAGGGCATCCTCGAGTCGCGGCTGAAGCTGCAACAGCACGCCGAGGAATACCAGAAGGAAGTTCGCACGCAATTGGCCGACGCGCAGCTGAAAAGCGTGACCCTGTCGGAGCAACTGACTTCGGCCGGTTTTGACCTGCAACACAGCGAAATCATCGCCACCGCCGACGGCGTCGCGGTCAACCTCGGTGTGCACACCGAAGGCGCTGTGGTGCGCCAAGGCGAAACGTTGCTGGAGATCGTTCCGCAAGGCACCACCCTGGAAGTGGAAGGGCACTTGCCGATCAACCTGATCGACAAGGTTGGCGCGCATCTGCCCGTGGACATTCTGTTTACCGCGTTCAACCAGAGTAAAACCCCACGTGTACCGGGTGAGGTCAGCCTGATTTCCGCCGACCAGATGGTCGATGAGAAAACCGGCGTGCCTTACTACGTGTTGCGCAGCAGCGTCAGCGATCAAGCCATGGAAAAACTCAACGGTCTGGTGATCAAGCCCGGCATGCCGGCAGAAATGTTCGTGCGCACCGGCGAACGTTCACTCCTCAACTATCTGTTCAAACCGCTGCTCGACCGGGCCGGCTCCGCGTTGACCGAGGAATAAGGATGTTCGGCTGTATGAATAAGCTTTCCCTGCTCGGCGCGGCAATGATGCTGCTCGCGAGTCACTCAGCAGTAGCGGCCATGGGGCCGTTCGAGATCTACGAACAGGCGTTGCGCAATGACCCGGTGTTCCTCGGGGCGATCAAGGAGCGTGACGCCGGCCTGGAAAACCGCGCGATTGGCCGCGCCGGCCTGCTGCCGCGCATCGGTTACACCTACAACAAGGGCCGCAACTCGTCGAAAGCTACCTCTCTCGATGAGCGCGCGCGTAATCGTACCGATGACCGCAACTACAGCAGTTACGGCTCGGCCTTGACCCTGCAACAACCGCTGCTCGACTACGAGGCTTATGCCGCGTATCGCAAAGGTGTCGCGCAGTCGCTGTTTGCTGACGAAAACTTTCGTGGCAAAAGCCAGGAATTGTTGGTCCGCGTGCTGGATAACTACACCAAGGCGTTGTTCGCGCAGGACCAGATCGACATCGCCCAGGCGAAGAAGAAGGCCTACGAGCAGCAGTTCCAGCAGAACGAGCACATGTTCAAGCAAGGCGAGGGCACGCGTACCGATATTCTTGAGGCCGAGTCGCGCTATGAGCTGGCGACCGCCGAGGAGATCGAGGCGCGTAACGAACAGGATGCCGCGCTGCGGGAACTGGGTGCGCTGGTTGGCGTGCCGGCGGTGGATATTGGTGATTTGGCGCCGCTGGGTCAAAACTTTCAGACCTTCGCGCTGATGCCGGCCAATTACGACACCTGGCACGAAATGGCGGTGAGCAATAACCCGAATCTGGCCTCACAGCGCCAGGCGGTGGAAGTTGCGCGTTATGAAGTGGAACGCAATCGCGCCGGGCATCTGCCGAAAGTCAGTGCTTATGCCTCGATGCGTCAAAACGAATCGGAAAGCGGCAACACTTACAACCAGCGCTACGAGACCAACACCATCGGTTTTGAAGTCAGCGTGCCGTTGTATGCCGGTGGCGGTGTTTCGGCGTCAACGCGTCAGGCCAGCCGCACCATGGAGCAGGCCGAGTACGAGCTTGATGGCAAGACGCGCGAGACGCTGATCGAATTGCGTCGTCAGTTCAGCGCCTGTTTGTCCGGGGTGAGCAAACTGCGGGCTTATCAGAAGGCATTGAGCTCGGCGGAAGCGCTGGTGGTGTCAACCAAGCAGAGCATTCTCGGTGGTGAGCGGACCAACCTCGACGCGTTGAACGCCGAGCAGCAGCTGTTTACCACCCGCCGCGATCTGGCGCAGGCGCGGTACGACTACTTGATGGCCTGGACCAAGTTGCATTACTACGCCGGGACCTTGAACGAGCAGGATCTGGCGCGGGTGGATGAGGCTTTTGTGGTCGCTCAACAGCCCTCACCCTAACCCTCTCCCAGGGGGAGAGGGGACTGATCGGGGGATATTTTAGAAGTACACCGACCTGAATGAGCGTCACTGAATCCAGCATCGACGCGGTCTTTCAGGTCGATGTATGACGAGAGACACCTCGGTCAGCTCCCTCTCCTGGGGGAGAGGGCTGGGGTGAGGGAAGTGCTTTACCGAATCCATAATCGACCCGGTGTTTCAGGTCGATGTAAGACGCAAGACACCTCGGTCAGCTCCCTCTCCTGGGGGAGAGGGCTGGGGTGAGGGGAACAGGCAACACCGCAAAACAACCGGCATAAAACAATAAAAGTGAGTGGTGAACATGGACGTACGCATCAAGCCGATTTCGGTCGGCACCCTGCTGCTTGTGGTTTCTGCGACCCAGGCCCAGGCGCAATACCTTGAAAGCGGCCAACCCGGCGATCCCGCCAGTTGGCGCAGCGCTGAATTCCTCCGTGACTGGGGCCTGAGCCGCATGCAGGCCGAGCAAGCCTACGCCGCCGGCATCACCGGCCAAGGCGTGAAAATCGGCGCCCTCGACTCCGGTTTCGATGCCGCCCACCCGGAGTTCGCCAGCGACCGTTATCACCCGGTCACGGCCAGCGGCAGCTACATCGACGGCTCACTGTTCAACGTCAATGGCACCCTCAATCCCAATAACGACTCCCACGGCACCCACGTGGTCGGCACCATGGGCGCCTCGCGCGATGGCAGCGGCATGCACGGCGTGGCGTACAACGCGCAGATCTACGTCGGCAACACCAACAAGAACGACAGTTTCCTCTTCGGCCCCAATCCCGATCCGCGCTATTTCAAAGCGGTGTATGACGCCTTGGCCGATGCCGGCGTCCGTGCGATCAACAACAGTTGGGGCAGCCAGCCACCGGACGTCAGCTACCGCACCCTGGCCGATCTGCACGCTGCTTACGCCCAGCACTGGAACAAGGGCACCTGGCTCAATGCCGCCGCCGATGTGTCCCGACGCGGTGTGATCAATGTGTTCAGCGCCGGCAACAGCGGCTATCCGAATGCCAGCGTGCGTTCCGCGTTGCCCTATTTTCAGCCGGATCTGGAAGGACACTGGCTGGCGGTATCGGGCCTCGATCAAAGCAATCAGCAGAAGTACAACCAATGCGGCCTCGCCAAATACTGGTGCATCACCACGCCGGGGGCGAAGATCGACAGCACCATTCCCGGTGGCGGTTACGCGATCAAGTCCGGCACCTCGATGTCGGCGCCGCATGCGACCGGTGCGCTGGCGCTGGTGATGGAACGCTACCCGTACATGAATAATCAGCAGGCCCTCGAAGTACTGCTGACCACCGCCACGCAACTGGATGGCTCGGTCACCGATGCGCCGACCGAACGAGTCGGCTGGGGCGTGGCCAATCTGAATCGGGCGATGCGCGGGCCGGGGCAGTTGCTCGGTGTGTTTGATGCCAACCTGGGGGCAGGGCAGCGCGATGTCTGGAGCAATGACATCTCTGACAAGGCGCTGATTCAGCGTCAGGCCGAAGACCTCGCGGAACACAGCGCCTGGCAGCAAACCCAGCAGGACAAGGGCTGGCAGAACGGCGTTGCCGCAGGCGCCAGCCAACAGGATCAGACCGACTACGCGGTCGGCACTGCCCGTGATGCAGCGGCGGCGAGTCGGGTGTACCAGGGCAGCCTGATCAAGTCTGGCAGCGGGCAGTTGATCCTCTCTGGTGACAACACCTATCGCGGTGCGACTACAGTCAATGGCGGTTTGCTGACGGTCAACGGTTCGCTGACTTCCGCTGTCACGGTGAACGACAGCGGCACGCTCGGCGGTTCCGGGCGAATCGCTGCGCTGCTCGCCAACAGCGGCGCTCGCGTGGCGCCGGGCAACTCCATCGGTACGCTGAATGTTGCCGGTGACGTGACCTTCGCGCCCGGTTCGACTTACGCCGTTGAACTGTCGCCGACCAGCAGCGACCGCATCGTTGCTGGCGGTACCGCCAACATCAGCGGCGCCACGGTCAGCCTGTCGCTGGAAAACAGCCCGACGCTGCTCAGCACCACCGAAGCGCAAAGCCTGCTCGGTCGCCAGTACGACATCCTGCAAGCGGCCGGAGGCATTCAGGGGCAGTTTGGCGCGGTATTGCCGAATTACCTGTTTATCGGCGGCAGCCTCGACTACGCCGCCAACGCTATTCAACTGAGCGTCGAACGTAACGCCACAACCTTCGCCAGCGTCGGGCAAACGCCGAATCAGCGCTCGGTCGCCGTTGCCGTCGAAGGCCTGGGCGCGGGTAACTCGGTGTATGAAAGCCTGTTGCTCTCGCCAACAGCCGCTTCGGCGCAACAAGCCTTCCAGCAACTGAGCGGCGAAATCTACCCGGCATTGAGTTCGATGCTGATCAACGACAGCCGCCAGTTGCGCGATGCGGTGGGCGAGCGCCTGCACGATACCAACGCAGCGCAAAGCAACGGCTGGATCAAGGCTCTCGGGGCTTGGGGCACGACCGACTCGAGCCATGATACGGCGGGCTACAACACTTCGATTGGCGGTCTGCTGGCCGGTGTCGATGGCGCGCTGGACGAGCAGACCCGCATCGGTCTGGTCACCGGTTACAGCGACAGTTCGCTGAGCATGGGCTCGGGCACGCATTCCTCGGCCAAGGTCGACAGCTACCACCTCGGTGCTTATGCCGGTCACGAAATCGGTGCGTGGCGCTTGAGCACGGGCGCGGCGTACAGCTGGCATCGCGCTGATGTGAAGCGCGATCTGCAATACGGCGACGTCAGTGGCAAACAGAAAGCCAAGGTCGACGCGGCGACCACGCAAGTGTTCGGCGAAGCGGCTTATCGCCTGCATCTGCAACCGCTGGCGCTGGAGCCGTTTGCCAACCTGGCCTACGTGCATCTGGACACTGAAGGCTTGACCGAGAAGGGCGACGCCGCCGCGCTGAAAAGTTCGGGCGATCAACGTGACGCCGTGCTGAGCACCCTCGGCGTGCGGGCGATCAAGACCTTCAATCTTTCGCCTGCGCAATCACTCGACGTCAGCGGCCACCTCGGCTGGCAGCACAGCCTGAGCGACATCGACTCCGAACAGCATCTGCGCTTTGCCAGCGGCGGCACGCCGTATTCGGTAGAGAGCTCGGCGCTGGTGCGCGATGCCGCGCTGGTTGGCGTGCAGGCCAGCCTGGCGCTGAGCAAAGACGTGCGCGTCAACCTTGATTACAACGGACAACTGGCCAATCGCGAAAAGCTTCATGGCGTTGGCTTGAGCCTGAACTGGCAGTTCTAAGCAAGATAACCCGGTCCCTGTAGGAGCTGCCGCAGGCTCGGGCCGCGATCGGACGATCTTTTGATCTTGCCTTTAAAAAGCCAAGGCAAAAGATCGCAGCCTGCGGCAGCTCCTACAGATTATGTGAACACCAGCGTGCAGCGTGTTTACAGCTGAAGAGACGGATTTTTCGCAACATCACTAAGGAAGGTCGCTGGATGAATAACAACAATACCCCCGCGCAAACGGGAGGCCGCTTTGCCCTGAAAACCCTCACGCTCGCCGTGCTCTGTGCCATCGGCACCGCCCATGCCGCACCCTACGTGGAGAGCGGTCGCACGGGCGATCCGTCGAGTTGGCGCAGTGCCGAGTTCCAGGCCGATTGGGGCCTGGGCGCGATCGGTGCCGATCACGCCTACGCCGCCGGTTATACCGGCAAAGGCGTGAAACTGGGGATCTTTGACCAGCCGGTGTATGCCGCGCACCCGGAGTTTTCCGGCAGCAATAAAGTCGTCACCCTGGTCACCAGCGGGATCCGCGAATACACCGATCCGTACATCCCGGTCAAAGCCGGCGATGCGTTCCGCTATGACGGTTCGCCCTCGGTCGGCTCCGACGGCAAACTCGGCGCCCACGGCACCCACGTCGGCGGTATCGCCGCAGGCAGCCGTGATGGTGGGCCGATGCACGGCGTCGCGTTCGGTGCGCAGATCATCAGCGCCGACAACGGTGACCCGGGCCCGGAGGACGGCATCGTTCGCGGCAACGACGGCGCGGTGTACAAGGCCGGTTGGGATGCGCTGATCGCCAGCGGCGCGCGGATCATCAACAACAGTTGGGGCATCGGCATCACTGACCGTTTCGACCTCGGTGGCCGCGATCCGGCGTACCCGCATTTCACCGTCAATGACGCGCAGTTGCAGTTCAACGAGATCCGCACGCTGCTCGGCACCAAACCCGGTGGCGCCTACGACGGCGCGATAGCTGCTGCGCGCAGTGGCATCGTGACGATCTTCGCCGCCGGCAACGACTACAACCTCAACAACCCGGATGCCATCGCCGGCCTCGGCTATTTCGTCCCGGACATCGCGCCGAACTGGATCACTGTCGCCGCGTTGCAGAAGAACCCGGACCTGGCCAGCGCCAATCCGTACATCATGAGCACGTTCTCCTCGCGCTGCGGCTATACCGCGAGTTTCTGCGTCTCGGCGCCGGGCACGAAAATCTTCAGTTCGATCATCGAAGGCACCAACGCCGACAACCTGACCACCGGCTACAAAAACTACAACGGCACCTCAATGGCCGCGCCCCACGTCGCCGGTTCCATGGCGGTGCTGATGGAGCGCTTCCCGTACATGAGCGGTGATCAAGTCGCCACAGTCTTGCGTACTACCGCCACCGACCTCGGCGCGCCGGGCATCGACGCTTTGTACGGCTGGGGCATGATCAACCTGCGCAAGGGCATCGACGGCCCGTCGATGTTCGTCACCGAGCAGGACATTCCGGCGGAATTCCGCATCGACGGCGCGTATGGCTCCGGCCAGTTTGTCGCCGATCTGCCGGGCATCGGCGCGATCATCGATCAGGGCAAACCGACCGAACGCGTGTGCACCGACATCACCTGCGGCCTCGATACCTGGCGCAACGACATTTCCGGTCACGGCGGTTTGACCAAGCAAGGTCTCGGCACGCTGGTGCTGACCGGCAACAACACCTACAGCGGCCCGACCCTGGTCAATCAGGGCCGCCTGGCCATCAACGGTTCGCTGCAGTCGGCGGTGACAGTGAATGACGGCGGTATCCTCGGTGGCAACGGCCACATCGGCGCGCTGTCGGTGAACAGCGGCGGTACGGTCGCGCCGGGTAACTCCATCGGCACCCTGAATGTGGCCGGTGACGTAACCTTCGCCCCCGGTTCGACTTACGCCGTAGAGCTGTCGCCGACCAGCAGCGATCAGATCATCGCCACTGGCAAAGCGGTCATCGAAGGCGCCACGGTAAGCATGTCGCTGGAAAACAGCCCGACCTTGCTGACCACCAACCAAGTGCAAAGCCTGCTCGGCACGCGCTACAACATCCTGCAAGCGGCCGGCGGCATTGAAGGGCGCTTCGGTCAGGTGTTGCCGGATTACGCGTTCCTCGGTGGCACGCTGGCGTACTCGGCGGATGGCATCCAGTTGGCGGTCGGTCGTAACGAGGCCTCGTTCGCCAGCGTCGGCCTTACGCCAAACCAACGCGCTGTCGGTGCCGCGGCGGAACGTCTGGGCGCCGGCAATGCGCTGTTCGAAACCCTGTTGCTGTCGCCGAATGCGGCGTCGGCGCAGCAAGCCTTCCAGCAACTGTCCGGGGAGATCCATCCGGCCATTGGCACGATGTTGATCAACGACAGCCGTTACCTGCGTGAAGCGGTGGGCGAGCGTCTGCGTGAGCGTGATCTGTTCAACGCTGGCGCACCGACCGACGAGCGCAGCAACGCTTGGGTCAAGGTCTTGGGTTCGTGGGGCAAGAGCGATGGCGGGCATGACAATGCCGACTCCAACACCTCCATCGGTGGCCTGCTGGCCGGTGTTGACGGCTTGATCGCTGAAGATACCCGTCTCGGTTTCGTTACCGGTTATAGCGACAGCTCGTTGAGCATGGGCAGCGGCACGCATTCGTCGGCGTCGGTCGACAGCTACCACTTGGGTGCGTACCTCGGGCATCAGATCGATGCGCTGCGTCTGACCGTCGGCGGCGCCTACAGCTGGCACCGTGTCGACGTCAAACGTGACCTGCAGTTCGGGGACGTCAGCGGTAAACAAAAGACCAAGCACGATGCCGCAACCACTCAAGTGTTCACTGAGGCCGCTTATGATCTGGGCCTGCAACCGATGAATCTGGAGCCGTTCGCCAATCTGTCCTACGTGCACCTGAACACTGAAAGTTTCACCGAAAAAGGTGATGCTGCAGCGTTGAAGGGCGGTGAGGACAATCGCGACGTGGTGCTGTCGACCCTCGGTGTGCGCGCCAAGCGTTCGTTCGCCTTGTCGGATCAGCAGCAACTGGAACTGGGTGCGAGCCTCGGCTGGCAGCACAACCTGAACAACGTCGATGCCGACAGCCATCTGGCCTTCGCCAACGGCAACAGCGCGTTCACCGTGCAGGGCGTGTCGATGGATCGCGATGCCGCAGTGGTCGGCGTGCGCGCAGGTCTGGCGCTCAACCGCGATGTGCGGGTGAACCTGGATTACAACGGCCTGATCGGCTCGAACGAGAAGGACCACGGCGTGGGTCTGACCCTGGATTGGCAGTTCTAAAGAGTACTGGCAGTTCTAAGGCGTGCTGGCAGCTCTGCAAAGAGCTGCCAGTCATTTGAAGGAAGAGAGAGCACAACATGGGACTGTTCGATTATAAAAATGCCGATGGCAAAGCGTTGTACAGCGACGCCATCGCACTCACGCTGTATGCCTACACGCCGACCGGCAAACCGTTGCCGGCCACCGCTTGGTCGCCGCTCACAGCGACGGCGCTGGGCTATCAGGGCAAGGTCGGGCCGCAAGGCACGTTCTTCGGCGAGAAGGACGGCTTTACCAGCGCCGAGGCGGAAGTGCTCGGCAAATACGACGCCGCCGGCAAGTTGATCGGCATCGGCGTGGCCTTTCGCGGCACCGGTGGGCTGGGCTACAGCGACACCTTCGGCGACCTGAAAAACAACCTGCTGGCCGCCATCGGGCCGTCAGACTACGCGAGCAATTACGCGAAAAATGCCTTCGACAATTTGCTCAAGGCGGTCGCCGCGTTCGCCATTGCCAACGGCATCGCTGCCAAGGACGTGCTGCTCAGCGGCCACAGCCTCGGCGGGCTCGGCGTCAACAGCGTGGCCGAGTTGAGCGCGAGCAACTGGGGCGGCTTCTTCAAGGACGCCAACTACATCACCTTCGCCTCGCCAACCCAGAGCAGCACCGGCAATAACGTGCTGAACATCGGGTTCGAGAACGACCCGGTGTTCCGCGTGCTCGATGGCACCACGTTCAGCAGCGCGTCGATGGGCAAGCACGACAAGCCCCACGATTCGACCACCGACAACATCGTCAACTTCAACGACAACTACGCGTCCACTGCGCAGAACCTGGTGCCGTTCAGCATCATCAATCCGCTGAACTGGTCGGCCCACAGCTCGCTGGGCTATGCCGATGGCTTGAATCGGGTCATCGATTCGAAGTTCTACAACCTGACGCATAAAGACTCGACGATCATCGTCTCCAATCTGGAAGAAGCTTCTCGCGGCAAGACCTGGGTTGAAGATCTCGGTCGCAGCGGCGAGCCGCACACTGGCAGCACTTTCATCATCGGCACGCAGAGCAACGACTGGCTCAAGGGCGGCGCGGGCAACGACTTCCTTGAAGGCCTGGGCGGCGATGACCGGTTCCGTGATGACGGCGGCTACAACATCCTGCTCGGTGGCCAGGGCCACAACACTTTCGAGCTGCAGAAGCCGTTGCAGAACTTCAGCTTCGCCAACGACGGTGACGGCACGCTGTACGTGCGCGACGCCTACGGCGGCATCAGCATGACCCGCGACATCGGCGCGCTGGTGAGCAAGGAGTCGGGTTCGTGGTGGGGCAGCAAGGAAATCACCTGGGGCGTCACCGCCAAGGGTTTGACCAACGGCAACGAGTTGACCCAGTACAACCACTCGCTCAGTGGCGACGGCTACGGCAATGCGCTGCACGCCACGGCGGACGGTGACTGGCTGTTCGGCCTCGGTGGCGATGACAAGCTGATCAGCGAAAAGGGTCATGTGACTTTCGTCGGTGGCGCCGGTAATGACGTGATGAGCGCCGTGGGTGGCAACAACACCTTCCTGTTCAGCGGCGCGTTCGGTTTTGATGCCATCAATGGTTATCAGGGCAGCGACAAACTGGTGTTCATGGGCGTCGAAGGCGCGGGGCAGGGCTACGACTACAAGCAACACGCGTCGCAGACCGGCAGCGATACCGTGCTGAAGATTGGCGACTATGCCGTGACCTTGATCGGGGTGGGAGTGGCTAACCTGTCGGACTCGGCGTTCGTGTTCGCCTAGTAATCCCTGTAGGCCTTCGCCTGCTCGCGATAGCGTTGTGTCAGTTTGCATTTTTTCATCTGGCACACCGCTATCGCGAGCAGGCGAAGGCCTACAGTTTAAAGCTATGTAGATTCTGAAATGCTCCGGGGCGTCCCCGTGGGGCGCCCTGGCTGTGAGCTATCTCTAACAATTCCAACAAGAGAGAGGCAATAGCAATGGGTGTGTATGACTACAAGAACTTCGGCACAGCCGATTCCAAGGCGTTGTTCAGCGATGCCATGGCGATCACGCTGTATTCCTACCACAACCTCGATAATGGCTTTGCCGCCGGTTATCAGCACAACGGTTTCGGCATCGGCCTGCCCGCTACGCTGGTCACGGCGCTGCTCGGCGGCACCGATTCGCAAGGGGTGATTCCCGGCATTCCGTGGAACCCAGATTCGGAAAAACTCGCCCTCGACGCCGTGAAAAAGGCCGGCTGGACGCCGATCACCGCCTCGCAGTTAGGCTACGACGGCAAGACCGATGCGCGCGGAACCTTCTTTGGCGAGAAGGCCGGTTACACCACCGCGCAAGTGGAAATCCTCGGCAAGTACGACGCCCAGGGCCATCTCACCGAACTCGGCATTGCCTTTCGCGGCACCAGCGGCCCGCGGGAAAACCTGATCCTCGACTCCATCGGCGACGTGATCAACGACCTGCTCGCCGCCTTCGGCCCCAAGGATTACGCCAAGAACTACGTCGGCGAAGCCTTCGGCAATCTGCTCAATGATGTGGTGGCGTTTGCCCAGGCCAACGGCCTCAGCGGCAAGGACGTACTGGTCAGCGGCCACAGCCTCGGCGGCCTGGCGGTCAACAGCATGGCCGATTTGAGCGGCGGCAAGTGGGGCGGTTTCTTCGCCGATTCCAACTACATCGCCTACGCCTCGCCAACCCAGAGCAGCACCGACAAAGTGCTCAACGTCGGCTACGAAAACGACCCGGTGTTCCGCGCCCTCGACGGCTCGACTTTCACCGCCGCGTCGGTCGGCGTGCACGATGCGCCGAAAGAGTCGGCCACCGACAACATCGTCAGTTTCAACGATCATTACGCCTCGACTGCGTGGAATCTGCTGCCGTACTCGATCCTCAACATTCCCACCTGGATCTCGCACTTGCCGACCGCGTATGGCGACGGCATGAACCGGGTGATCGACTCAAAATTCTACGACCTCACCAGCCGCGACTCGACGATCATTGTCGCCAACCTCTCGGACCCGGCGCGGGCCAACACCTGGGTGCAGGACCTCAACCGCAACGCCGAAACCCACAAGGGCAGCACCTTCATCATCGGTAGCGACGCCAACGACCTGATCCAGGGCGGCAGCGGCAACGATTATCTGGAGGGTCGAGCCGGCAATGACACTTTCCGCGACAGCGGCGGCTACAACGTCATCCTCGGCGGGCAGGGCAGCAACACGCTCGATCTGCAAAGCGCGGTGAAGAACTTCGACTTTGCCAATGACGGCGCCGGCAATCTTTACGTGCGCGACGCCAACGGCGGGATCAGCATCACTCGCGACATCGGCAGCATTGTCACCAAGGAGCCGGGGTTTCTCTGGGGCCTGTTCAAGGACGATGTGACCCACAGCGTCACGGCCAGCGGCTTGAAGGTCGGCAACAACGTCACCGCTTACGAGTCCAGCGTCAAAGGCAGCGCTGGCGCCGACACGCTGAAGGCGAATGCCGGTGGCGATTGGTTGTTCGGGCTGGACGGTAACGATCACCTGATCGGTGGCGCGGGCAACGACGTGTTTGTTGGTGGTGCCGGTAATGACCTGATGGAATCGGGGGGCGGGGCGGATACGTTTCTGTTCAACGGCGCGTTCGGGCAGGATCGGGTGGTGGGTTTTACGTCCAACGACAAACTGGTGTTTCTCGGGGTGCAGGGTGTGTTGCCGGCGGAGGATTTCCGCGCCCATGCCGCCGCTGTCGGGCAGGACACGGTGCTGACGTTTGGCAATGATTCGGTGACGTTGGTCGGGGTGTCGCTGAACAGCCTGAGTGCTGATGGTGTTGTGATCGCCTGATGTTGATGGGGTGCCGGTAAGGGCCCTTTCGCGAGCAGGCTCGCTCCCACACTGGATTTGTGTCGTTTACAAATCCCCTGTGGGAGCGAGCCTGCTCGCGAAGAACGATAACGCGGTGTTAAAAGTGACTCGATGGCCACTCCCTGACTCAAACCCCTGCGAAAACAGCAAATGCGGCCTAAAGCCAGCACGTGCGCGCACGTTCTATAGCTAGCCGCCATTGAGTACAGGAGATTCAAACGTGAAAGGTTTCAAGGGGTATGTCGGGTTCGTTGCACTGGCGCTGTGTTCGGCCAATGCCTGCGCCGATCTGCCTCAAAGTTCGATTCTGAGCCGTTACGGCATCACCACCGATCAATTGCCGAGCCCGCCGAAAACCGAGGTGGTCGAGCCGGTCGAAGAGAAGAGCCGCTTTCAGATTCAGCCCGAACAACCGTTCGTGACCCTGCGCCTGGGTGACGGCAAGCAGCCGCAAACCACCGGCAATCTGAGCATTGATCGCATGGCGCAGCAGGATCTGGAACGCTGCCGGCGTTTGCAGGGTGAAGTGGTCAAGCGGGGCGGCACGTACATGCCTTGCGATGGCAGCATTCCGGGTATGCCGACCTTCGAATAATACAAATATCCCTGTAGGTGCTGCCGTAGGCTGCGATCTTCTGCTTTTGATTTTCAGATCCGGATCAAAAGATCGCAGCCTGCGGCAGCTCCTACACGTATCGCGTGGTGTCAGTCTTCTTCGCGAACGGTCGCCACTTCATCAGCGCGGACCTTCACCTTGGCCCCGGAAATATCTTCGAACTCATAGAAGCCGTCCTTGGTTTTGGTTTTCGGCATGTCCTTGGTCAGATACTGGGTGCCGTTCTGCAGGGTGACCACCGTCGGGGTCGAGCAACCGGCCAGTGCCAGCGCGGCAACGACGGCGAAAGGGATGCCCAGTGACTTGATTTTCATACCCACCTCTAAATCCTCATTCGATGTGATGCCGAGCATTGTCGGCCCTCTAACGCGGTTGGTGCCATCCCCGGAGGAAAAGTTCGATAGCCCGGCGAAAAAATGCCATTGATCATTTTCCGTTTGCACCGGGCAGGGCACAGCTGGTATCTGTACGCATAACCAGTATTCGCTCGCCATGGCCCCAGAATTCCCGTGACTGCCAATCCCCTCGACGACCCGTTCTATTACCTTAACAATTTCCGGCAAGTGCTTGATTGGCTTGAACTTCGTTATGCCGATGTGATGAGCGAAACGGAACACGCGTTCATTCGCGACTTCAAGGCCTTGCCACGTACGTCGCAGGGTTTGCTGGTGCGGATGATCATGCGCAAGGGCGTGCATTTTCGTGTGGGCAAACTCAATTACGTTGAAATCGGTGACATCATCGAGGCCGCGCTGCCCTTGCTGGAGCGTGGCTGGATCGATGAACACGCGCCGCTGGCCCTCGCCGAGTTGTTCGACGTGTTGCTCAAGGCCGAAATTCTGCAAGCCTTCGGCGCCGCCATCGAACAGCCCAAGGGGCGCAAGGATGAGTGGCTGCCGCTGTTGGCCGAGCAGTTCAGCGAATTGCGCTGCCTGCGCGACTGGGCGCCACTGCTCGATGACCGGCTGTTCAGCTTGACCATCATGGACCTGTGCGACCGCTTGCGTCTGATGTTCTTCGGCAACCTGTATCAGGACTGGTCGGAATTCGTCCTCGCCGACCTGGGCATCTTCACCTATGAAAAAGTCGAGTTCTGCGCGGACTCGCGAGGCCTGCTCAGCCGCGAAGACGTCGACGCCTGCCTGTTCCTGCACGACTGCCAATTGCGTTTCGAGGCCGGTGAGCCGCTGGATATCATTGTCGAGCAGATCAGCGCCTTGCACTTCGACAACCCGTGGCTGCAACGCCGGCGTGGCAAGGTGCTGTTCCAGATCGGCCAGTATTGCGAGCGCATCAGCGAGTTTGCCCTGGCCCTGAGCATTTACCGCGACTGCGCCTATCCCGGTGCCCGTTTGCGCATGATTCGCGTGCTGGAACGCAGCGGCGAATACCCGTTGGCGCTGGAACTCGCCACGCTGGCCGAACAGGCGCCGGAGAGCGCTGCCGAGCAGCAAGGCCTGCAACGCATATTGCCAAGGGTGCGGCGCAAACTCGGCGGCCCGCCGCTCAAACGCGCGACGGCCAGACCGGTCGAGCGTCTGGACCTGCAATTGCCGCGCAGCGATCCTGCGTTGTCCGTGGAGTTTTACGTGCAGGCACATCTGCACGATGACGAGGGACCGGTGCATTACGTGGAAAACAGCCTGATCAACTCGCTGTTCGGCCTGTTGTGCTGGCCGGCGATTTTCGCGCCATTGCCCGGCGCGTTCTTTCACCCGTTCCAGCGTGGCCCGGTGGACTTGCTCAACGAAGACTTCCAACAGCGTCGCGCCGAGCTGTTTCAGGCGTGTCTGAGCGAACTCGACGACGGCCGCTATGCCGAGACCATTCGCCAGCGCTTCATCGACAAGTGGGGTATCCAGTCGCCATTCGTGTTCTGGGGCGCATTGAATGAACAACTGCTGGAGCACGCGCTGGCCTGTCTGCCGGCCGAACACCTCAAGCACTGGTTCAACCGTTTATTGCTCGACATCAAGGCCAACCGTGCCGGCATGCCTGATCTGATCCAGTTCTGGCCGCAACACAAAACCTACCGGATGATTGAAGTGAAAGGCCCCGGCGATCGCTTGCAGGACAATCAACTGCGCTGGCTGGAGTTCTGCCACCAGCACCAGATGCCAGTGGCGGTGTGTTACGTGCAATGGGCGGAGCAGAGCGCTTGAGCTACAGCATTGCCGTGCGCGCACTCTGCGAGTTCACCGCCAAGACCGGCGACCTCGACCTGCGCTTCACCCCATCACCCACGGCGCTGGAAGGCATCGCCGGGCACCGCACCGTGGCCTCGCGGCGCAGCGAAAAGTATCAAAGTGAAGTGGCGCTGGAAGGCGAGTTTCTGCAATTGAAGGTCAAGGGCAGGGCGGACGGCTACGACCCGGCGCAAATCTGCCTGGAAGAAGTCAAAACCTACCGTGGCGACCTGAGCAAACAACCGGCCAATCACCGCCAGTTGCACTGGGCGCAGGCGAAGATCTACGGCTGGTTGATGTGCTGCAAACTCGAGCTTGAACAGATCAATCTGGCTCTGGTGTATTTCGATATCGTCAGCGAAAAAGAAACCTGTCTGGTCGAGGCGTTCAGCGCTGATACGTTGAAAGCGTTTTTCGAGCAGCAATGCACGCTGTTCCTGCAATGGGCCGAACAGGAAATGGCCCATCGCGAGGCGCGCAATCTGGCCGCGCAACAACTGGCGTTTCCCCATGCTGACTTTCGTCCGGGTCAGCGGCATTTGGCCGAGTCGGTGTTCAAGGCTGTCAGCACCGGGCGCTGCCTGATGGCCCAGGCACCGACCGGCATCGGCAAAACCCTTGGCACGCTGTTCCCGATGCTCAAAGCGCTGGCACCGCAGCAACTGGACAAGGTGTACTTCCTCACCGCCAAGACGCCGGGGCGCAAGCTGGCGCTGGACGCCAGTCAGGTGTTGTTCGATCAGTCGCCAGCCTTGCCCTTGCGGGTGCTGGAAATGGTCGCCCGCGACAAGGCCTGCGAACACCCGGACAAAGCCTGCCACGGCGAATCCTGTCCGTTGGCCCAAGGCTTTTACGATCGCTTGCCCGCCGCCCGGGAAGCGGCCAGTCGAATCCGCATGCTTGATCAAGCGGCCATGCGCGAGGTCGCCGCGCAGCACGCGGTATGCCCGTATTACCTGAGTCAGGAGATGGCCCGTTGGGTGGATGTGGTCATCGCCGACTACAACTATTACTTCGACTTCAGCGCCATGCTCTTCGGTCTCGCCCAGCTCAACCAATGGAAAGTCGCGGTGCTGGCGGACGAGGCGCACAACCTCGTCGAACGGGGACGGCAGATGTACAGCGCCAGTCTCGATCAGTTCACGTTGGGCAGTGTGCGCAAAACCGCACCGGCGGCGCTGAAAAACTCCCTGCAACGGATCAACCGTGAATGGAACGCCCTGCATGCGCCGCAACTGGCGGCCTATCAGGCTTACGACAAGGCGCCGGAAAAACTCCTGCAAGCGATCTCGTTATGTTGCGCGGCCATCGGCGATTACCTCAATGATCATCCGCAGGGTCTCGACAGCGCCTTGCAGAACTTCTATTTCGACTTGCTGCAATTCGCCCGGGTCGCGGAGCTGTACGACGAGCATTACCTGTTCGACATCAGCAAGCGTGACCTCGAGCGTAAAAAGCCGCTGTCGCAGTTGTGCCTGCGCAATGTGGTGCCGGCGGCATTCATCGGTCCGCGCTTGAAAGCGGCGCGCAGCAGCGTGCTGTTCTCCGCCACCCTCAGCCCGCGTCACTATTACGCCGATTTGCTCGGCACGCCTGCCGACACCGTGTGGATCGACGTCGAATCGCCGTTCTGCGCCGAACAATTGCAGGTGCAGATCGTCAGCCGCATCTCGACGCGCTTCAACCATCGGCAGGCCTCGCTGGAGCCGATCGTCGAATTGATCGCGCGGCAGTTCAGCGAACGTCCGGGCAACTATCTGGCGTTTTTCAGCAGCTTCGATTATCTGCAACAAGTGGCGGCGTTACTCGCCAAGCGCTATCCGCACATCACCCTCTGGCAGCAATCGCGGGGGATGCTCGAAGGCGCGCGGCAGGCTTTTCTCGATCAATTCACCGCACACAGCCAGGGTGTCGGCTTTGCCGTGTTGGGCGGTGCGTTCGGCGAAGGCATCGATTTACCCGGTGCGCGGCTGATCGGCGCATTCATTGCGACACTGGGGCTGGCGCAGTTCAATCCGGTCAACGAACAGCTGAAATACCGCATGGCGGCGATCTTCGGCGCTGGTTACGACTACACCTACCTGTACCCCGGCGTGCAGAAAGTCGTGCAGGCCGCCGGGCGGGTCATCCGTACCCGCGAGGATCGCGGCGTGGTGATGCTGATTGACGATCGCTTTGCCGAGAGCCGGATCAAACAGCTGCTGCCGCGTTGGTGGGCAATCAATCATGAGTCGGCCGCTTCCCAATTCGCCGGATTGACGCATACTTCCGATCATGACAATGGCTGGTGAGTGTGATGAGCGAGAAAAACAAGACCGCGGCGATCGAAGAGATGCGTTTTCGTCTGCTGATCGATGCGGTGGTCGACTATGCGATCTACATGATCGATCCCGACGGCATCATCACCAGCTGGAACTCCGGGGCCAAACGCTTCAAGGGCTACGAAGAAGCGGAAATCCTCGGCGAACATTTCTCGCGTTTCTATACCGCTGACGACCGCGCCGCCGGTCTGCCGCAACGGGCGCTTGATACGGCGATCCGTGAAGGGCGCTTCGAGGGCGAGGGCTGGCGGGTGCGCAAGGATGGCACCAATTTCTGGTCGCACGTGGTGATCGATCCGATCATTGATCCCAGCGGCAAATTGCTCGGTTTCGCCAAAATTACCCGCGATCTGACCGATCGCAAAATGGCCGAGGAAACCCTCAAGCGAAGCGAGCAGCAATTCCGCTTGCTGGTGCAGGGCGTCACCGACTACGCGATCTACATGCTCAGCCCCGAAGGCCGGGTCAGCAACTGGAACCAGGGCGCCCAGCGGATCAAAGGCTATCTGCCGGAAGAAATCATCGGCCAGCACTTTTCGATCTTCTATACCCCCGAAGACCGCGAACTCGGCGAGCCGCAACGGGCGCTGGAAATCGCCACCCGCGAGGGCCGCTTCGAGAACAAGAGCTGGCGCATGCGCAAGGACGGCACACGGTTTCTCGCTCATGTGGTGGTCGATGCGATTCGTGGCGACACCGGCACTTTGCTCGGTTTTGCCAAGATCACCCGCGATATCACCGAAGCCCATCAGGCCCAGCAGGCGCTGGAAAAAACCCGTGAAGCGCTGTTCCAGGCGCAGAAGATGCAGGCCATCGGGCAACTCAGCGGCGGCATCGCCCATGATTTCAACAATTTGCTGACGGTGATTCTCGGCAATCTGGAAATCGTGCAAAAACGCATGGGTGACGATGCGAAAATCAGCCGGTTGCTGGAAAACGCCACTCAGGGCGCATTGCGCGGCGTGTCGCTGACCCAGCGCATGCTGGCGTTCGCCCGGCGTCAGGAACTGAAAACCGAGTCGGTCGATATTGCGCAACTGGTCCAGGGTATTACCGGGTTGTTGCGCAGTTCGCTGGGGCCGGGCATTCGCATCGATACGCGGTTTCCTGCAGATCTGGAGCCGGTGCTGGCGGACACCAATCAGCTGGAACTGGCCTTGCTCAACCTGGCAACCAACGCCCGCGACGCCATGCCCGACGGCGGTACGGTAAGCATCACTGCTGAACCGCAAGTGGTGCTCGAACTCAGTCATTCGGATCTACCGGCAGGTCGTTACGTTTGTCTCAGCGTGATCGACAGCGGGGAGGGCATGGATGAGCACACACTGGCCTCGGCCAGAGATCCGTTCTTCACCACCAAAGGCTTGGGCAAGGGCACCGGACTGGGATTGTCGATGGTCCACGGCTTCATGGAGCAACTGGGTGGGCGTTTCGTCCTCAAGAGCGAAAAGGCCCAAGGCACCACGGCTGAACTGTGGATTCCGGTGGCCGTCGAGGGCTCGACCAGCAAGCCGATGCTGCCACACGCCGAGCCGGTGGTGGTGCCAAGGCTCAGCGTGCTGGTGGTGGATGACGACTCGCTGGTGTTGACCAGCACCAGCCTGCTGCTCGAAGACCTCGGCCATCGCGTGGTCAGTGCGACGTCCGGTGCGCAGGCGCTGGCATTGTTCGATCAGGGTGAAGTCATCGACCTGATGATCACCGACATGGCCATGCCGCAGATGAGCGGCGCGCAACTGGCCCACGCAGTGCGTCTGCTCAAACCGGATCTGCCGATCATCCTGGCCACCGGTTACGCCGAGCGTCTGGAAGGTTTTGCTGCGCAACTGCCACGCTTGCCCAAGCCGTTCACGCAAATGAATCTGGTGGCGATCATTGCTCAATCGATGAAGTGAGGCAGCGGTCAATCGTTCTGAACTTGCGCGCAGACGGGGACTTCTAAACGTTTTCCCCACTCCCGGAGCGTGCATCTTTTGTCTCGCATACTGACTGAGCCCACCGCTGAAGAAACCCTGACCGAACATGACGCCAAGATGTTCGGCTCGCCCAAGGAGCGGCTGGATTTCTATCGCCGGGAGATCCAGTACGAAACCAGCATCCTCGCCAACCGCACCGATGCCTATCTGGCGGCGCAGTCGTTTCTGGTGATTGCCTTTGCCTCGTGCATGGCCAACCTCAACCCGGAATGGGGCAAGTTGTTCACGCTGGTGGTGCCACCGTTTCTGGCGCTGCTCGGGTTGCTCAGCTCGCTGAATGCCTGGCCGGGGATTCGCGCGGCGTACGACATCATCGATCACTGGCATTTCAAACAGAGCCACTTGCTCCACAGCGAGCCGCTGATGGGCCTGGCGTATGACGAATCACCGCTGTTCAGCGAGATGGAGTCGAGCCACAAGGGCTATCGCAAGTCGCTGTTGTTTTCGGTGCGCACGCCTTGGATCTTTGCGACGTTCTGGGTGTTGCTGGGGAGTTATGCGGTGTTTATTCAGGTGACCAATCCTGGAGGGTGATGGGCAGATATAGAAAAGCCCGGCTTATGTGGCCGGGCTTTTTCATTCGCTTGGATTTTGTGTTGCCATTCAGACCGATCCCCCTCACCCCAACCCTCCCGAAACGTCGGACCGCCCCCAAGGGGGCGAGGGGGAAGGGAGCAGATCTTCGTTGTGGTCAAAATCCGCGTTCAACCCGGTATCTCAGGTCGGAGTACCTCAACCATTCACCGCGGTCAGTTCCCTCTCCCTCTGGGAGAGGGCTAGGGTGAGGGGCTGTCAGGGTTCATATCGCAGAGAGCCGATATTTGCACTGCTCAAAATCCGCGTTCAACCCGGTATCTCAAGTCGGCGAACCTCAACCATTCACCTCGGTCAGTTCCCTCTCCCTCTGGGAGAGGGCTAGGGTGAGGGGGCTGCTCTGGCTCACTCCACAGTCTCAAGCTCTCGACGCAACGCCACCGAGTTTTGCGAGGACATTGGAATCGGCGGAAAATCCTCGTTCAACACGCACAAATGATCGATCGCATCTTCAAACATCAAATCGGCTTTCTTGCGCAGCGCCCGATAGTGCTCGAATTGTTCGATGTCCAGATGCTCAACTTCCAGCAGCGCATTGGCCGCGCGGTTGAGGGTGTGGGCGTTATCGAACAATTGACGATTGCGTTCCAGAGCCAGTGCTCTGCAAGCCTTGATTTGCGCCGGAGTCGAGCATTCTTTCATGACCGTAACCTTATTCTTCAAGGATTCCTTTAACAGGCTTAAACGCCGCAGTGGAACCGAACCTGCCGGGCCCCGCCTGATGTTTCCGGCGAGGGGTTATGCTTGTGACTGCCGGCCATAACGCAGGGATCCATTTTTTTACAGAAAAAAATTCGATCAATCAGCCGATAAAGCTCGGAATTAAAAATCAGGTTTTTAGTTTCTTGTGCTGCTCATAGCGCGCCAGGATCGGTTGCGTGCTGATCCCGTGAAGCAAAATGCTCAGCGCCACCACCGACAAGGTCAGGTCGGTACACACGCTGGCCACGGTGTCGGTCAGCCCATGATTCAAGGCATAAAACAGATAGAACAGGCTACCGATCCCGCGAATGCCGAACCAGCCGATCAACAGCCGTTGCCGTCCTTCCAGTAATGCGCCCCACGGCATCAGCGCGACGCAGGCCGGGCGGATCAGGCAGAACAACACGCCGCCGACCAGCAACGCCCGCCAGTCCCAGTGCGCCACCACTACTACGCCGAGCAGGGTCACCAGAAACACTTCCATGGCACGCTCGACCAGACTGCCGAACGACAACATATCGCCCATCATGATCCCGGCGGCGACCTGGCTGCTTTCCAGTCGTTCGGTGTCGCCGTGCACCGCGTGTTGCGGTTCGACGTTCTGATGACCGACCACCGGTTGCACCAGATGCTCGGCGGGCGGTTGGCCGGCGCCAGTAGATTTGACTTCAACCTGACGCAAGCCCAAACCGGCGGCGAACACCGAGAGAAAGCCATAGCCGCCAATCGCCTCGGCGACGACATAGGCTAGGGCAATCAGCGACAACGCCAGATAATCATTGGGGCTGAGCGTGCTGTCGTCATTGTGGATGCGCAGCGACAAAGTCACGCGGCCGATACCGCGTCCCATCCAGTAACCGGTGAGCAATCCGGCAGGCACCGCCCACAATAAACTGCGCAAGACCCAGCCCTGCCACTCGGCGGCAGAACCGTCCCCGTGGATCAGCAACAAGCCGAGAATCACAAAAGGAAACGCCACCCCGTCATTGAGCCCGGCTTCACCCGACAGGCCGAAACGCACACTGTCGACATCCCGCGCATCGTTGACCTGCACCAGCGCCGCCAATACCGGGTCGGTCGGCGCCAGAATCGCGCCGATCAACAGCGACGGTCCCCACGGCAAGCTCAAGCCAAAGTGCAGCAGCAGACAAACGCCGACAATGGTCAACACCATCACCGGTCCGGCGAGGCCAAAAGCAATCCGCCAACGCTTGTCGCGCAGGGGCAACCGTAACTTCAAGCCGCAGACGAACAAAGAAAACAGCACCGCGACTTCCGTCAGGTGCTCCATCCACAGCGAGGCGTTTTCCAACGACAGTTTCAGCAGATCGAGGCCGCTGGGGCCGATGCCGATTCCTAGCAGCAGGCAGACCGCCGAGGTGGTCACCGGCATCCAGCGCAGGTACGACGAGGTCAGTGCCAAGGTCAGCAGCACGGCGCCGAGCACCGCCACCCACACGACAAAACTCATGATGTGCCGCCCTCAGTGATTAATGACGGCCGCCTGCAGAGACCCTTTCGCTTCTGACGCCGCCCCTGTAGGAGCTGCCGCAGGCTTCGATCCTTTGACCTTGTTTTTAACATCCAAATCAAAAGATCGCAGCCTGCGGCAGCTCCTGCAGTGCGTTTACTCACAGCATCGGCTTACCGCCGGTCACGCCATAGCGCTGGCCGGTGATGTAACTGGCTTCGTCTGAGGCCAGCAGCACGTAGATCGGCGCGACTTCCACCGGTTGGCCGGGGCGGCCGAGCGGGGTGTTTCCGCCGAAGTTTTGCACTTCTTCATCGGGCATGGTCGAGACAATCAGCGGCGTCCAGATCGGTCCGGGTGCCACGCAGTTCACGCGAATCTCTTTCGGCCCGAGCATCTGCGCCAGACCGCCGGTGAAATTGGCAATTGCGCCTTTGGTGGTGGCGTAGGCGAGCAGGGTGGGTTTGGGCATGTCCGAGTTGACCGAGCTGGTGTTGATGATCGACGAGCCGGCACTCATGTGTTTGATCGCCGCCTGACACAACCGGAAAATCGCGGTGATATTGACGTCGAATGTCATCACCCATTCGTCATCGGGGATTTCCTCGAAGGTTTCGTGGGTCATCTGGAACGCGGCGTTGTTGACCAGCACGTCGATGCGGCCGAAGCGCTCGACGGTTTTGTCGACCAAGGCCTGGCGCTGGGATTTCTGCGCTATATCGCCCGGCAGCAGCAGGCATTGACGCCCGGCCTGTTCGACCCAGCGCGCGGTTTCCTTGGCGTCTTCGTGTTCATTCAGATAGGCGACTGCAACGTCGGCGCCTTCACGGGCGAAGGCAATCGCCACGGCGCGGCCGATGCCGCTGTCGGCGCCGGTGATCAGGGCGATCTTGCCGGCCAGTCGCCCGGAGCCGACATAGCTTTGCTCGCCGCAATCGGGATAGGGCTCCATTTTTCGTTGCGAACCGGGAACGGCTTGGGCTTGTGCGGGGAAGGGTGGTTTTGGATAGTCGGTCATCGCGGGTCTCCGAGGTCTCATGGCTGGTATGGGTGGTTGACCCGGTGCGTTTGCCGTGAGTTCGATCGGATTTACGACGAAGATTTTGCGTGAACATACATTCCCTGTAGGAGTGAGCCTGCTCGCGATAGCGGTATTTCAGTCAACAATGATGTTGAATGTCAGGACGCTATCGCGAGCAGGCTCACTCCTACACGGGGGATGTGGTGCTCTTAAATGTTGCGGTGGGTCAGCGCGCGCTCCATACGGGCGATGCCTTCTTCGAGCAACGAGCGCGGGCAGCCGAAGTTCAGGCGCACGAATTGCTGGTGTTGATCGCCGAAGTCCAGACCTGGGCTGAGCCCCACTTTGGCCTGCTCAAGGAAGAACTGCTGCGGGTTATCCAGGTCCAGCGCCGAGCAATCCAGCCACGCCAGATACGTGCCCTGCGGCACATTGATGGTCACGCCCGGCAAGCGGCTGCGTACGGCGTCAACCAGCCAGTCGCGGTTGGCCTGCAGATAGGTTTTCAACTCGGCCAGCCATGGCGCACCTTCGCTGTAGGCGACGCGGGTGGCTTCCATGCCCAGCGGGTTTACGCTGTCGACCATGCCGCAACGGGCGTGGTTGACGCGTTCGCGCAGGGCGGCATTCTGGATGATCATGAACGAAGTCTTCAGGCCGGCGATGTTGTAGGCCTTGCTCGCCGACATCAGGGTGATGGTACGCTCGGCGATCTCCGTGCTCAGCGACGCGGTCGGAATGTGCACGCGACCGTCGAAGCACAGTTCGGCGTGGATTTCGTCGGAGATGATCCAGGCGTCCTGCGCCGCGCAGATATCCGCCACCGCTTGCAGTTCCTCACGGCCAAACACCTTGCCGATCGGGTTGTGCGGGTTGCTCAGCAACAGTGCGCCGCCACCGTTCAGCGACTCACGCAGTACGTCCAACGGGGTGGCGTAGGTGCCGTCGGCTTGTGCGACGAACTCCAGCTCGACCTTGTTCAACCCCCAATGCCCCGGCGCATGGCGCAGCGGCGGGTAGTTCGGCACCTGCACCACGACGTTCTGTTGCGGTTGCACCAGTGCTTTCAAAGCCATGTTGAAACCGGACTCGACGCCCGGTAGGAAGATCAGCTCTTGCGGTTTGACCTTCCAGGAAAACTTGTTCCAGAGGTCGGCGACGATGGCTTCACGCAGGTTGTCCTGCGCCACGCTGTAGCCCACCAGCGGATGCAGCAAGCGTTGTTGCAGCGCCTCGATCACCACCGGCGGCGCGGCGAAATCCATATCAGCGACCCACATCGGCAACACCTCGGCCGAATAGCGGCTCCACTTGGTGCTGCCGGTGTTGTGGCGGTCGAATAGCTGATCAAAATCGAAAGTCATGCGCGGTCTCGTGAAGGCGGGATTGGTCCTGCGGGCATGATAAGCCCATGGCCGTGCAGGAGCACACAAAACCTGTGGGAGCGAGCCTGCTCGCGAAGGCGGTGTGGCAGTCAATATTTGTCTCAACTGAAAGGGCCTCTTCGCGAGCAGGCTCGCTCCCACAGGTTTTCCAGTGCATGACCGATTGTCGCCGACGGTCGGTTTTCACACAGATCGTGTGGTCATTGTCTACAGTGAAAAGGTCGGCACTCAATTGCCGCAACCGTGATTGTCCAGATAAAACCCGGCTCAAGTACCGGGTTCCACCTGATCAGGAGTGCACGATGGATCTCAGCCGTCGTCAGTTCTTCAAGGTCGCCGGTATCGGCCTTGCAGGCTCGAGCCTGGGCGCGTTG
>Ga0157345_1000014_pt1 | contig 50849 bp, 49 predicted proteins | sample MOy3yng090410_FD_105398 | JGI IMG/M metagenome (GOLD analysis project Ga0157345, IMG submission 105398) | Arabidopsis rhizosphere microbial communities from North Carolina - M.Oy.3.yng.090410 | ecosystem: Host-associated > Plants > Roots > Rhizosphere | place: USA: North Carolina | collected... | reverse complement strand
GAAACCTGGCTGGTGACCACGGCGTTATATGTCGCGGCCTGTTACCTCATTGCCATGCTGCTGCGCTACCTCGAGCAGCGTCTGGCGATCCGCCGATAGGAGGCTGCGATGTACGAATCTCCGAGTTGGTTACATGAATTGTGGGTCGCGCGTGAACCGCTGTGGCAGGGCTTTTTGACCAGTGTGCAAGTGTCGGCGCTGGCGATTCTGCTCGGCACTGTGCTCGGCGTGGTCACCGGTCTGGTGCTGACCTACGGCAAGTTCTGGATGCGCGCGCCGTTTCGTTTCTATGTCGACCTGATTCGTGGCACGCCGGTGTTTGTGCTGGTGTTGGCCTGCTTCTATATGGCGCCGGCACTCGGCTGGCAGATCAGCGCATTTCAGGCCGGTGCCTTGGGGCTGACGCTGTTCTGCGGCTCGCACGTTGCCGAGATTGTCCGTGGTGCGCTGCAAGCGTTGCCGCGCGGGCAAATGGAAGCGAGCAAGGCCATCGGCCTGACGTTCTATCAATCCCTCGGCTACGTACTGTTGCCTCAGGCATTGCGGCAGATCCTGCCGACCTGGGTCAACTCGTCCACCGAAATCGTCAAGGCTTCAACCTTGTTGTCGGTGATCGGCGTCGCCGAATTGTTGCTCAGCACCCAACAGATCATCGCCCGGAACTTCATGACCCTGGAGTTCTACCTGTTCGCCGGTTTTCTGTTCTTCGTCATCAACTACGGCATCGAGTTACTCGGCCGGCACATTGAAAAACGGGTGGCCCTGCCATGACTCAAGCTCAAGTTTCTTCACAGCCTCAGGCGTTGCTGGACATCCGTGGCCTGCACAAACAATACGGCGCGGTCGAAGTGCTCAAGGGTGTCGACCTGAGCATGCAGCGCGGCAACGTGGTGACGCTGATCGGCTCCAGCGGTTCGGGCAAGACCACGCTGCTGCGTTGCGTGAACATGCTCGAAGAATTCCAGGGCGGGCAGATTCTGCTCGACGGCGAATCCATCGGCTATGACGAGGTCAACGGCAAGCGTGTGCGGCATGCGGAAAAAGTCATCGCCCGCCATCGCGCGATGACCGGCATGGCCTTCCAGCAGTTCAACCTGTTCCCGCATTTGACCGCGTTGCAGAACGTCACTCTGGGCTTGCTCAAGGTGAAGAAAATGCACAAGGACGAAGCCGTGGTGCTCGCCGAGAAATGGCTGGAGCGCGTCGGCCTGCTGGAGCGGCGCAATCACTTTCCCGGTCAGTTGTCCGGCGGCCAGCAACAGCGCGTGGCGATCGCCCGGGCCATTGCGATGAACCCGAGTTTGATGCTGTTCGACGAAGTTACCTCGGCGCTCGATCCGGAACTGGTCGGCGAAGTGCTCAACGTGATCAAGGGCCTGGCCGAGGACGGCATGACCATGTTGCTGGTGACCCACGAAATGCGTTTTGCCTTCGAGGTCTCGGACAAGATCGTTTTCATGAATCAGGGGCGGATCGAAGAGCAGGGGCCTCCCAAGGAGCTGTTCGAACGCCCGCAATCGCCGCGTCTGGCTGAGTTTCTGAAAAGCACGCGGTTTTAATTTTTCGGTTTGTAATCAGGAGAAACACCCATGAGCATTACTCGATATGGCACCGGCAGCACCGCCGCTGGCGGCCAGCCACGTCCCTTCGCTCGCGCTGTTGAAGCGGATGGCTGGCTGCACGTATCCGGCCAGGTGCCGGCGGTGGATGGCGAGATTATCGTTGGCGGTATCGTCGAGCAGACCCATCAGACCATGAAGAACCTGATCGCGATTCTCGAAGAGGCCGGGTATGGCCTCGAAGACGTGGTGCGCGCTGGCGTGTGGCTGGATGATCCGCGGGATTTCAGCAGTTTCAACAAGGTCTTTGGCGAGTACTTCAAGCCTGAGCACGCACCGGCGCGCGCCTGTGTGCAGGCGAGCATGATGGTCGATTGCAAGGTCGAGATCGACTGCATCGCGTACAAGAAAAAGGCTTGAAAATTGCTGCGTTGCTTAGGCAGCAGCCCCTCACCCTAACCCTCTCCCAAGGGAGAGGGGACTGATCTGTATCGATGCGGATTTTGCGTATGACGCTTACATTTACATCGATACGGTCAGGCTCTTTCTCTCTGGGAGAGGAGACTGATCGCTGTCGATGCAGATTTTGGCAAATGACCACAACATGTGCATCGATCCAGTCAGGCTCCCTCTCCCTCTGGGAGAGGGCGGGGGGTGAGGGCAGCAATCCGACTGACACAACACCAAGGGCCAGTTACCATCCGGCGACTTTGAATGGGAACCACTGAAATGACCGAAGACACCATCAAACGCCGGGCACGCGGTCTGGACCGGGCGTTCGATATCCTCGATTTCCTCAAGGAGATCGGCCAGCCGCTGCGCCCCAACGACATCGCCAACGGCATCGGCAGCCCGAAATCCACCGTCTACGAACTGGTCGCTTCGCTGCTCGAACGACGGATTCTGGAGCCGGTGGGCAAGGACGGTCACGTCTATCTCGGCCGGCAGTTGTACTTTCTCGGTCAGGCGCACTTGCGTCACTTTGATCTCAGCCGTGAGGCCGATCACGCCTTGCAGGAGATCGTCAGCCAGACCCGTGAAACCGCGCAGATGTGCCTGCTCAACGGGCGCAAATACACGGTGGCGTTGATGAAGGAGGGCGAACGGCATTTCCGCATTTCCTCCGACATCGGCGAAAACGCGCCAATCCCGTGGACGGCTTCCGGACGTCTGCTGCTCGCGCACTTGAGTGATCAGCAGATCATCGACCTGATCGACGAAGACGACTACATCCTGCCCGATGGCGAACGCTTGCCGCTGGAACGCTTCCTCGCCGAAATCCGCCAGGCGGGTATCGATGGATTCTTCTCTTTCGACAGTGTTGCCGACACCTTTACCCATTGCTTCGCCGCGCCGGTCAAAGACCGCAATGGCATCGCGATTTGCACCTTGTGCATCGTCGCCCCGCGGGCCGATGCGAAGAACAATTACAACGACTATCGCCGGGTACTGATCGAGAGCGCCAACAGCCTCGCCCGGCGTATCAACGAATAACCGCGGCTGCCTGCGGCCGTGAAAAAAGTGAGGAGTTCGACCATGACGACTGCCATCAATACTGCTGTGGAAAAGGGCGACGCGGCCATTGGCGCGCACCTGACGCGTGACGTCAGCCTGCCGGCGCTGGTGCTGCACCGCGAAGCGCTGGAGCACAACATCCGCTGGATGCAGAAGTTTGTCAGCGACAGCGGCGCGGAACTCGCGCCCCACGGCAAAACCAGCATGACCCCGGCACTGTTCAAGCGTCAGCTCGACGCCGGCGCGTGGGGCATCACCCTCGCCAGCGCGACCCAGACCCAGGCTGCTTACGCCCATGGCGTGCGCCGCGTGCTGATGGCCAACCAATTGGTCGGGACGCCGAACATGGCACTGATTGCCGATCTGCTCGCCGATCCGTCGTTCGATTTCTATTGCATGGTTGATCACCCGGACAACGTCGCCGACCTCGGCGCCTACTTCGCCTCGCGTGGAGTGAAGCTGAATGTGATGATCGAGTACGGCGTGGTCGGCGGCCGTTGCGGCTGCCGTAGCGAGCAGGAAGTCATCGAACTGGCCAAGGCGATCAACGCGCAACCGGCGCTGGCCCTGACTGGCATCGAAGGTTACGAAGGGGTGATTCACGGCGATCACGCGGTCAGCGGGATTCGTGAGTTTGCTGCATCCCTGGTGCGTCTGGCGGTGCAGTTGCAGAACAGCGGCGCGTTCGCGATCGCCAAGCCGATCATCACCGCCTCGGGTTCGGCGTGGTACGACCTGATCGCCGAATCGTTCGAAGCGCAGAACGCCGCCGGGCGTTTCCTTAGCGTGTTGCGTCCGGGCAGTTACGTCGCGCATGACCACGGTATCTACAAAGAGGCGCAGTGCTGCGTACTCGACCGCCGCAGCGATTTGCACGAAGGACTGCGCCCGGCGCTGGAAGTCTGGGCGCACGTGCAGTCGCTGCCGGAGCCGGGTTTTGCGGTGATCGCCTTGGGCAAGCGCGACGTGGCGTACGATGCCGGGTTGCCGGTGCCGTTGCTGCGCTACAAGGCAGGTGTGGTGCCGGCGCTGGGCGATGACGTCGGTGCCTGCAAAGTCACGGCAGTGATGGATCAGCACGCGTTCATGACGGTGGCGCCGGGCGTTGAATTGCGCGTAGGCGACATCATTTCCTTTGGTACTTCGCACCCGTGCCTGACGTTCGACAAGTGGCATGTGGGGTTGTTGGTGGATGAGCAGTTGTCGGTGATCGAGCGCATGGAAACCTGTTTCTAAGACTTGAAACCGAGTCGCGGCCTTCGCGAGCAGGCTCGCCCCACACTTGGAATGCATTCCCCTGTGGGAGCGAGCCTGCTCGCGAAGGCGCCAGTCCAGACACCATCGATCAACCAGAGACAGCACAAGATGAACACCCTCAGCCCCCTGGGCCCGAACACCCCGCGTATCGCCCTGATCGGCGAATGCATGATCGAACTTCAGCAGCGCGCCGACGGCAGCCTGCAGCAAAGCTTCGGCGGCGACACCCTGAACACCGCGGTGTACCTGTCCCGCGCCATGGGCGACAAGGCGCAGGTCGATTACGTCACCGCATTGGGTGATGACAGCTTCAGCGACGCCATGTGCCAGATCTGGACCAGCGAAGGTATCGGTCTCGAGCTGGTGCAACGTCTACCGGGTCGCCTGCCGGGACTGTATTGCATCCAGACCGATGCCAGCGGCGAGCGGCGTTTTCTCTATTGGCGTAACGAAGCGGCGGTTCGCGACTGCTTCACCACCCCGGCCGCCGAGCCGATTCTGGCGGCATTGCCGGATTACGATGTGCTGTATTTCAGTGGCATTACTCTGGCAGTGCTCGGTGCGCTCGGCCGGGAAAAACTGATCCAGACGCTGATCGAAGCGCGTCAGCGTGATGCGCGCATCGTCTTCGATAACAACTACCGGCCACGCTTGTGGGCCTCTGTCGAAGATGCGCGCGCGGCCTATCGCAGCGTATTGCCCTACGTTGATCTGGCGTTGCTGACAGTGGATGACGAGCAGGCGCTGTTCGGTTTCGCCGATTGCGAAGCGGTGTTTGCGGCGTATGCGCAGTTCGGCACGCCGGAAGTGGTACTCAAGCGTGGCGCCGAGGCGTGTCTGATTCGTTGTGATGGCGAGACATTTGAAGTGCCGGCGCAGAAGGTCGAGAAAGTGGTGGACACCACGGCGGCGGGGGATTCGTTCAGTGCGGCGTATCTGGCCAGTCGCTTGCTGGGGGGCAGTCCGGAGGAGGCCGCCGAGGCCGGGCACTTGCTGGCCAGCCGAGTGATTCAGGTGCCGGGGGCATTGATTCCGAAACAGGCTTGAATGGCCGCTTGCTGCGCAATCGGTTCGCGAGCAGGCTCGCTCCCACAGGAGAATGCATTCCAAATGTGTGAGCGAGCCTGCTCGCGAAAGGGCCCTGAAGCCAACCACTCAATCGCGGTAAAACACCTGCACCAGGTGATACCCGAACTTGCTCTTGATCGGCCCATGCACGGTGCGCAACGGCTTTTTGAAAATCACCGCATCTATCGCCCCGACCATCTGCCCCGGCCGCACTTCACCCAGATCGCCGCCGCGCTTGCCGGACGGGCAGGTCGAAAATTTCTTCGCCAGCACATCGAACGCTTCGCCCTTGGCGATGCGTTGTTTGAGCTGTTCAGCCTCTTCGGCGGTTTTCACCAGAATGTGGCGGGCTTGGGCTTTCATCGTGCGGTACCTGATAACGGGGTGACGGCGGGGCGCGGATTATGCCTCAAGTCACGGGGTTTGGCTGATCATCGTGCGGATCTTGCTGGCGAGCAGCTCAATGGCAAACGGTTTGGCGACCATGTCCATGCCATCCTCGAGAAAACCCTGCCGCTCGGCGGCTTTCTGTGCGTAACCGGTCATGAACAACACCTTGAGACCCGGCCGATGCTGACGGGCGATTTCTGCCAGTTGCCGGCCATTCATACCGGGCAGGCCGACGTCGGTGACCAGCAGATCCACGCGCAGATCGGACTCCAGCAGCGGTAGGGCGGCCTTGGCATCTTCGGCTTCGTAGGCTTGGTAACCCAACTCCCGGAGCAGATCGAGCACCAGCATGCGCACCGCCGGGTCATCTTCGACGACCATCACGGTTTCGCCAGTCGCCGTCGCCGGCGCTTGTTCAATGGGCGCGATTGCCGGCCGTTCCGCCTCGACGCCGTACAAGCGTGGCAAGTACAAGCGCACGCAAGTGCCCTGGCCCGGCAGGCTGTCGAGGCTGACGTGGCCACCCGATTGCTGGGCAAACCCGTAAATCATCGACAGCCCCAACCCGGTGCCCTGGCCAATAGGCTTGGTGGTGAAGAACGGATCGAAGGCCTTGGAACGCACTGACGGCGTCATGCCGGTGCCGTTGTCGCTGACTGCCAGCATCAGGTAATCGCCGGCCTTGACCGGTTCCAGCGTGGTGATGTCACTGCCGTCGAGATAGACGTTGGCGGTCTCGATCAACAACTCGCCGCCATCAGGCATCGCGTCGCGGGCATTGATGACCAGATTGAGCAGGGCGTTTTCCAGTTGGCTGACGTCGGTGCTGACCGGCCAGACATTTTCTGCCAGACGCAGTTTGAGGTCGATCGGATCGCCCTTGGTTCGCCGGATCAGATCTTCCAGCGAATGCACCAGCTCATTGACGTTGAGGGTCTTGCGATCCAGCGATTGGCGCCGCGAAAACGCCAGCAAACGATGGGTCAGTGCCGCCGCACGGTTGGCCGACGACACAGCCGCTTCGGTAAAGCGACCGATCTCGTCAGCCCGGCCATTGGCAATGTAGCGCTGCATCAAATCGAGACTGCCGATGATCCCGGTGAGCATGTTGTTGAAGTCGTGGGCGATACCGCCGGTGAGCTGACCGACAGCCTCCATCTTCTGCGCATGGCGCAAGGCATCTTCGGCACGCTCGCGTTCGAACATCTCGTTCTGCAAACGCTGGTTGGCCTGGGCCAATTGCTCGGTGCGGGCGCTGACCCGCTCTTCGAGAGTTTCGTTGAGATTGCGCAAGGCTTCTTCGGTTTTCTTGCGCTCGGTCTCGTCGATCACAAAGATATAGAAGCCGTTGACGGCGCCGTCCGCCCCGTAACGTGGCAGGTAATTCATCAGCGCGTGACGACTGCTGCCATCGCGATGCGGGGTGTACAGGCTGAACGAACACGGTCTACCGCCCAGCGCCTCGGCAATGTAAGGCAGGCGCAGGAAATACGCTTCTTCACCGATGACTTCGCGAATCGTGCGCCCGTAGAGTTCCTGTGGCGTGAGGCCGTACCAGTCCAGATAGGCCGCGTTGTTCAGGCGAAAGCGTTCTTCACGGTCGACGTAACTGATCAGGATCGGCATCGCGTTGATGATCAACTGCAGTTCGGTCTGGCTCTGGCGCAATGCCTGTTCGGTGTGTTTGCGCTCGGTCAGATCCAGCGCCGCCCCGAGAAATCGCACGGGCCGGCCGTGATGATCCTTGTAGCAGCGCCCGCGAGCGAATACCCAGCGCACCTCGCCATCGCCTTGCAGCAAGCGATATTCCTCAGCGTATTCGGTGCCGTAGGTGATGCAGTGTTTGATGCTGCGCGCGACCATTGCGCGGTCTTCAGGGTGCACGCCTTGCAGGTAATCGCTGATCGGCAATCGACCGGACAGGCCGGGATCAACGCCATGCAGTTGGGCGAAATGCGCGTCAGCGATAAAGCGGTCTTCGCCGATGTCCCAATCCCAGGTGCCGACGGCATCGGTCGCGGCCAAGGCCAGTTGCAGACGCTCCTCGGTTTCGCGTTGCGCCTTGAGGCTTTCTTCGGAGCGTCGTTGCAGTTCCAGCGCGATGCGGCGGCGTTCGTTGGTTTCGATGGCGGTGACCAGAATTCCGGCGACTTGCGCGGTTTCATCACGGATCGGGCTGTAGGTCAGATCCAGCCAGAAGTCGGATTCTTTGCCGTCCCGTTGCAGGGTGAAACGTCTTTCGCTGTAGGTGCGTACCTGGCCTTGTAGGACGGCGCTGTAAATCGGGTCGGTAAAGTCGCGAAGTTCCGGCCAGATCTGGTGCGCAGGCTGTCCGAAAGCGTGCGGATGCTTGTGGCCGGCGAGCAGAGCGAAACCGTTGTTGTAGATCTGCGTGAGTTGCGGCCCCCACAACAGCAGCATCGGCATGGGTGAGTGAATCACGATGTCCACCGCGGTACGCAAGCTCTGCGGCCAGTTGCCGGCAGCACCCAGCGGGCCACGGCTCCAGTCGGTGCGGGCGATCAGTGCCTGAGCGTCGTCGGTGTTCGGTACAGCATTCATTACATCAGTCCTGAGCGTGGTTCGGTGAGGCGACGTCTATCATTGTTGCAGTTGATCTGCGCCAGGTGCAGGCCATTTTCTGTTCATTGAATGCTTCGCGGGTGCTTTTTGCCATGGAAATCGATGCACTGTTGTCAGTTTTGTCCAATAAAAACGGTTCGGATCTGTTCCTGTCTACAGGAGCACCGCCCAGTGCGCGTATCGATGGCGTGCTCACGGCGTTGAGCGAACAGCCTTTCAAGAACGGTGAGACCGCTGCCATCGCCGCCTCACTGATGGACGTCGAGCAACGACGGGAGTTCGACCGGGATCTGGAAATGAATCTGGCGATTTCGCGAGCGGGCATTGGTCGCTTTCGCGTGAACATCTTCAAGCAGCGCAACGATGTGTCGATCGTGATTCGTAACGTCAAACTCGACATACCGCGTTTCGCCGATCTGAAACTGCCGGCGGTACTGCTCGACACCGTCATGCTCAAGCAAGGGTTGATCCTCTTTGTTGGCGCCACCGACTCGGGGAAATCAACCTCGCTCGCCGCGCTGATCGATCACCGCAACCGCCACAGTTCGGGGCACATCATCACCATCGAGGACCCGATCGAATACATCCATCGGCATCAGCGCTCGATCATCAATCAACGTGAAGTCGGAGTCGATACACGCAGCTTTCACGCCGCGTTGAAAAACACCCTGCGCCAAGCCCCGGACGTGGTGCTGATCGGCGAAATCCGTGACCGCGAAACCATGGAACATGCGTTGGCATTTGCCGATACCGGGCATCTGGTGTTGTCGACGTTGCATGCCACCAACGCCAATCAGGCGCTGGACCGGATCATCAATATGTTCCCGGAAGAGCGTCGGCCGCAGTTGTTGCAGACGCTGGGCAATAACCTGAAAGCATTTATCTCGCAGCGGTTGGTGCGCACTGTCGACGGGCAACGCAGGGCTGCTGTGGAAGTAATGCTGGGAACACCGACCATCAGCGATCTGATACGCCGTAATGAATTGGGTGAACTTAAAACGATCATGGAGAAGTCCGATGAGGGCATGCAAACGTTTGATCAATCACTGTTCAAATTGTTTGAGGCGCATGTCGTGAGCGAGGAGGAAATGTTAAAGCATGCTGATTCTGCAACTAATCTGAAGTTGCGGGTAAAGTTGCGGGTTGAAAGTGGAAGTGGTGTAGGAGGAGAAAGTGGTGGCTGGGGGTTGCTGGAGTAGTTCTGGCTTGGTGTTTTGCGAGTGTTTAAATATTAACTTATAAATATGTGATGGCTTCTCTCGTGGTCGGCGGGTTTAACTTTGCCTGCTCAACTTGAGCGCTTGAATATTTATAAGGAAACCGTCATGTCGTCTGAAGCTACAGGGAAGTTGTTCAAATCTTACAGTCTTGCCCATCAGGAGCAACAACGCCGCGAAGCGTTCGACGCTGAGGAGAGAGCGGCTGTACTTGCTCAGTTGCGGGATGGAGTCAAAGAACAAGGGGTAGATCCCGTTTATAGCTGGCAGGGTTATACCGTTGACGTGCAGGAGGGCTCGTCTTTTCATGAGGTTTTTTTTTAGTCCCGGACGTATGTTCTGGGGCAAGTTGACCAACAATAGTCGAATCATGGGTGAGCTTCGCCGTCATCGCGCGTTGAGTAATGAATTGGTCAGGGTCAATGAGCGCGGAAGGGTCGAAGTCTTTCGCAAGGACACTGAGAAGTGGCATGAAGTGGACCTCGATAATATCCCGGATCGCACTCAAACTTATCAGAATGTTCTGCGCGTTGGCGATATTGCCAAACAGGCTTGTGGCTATATCTATGACGCCGATTATGTCGATATTGACCAATGGCTGAAGTTTCACGGTTTGCCCGTTCCGCAAACCTTGACGCAAACAAAAAATCTGATCGGGTACTTTGAATTTAATCCGCAAGTGGATTCGCTCGGCAATTTCTGGGGGCAGCTGGATGCGGAAGATCATTCGCTGATTGTGCTGTCTGCGGAACAATGTCGTGCCATACGTTCGGTTACAACCCAACAAGTGGGTGCTGGCCAGAAGCTATTGGACGTCCTGCACCGCAATACCGGACAGGTAAACGTCACCGACGAAAACGCTGCTGAGTGGATTGTCCGTGTACTCCGCCATACCTATGCACGTGATATGGCGATGGCTTATCTGAAAGCACTCCAGTGGTTTGGTTCTCAACCGGGAGAGACACCATCAAATCGTGGTCTCGCCCAGTTATTGGTGACTGCACTGCTGCTGGATATCGACCCATCGATTGGCAGCCCAGCTGTTCGCAAGTCCATCGCCCGCCTGGAGCTTTATGCGCCGAGCAATGTCGGGCGCGAGTCAGCTGTTATTTGCCAGGAGTTGCAGGCTTTTCTGGTCACCAAACAAATGACTACTGCCGGTTTGGCGCCAGTGGCCGCGCACTTGTTGCTAGCAGGCATTGCTCCGGAGTTCACGGTCAAGGGCGTTCCGTCCTCGTTACTGATGGGCTCTGTGGAGTGGATGAGTTTTTGCCGAGCCGTGGTCCTGGCCGAGTCGGTACGAAAGGGCGCTTCTCGTGTGATGAATTATGCGCAAATCGTCGCTTACGCAGAACTGGAACCCTTGAGCGAAGCGCAGGTGCATCTGCGTGACATGGCCATGATCGGCCCGATGGTCGATTGGGCATTGATCAATGGTGTGGTGACTTCAGCTGAACTGGCGAGCAAGGAAAAGGAAACCACAGAACGTGCCCTGTCAGCATTTCAGGAGTATGCCGATAACTTTGTACCGCGCTTCGGCAGGCTGCCCGACAGGCGCATGATCGCCAAAGAGGCGCTGGAAGATGCCGCGCCGCTGTGTGACTTTCTGGAAGATAAAGTGCTTTACCAGCATCCGGGACTGGGGGCGTCTCCGACGGCAGCCTGCATGATCGATTTGCATATGTCCGGCGATCTGTCGGGCGGGGTGTGGGATCGGCCGGAAATATTCCCGGATAATGTCTATTCCAATATTCCTTCCTTGCATGGTGGTGTGACCAATTACCAGAGGCCAAAACGACATGACCCTGCGGTTGCGAGTATCCACGAAGAGTTTCCCCGACTGCGTCGCCTGCGCCCGAACGACGAGGAATTTCATCGCCAGCTACGGCTCTATCTGACCAACCTCAATCGCTCGTTGACTGCCACGGTGAAACTCGCGCTTTCCAACATGCCTCATGCAGATCTGCAGGCCTTTCTGACAGGCGCAGTGACTTTTTTTACCTTCCGCGACCATGCGATTGAAACGTCTTCATTTCGCATTGCCGGACCGTTCACTTATGAAGTCGATTATGAAACGCGGCAAGGCAAGGATGCCGCTACTGGACGCTTCGGCCTGTTGATGTGCGTGTCAAATGGCGCCGAGCTTACAGCCTATGAGTTGTTTACGTTGCGGGGTGAGTTGATCAAAAACAATCAGCTCGGTAATGAGCTGGTCAAGAGAGGCTTGTTTCAGAAACCCGCCAGACTGGATTTTGATGGTGATCTTAAAAAACACGATGAGCCCATCGCTAAAACCTCATTCAATATTGATTTCTCCAAGTACATGCATGGCGACTCTCCGGAATATTTTGCAGGATCCGATCGGGCAATCGCGGAGAAGCTGGGCGTGCTAAGCGCCGCTGCCAACCCGATCAAGCTGGAAAGGAGTGTTTACAAGAACTTCAGTAATCCACAGCTTGTGCGCCTCGCCGAGTTCATCATCAATCATCATCCTGTGATCAGGTTTGACGAACTGGTAGCGGCTGCTACAGAGCCAACCGAACTGGAAAATGAGCGGACAAAAGGCGAAAAAATCGCCACTTATTTTGTTGATCTGGCCGTGCCCTTCAAAAAATGTATCGAGGACATCTCGAGTGGTGAGCACAATCGAGTCGTAGACGGGATCTACGGTTGCCTCATGGATGCCATTGCTCTGGGAGGCGCATTCTATGGCGCCGGCGTCAAAGCCTTGAGCATTTCTGCCAAGACAATTTCTGCGGCGAGCAAAGCTGCGCGTGTCACCAAACTTGTCGTGGCGAGCTCCGTGTCTGCTTTCAATCCGGTGGATGGGGTGCCCACGGCGGTGTACGGCGTCGGTAAACTCGTTCACAAGGGATTTCTGCGATTCAGCAAACCAACGCTGGAACTGCTGGGACTGGCCAAATCTCAATTGACCACGTTGCACGGCAGCAATAAAGGCAAGAACCTGATCCGCTCAGCGGATAATGCTTCAGCAGCGCATGGTACATGGCGGCCGAATGCTTCGGCTGCCGACACGCTTACGGTGCTGGCTGCGCGCAATAACTTCAAGTGGTACGCACTGGATCGCTTCGGCAAGCCCTGGGGGCCTGCTTTGGGGCACTTCAACTTTACGGCCTCACTTCGTTTGCCGCGGGCCAATCGCACGTTGCCCGTCAGTTACACACGACTGTTCATTGAGCAAAGCCTGCCGCGCGCGCGGGCAAAAATAGAAAGTGCCATTAACGTGTTGACGAACCATGACTATCGGGTGGAGCGCGATGCCCTGATTAAAATATTGATGGGCCAGACGTCCAGCGATGCGGCGCATCGAGTCTTGGATTATCTGCGGCTGGTCAGGGCGGATTTCGCCGGCGTTTCCATGAGCAACTTCTTTCTCGATCCGCTCAAGGAGACGAACAGCATCGCTGAGTTTGATGTGGAGGCCTACACGCAATGGAAGCGCGCCGGTGGGCAGAGCCCGATTCCGTTCATTCAGATCAATACTCCCAATATCAATCGGCAGTTCATTGACAAGGGCATGAACCATGACGTGGTGGCGGATGACGTGATCCACGAGTTATTTCACGGGGTCGTACAGCACAGCGATGTCGCCTATGCCCTGGATGTCGATGGTGTTGCCAAGGGTGGTCAACAGCTGGACGTGACCGCACTGCTTAATCTGGCCTTGGGCCGACTGGCAGTTGCTGACTCCAGCGACGTCTTCCACTCGAGCACCAAAGCCTTTGAGAACGCTGATTCTTTGGCAGTGCTCACATCGCTCCTCAGCCAGATGAACACCGATACAGTGACGTTCGAAAGCAATCTGAGTGTACTTCGCGCAGCCATTGACAAAAAAGTCAGTGGCACGGTTATCGGACCTGTATTGATCAAGCTGAACGCCACATCTACACACGACTTGACTGATCCGCCCCTGGAAGAAGGCTGGACCAGAGCGGTGTAGTTATCGGGCTCAAACCTCTTGTACTAAATGTCCAGCTCCGGCCGATCCCGAAACTGCTCCAGCGCTTCGGGATTGGCCAGCGCATCGGTGTTTTTCACCGGCCTTCCATGCACCACCTCACGCACGGCCAGTTCCACAACCTTGCCGCTGATGGTGCGCGGAATGTCCATCACCGCCACGATCTTCGCCGGTACATGCCTTGGGGTGGTATTGGCGCGGATCACCTGGCGGATTCGTTGTTCCAGCGCCTCGTCCAGTGTCAGCCCTTCACGCAACCTGACAAACAGCACAACCCGCACGTCATCCTGCCACTGCTGACCGATGGCGACGCTGTCCAGCACGTCGGCGACCTTTTCGACCTGACGATAAATCTCCGCCGTGCCGATGCGCACGCCGCCCGGATTGAGCACGGCGTCCGAACGCCCATGAATCAGCATCCCGCCATGCGGCCGTTGTTCGGCGTAATCACCCTGTGCCCAGACCCCGGGAAACAGGCTGAAATACGACTGCCGCAATCTTGTTCCGTCCGGGTCATTCCACAGGCCGATCGGCATGGCCGGAAAATGCCGGGTGCAGACCAGTTCGCCTTTTTCGCCGATCACCGGTTGCCCGGCGTCGTTCCAGACTTCAACCGCCATGCCCAGGCTCTTGCCCATGTTCTCGCCGCGTCGCACGGCGCTCATCGGGTTGCCATTGACGAAACACGAGACGATATCGGTGCCGCCAGACATCGACGCCAAGCACACATCAGGCTTGAAGTCGCGATAGACGAAGTCATAGCTTTGCGGCGATAACGCCGAACCGGTGCACAGCAGCGTCTTCAGGCTGCCCAGATCATGACTCTCGCGGGGTTTGGCACCGCTGCTTTCCAGGGTCGCGAGGAACTTGGGGCTGGTGCCGAAAACACTGATGCGTTCATCGTCGATCAAGTCGAGCAAGCGCTGATTGTCCGGGTGAAACGGTGAACCGTCGTACAGCACCACGGCACTGCCGACCGCGAGCGCCGAGACCAGCCAGTTCCACATCATCCAGCCGCAGGTCGTGTAGTAAAACAGCCGGTCCCCGGGGCCGAGATCACAGTGCAGGCCGTGTTCCTTGACGTGCTGCAGCAGTACACCGCCGGTGCTGTGGATGATGCATTTCGGCACGCCGGTGGTGCCGCTGGAATACAACACGTACAGGGGATGGTTGAAGGGCACCGCGACAAAGTCCGGTTCGCCGCCCGACTCATAAAACTCGTCCCACAAGGTCACGTCGGCGCCAGTGCGGTAAGTCTCGACCTGGGCCTGAGGCTGGGCGTAAGGCACGATGATCAACTGCCGTAACGTTGGCAGCTGTTCGAGTATTCCGTTGATCTTGTCGCTCTGGTCGATGGTCTTGCCGGCATAGCGATAAGCGGCGCAGGTGATCAACACCTTCGGCTCGATCTGACCGAAGCGGTCGATCACGCCGTGGGTGCCGAAGTCCGGTGAGGAGCACGACCAGATCGCGCCGAGGCTGGTGGTGGCCAACATCGCCACCAGGGTCTGCCAGGTATTCGGCATGCACGCCGCGACGCGATCGCCGAGGCCAACGCCGGCGGCCTGCAAACTCGCCTGAAACCCGGCGACATGCTCGGCCAGTTCGGCCCAGGTCAATTGCTCGCGCTGGCCGTTTTCCGCGACGCTGACCACCGCCACAGCATCGTCGCGACGACGCAGCAAGTGTTCGGCGAAGTTCAGCGTGGCGCCGGGAAACCACTCGGCGTCGGGCATTTGTGCGCCTTCGCGCAGCACGGCGTCGGGCTGGGTGTGAAAGCGGATATCGAAGGTATCGACGATGGCCTGCCAGAACTGCGCGCGCTGCTCGACGCTCCATTGGTGCAGGGCGGGGTAGTCGTCGAGTTTCAGATGATGACGTTGATTGACCGCGCGGCGGAAGGTGTCCATGCGCGATTGGGCGATACGGTTGGCGTCGGGTTGCCAGAGGATGTCGGACATTGGTTGCCTCTTGTTTTATTCATGCACAAGGTCGAGCGCACACATGACACCTGTGGGAGCGAGCCTGCTCGCGAAGACGTCCGTGCACCCAACGACTTCATTGGCTGACCCACCGCTTTCGCGAGCAGGCTCGCTCCCACAGAAGGGGGATGGCTGTGCTATTGGGCGAGCCAGCCACCATCAATATTCCACGCCGCCCCGCGTACCTGGCTGCCAGCCTCGCTGCACAAAAACAACACCAGTTCACCCAGATGCTGTGGTGTGACGAACTCCAGCGACGGCTGTTTCTCGGCGAGCAGATCATGTTGCGCCTGCTGCGGATCGACACCCTTGGCCGCTCGATCATCGATCTGCTTCTGCACCAGCGGCGTCAGCACCCAACCCGGGCAGATCGCGTTGCAAGTGACGTTACTGGTGGCGGTTTCCAGGCCAACCACTTTGGTCAAACCGATCACGCCGTGCTTGGCGGCCACATAAGCCGCTTTGCCGGTCGAGCCGACCTGGCCATGCACCGAGGCGATATTGATGATTCGTCCCCAGCCCTTGGTGCGCATCCTCGGCAGGCTCAGGCGCGTGCTGTGAAACACCGAAGACAGGTTGATCGCGATGATCGAGTCCCAGCGCTCGACGGGGAATTCTTCCACGGCGGCAACATGCTGGATGCCCGCGTTGTTGACCAGAATGTCGACACCGCCGAACTCGCGCTCGGCGTAGACGATCATGTCGGCGATTTGCGCCGGGTCACTGACATCGGCCGGATGATGGCCGACCTTGCCGCCGAATTGCCCGACCTCGGCGATGACTTTGGACGCATCACCAAAGCCGTTGAGAATCAGATTCGCCCCAGCCTTGGCCAGGCTCAGTGCGATGCCCAGGCCGATGCCGCTGGTGGAACCGGTAACCAGTGCAGTCTTGCCGGAGAGAGTGGTCATGAATACCTCACACAATGCCAGTGGCGTAGAAAGTGCCGATCACTACGAAAACCGCCAGGGTCTTGATCAGCGTAATACAGAAAATGTCTTTATAGGCTTCACGGTGGGTCAGACCGGTGACCGCCAACAGGGTGATGACCGCGCCGTTGTGCGGCAGGGTGTCCATGCCACCACTGGCCATCGCAGCCACGCGGTGCAGCACCTCCAGCGGGATGTTCGCCGCGTGGGCTGCGCTGATGAACTGCTCGGACATCGCCGCCAGCGCAATGCTCATGCCGCCCGATGCAGACCCGGTGATGCCAGCGAGCAGGGTCACGGTGATGGCTTCGTTGACCAGTGGATTGGGGATTTGCTTGAGCCAGTCCGCCAATACCAGGAAGCCCGGCAGCGACGCGATCACCGCGCCGAAACCGTACTCGGAAGCGGTGTTCATCGCCGCCAGCAAGGCACCGCTGACCGCGCTTTTGCTGCCTTCGGCGAGCTTGCTGCGAATCGCCTGAAAGCCGAACGCGAGCACCATCACAATGCCGACCAGCAACGCCGCCTGCACCGCCCAAATCGCCGTCAGTTTGGCGATCTCGGTGGTGACCGGCGTGGCCATGCCCGGCAGTGCGAGGCTGTGGGTCTTGCCGTACCACTGCGGAATCCATTGGGTGAACAGCAGGTTCATCATGCCCACTGCCAGCAACGGCGAAAGCGCAATCCATGGGTTTGGCAATTTCAGGTCTTCAGCGGTTTCCGGCTCGTTGCGCAGTTCGGTGCCGTAGCCTTCGCCGGCGCGCTGGGCCTTGTTGCGTTGACGCTGGAGAAACAGCATGCCGGCGCAGAACACGAAAATCGTGCCGATCACGCCCAGCCACGGCGCCGCCCACGCGGTGGTATTGAAGAACGTGCTGGGGATGATGTTCTGAATTTGCGGCGTGCCGGGCAGGGCGTCCATGGTGAACGAGAACGCGCCGAGGGCGATGGTGGCCGGTATCAACCGTTTGGGGATATTGCTCTGGCGAAACATCTCGGCAGCAAACGGATACACCGCAAAGACCACCACGAACAGCGACACGCCGCCGTAGGTGAGCAGGGCGCAGACCAGCACGATCACCAGCATCGCTTGTTTGGTGCCGAGCAAGCGAATGGCCGCGGCAACGATCGAGCGGGAGAACCCCGACAGTTCGATCAACTTGCCGAACACGGCACCGAGCAGGAAAACCGGGAAATACAGTTTGATGAAGCCGACCATTTTCTCCATGAACACCCCGGTGAACGCAGGGGCAACGGCAGAAGGGTCGGTGAGCAGGACCGCACCGAGGGCGGCAATCGGGGCGAAGAGGATAACGCTGTAGCCACGGTAGGCAGCCAGCATCAGCAGCGCCAGGGCTGCCAAGGCAATGATCACACTCATGGTGTGTCTCTCCAGAATTGTTATTTTTGTGGGTGGAACGGGTGTGGGAGAGGCGTTAGCGAGAACTGTGCCAGATATGTAAGTTGCTGAAATATATGAAGTTAATCTGAATGATTGAATCGCAAATGAGTTGTTTGTCTCTGTTTTGAGATGGTGTTGATCGATTTGGCGTCATAGCGAGCAGGCTCACTCCTACAGGGGGGATGTGCACACCTGTAAAAATGTAGGAGTGAGCCTGCTCGCGATGAGTGCGAAGCACTCCTGTGTGTCTGTCTCTATGTGGAGATCTATATCTCTGTATGGAGACTCAAGCGATTCCCAACGCCACCATCTTCTTGTACAGCGTCGACCGCCCCAGCCCCAGTCGAGCCGCTGCCTCCGGTACGTTCCCCGCACATTGCGCAAGGGCTGCCTGAATCAACTGCCGATCAAACCGCTCCCGCGCCTGAGCAAAAGTCTCGTCAGCCAGCGTCTCCATCGTCGGCACCGAGGCACGCTCAACCGGCGACAACGTACCAATCGCCGCACGAAGATCCTGCTCGGTCAGCATCAAGTCATCACTGAGCAACGCTGCCCGCTCCAGCACATTGCGCAGCTCGCGAATATTCCCAGGCCAGGCGTGCTGACCAAGCAACGCCAGCGCATCACCGTGCAACTCGTGCTGACTGCGCAGCTCTTCCAGAATCGCTTCGCTAAGCGCAGGCAGATCATCAAGACGCTCACGTAATGGCGGCACCTGAATCGGTAATACGTTGAGGCGATAGTACAAATCGGCGCGGAATTCACCGCGTTTGATCGCCGCTTGCAGATCGGTCGAAGTGGCGGCAATCACTCGCACGTCGCTCTGAATCACCTCGTTGGAACCGACCGGCTCGAATTCCTTTTCCTGCAACACACGCAGCAGTTTGCTTTGCAGGGGCAGCGGCATGTCGCCAATCTCGTCGAGAAACAATGTGCCGCCCTGGGCGATCTGCAACTTGCCGGTGCGGCCCTTGCGGTCGGCGCCGGTGAACGCGCCGGGTGCGGTGCCGAAAAACTCCGCTTCCAGCAACGCCTCGGGAATCGCCGCGCTGTTGATGCTGACGAACGCTTTGTGCGCCCGTGGCGAGGCGCCATGAATGGCCTGGGCCAGCAACTCTTTACCGGTGCCGGTTTCGCCGAGCAGCAACACCGGCGACTCGGCGCTGGCACTGCGTCGGGCACGGCGTTTGACTTCGAGGCTGGCGGCGCTGGTGCCGATAAAGTGGGCGAAGTTGTATTTGGTCTGCCGGGCGCGCAGCAGGGAACGGGTCGAAGCCAGTTCTTCCTGCATGCTCAAATAACGTTTGAGCATTGGCGACAGGGTGCGCAGCTCGTCGAACAGGGCAAAGCCAATCGCGCCGATCACCGTGCCGGCGTCGTCATGGATCGGCAGGCGCATCACCACCAACGGCTCTTTCGGGGTGTCTTGCATATCCAGCAGGATAGGGCGCCCGGTGCGCACGACTTCGCGCAGCAAACTGCCGGGAATCACACTCTCGCAGGGTTTGCCGATTGCGCCGGCAGCCGATTCGAGACCGAAACGCCGGGCGTAGCGCTCGTTCATCCAGACGATGTTGGCATCGCGATCGACGATCACCGTGCCTTCGCTGGATTGCTCGATGATCTCGAACAGCGAACGGATCGCCAGGGTGCGGACCCGTTGGTAGTCCTTGAGGCTTTCGGTGGTGTTCATGGAGGCTGATCCTGATTGTTTGTTGCCTGCGCCGGCCCTTTCGCGAGCAGGCTCGCTCCCACAGTGGGCCGGGGTGTTCACAAATTTTGTAAACGACCGTGAATCTTGTGGGAGCGAGCCTGCTCGCGAAAGCCGCGACCCGGTTTCAAGCCGAACGCATATGATGCCTACTGCGGATGCGCCGCCGCCAACAGCTCTTTGGTATACGGATGCTGCGGCGCATCAAACACCTCATGACTGGCGCCACGCTCGACCACTTTGCCGTCCTTGATCACGATCATGTCGTGGGCCAGGGCGCGCACAACCGCCAGATCGTGGCTGATGAACAGATAGGTCAAACCGTGTTTTTCCTGAAGCTGGCGGAGCAGGGCGACCACTTGTTTCTGCACCGTACGATCGAGTGCCGAGGTCGGCTCGTCGAGCAGGATCAGCGCCGGTTTCAGCACCAGTGCCCGCGCAATAGCGATGCGTTGGCGCTGGCCACCGGAGAACTCGTGGGGATAGCGATGGCGACTCTCGGGGTCGAGGCCGACTTCTTTAAGCACACGGATGACTTGCTCGTCGCATTCATCAGCCGTCGACTCGCAATGCACTTCCAGGCCTTCGCTGATGATCTGCGCCACTGACATGCGCGGGCTGAGGCTGCCGAACGGATCCTGAAACACCACCTGCATCTGTCGACGCCACGGGCGCATCTGTTTCTGATTGAGACCGTCGAGCGCCTGGCCCTGAAAGCGGATACCGCCCTCGGAGTCGAGCAAACGCAGGATCGCCTGGCCCAATGTCGACTTGCCGGAACCGGATTCGCCGACGATACCCAACGTCTTGCCACGCTGGATGCTCAGACTGATGCCGTCCACCGCCCGCAGAAATTGCTTGCGCTGGAACAGACCGCCGCCGACGACGAACTCAACCTTCAGGTCGTCGACTTCCAGTACGTTCTCGCGCTCATCGCGGGGCAGGGCTTCGCCGTCGGGTTCGGCGTTGAGCAGCACGCAGCTGTAAGGATGCTTCGGCTCGGTAAACAGGGTTTCGCAGGGCGCCTGTTCGACGATTTCCCCGGCCTTCATCACGCACACGCGCTGGGCAATACTGCGCACCAGATTGAGGTCGTGGCTGATCAGCAGCAGCGACATGCCCAAGCGTTGTTGCAGGGATTTGAGCAGCAGCAGGATCTTGCGCTGTACCGTCACGTCGAGCGCCGTGGTCGGTTCGTCGGCGATCAACAGCTCCGGTTCGCAGGCCAGGGCCATGGCGATCATCACCCGTTGCCGTTGTCCGCCAGAGAGTTGATGCGGGTAAGCCTTGAGGCGTTCCTTGGGTTTCTGGATGCCCACCAGACCGAGCAGTTCGAGGATCCGTGCCTGTGCTGCTTTGCCACCGAGGCCACGGTGCAACAGTAGCGTTTCGCCGATCTGTTTTTCGATGGTGTGCAGCGGATTCAGCGAGGTCATCGGCTCCTGGAAGATCATCGCGATGCGGTTGCCGCGCAATTCGCGCAAGACCTTGGGCTCGGCGCCGATCAGTTCCTGCCCGCGATAGCGAATGCTGCCGGTGGTTCGCGCTTCGCTTTCAGGCAGCAACTGCAGGATCGAATGGGCGGTCACCGACTTGCCGGAGCCCGATTCGCCTACCAGCGCCAGGCACTCACCAGGACGAATGTCCAGACACAGGTCGCGCACCACGCTCTGGCCATGGAAGGCGACGTTGAGGTTACGGATTTCAATCAGGTTGTCAGTCATGGCCACGCTTCAGGATCGAGGGTCGAACGCGTCACGCAACGCTTCGCCGATGAACACCAGTAAAGAAAGGATCAGCGCCAGGGTGAAAAACGCCGTCAACCCGAGCCACGGAGCTTGCAGGTTCTGTTTACCCTGACCGATCAACTCACCCAAGGAGGCACTGCCAGCGGGCATGCCGAAGCCGAGGAAATCCAGCGCGGTGAGGGTGGAAATCGCCCCGGTCAGAATGAACGGCAAGTAACTCAGTGTCGCGTTCATCGCATTGGGCAGAATGTGCCGGAAGATCACCTTGCGATCACTCAGCCCCAGCGCGCGGGCGGCTTTGACGTACTCCAGATTGCGTCCGCGCAGGAACTCGGCGCGCACCACATCCACCAGTGCCAGCCATGAAAACAGCGCCATGATCCCCAGCAGCCACCAGAAGTTCGGTTCGACAAAACCGGAGAGAATGATTAACAGGTACAGCACTGGCAGCCCCGACCAGACTTCCAGCACGCGTTGCCCGAGCAAATCGACCCAGCCTCCGTAGTAGCCCTGCAATGCACCGGCGGCGATACCGATCAGGGCGCTGACAAAGGTCAGCATCAGGGCAAACAGAATCGATACCCGTGCGCCGAAAATCACCCGCGCCAACACATCTCGCGATTGATCGTCCGTGCCTAGCCAGTTGACTGACGTCGGCGGACTCGGCGCCGGTTTGTTGAGGTCGTAATTCGGTGTGTCGTCACTGAACGGAATCGGTGGGAACAGCAGCCAGCCACCGTCCTTGCGAATCAGGTTCTGCACATAGTCGCTGCGATAATCCGCCTGGAACGGCAGTTGCCCGCCGAACTCCTGCTCGGTGTGGCGCTTGAAGACCGGGAAGTACCATTGGTTCTGGTAGCTGACGACCAGAGGCTTGTCATTGGCGATCAACTCACCGCCCAGTGTCAGCACAAACAGACCGATAAACAGCCACAGCGACCACCAGCCACGGCGGTTTTTCTTGAAGCGCTCGAAGCGCCGACGACCCAGAGGCGAGAGCTTGAGCATCAGGCGTTCCTCGCAGCGAAGTCGATACGCGGATCGACCAGCGTGTAACACAGGTCGCCGACCAGTTTTATCAACAGGCCGAAGAGGGTGAAGATGAACAGTGAACCGAACACCACCGGGTAGTCCCGTGAAACCGCGGCTTCGTAGCTCATGCGCCCGAGACCGTCGAGGGAGAAGATCACTTCAATCAGCAAGGAGCCGGCGAAGAACACACTGATGAATGCCTGCGGGATGCCGGACACCACCAGCAACATCGCATTGCGAAACACATGACCATAGAGCACGCGGCGCTCGCTCAGGCCTTTGGCCCGCGCGGTCACCACGTACTGGCGGGTGATTTCATTGAGAAACGAGTTTTTGGTCAGGATGGTCAGTGTGGCGAAACCACCAATCACCAGCGCCGTGACCGGCAGCACCAGGTGCCAGAAATAATCGGCGATTTTGCCGAGGGTCGACAGCGATTCGAAGTTGTCCGACACCAGGCCGCGCACCGGAAACCAGTTCAGCGACGTGCCGCCGGCAAACACCACGATCAGGAACATCGCAAACAGAAACGCTGGCATCGCGTAACCGATGATGATCGCCGTGCTGCTCCATATATCGAAATGACTGCCATGGTGCACAGCCTTGCGGATTCCCAACGGGATCGACACCAGATAGGTGATCAGCGTCGCCCACAGCCCGAGGGAAATGGTCACCGGCATTTTTTCCAGGATCAGGTCGGTGACCGTCGCGCCACGGAAGAAGCTCTTGCCGAAATCCAGTTGCGCGTAGTTCTTCAACATCAGCCACAAGCGTTCGTGGGCCGGTTTGTCGAAGCCGTACTGTTTTTCGATGTCCTTGATCAGTTGCGGATCGAGGCCGCGACTGGCACGTGAAGTGCCGCTCATGGTTTCGCTGGCGCCGCCACCGACATTGGCGCCGCCGATCCCTTGCAGGTGGGCGATGGCCTGCTCTACCGGGCCGCCGGGTGCGGCCTGAATGATCACGAAATTGACCAGCAGGATGATCACCAGCGTCGGAATGATCAGCAGCAGACGCCGCAGTATGTAACCCCACATCAGTGCGGCCCTCCGGGTCTGCCACGGGCGATTTTCTCGGCCGTCATCTGTTGATTGGTCAGTGGCGTGCTGCTGATTTCCCACCAGCTCTCGATGGCTTCGTCATTGCTGGCTTGCACTGAGGGTATGCCGAAGCGGTTCCACCACACCGTCGACGTGCCCGGCGGATAGTAGTTGGGAATCCAGTAGTAATTCCATTGCAGCACCCGGTCCAGAGCATGGGCGTAGTGCAGCATGTCGGACTGCGTGGATGCGCGGATCAGACCGTTGATCAGCGTATCCACCGCCGGGTTTTTCAACACCATGTAGTTGTTCGCGCCCGGGTCGTTGGCCGACGCCGAGGCGAAGTAATTGAGCAGTTCGCCTCCCGGCGAAGTGCTGACCGGGTAGCCGGTGACGATCATGTCGTAGTCACGGCTCATCAGCCGGTTGACGTATTGCGAGGAATCGATACGGCGGATGTTCAGGTCGATGCCGATCTGTTTCAACGTGCGTTTGTACGGCAGCAGCAAGCGATCCATACCGTTCTGGCTGACCAGGAAGGTGAAGCTCAGCGGCTCGCCTTGCGCATTCACCAGTTGATCGCCATCCGGTTTCCAGCCGGCCTGTTCGAGCAGTTCGAGGGCTTGCAACTGTTTATCGCGGATCAGGCCACTGCCGTCGGTTTTCGGCGCCTCGAAGACTTTGCTAAAGACTTCGTCGGGAACCTGGCCGCGCAGCGGTTCGAGGATTTTCAGCTCCTGCGCATCGGGCAGTTCGCTTGCCGCCAGTGGCGTGTTGGAAAAGTAGCTCTGCTGGCGGATGTACATGCCGCGCATCATCTGCCGGTTGCTCCACTCGAAGTCCCAGAGCATGGCCAGTGCCTGGCGCACGCGGCGATCGGCGAACATGGGTTTTTGCAGATTGAACACAAAGCCTTGGGCCGACTGGGGCGCCTCGGTGGCCAGATGCGCCTTTTGCAGGCGTCCGTCGCTCAGCGCCGGGCTGTCGTAGCCGATTGAATAGCCGGTGGCCGAGAACTCGCGGTTGTAGTCGTAGGCACCGCCGCGCAGCACTTGCCGGGCGACATCGGTATCGCCGAAGTACTCGATGCTGAAATGATCGAAGTTGTACAGGCCGCGACTGACCGGCAAGTCTTTGCCCCACCAATCGGCGTTACGTTCAAAGGTGATGCTGCGCCCTGAATCGACTTTTCCGACTCGATAAGGGCCGCTGCCCAGTGGTGGTTCATAGCCGCCCCCCCCGGCGAAATCGCGGCTCTTCCACCAATGCTCGGGGAATACCGGCAGGGTCGCGATGTCCAGTGGCAGGGTGCGGTTTTCATTGCTCTTGAAGTCGAAACGCACGGTCAACGGGCCTTCCACTTCGACGCCTTTGACGTCAGCAAACTGGGTGCGATAACGCAGGCTGCCCTGGGTCATCAATAAATCGTAGGTGTAGCGTACGTCTTCGGCGGTAATCGGCTTGCCATCAGCAAAACGTGCCTTGGGATTGATGAAGAACCGCAGCGACAGACCATCGTCCGAGCGCTCCATCTTTTGCGCGACCAGTCCGTAAACCGTGTAAGGCTCATCCAGCGAACGCTGGGCCAGCGGCGAATAGAGCAAACCATCGATCTGCGTGACGCCGATGCCTTTGTCTATATAAGGAAGGATGTGGTCGAAGTGGCCGATCTCGATGGCCGAACGGCGCATCGTCCCGCCCTTGGGCGCTTGCAGGTTGGTGTAGTCGAAGTGGCTGAAACCGGCAGGGTACTTGGCGGGTTCGCCATAAACGGTCAACGCGTGTTGCGGTGCAGCGTTCGCGCCGGCGGTGCCCGTCAGCAGGGCGAGGGCGGTGAGCATCAATGTGGGGAAAACCAGTCGCATTGTCAGCCTTGGAACCGGGAAATCGATAAGCGCAAGTTGTACGCGAGAGGCGCGTCAGTCGCCAGCCGTATATGTAACTGAAACACAACGGCCCACCAGAAGGCGGGCCGTTGGTGAGCAATCAGGCGACGGATCAGTCCTGACGGCTGGTGACTTCCAGCAGGTGATAACCGAACTGAGTCTTCACCGGACCTTGCACGACATTGATTGGCGCGCTGAAGACCACGGTGTCGAATTCCTTGACCATCTGGCCAGGACCGAACGAACCCAGATCACCGCCCTGACGGCTGGACGGGCAGGTGGAGTTGGCCTTTGCGACTTCGGCGAAATCGGCGCCGCCTTCGATCTGGGCCTTGAGTTCGTTGCACTTGTCTTCGCTGGAAACCAGGATGTGGCGGGCAGTGGCTTTAGCCATGGGGAAACTCTCCAATCTATTTCAGTAAAGTGTGGAGCCTACCGGATTCAGTGGGCGAATTCTCGGCAAAGTTCCGTTCGGTTGTCCGTGGCTTTGGTCAGAGATTCGCGGCACGCAGACGTTCGGCGTGTTCAACGTACAGTTCAATCGGGTCGGGCAGCGCAGTCACGGGGCCGGCCGAGCGACGCAGACTGTTCAAGTGGTCCAGCGGATAGTCGGAGCGGATCACTTGCCCCAGGTGAGAGCTGAAACGGCCGACGAAACCATCATTCTGTTCGGTCTCGGTCATGAAATATTGCGACAGCGCATGGCATACGTTTCGGGTCGGATCGAGTGTCGACGGACTGTCGGCGGGCAGGACGCCGCTCCAAGAGTAATAGCGCACACCGTTGACCTGTTCCGCGCCGTGCCCGCCCCAGGTGCTGGGCAACCCCTGCGGAAACCTGTCGTTGAAATCGCCCACGCCTTCGGTCGTCAGCGCATTCAGCGCCGCCAAAGCGTTTTGCGGCAGCGTCACACTGCCACTGAGCAACGAAAGAAAATTGCCAAACAGTGTCGCCACATTCTGGGCGACCGCCTCTGGCAGTCGTCCAGGCACTAATGCCTTGCGCAGAAAATCGGCCAGCTCCGAACCGTGATTCGGGCCGCTGACGGAAGTCACCGAAGCTACGGCGTGTGGCGCGAGCGCCGCAGCGTATCGGGCAGCCAGTGCTCCTTGACTGTGGCCGATGAGGTTGACTTTGTCGGCACCTGTGCCTCGCAGAACACGATCAATCTGTGCAAGCAGTTGTTCACCCCTTGTTTCGTTTTTATGAGTGGCGGAAAGGTGGGGAACAAACACTCGGCTGCCGGCCATCTTCAGAGCGTCCTTTACTTCATGGAACAGCTCGAAATGACCGATGCGCTCGAATCCGAACAGACCGTGTACCAGCAGGATGGGATAGCGAGTTGAAGCATTCCGTTGCATGTTCTTACCTTTTTCACAGAAGTTCATCGGGGGAATCCGGAGGCCACTCTAAAACACTCATCCCGTTGAAGAAGTAAGAAGAGGCTTCTCTTGGCCGTTGAATCTGGACTAGGGGCTGTACGAATTTTCAGATACTTGTGAGATCCGAATCGGAAGTTGAGGACATCTTTCGCTTGGTTGAGGGCGGTTTTGCTCACTTTTGCCTACCCCGCTGGAGGCGTTTGCCGGGTGTCTGCGGCGGATCGGGCTGACATCGAAAATATCGGGAAGCGCGTTAAATGTTGGCTGTCGACGCCGTCCATGAATGCGGCGTTTTTCCAAGGAATGGAGCCACTAATGAACACGCACGAAGTCGAGTTTTGCTACCGGATGCGCCACCCCGTCACTCCCTGTGTTTCGAGCGAACTACTGCCCGCGGCGACCCTTGATTATCCGGGGGGGACGGTGCTTGATCCTTCGCTGGGCAAGGTTGTTGTGCGTATCGCGCCTTATGCAAACATGACCTGTGGCGACCAGTTGCTGTTGAGTTGGGAGGGGCTGGATATAGAAGGCTTCGTCTATCAGCATGAAATGGTGCGCTATGTCAGCGAAGCCCAGGTCGGCAAGGATGTCGTTTTCGTTATCAAAGGCATGCACATCGCCGCACTGGATGGCGGTTCGCTGGAGGTTTACTGGAAACTGCTCAGTGCGAGCTCGTCAGTCCCAGCGTTATCTGCACGCGTGCAATTGTCGGTGGGAGATACACGGCCGCAGTTGCTTGCACCAATTGTCGAGGGAGCGATAAGGGGAACACTGGATCCGGAGCGAGTGACGGACGGCACGCTTGTCGTGCTTCAGCCTTATGCCCGAATGGCGGCGGGGGATCGGGTCACATTGCTGTGGGGCGCTGAAGCAATGCCGGCAACGTTCAGCGACAGCCTGAAGGTCGAAACATTTGCTGTCGCTGACGTGCTGTCATTCTGGGTTGACGGGGCGCACATCGCTGCACATCTCGGTGGTGAGGTGTCGGTGCGCTATCGAGTGGAACAGTCCGGTGCCGCGGTTCGAGAATCCGAGTCGGCAAGAATCCTCGTCACGCCGTGCTTTCGTGGTGAGCTGGACGCTCCCGACGTGCTTGAAGCTGAAGATGGCGTGTTGCTGAAAGAGGATTCGATCGACGGGGTGACCATCGTGATTGGTAATGCACAGACGCAGGAAGGTGAGCTGGTGTATCTCAAGTGCGACGGAGATCTTTTCAATCACCGGGATGACCGCGAAATCACGCGGGAAACGGCGGGAAAGCCGCTGATCTTTATCGTGCCGCACCGATTCTGGCGTGAGCACGATGGCACGACCGTGCGGGTAGCCTACACAGTCGAGCGTCTGGACGATGTCAGTCAGGAATCTGCTGCCACACCGGTCCGAGTAGAGGCGTAGCGGGACCGACCATCCCTCCGGCTTGCCATAAGTCCGGAGGGGTGGTCTGCAAGTCAGTCTTTGGCGTGTTCGGCGAGGCGCTGGGCGGCGGCACGCAGCAAGTGTTCTGTTGCGCTGAAACCGAGGCAGCCATCGGTGATTGAAACCCCGTAGCGCAGGGATTCGGTCAGCGGTTGGCAGCCTTCGAACAGGTGAGATTCAATCATCATGCCGATCAGCGCGCGATCACCTTGCAAGCGTTGCTCAAGCACTTCGTTGAAGACGCCTGGCTGACGCAATGGATCCTTGCCACTGTTGGCGTGGCTGCAGTCGACCATGATTCGGCTCGGAATCTTCAGCCTGTCCAGGTCCGCGTGGATTTTTGCCACGCTCTCGCGATCATGGTTCGGCCCTTTATGGCCCCCGCGCAGGACCAGATGAGTATCGGGGTTGCCAGGCGTTTGAATGACGGCCGGATGCCCTTGGCTATCGACGCCGAAATGTCGGTGCGGATGGGCTGCCGAACGCATCGCGTCAACGGCAATGGCTGCGCCACCGTCAGTGCCGTTCTTGAAGCCTACCGGCATGCTCAGTCCACTGGCCATTTCACGGTGGATCTGCGATTCAGTGGTACGCGCGCCAATGGCCACCCAGCTCAACAGGTCATCGAAGTACCCGGCCGCCATCGGTTGCAGTAATTCGGTGGCCACCGGCAAGCCGAGGCGGATCATTTCCAGCATGAGTTCCCGCGAGAGGGTAAGACCGCCAGCCATGTCATCACTGCCGTCCAGATGCGGGTCATACGCCAGGCCTTTCCAGCCGACCGTGGTGCGCGGTTTCTCGACGTAGGCGCGCATCACCAAAAGCATTTCGCTGCTGACTTCTTCAGCCAGTCGAGCGAGCTTGCCGGCGTACTCAAGTGCGGATTGGGGGTCGTGGATAGAGCAGGGACCGACGATGACCAGCAGACGCTGATCCTGGCCATTGAGAATGGCGCGAACCGCTTGGCGATGGGCGGCGACTTGCTGGCTTAGGGCATTGCTCAGAGGCAATTGCTGTTTGAGTTGCAACGAGCTGGGCAGACGCAGAGTCAATGCTTCGTTGGCAGAGTTCAGAGTGGACAGTGGCAGAGCAGAAACGGACGAGTTCATATTCGGTTTTCCTGGGCTGGCGGCGGGTGCTTCCCGCTCGCTCGGCCCTACTGGGGTGTTCGACAGTTGGCCGTATTGGCTACGTGTGCGTGCTTGCCACCTGAAGGTGACCGATCGGAGGCGGCAGGCTGTCCCGAGCGGAAGCTGGTAAATCGCCAGGCGCTAAAGCTGTCGTAACGGTAATAAGTGGCGTAGTTCATTTCGTGATTCCTCAAAGTGTCTGGTGTGCTGCTGAAAAAGTTGGGGCTGAAAAAACAAAACCCCCGGTCGGGAGGCCGACCGGGGGTTGAGAATTCTCTGGTGGGCGACCCGTTGTTATGGGCGCCGTTTGGGTATCAGGCGCGCCAGTGGCTAAACCAATACCCAAAATAAAAGCTGACCGGAGCGCAAACGTCATTCACTCGGGCAGCCGCAACCGAGCGCAGGGCGCTGGCGGTAAGAAGGCGTGAGAGGGCGATGAACATGGTCTGTCTCCAATGAATGGGCCGAGCTTACTAGAGGCCGATACGCCACAGCAATCAGAAATTGCTATCGCATTATCAACAAAATGCCTATTGCCTGATTTGGCCAAGAGTGGTGACACTCAGCATTTCGCATGATTGCCAAGGATGAACCGTGTCGACACTGACCATTGCCGCTGCCCAAAGCCTCTCCCTTGCCGGGGACCTTCCCGGGAACATTGCCCGACATTGCCGCTTTATTGAGGCAGCAGCGGAGCAGGGTGTCGAGTTGCTGGTTTTTCCCGAGTTGTCGCTGACGGGCTATGAAGGGCAGGATGCGGCAGCATTGGCGATCGACCCGCAAGATGCTGTGCTACGTCCCCTGAGGGATTTGGCCCGAGAGCTTAAGGTGACTGCCGTTGTCGGTATGCCTATCCGGTTGGAGGGCAGTGTTTCGGTGCTGATCGGTGCTCTGGTTCTGGGCGCTGACGGCTCTCTCGGTGTTTACAGCAAACAGCATCTGCACACAGGCGAGGACCTCGTTTTTGCACCCGGTTCTGGCGGGCCAACCCTGAACATTGGCGAGCAAGTGGTCGCATTGGCGGTATGTGCCGATTTCTCTCATTCCAGTCATGCCTTGGCGGCTGCAGGTCAGGGCGCTGGCTTATACGCCGCCGGTGTCTTGATCAGCGAGAAAGGCTACGCGGCCGACACAACGATACTTCAAGGCTACGCCCGGCAACACTCGATGGCTGTGCTGATGGCCAATCACGGCGGGCTGACCGGCGGTTGGCAATCCGCCGGGCGCAGTTGCATCTGGTCTGAAGACGGTTCGCTGATCGTTGCAGCGCTGGGAACGGGCGATCTTCTGGTCGTCGCTCAACGTAACAAAGGTGTATGGCAGGGACGGGTTGTTCCTGTTACGCAAGCCTGATGACATTCCACTTACGTCCTGCGGCTCCAGAAGACCTGGAATTTGCCCGCGATCTCACCTGTCAGAACATGCTGCGTTATTACATTCACCATGACCTGTTATGGCAGGACGAGGCGTTTGACGTGGCGTGGCCGGGGCGGCAGAACTGGCTGATAGTGCAGGGTGATGTGCCGGTGGGTTTTCTCAGCCTCAGTCGGGATATGCGCGCGCTGTACATTCGTGAACTGCAGATTGCTGAAGCGTTTCAGGGGCGGGGCGCGGGTTCCTGGGTGATTGATCAGGTTATCGACATGGCCCGCAAAGAAAGACGCCCCGCTTTACGCCTGACCGTATTCGACAATAATCCGGCGAGAAACTTGTATGAAAGAAAAGGCCTACAGGCTCAGGGCGCGGACGAGTGTTTTCTGCGAATGCAGCTTGATATAAGTACACATGTGCTCTGAAACCCACGGCCGGCAAGCCCTCAATGATGAATTGAAACTTTTTAAATGACGCTTTCCGCTAGGTCTGTGGGGTACTTTTTGCTAAGGTGTCCGGCATCCCAATATGACCATATCGCGAGGTGTCTGCTTGATTAGGGTGCTAGTGGTCGATGACCATGATCTCGTTCGCACAGGCATTACACGTATGCTGGCCGATATCGATGGCTTGCAGGTGGTTGGCCAGGCCGAATCCGGGGAAGAGTCCCTGATCAAGGCCCGAGAGTTGAAGCCCGATGTGGTGCTGATGGACGTCAAGATGCCTGGCATCGGCGGCCTCGAAGCCACGCGCAAACTGTTGCGCAGTCATCCGGACATCAAAGTGGTCGCGGTTACGGTGTGTGAGGAGGATCCTTTTCCGACACGCTTGCTGCAGGCTGGCGCTGCGGGTTATCTGACCAAAGGTGCGGGTTTGCCGGAAATGGTTCAGGCGATTCGCCTGGTGTTTGCCGGCCAGCGCTATATCAGTCCGCAGATTGCCCAGCAATTGGCGATCAAGTCCTTTCAGCCGTCCAACGATTCTCCTTTCGATGCTTTGTCCGAGCGGGAAATTCAAATCGCCTTGATGATTGTCGGCTGTCAGAAGGTACAGATCATTTCCGACAAGTTGTGCCTGTCGCCGAAAACCGTGAACACCTATCGCTACCGTATTTTCGAGAAGCTTTCGATCAGCAGCGACGTCGAGTTGACACTGTTGGCGGTTCGTCACGGCATGGTTGATGCCAGCCTCTGACCATGACTGAAACATTCGATTCCGGCGCGTTTCTGTCGACAGTCAGTGGGCGCCCGGGCGTCTATCGCATGTTCGACAGCGATGCGCGCCTGTTATACGTGGGCAAGGCCAAGAACCTGAAAAAACGCTTGGCCAGCTACTTCCGCAAAACCGGTCTGGCGCCCAAGACTGCCGCGTTGGTTGGGCGCATTGCGCAGGTCGAAACGACCATCACCGCCAACGAAACCGAAGCGCTGCTGCTTGAGCAAACGCTGATCAAGGAGTGGCGGCCGCCGTACAACATTCTGTTGCGCGACGACAAATCCTATCCCTATGTGTTTCTGTCCGACGGCCAATTCCCGCGCCTGAGCATTCATCGCGGGGCGAAAAAAGCCAAAGGCAAATACTTCGGTCCCTATCCGAGCGCCGGCGCCATACGCGAAAGCTTGAGCCTGCTGCAAAAGACCTTCTTCGTTCGCCAGTGCGAAGACAGCTACTACAAGAACCGTACCCGGCCATGTCTGCAATATCAGATCAAACGCTGCAAAGCGCCTTGCGTCGGGCTGGTCGAGCCTGAGGTCTATGCCGAAGACGTGCGTCACTCGGTCATGTTTCTTGAGGGGCGTAGTCACGCGCTGACCAACGAGTTGTCGACGGCGATGGAAGAGGCGGCAATCAACCTGGAGTTCGAGCGAGCTGCGGAGTTGCGCGATCAGATCGCGCTGTTGCGCAGGGTCCAGGATCAACAAAGCATGGAAGGCGGCACGGGAGATATCGATGTCATCGCGGCATTCGTCAATCCGGGCGGTGCCTGCGTGCATTTGATCAGTGTCCGTGGCGGACGCGTGCTGGGCAGCAAGAATTTCTTCCCGCAAGTCGGGATCGAAGAAGACGTGTCGGAAGTCATGGCCGCGTTTCTTGGCCAGTACTTCATCAGCAGCCCTGAGCGCGATTTGCCGAGCGAACTGATCGTCAACGTGGTGCACGAAGATTTTCCGACGCTGATCGAAGCGATCCATGAGTTGCGTGGCCGTGAATTGGCCATCAGTCATCGGGTGCGTGGTACGCGGGCGCGCTGGCAGCAACTGGCGGTGACCAACGCAGAACAGGCGTTGGGCGCACGCCTGGCCAATCGTCAACACACCGCAGCGCGGTTTGAAGCCTTAGCCGAAGTATTGAACCTGGATGAGCCGCCGCAGCGTCTGGAATGCTATGACATCAGTCATTCCAGTGGTGAGGCCACGGTTGCTTCCTGTGTGGTGTTTGGCCCGGAAGGCGCGATCAAGTCGGACTATCGGCGCTACAACATCGAAGGCGTCACGGCGGGTGACGACTACGCCGCCATGCACCAAGCCCTGACGCGACGCTTCAGCAAACTCAAGGAAGGCGAGGGCAAGTTGCCGGACATCCTGCTGGTGGACGGTGGCAAGGGTCAGTTGTCAATGGCTCGAGATGTTCTCAACGAGTTGGCCGTACCGGATCTGATTCTGCTCGGCGTCGCCAAAGGCGCTACTCGCAAGGCGGGCTTCGAAACGTTGTATCTAAATGATGCGGCGCACGAGTTCACCTTGCGGGGCGACTCGCCGGCGCTGCACTTGATTCAACAGATCCGCGATGAGGCCCACCGCTTCGCGATTACAGGACACCGCGCACGTCGAGGCAAAACCCGCCGTACGTCAACGCTGGAAGGCGTTGCGGGCGTTGGGCCAACCCGACGTCGCGATTTGTTGAAACATTTTGGTGGATTGCAGGAGCTGACTCGTGCAAGCATCGAAGAGATCGCCAAAGCCCCGGGGATCAGTAAAAAGCTCGCAGAGTCGATTTATGCGAACCTGCATAGCGAGTAGAATGCCCCTTCACCTCGTAGCCAGTTGTGCCGATGAATATCCCTAATCTGATTACCGTTCTACGCGTCCTGCTCATCCCGATCTTCATTTTGCTGTTCTATCTCCCTTACCAGTGGAGTTACATGGCCTCCGCCTCGGTGTTTGCCTTTGCGGCAGCGACGGACTGGCTGGACGGTTATCTGGCCCGTCGTCTCGAGCAAAGCACTCCGTTCGGGGCATTTCTCGATCCGGTCGCCGACAAACTCATGGTTGCAGTGGCGCTGGTGCTGCTGGTCCAGGAACACGGCAATCTCTGGCTCACGCTGCCGGCTGCTGTCATCATCGGTCGCGAGATCGTGGTATCGGCCTTGCGCGAATGGATGGCCGAACTCGGCGCCCGTGCCCACGTAGCCGTTTCGAATCTCGGCAAGTGGAAAACCGCCGCGCAGATGCTCGCGTTGGTGATCCTGCTGGCCAATCCAAAGGACTTCAGTTTCTGGGTTATCCTGGGTTACGCCTTGCTGATGGTCTCTGCTGGCCTGACATTGTGGTCGATGGTTCAATACCTTCGCGCTGCCTGGCCGCACCTGAAGACCGATGTTGAAAAGAAATAAAACTTTTTTGAATCAAGGGGTTGACGGAGCTTCTTAATTCTATAGAATGCGCATCACCAAGCGGGAATAGCTCAGTTGGTAGAGCACGACCTTGCCAAGGTCGGGGTCGCGAGTTCGAGTCTCGTTTCCCGCTCCAAGTTTAAAACGCATTTGTTGTTGTGCTACTGATAACAAATGTTTTGAGGCCGAGTAGCAAAATGGTTATGCAGTGGATTGCAAATCCACCTACGCCGGTTCGATTCCGACCTCGGCCTCCACTCTTAAAAGCCCCGTAGATCAGTGATCTACGGGGTTTTTTATTGCCTGCGGGAAAGGTGGTCTGCGCCAAAAATTTTCTTAGGCGTCACGTAAACAACCAGTTGTTTGTACTGAATTGTTCATCATGTGCTGGTTCAACCTGCCTACTTGGCAGAGGCATTACCAGCTCTGGTTTTAATAGCCCTTCTCGAACGGTCAACGCCGATCATGGCTACGAGCCTGCTGAAGATGGTGCAGCTCTTTCTCGGGGGGAAGGGCATCCCCTCGGAGTGGCAAGAGCTGCCATCGCTCGAATAGACTAAAAATCCTGACTATCCGTTTAAGGTTGTTGAATAACTCTTAGTTTCATACCTTTTGAAATCTTTTCGCCTTTTTTCCTAAGTGGTGTCTCAATGAATCTGTAGTTCAGTTCAGAGAGAGCGAGTGTGAAGAATATAAAAACGAAAACGTATGACGCGACGCTCAGTGTGTCGTAGTTAGTATTTGTTGAGCTTTCTGCGGGGCTGAACATAAGCTGGCGAACTGTAAACAGGACTATAAAGTGGACCAGGTAGATAGCATAAGATCTTGAGCCCAGGTAATCACAGAAAACCTCCACTGGTTTCCAGCGCGTAAAGTAATTTTCGTTGTAGCTAGCAGCCCAAACGAGTAAAAACGCCCCGACAGAAGTAATCCCCATAGCAAACGGAATTGGTGCCACAGGAATCGTTATGGCTCCCAATCCGGCGATCATCAGCAATAGCAGGAGAGTGCAAAGTGGGCCGTTTCGTAGGAAGTCTGGCCTTGCGCGTTGATATGAAGCATGTTTCTGCCAGATGGCCAGGACGACGCCGAGGGCAATGGCATCAGTTCTAAATGCCCACAAATAGGGGGTTGGGTCGGACAATTGCCTTGATAAAAAAAACTGTGCAAGGAAGACCGCACCGAAGATCATCGCCATCCGCCGCATTCCGGCCAATACAGCGATGACAGGTAGTATCAAGTAGAACTGATTCTCAAGCGAGAGGCTCCAATATATACCAACAGTGCCGCAAGTACTGGCGTCCCGGCATGCTGGGAATATGACGTTAAAAAACTGAAAAGCCGCTGCAAACGCCGGCCACGCGAAATCCTTCAGTTTAGGGATATACCCTTCGCCGCCATGCCATGCGGATAGCAAAAGACCCATCAATACCCAGAAGAACGCGGATGGCATCAGGCGCCAGAATCTTCGAGTCCAGAACGGAATAGAGAAGTCGAGAATCGATTTGAGGCTTCTTGAGGATGGTATTTCGTTGATTATTGATTTGGTGATGATAAATCCGGATATGCAAAAAAATACGTCAACGCCGTAACCAAATCGAAAGTAGGCGAGAACTACTCGGTATACAGAGTCAGGAGACAGCAAAGCAGAGATATGGGCGAAAATTACAAGAATAATTGCGAGCGTTCTGAGCGCTTCGATATCACTATTCTTTCTGAGCGTGGTGTGAGCTGTTTGCATGGGTGACTCATTCAACATACGGTTCGTGTTTTCAGCAATAGGCCATTCTGTTTTCAAAGTAATTCGTCTGAATCTTTGACGTGCATGAAGGGCCGCGATTGGTCTGGATTCTATCAAGGGCCTCCATGTCGCGGGGGGCTTTTTACCCTGGAGACAATCAGCGTCTAGCAGGTTCGGCTGCGCGCAAGCCCCGAATAACCTGACCATGGCAGCGGCAGGTAGAGTAGGACAAGCGACTCGTGCTCGGTCCGCGAACGGCAGGCAAATAAAAAACCTCGAGAAAATCACCAATACGGTCTTTAAGCGGACTACCTCCGCAGAGATAGCATTTCTCGATCGAAGCAGGATCTATTACTTCCCGAAAAATACCCTGTTGTATTGCGTTGCCCGCAGCGCGTTAAAAATCAGTAGCTTGCGAAGCGGGTATAGTGCTAACCTATTGAAATACGTAGCTTTATAGGTGGTTTGCAATCCACCTTCGCCGCCTTGGTTTCCGACCTTGGCTGTTACTTCAAGCAAGCTCCGTAGAACCATGATTTAAAGCACTTTTTATTTGCAGTGTTCGCAAGATTCAGATTTGAAAAACGCCCACTGCAAGCTTGCTTCACCGGGAACTGATGTATATATTCCCCGCTCTGCTGTTCAAGGTTGATCCTGTCAGGATCGCGCGACTTTGCCGCAGAAAGCAACACCGCGCTACCGCCCGAATGGCGAAACTGGTAGACGCATGGGACTTAAAATCCCCCGCTCGTAAGGGCGTGCCGGTTCGATTCCGGCTTCGGGCACCATGAATATCAAAGGCCTGCATGAGTTTTCTCATGCAGGCCTTTTTTTGTGCCCTGCAAATACGCACTGCTAGACGAATGCTTGCCCGCTAAAGCCCCGAGGCAAGCGCTGAAGTCCGGCCATTGCTGTCAGCCGTTCGACCCATTCTGTGCGCCAGTTTGCCTCGCTGTGCGTGGCATTGGTCTGGCGGGCCATTCTTCGGGCGGCATTGCGTTGATCTTTTCGTGCCTGTTTGTAGGCATCGGTATTGCGGCAACTGCGGCATTTCACTCGATTGAGCTCTCTGCTTGCCGACAGTTGTTTACCTTTATGGCCACAGGCCAGATGCCCGTCAACGTTGAAATGGATAACCATGAACTGTCTCCTTTGCGACGTGTATTGCTTTTGACAACTCACGTCCTATGCCGTTCGGCAATGCGGCGCAGGCAAAAAAACACCCGCATGCGGGCGGGTGAGAGGGGTGTTTTGCAAAGGAGTGATTTCACTGTAGACGTGCAGATGTGATCGTTACGTGAAAAATGCAATCGCGGGAAGAATAAACATCTCGGACAGACAAATACGCGGTGACCTGTGTGTCACCGCTTCTTAGGCGAATTCCTGAGACCTTGGCGAGGTCGCTGTCATCTGAACCGTGGCAGTGGCCGATCGACAGGCTTGAGCGCCGACAGCGTATTGCGAATCAGCGGAGCATCCTTCTCGATGTCGTTCAGCCGGTCACGGATGCGCAGGGCGGTAGGGTGTCCGCCTTGGTGATCGACCCAGTCGGCGATCTCTTTGCAGGCAGCCGCGAGGCGGGCTTGCCGAGCGTCGAGCAAGGTGAGGAGGGTGGTGATGGACTCTTTTTCGGACATGGAACACCTCCGTTCTATGAAACCTGAGCTGCAGCAAAAAGCCCGCGTGTTGCGAGCCTTCTGCCGTGGGGCGCTGCTCCTTCAGCTGGTTTCAGTATAGACCCGCTTCTGATCGGCATCAGCCGGATGACTCGCGGGCCGGTAGTGGGGAACTCGCTGCGTTGAGACGCTTGCATTCGCGCTGTGCGTCTTCCTCCGCGTCATAGCCATCGCCGATGAAACCGTCAGTACGTGTGTCGCAGATGCGAAACCAGCTATGCGCCTCGGCTGGATCATGCTGACTGTCTCCGGCACGTCGACCGTGAATAATGATCTTGTTGCAACGCTTCACGACGAAAATGTCTTCCATGGCGTCACCGCAGCTGATTCGTGTCAGATCAACTATAGAAGCCCTCGGCAATCGTGCAAAAAATACACAGCTCAGCTCGTCGGTTGCCATCGCCAGCCTTCAGGGTGCCAGGTCAAATGATGGCTCGGGTTTAATGCATGAAGAAACTCTTGATCGTGGGAAACCGCGACAATCGCACCGGGAAAGTTCTGCAGGGCTTGTTCGAAAGCTTCCACCGACGCCAGGTCCAGATGATTGGTCGGTTCATCCAGCAGCAGTAATTGCGCGGGCGTCTGGTGCCACAACGCCAACGCGAGGGCTGCCTTCAAGCGTTCGCCGCCACTGAGTGAGGCGCACGGCCGGGTTACACGCTGCGCATCCAGTTGCAGTTGCGCGAGGTAGCTGCGCAACGTGCCTTCGCTCAGGGGCGTTTGCTGTGCCAGCAATTGATCGACAATCGATGTACCGGGATCCAGCAGTTTCAACTGTTGATCGAGAAAGGCGAAAGGCACATGCGTGATGCACTCGCCACCCACAGGCGCCCACTCGCCGGCCAGCAGTTTCAACAGCGTCGATTTACCACAACCGTTGGGGCCGCTGACAGCGATGCGCATCGGCCCTTGAATGGCGAGGTCAAGCCGAGAGCTGGGTGCATCCGCTGACAACCAAGGCAAACAGGCGTCGATCAGCGTGCACACACGGCGGTTACTCGGAACCACACTGCCCGGTAGATTGATCAGCACGCCGTCGTCCGGCTGGACGTTTGCGTACGCCTCACTAACGCGCTCATCCAGATCGGATTTACGTGCCTGATGGCCGACCTTTACGTGTCCCATGATGTCCCGCGCGGCCGCTTTCATCGCCGCCCGCTCGAAGCCCGAAACGTTGGCGGTTTGCGCATTGCGACGGCTGCCGGCGGCATGGCGCTGGATGGTGTCGTGCTCGCGTTGTAACCGTGTGCGTTCGCGCTGACGCTCGGTTCGAGCCTGATCGAGTTGCGCCTGTGCTGCCTGTCGATGTATTCGGCGCTGCTCGGCGAACTCCGAAAATCTTCCGCTGAAAACGCTTGCCCCCGTAGGCGAAAGTTCGACGATTCGCTGCATCTGCTCGAGTAATTGGCGATCGTGACTGACGATGATCAGTCCGCCACGCCAGCGTTCCAGCGCGCTCCTCAGCCATTGCCGACCGGCGTTGTCGAGGTGGTTGCTCGGCTCGTCGAGTACCAGCAATTGCGCCTGACTCAACAGTGCGCCGATCAAGGCGATTCTGGCCTGCTGGCCACCGCTGAGATTTTCGGTCAGAGCCGTCGCGGTGATATCAGTTAGCCCGGCCTCATCAAGCATCTGCCGCAAGCGCTCCGCCAGATCCCAGCGTTCGCCGATGAGGTCGAAATCGTCGGTTATGGCACAGCCGAGTTTCAGTCGTTCCAGAGCGCTGAAAACTGTGGCCGTTCCTGTCGCCTCGGCTACGGTTTGCCCTGATGTGGTGACGAAAGTTTGCGCGACGTAGTGTGCGGACGCTGAACGTACCACGCTGCCGACAGTGGGCTGCAAATGCCCGGCGATCAAGCGTGCGAGCACACTTTTGCCAACACCATTACGCCCGACGATAGCGGTCGGTTGACCATCGAAATTGAGGTTCAGGGCTTCGAACAGTGTTGCGCCGTTGGCAAACTGAAAACCCAGCTGATTCAGGGATACGAGCGCGGGTGTACGCGAGACGTGAGTCATCGGCACCTCGAAAAAATGTCGTGAAAACTGACAAGCGCCTGAAGCGGCATGTCGCGATTACATTTTTAGAAGGCTGGATTGTTCACTTCTGCAGTCGTCCGGAGGGTGAGAAGGTGGCTAGCCTAGACGACGCTGTGCAGCGGATCAAGGCACGTCGGTCATTTCGCTCATTCGCTCAAGAAACATCGCCAACGCCACTTCCTCGGCACGCAAGCCCTTGCGCACGCGCGGACGTGGCAGTTCAGCGAGGGCGCCGAGCATGAATTTTTCTACCACGGCGGGGTGGATGTAGCATTTTCGGCAGACCGCCGGGGTGTTGCCCAACTGCTTGGCGACGCCTTTGACCATCTCCACCACATGCCGTTTGGCCTCGGTTTCGGACTCCCATTGCAACTCGCGCAACACCGCCAGAGCCAAAGCGCTACCGGCCCAGGTGCGGTAATCCTTGGCGGTGAAATCGGCGCCGGTCAGGGTTTGCAGGTAGGCATTGACGTCGGAGGAACTGACGGTGTGTCGCTCGCCGTTTTCATCCAGATACTGGAAGAGGTTCTGCCCGGGAATTTCCAGACAACGCTTGATAATGCGCGCCAGGCGTCGATCCTTGACGGTGATCTGGTGTTCGATGCCGCTCTTGCCGCGGAACTGAAACAGGATCGCGCTGCCGTTAACCTCGACATGCCGGCTGCGCAGGGTGGTCAGGCCGTAGGAGCGGTTATCGCGGGCGTATTGCGTATTGCCGACGCGAATCAGTGTGGCGTCGAGCAGAGTGATCACCGTGGCCATGACCTTGTCGCGACTGAAGCCGGGCGCCGCTAGCAGCGCTTCCAGTTGCTTGCGCAATTTTGGCAACGCCAGACCGAACTCGCGCAGCCGCGAATACTTGTCGGCATCGCGCACTTCGCGCCAGCGCGCGTGATAACGATATTGCTTGCGGCCACGGGCATCACGGCCGGTGGCTTGCAGATGACCGCGCGGGTCGGGGCAGATCCACACGTCGGTATAGGCTGGCGGCACCGCGATGGCATTGATGCGTTTGATTTCGTCGGTGTCGGTAATGCGCTGGCCCGACGGTTCGAAGTAACAGAACTTGCCGCGCAGTTTCTTGCGGGTGATACCGGGCTGGGTGTCATCGACGTAATGCAGGTCGGATGGCAGTTCGGCAATCAGCTCGGTATCGGGCATGGCGGTTTCCTTCGGTGGCGCGACGGTCTGTAAAACCATTGACCGCACACCGCTGCCGTGGTGCCGAATGATTTAGGCGAGGACCGCGACCGCTTTGATCTGCGCCCACAATAACTGGCCCGGGTGCACGCCCAATTGGTCTCTGGAGTAGCGGGTGATGCGCGCGACTAACGGGGTGCCGCCAGCATCGAGACGAATCAGCACGTGGGCGGCGTTGTCTGCCGACTGCTCGCTGACCACCGTGACCGGCAGTCGATTGAGAATGCTGCTGAACTCGCTGTTCTGCAGGGTCAGGCTGATATCCCGGGCGTGTACTTTGCAACGCAGTGTCTGGCCGATCTTCATCGGTGCATGTGTGACGCGAATGCTCATCTCGGTAGCTGGTAATTGCAGGCTCAGCAACTGATATTGCGCATCGTAAGCGCTGACCTGACCTTCAATGATCACGCCGGCGTCATCGCCCATCGCCATCGGCAGATCCAAGCGTGCGAGGGTTTCGCCGATCGGGCCGCTGGCCAATGCTTTGCCGTCGCTGAGCAACACCAGATGATCGGCCAGTCGCGCCACTTCATCCTGGGCATGACTGACGTACAACACGGGAATGTCCAGTTCGTCATGCAGGCGTTGCAGATACGGCAGGATTTCATTTTTGCGCTGGCTGTCGAGAGCGGCCAATGGTTCGTCCATCAACAGCAGTTTCGGGCTGGTCAGCAGCGCGCGGGCGATGCCGACGCGCTGGCGTTCGCCACCCGACAAATGCTGCGGATGACGTTCGAGCAAATGACCGATGCCCAGGAGTTCGGTGGCCTGCGCCATGTCGACCCGACGCTGGGACTTGGCGATGCGCTTGAGGCCGAACTGCAGATTGGCCAGCACCGACAGGTGCGGAAACAGGCTGGCTTCCTGAAACACATAGCCAAGCGCGCGTTTGTGTGGAGGGACGAAAATGCCGTTGTCGCTGTCCTGCCAGACTTCGTCGTTGATCTGGATGAAGCCATGCTCAGCGCGTTCAAGCCCGGCGATACAGCGCAGGCAGGTGGTTTTACCCGAGCCGGAGTGCCCATAAAGCGCAGTAACGCCACGGCCGGGCAAGTTCAGGTCGACATCGAGGCTGAAGCCCGTATAGGCCCGTTTCAGACGTACATCAATCATCGATCAGCTCCAGCCTGCGCGGGTCTTGCGGCTGGAGTACAACGCCAGCAACACCAGAAACGAGAACACCAGCATCGCCCCGGCCAGCCAGTGGGCCTGTGCGTATTCCAGCGCTTCGACGTGGTCGTAGATTTGTACGGAAACCACGCGGGTCTTGTCGGGTATGTTGCCGCCAATCATCAGCACCACGCCGAACTCACCGACGGTATGTGCGAAGCCGAGGATCGCCGCCGTGATAAAACCGGGGCGCGCCAGCGGCAAAATCACGCTAAAAAAAGTGTCCCACGGATTGGCGCGCAAGGTCGCGGCGACTTCCAGTGGGCGGGTGCCGATCGCCGAGAACGCGTTCTGCAACGGTTGCACCACGAACGGCATGGAATAGATCACCGAACCGATCACCAGGCCGGTGAAGCTGAAAGTCAAAGTGCCCAGGCCCAGCCATTGGGTAAATTGGCCGAGAAAGCCGTGCGGCCCCATCATCAATAACAGGTAGAAACCGATCACGGTCGGTGGCAACACGAGGGGCAGGGCGACGATCGCCCCGATCGGGCCGCGCAGCCACGAGCGGGTGCGCGACAACCACAGGGCAATCGGAGTGCCGACAACCAGCAGGATCACGGTGGTCAGGGACGCCAGTTTCAGGGTCAGCCAGATCGCCGCGAAATCGGCACTCGTCAGCGACATTTTAGAGCTGGTAACCGTAGGACTTGATCACCGCAGCGGCTTTCGGGCCTTTGAGGTATTCAACCAAGGCTTTGGCAGCGGCGTTGTCTTTGCCTTTGTTCAGAATGACCGCGTCCTGTTTGATCGGGTCGTGCAGGCTCGCAGGGACGATCCATGCCGAACCGCTGCTGACTTTGCCGTCCTTGTAGATCTGCGACAGGGCGACAAAACCCAGTTCGGCGTTGCCGGTGGAGACGAATTGATAAGCCTGCGTGATGTTCTGACCTTCAACGATCTTGGCTTTGGTGGCTTCGGTCAGTTTGAGTTTTTCCAGCACTTGCGTGGCGGCCAGGCCGTACGGCGCCGCTTTCGGGTTGGCGATGGACAGATGCTGATACTCGTTGTTTTTCAGCACCTCGCCTTTGGCATCGACATAACCTTCTTTCGCCGACCACAACGCCAGGGTGCCGATGGCGTAGGTGAAGCGAGAACCTTTGACGGTGTCGCCTTCTTTTTCAAGTTTTTCCGGGGTGGTGTCGTCAGCGGAGAGGAACACTTCAAACGGCGCGCCGTTTTTGATCTGAGTGTAGAACTGGCCGGTTGCACCGTAGGCTGCGACCAGTTTGTGCCCGGTGTCTTTTTCGAAATCGGCGGCGATGGCCTGGATTGGCGCGGTGAAGTTAGCTGCAACAGCTACCTGTACTTCATCAGCCTGAGCCGCGCCGATGGCGAAGACGGCGAGCAATGAGGCCAGGCAGGTAGGGGCAAAACGTGAGGCACGAATGGTCATGTAACAGCTCCGGGATTGGCTAGTGCAGAGGGCAGCTATTGTTAGAGGTGGACTGCGCCGCTGCGTGGGGGTGAATTCGCTATATAGCGGAATATATAGCGAAATGCCGCCAAACAGGAAGTGTTGGTTGAAACCCGTGTGAGGATGCCTGAATTCTCACAATGGGCAGCTTCAATGACGAGTAAGTTTTGCCAGCGCACCTTCAGCCAGTTGCCGGCTCAGTTCAGCGCTACCAATGTCTTTGCCCAAGGTGAATGCCTGACCCGCCCAGAGGTTGGCGAACTCTGCTTCGTTGATCGCTCGCAACGGCATCAGCGCACCCCCGGCCAAAGGAAACGCCGGTGCTTTCGGCGACATCGGTCCCAGCTCACGCATGACGCGGTTGAGAATGCCCCGCGCCGGCCGCCCGGTGAAAATATTGGTGACCGCGGTTTCGCTTTCCTTGGCGGTGCGCAACGCTTTGTGGTGAGCGGCGCTGACTTTGGCTTCCGGCGTGAACAGATAGGCCGTGCCCACCTGAACCGCCGATGCGCCCAATACAAATGCCGCCGCCACACCGCGTGCATCGGCAATAGCCCCGGCGGCAATCACCGGCACTTTAACCGCATCGACTATCTGAGGCACCAAGGCAAACGTGCCGACCTGACTGCTCAGGTCATCACTGAGAAACATGCCACGATGGCCGCCGGCCTCGTAGCCCATGGCGATAATCGCGTCGCAGCCATGCTGTTCCAGCCAGATCGCTTCATCGACAGTGGTAGCCGAGGAGAGGATTTTCGCCCCGGTTGCCTTGACCCGATCCAGCAGCGATTTCTCTGGCAGACCGAAGTGGAAGCTCACGACTTCAGGTCGAAATTCTTCCAGCACCTCGCAGGCTGCCGCATCGAACGGTGCCCGGTTGGACACGGGTGTCGGTGCAGCGAAATCCACGCCCAGTTCGCGGTAATACGGTTCGAGCAAATTCTTCCAGTCACGCGCGCGTTGCTCATCGGCCGCCGGTGGCTGATGACAGAAGAAGTTGACGTTGAAGGGCTTGTCGGTGTGCTGGCGAATGGTTTTCAGCTCTTCGCGCAATTGCTCGAGGCTCAGCATGGCTGCCGGCATCGAACCCAGGCCGCCGGCATTGCACACGGCGATGACCATGGACGAATTCGTCGCGCCGGCCATCGGGCCCTGGATGATCGGCAGTTGAATGCCGAGCAGGTCGAGAATGCGCGTGTCTGGCCATTGGCTCATGAGGGAAGTTCTCCGAACGGTGCTGCGGGCAGGGGGCAAAGCCGATTTTTAGCAGCAAAACCGGATTCGGGGCCAGTTCGAAATTCAGAACAACCCGTGCAGTTTTTCAGCATCGATGAAATCCGCCGTTCTTCGGCCTCCAGAAGCGTGATGAAAATTGCTGGTACGCCGGTGGTCGCGGCAATGGCGGACTCTTTAAAAATTTCGGCGAAACCACGACCGTCGAAAAAGCATAGTCGCCCGCCATGGAAATACTCGGTGGATTCGGCGATTGGCGCAAAGTCGAATGTGGCAGGGTGTTGCGATGTGGTATTTCAAGGCACGACATTCTGAAAACAGTCATGCGAGGCAGTCATGTTCAACGCCATTGTGATCGACAAAGACGACAGCGGTTATCGCGCCAACCTGGAGCAGATCAACGAAGAGCAATTGCCCGAAGGCGATGTCACCGTCGCTGTTGCGTATAGCACGCTGAACTTCAAGGATGGGCTGGCGATTACCGGCAGCAGTCCGGTGGTGCGCAAGTTTCCGATGGTGCCGGGGATCGACCTGGCGGGCACTGTAGAAGCCAGTTCGCACCCCGACTATAAGGTGGGTGATCAGGTGGTGCTCAATGGCTGGGGTGTCGGCGAAAATCACTGGGGCGGTCTGGCGCAGAAGGCGCGACTCAATGGCGATTGGCTGATTCCGTTGCCCAAAGCCTTTACCGCGGCGCAAGCCATGGCCATCGGGACGGCTGGATATACGGCGATGCTGTGCATTCTCGCGCTTGAGCGTAATGGCGTGACGCCGGATCAGGGTGAAGTGTTGGTCACGGGGGCCAATGGTGGCGTTGGCAGTTTCGCCATCGCTTTGCTGAGCAAGCTCGGCTATCGCGTCGTCGCATCCACCGGCCGTGTTTCCGAGCATGAGTATCTGAAGCAGTTGGGCGCCGGTGAAATCATCGACCGCGCGACCTTGTCAGCGCCCGGCAAGCCACTGGCCAAAGAGCGCTGGGCAGCGGTGATCGATTCGGTCGGTAGTCATACTTTGGCCAATGCCTGCGCGAGCACTCGATCGGAAGGCACCGTCGCCGCTTGTGGTCTGGCGCAAGGCATGGATTTCCCGGCTTCGGTGGCACCGTTCATTTTGCGTGGCGTGACCCTCGCCGGTATCAACAGCGTGACCCAGCCCAAGGCGCGCCGCCTCGAAGCGTGGGGTCGTCTGGCCAAGGATCTGGATTTCTCCTTGCTGGCACTGATCAGCCATGAAATCGGCCTGAGTGAGGCCATCGATGCAGCGCCAAAATTGCTCGCGGGGCAGCTTCGCGGACGGGTTGTGGTGGACATCAATCGTTAAACCTGGGTCTCGCGTTCCAGCAACTGACGCTTGCGCTCGACACCCCAGCGATAGCCCGAAAGATTGCCATCGCTGCGCACCACGCGGTGGCACGGGATCGCCACCGCCAAACGGTTGGCCCCGCACGCCTGCGCCACCGCACGCATGGATGTCGGTGCGCCAATGCGCTGGGCAATCTCGGCGTAGCTAGCTGTATGACCCGCCGGGATTTCCCGCAGCGCCTGCCACACGCGTTCCTGAAACGCAGTACCGCGAACGTCCAGCGGCAGATCCAGGCCAAGCGCCGGGGCTTCAATAAATCCCACAACCTTGGCGATCAGTTGCTCGAATCCGGCATCAGCGCCGATCAGGTTGGCTTGGCGAAACTGATCCTGCAGATCGCACACCAGTTGATGCGGATCGTCACCCAACAGAATCGCGCACACCCCGCGCTCGCTTTGCGCCACCAGAATTGCTCCAAGCGAGCATTGGCCCACGGCGAAGCGGATGTCGTTGTTCTTTCCGGCAGCGCGATAGTCGCCGGGTTTCATCCCCAACAAATGATCCGCTGATTCATAGAAACGGCTATTGGAATTGAAGCCGGCGTCGTACAGCGCATCCGTCACCGAACCGCCGTCTGCCAGACGCTCACGGACTTTGCGCGAGCGATGGGCTGTCGCGTAGCCCTTGGGCGTCAAACCCGTCGCGGCTTTGAACACGCGATGGAAATGAAATGGACTCAGGCCGGCGGTTTTTGCCAGTTCATTGAGTGCCGGCAAGGTCTCGGCGGATTCGATAAGGCGGCAGGCAATGGCGACGGTCGCGGCATGCTGTGCGGCCACATCACTCTGATCTTTGCTGGCACGCTTGCTCGGACGATAGCCGGCAGCTTCGGCCTGCTCAGCGGTATCGAAAAACTCCACGTTCTGCGGTTTCGGCAAGCGCGAGAGGCTGCTCGGGCGGCAGTAGATGCCAGTGGTTTTCACCGCGTAGACAAATTGCCCGTCCGCCTGTGGATCTCGCGCAACAACGGCGGCCCAGCGTGGATCGTTTTCGGTGTTGAAGGTGGTCGAAAGCGTTTTCATGAGGGTTTGTCCGTTGACCTGTTTGATTCAGGTTAACCAGCGTCGCAAGGCACAACACTCCGGGCCTTGCGGTCAAACTTTTGCAGGTTATCCGGCGACGCGAAAGGTCAGATTGATCCGCTGTTCACCCAGGCGTAGATGCCGACCCTGCTTGATCGGCAATACACCGTGATAACGCAAGCGATCAACGCCGCCCCAGACCACCATGTCGCCATGCAGCAAGGCAATCCGCTGGCTCTTGTCGCTGCGAGTGAAACCGCCAAAGAGGAACATCGCCGGCAACCCGAGTGACAGCGAAACGATCGGCGCGCTGTAGGCCTTTTCGTCTTTGTCCTGGTGCAATGACATCTTGGCGCCGGGGACATAGCAGTTGATCAAGCAGGAATCAGCGTTGAAGTCAGCAAATCCGGCTTGCGCCGCTGCCGAGTTTGCCAGCGCCGAGAATACTTGCGGCATCGCTGGCCATGGCAAATCACTGAGCGGATCGACGCTTGAATAACGATAACCGTGGCGATCAGTGATCCAGCCCAGAGCGCCGCAACTGCTGGTGCCTACCGACATGCTGAAGCCGCCCGGCGTAACCATGTGGCGCAAGGGCGCGGCGGCAAGAATCGCATCCAGCGCCGGCAGGAGCTGCTCGATCAGCGGCAGGGCGAAACCATGCAGCACCCACGATTGCTCGCCAATCTGTTCGGTGCGGGGGCGTTGCTCGGGTTCATGATCGGCGAACAGATCGAAAGTGTTCGGGTGCATGGTGGTCAGGTGGCGTCGTGAAAGATGATGCCTAGGGTATGCCTTTTTCCACTGTGCAGGCGACTGACGCCATGACGCATCGTCACCCGATAATCACCGCGCAGGCCTTTGACCGGGCGCTGGTTGACGGCAAAGATCACTGCGTCACCTTTCGCTAGGTCCAGCACGTGAGGTCGGGATTGCATGCGCGGGCGTTGTTCGGTGAGCACGAATTCTCCTCCGATAAAGTCTTGCCCGGGTTCTGACAGAAGAATCGCCACTTGCAACGGAAAAACCGATTCGCCGTACAGGTCCTGATGCAGGCAGTTGTAGTCCTGCGGGCCGTACTGCAATAGCAGAGGAGTCGGGCGGGTCTGACCGGCGGCATGACAGCGCTGTAGAAATTCGGCGTGATCCAGCGGAAAACGCTCGGCCAGGTTCATGCGTTCGTACCAGCGATTGGCCAACGTAACCAGGCGCGGGTACAGCGCGCCGCGAAGGCGTTCTACCGCTGTCGGCAGGGGGTAACGAAAATATTTGTACTCGCCGCGACCGAAACCGTGGCGGGCCATGATGACCTGCGAACGAAACGGTTCGGTCTGCGGATACAGCGCACTCAATTGATCACAGGTTTCGACCAGCAGCAGCGAACGGATGATCGCGTAGCCGTGCTGATCCAGTTGCTGCTCAAGGCTTGCCCAGTCGAGCGAATCCAGCCGGGAAGGGGACATCGACATGCTGACTCCTTGACTCATGGTCGAAGAAAGTCAGTCTAGGCAGGGCCTCGCGGCAGAACACTCCGCCGCTTGCGGTCAAATTCCTGTCGATGCTTACAGCGCTTTGCTGACGGCGATGTCGCTGATCACGTCTTCCTGGCCATGAAGCTTGCCCAGTTCAGCCTTGGCTTCTTCTTCAGTGCCGTTTTCCAGTTGCGCGAACTCGAAGCGGCGTTCACCGTTGAGTTTGTACTTGATGACGTATTTGGTCGTTTGGGCCACGGTCATGCATTCCTTTCTGGTTGGACGGCGTGTCTCAGCTGAGTTTGGTGCTGGAACGACGGATGATCTTGATCGAGTGGGTCAGCGTCGGCTTGCGCGTGACGCTGATCGGCCGACGGTTGACGGTGTCGATGGTGATGTTCCAGAAACCGGTGCTCGGCGCGGTGATACGGGCCGGGAAGGTGTCGAAGGCGCCGCCGTGATAGGTGTGACGGCCGCCATTCTTGAAGCTGCGGAAGTTGGCGTCGTTCATCAGACGGATGTTGCACATTTGCGAGCATTGGATGACGACGATGTCGTCTTCGTTGAGGTGTTCGCGCTGGTGAATGAATTTCATGGGCGCCTCCAGAAGGGCTTTTTCTACAAAATCAAAACGATAGCTTGTAATTGAGCGCAGTTTATCAGCCCGCACGGGTTATTATCTGGCCGTCGGGCGTTGGTTTGACAATTTTGAACAGATATTCGCAATCGGATGCGGGTTAAATGCAGAAGGCCCCGGAGAAAAACGGCATTTGTGCTGTCGGACGGTCTTTAACGGAGGTTTTGTATGAAGTGGGGTGTGGTGTGTCTGCCGTTGGTTCTGGCTGTGGCTGGTTGTGCGAGTGTTTCCGAAATCAATGAAACGCTGCCGACCATGAGCGTGATCTCCGGCAAGAAACCCCATGAATATGCCCAGTGTCTGGCCGAGAAACTGGCAGACAGCCGCGGCGCGCTGCAAGTGCAGCCGCACAAGGACGGGGTTCGGGTCATCGTGCCGGGGAAACTTTCTACCGGTGCGGCAGCGGTGTTTGATATCGAAGATCGCTCCGGCGGCAGCAGCATCAAGCTGCATGAGCGCATGTCGAATGTGCCGGTTCGCCCGCGTGACGTGCAAAAGGCCGCCAATGCGTGTATTTCCGGCTGATAGACTGACAGTCATCAGCACCGATGCCGTCGCAGTCATGCTGTGACGGCATTTTCATTTCTGGAGTCGCGATGAAGCGAGAGCAAGTACGGGAGCGCCACGTAGAGGGCCTGATCTCTGCCACCCATGTCATCCAGAACCCGGCGAATCCGGGTGAGTGGATCGTGTTTTTCAAGAAGAGCGCCGGCCGCAGTTACTTTCTGGTCGACGATAACGACGAAGTCGAATCCTTCAACCGCCTCGACGATCTGATCGAAGTGGTGCGTGGACTCGGGATCAAATTCGCCGAAATTCATATGTAAGGTCTATTTGCAGACCACGACAACGCTGCGGTTCTTGTAATTGCCGACATCGACGCCCAGGGTTTTGTCGCTTTCTTTGGGCTGGGGCGTGCCGTCAGTGCCAACGATGCGATAACCGGTGCCCGCGCAGGACGCATCGGCTTTTTCATAACAGGTCGCCCAGGAATTGGCTTCGCCGGAGCAATCGATCGACAGCCCCTGTTCGCCGTTGTTCAGATACGTGGGTTGAGAGGTGGCACAGCCGGCCAGCGCCAATACCGCAATCAGTGGCAGGAGTTTTTTCAGGGTCATGTTCATGGTCTTCAGCGAGGGGGACTAGACGCTCTGACAGCGCCGGTGTGAAAAGGTTATAGCGTTTGGCCACTTGTTTGTACGTGGGCACAAAAAAGCCCTGCTCAAGGGCAGGGCTGGGCATATCGCAGCAGATCAGTCCTGATCTTTGCCACGGCGCTTGGCCGATGCCGGAGTGTCCGTGAATACGGAAGCAACATCGGTCGCCATTTGTTCGCTGTCGAAAGGCCCGGCGATATGTTCGCCATTGGTGGTGGTCAGCGTCCACTTGCCGTCTTTCTTGTCGATCACATACCCGTTGATGATTTTTACCGCGGCCATCTATCTGTCTCGTTCGCTGGTTCAAAGGCGCCATGATACCGGCAAATGCTCGCATTGGGGGGCGATGAGCGTATGGTGATTCAGTTTACCGGCTGCTTTGAGCTACGCTGATCTGGCTGCGCCAGGATGCCGATGGAACTATCGGCGAGAATATTTCTCTATGTTGGCATCGGTTAGCCAGTGCGGGGCATTGTAAGGTGCACGCCGCCTGATTAGACTGCGCCGAAACT
>Ga0157345_1000007_pt1 | contig 62980 bp, 40 predicted proteins | sample MOy3yng090410_FD_105398 | JGI IMG/M metagenome (GOLD analysis project Ga0157345, IMG submission 105398) | Arabidopsis rhizosphere microbial communities from North Carolina - M.Oy.3.yng.090410 | ecosystem: Host-associated > Plants > Roots > Rhizosphere | place: USA: North Carolina | collected... | reverse complement strand
CCTCTAATGCCATGAACTCTATCTGGGCTTTTGACCCAAGACTATCAGTGGCTATTAATAGTCGACATGCCTGTCATTGATTCCGCAGCAGGGGCGGCGTTGGCAAAATCCATGAAAAAACTGCTGCCACCGTCTCAGTAAAGCTGAATTTTCCGGTGCAGAGTACCAGCCTTTCCCCGTAAGATTCATGCCGGCCATTGTTCTCATATGGCCGCTCTCGTCAAGCTTGATGACTCTGCCAGGACTCCAGATGAATCGTAATGACCTGCGTCGTGTCGACCTGAACCTGTTGATCGTATTCGAAACATTGATGCACGAACGCAGTGTGACCCGGGCGGCAGAAAAACTGTTTCTCGGTCAACCGGCGATCAGTGCGGCGCTCTCGCGCCTGCGCAGCCTGTTCGATGACCCGCTATTCGTGCGCACCGGGCGCAGCATGGAACCGTCCGCCCGCGCGGTGGAAATCTTCGCCCTGCTCTCGCCGGCCCTCGATTCGATTTCGACCGCCGTCAGCCGTGCGGCCGAATTCGACCCGGCGACCAGCACCTCGGTATTCCGTATCGGCCTGTCCGACGACGTCGAATTCGCCCTGCTGCCCATGCTGCTCAAACGCCTGCGCGCCGAATCGCCGGGAATCGTGTTGGTGATTCGTCGCGTCAACTACATATTGATGCCGGGCCTGTTGGCCTCCGGCGAGATCTCCATTGGCGTCAGCTACACCACGGACCTGCCGGCCAACGCCAAACGCAAGGTCCTGCGTCGCAGCGCACCAAAACTGCTGCGCGCCGATACCGTGCCGGGGCCGTTGAGCCTGGACGACTACTGCGCACGTCCGCATGCGCTGGTGTCATTTGCTGGCGACCTCAGTGGCTTTATTGATGAAGAGCTGGAGAAGCTGGGGCGCAAACGTCATGTGGTGCTGGCCGTTCCGCAGTTCAATGGCTTGAGTACGTTGCTGGCAGGCACTGACATCGTGGCGACCGTACCGGATTACACGGCAGATGCGCTGACGGCGGCTGGCGGGGTTCGCGCGGAAGATCCACCGCTGCCGACGCGCACATTTGAACTGCATATGGCGTGGCGTGGGTCGCAGGATAATGATCCGGGTGAGCGGTGGTTGAGGTCGCGGATTCAGATGTTTTTTGGCGATCCTGAGAGTCTCTAGGCATCATCTGTCAGACCCGAGTACAAGATCACCGCGCATGCCTTTCGCGCCACCTACCGGACCATTGCCCACGAACACCTGGGAGTCGGCCCATCGTGCTAGAGTTGTCGCTGTCACATCGCATGCCCTGTGCTTTTGGGGGCCGTTTATGCGCGCGCAACCGTCGGGGCAACGACGCGAAGCTACCCAGCATTTGGGCCGACTACCTGGATCGATTGCGTAAAAACGCGGCACATGACGTGGAACCCGATTAGGCACCTACGAGCGGCTTATTCGGTTTCGGGAATAGCAGGGAAGTCGGAGCCTAATCATTCCCCCTAAAGCGCAGGCATAGGCCCTGCAATTCTTCATGGAAACCTGGCAACAACACCATGGCCTCCTGCTCGAGCCAGCAATTCGCTTGAACGAGAGCCTTGAGCGTTGCATTCGAAAGGATAGGATAATCCATCGGTGACAGTGACCAAGGCTCAACCAACCGAAGACGATGGCTCGCCAAGAGCTTGTCAGCCGTCCTCGGAAGCCAGACTTCCGGTTTTCTGCCCCCAGCGAATAGAACGTTTCCAATCCGGAGCCCGTTCGGATCAAGATCCCCGAAATGAAGCCACGGGATTGTGTTCGGCAGTCTGCTTATAAATCGTACGGCCAGCGAGTCATCCCAGCCCGGCGAATAGAGCATCAGGCAATCATCCGGCTTTTTTATGTCAACAAAAGCCCCCAGATTTTCAACCGTCAGTATCAATTGCGGATCACGTCCTGAAAGATGCCACGCACGCTCGAAGGCTCGCTCAGGAAGAATGGTTTCACTGATGCTGCGCTGCCAAGCGCCCAGATGAAAATCATCTCCGTGAACGGAGGATATGATCAAACCTTCATTTGCTCGAACCCGCAGAACACCATCGGTTGTCAGAACGAGCCCTTTTGGTGGGCTGGCCTCGCGTGATTTCGAGTGCGCTCCGGCCCACGCGGACCATGTTTTACGATTCAACTGGTAGAAATCCTCGGGTTTGCCGAGTGCGCTGCGTCGCAGTGCTCGTAAACTGGCAACTCCTAGCGAAAGCTGCTTGTTATCCCGGAAATGGCAGGCGCAGGTTTGATAGTCGGGCCAACGATTGCGCAGATAGGTATCAAAGTCCCTTGTACGATCAGCCACCAACCGAAAGAAATCCTGTCTCCGGCTGGGCACGATGATGCCAATCTCATCGAGTTGCACAATCAACTCGTGTGACTTGGCCGTGCTCTTGAGTTCGCCTTCAAGGAGCAACTTGAGTGCTGCCACCTGCAGGTATTCATCCTCCCAGTTCAACTGATAAGCCTCTGGCCACGTATAACCACCTGCTCCCGCTCATTTTCCATCACGCGCTCGAGAATAAACACCGTAGCACGGCGCGGACGTTCAAGGGATGGCGCTGCCACCAACGCCTGTACATCCATCCTCTGGCAGAATTCGGTAAAGGTGTCCAGGGCCTCTGGGTCGAGCCTTGTTGCTTCGTCCAGCAGCACTTGCTGGGCGGAAAGACCCGCGCCCTTACCGTTAATGCGCCTAGCCTCATCATTCCAGGTGCGCAACACCATGATCAGGATTGCCGTCCCAACGCCGATGGCTTCACCAGTGGACAGGCTGTCGCCGGCTGCTTCCCACTGTTTAGTGATGCGCTGAACCTCGACGCGTAAATTGAGATAGTTGCGATAGTCCAGCAGTTGCATTCCAGCAATAGTGCCGCGCCCGCTCTGCCGATAAATCTGTGCAAGCGCGTCCTCAAGCGACACCTCCGTGTCGAACAGAACACCGTTGCCACTGGCTTCCAGAGTTGTCAGGACGCTCTTCATGCTGTCGATATCGTCTACATGGATACGCACTCCCAGAATCGACCCAAACGCCACGCTCGTGAGTTCGTGATTGAGATTGCGCACCAAGCGCTTGGAGGTTTGTAGGCGAGAACCAATTGCCCCTGCAATGCCGACTGACTGCATACGCATTTGAGCTTCCTGGGCGTTCAGTGTCCTTCGCAACTCCTTCATTTTGTCGCTCATCTGCGCCAGTGCCACCTGTGGGTCGTCACTGGTGGCAATATTCCGGGGGATTCTCTGCTCGATATGGCGCAGAACGCGCTCCCACACCTTCAGGGCCTGAAGTGTGCGCCGCTCCTCCTGCCTGTCCGATTCAAGGATCAGTGACTCGACCTCGCCATGCACTTCAGTGTGTACTTTAAGGCGGTCCAGCACAGCCTGCGCACTGACCCTGGAAGACTGGAACGCTTGAATATGATTACCCGTGGAAAAAAATTTCTCGCGGTTAGTTTCCGTATCAATTTTCTCCTCCAGACCGGCTGCTCTAACCGCCCTCAGCAACTCTCGCCGGGCCCGCCGCTCTTTGCGCCAGGCAGTTAGCCGCTCACTGACTTCATTTTCAGCGGCCTCCCGCATCTCCTCGGCGCCTTCGAGCGCCTGACGACATGCTCCGGTACTTTCAGAATTCAGACCACCTCGCTTTTGCAGTAGGTCGACGACTGACTGCGCAGCTTCGAGTTGTCTCATTGCTTGGTCCAATTCTATGGCCAACCCCTGAAACCCGGTTTTTGTAAGATCTGATTTGCAGCGATTGATGTCCGCGCGGATAAGTGTCAAGCGCTCAAAACTGGAATTGAGTTCTTTTTGCCGAGCTCCGACTACGCCGCGTGCCTTATCACTAGCAGTATGTGTCTGAAGCACGCGGGCTTCTACTTCCTGAAGCGCCTGCTTGAGAGAGAGCATTAGGCTCGACTGAGTTTCATGCACTGATTCGTCAGCTTCGTATTGAAAGTGGGGAAGCACAACCTCAAGGCTGACCACTGCACAGAGTTGGCCGTTGAGGTGCTCCCGAGCCGCAGCCATCCGGCTCACTTCTGCGACGAGGGTTTCTCTCTGCGAGACTTGGGGAGCATTCGCAAGAATCGGAAGCTCGGCCAGTACGTTCAGAATATCGGTTTCAAATTCCGAGACCCAGGAGCCAGAGCTTTTTGCCTCATCCAACAGCAACCCAATTTGCGCTATTTTTTCCTGATAATCAGGGAGGTCCAATAATGTTTTCGTTGCTTCGAGTCGAATAAGATTGCTTCTGCGATCCTGCATATCCCCAATGGTAGTTGCCAGTAAACCTGTCGCCTCTCTGAGCTCGGCAGTTTGCTCAGCCAGTGTTCGCTCTATTCCTTGTTGTGATAGCAACTGCTCTACCTGATCTTCTACCCAAGCCCCCTCCCCTAATGCCAGCAACTCCACAGCCGTGCTCAACACAGACTGTAATCGCAAGGTTTCGGTTGCCATTTCGCTAAGGCGCGCTTGCAGACCGTCACACTCGCCTTGAAGGCGAAGTACCTCAATTTCTCGTGACCGCCGCCCGAGGATCGGGCGCAGCGGCCGCCTTGTCAGCCTCAAACCTGCAATTCCTGCGTGATTTTCATCAATCAGTTCGCTATCACCAAGCGCCATGGAGTCCCGTTGTAGCTCGGCGGAGCTTTCAGACAACAGCAAAATGGTGTCAGGGCGATCAGCAAGATCAACAGCTTGATGCGCCGCGATCATCGGCGAAGGGACAACAATTGCTTCAGTCCACCCCCCGAGCCGAGCCTCAATGAGCCGAGCTTCGTCGAGGCTCAACTCGTCGAAACGACTGGCGAAAAGCATCCCCTCAAGTTGCTCCGCGACGCTCCCGACCCTTGCGTCCATGACACCTGACTGGTTCTGTAAACCAAGTACTTGAGCCTTGAGCTGCCTTAACTTACCCTCCAGAACGACCCTTTCCACCTGCAGCCTCTCGAACTCGCTTCGAGAGCTGCGCACAAAATTATCGAGGATGGGAAACTTGCTCAGTTGATCTGCCGGTACTCCGAGTTCGACAAGCCTGACCCGCTTTTCACTGCCGCTACGGAATTGCCTCAACCGCTCTTGAATCCCCGGAAGCCTGCCCCGTACCGCCGCCAGCTCTTCCTCCAGCTCGGAGCGTCTTCGCTCAAGGGCTTGCTGTTCATGCTGTCGCGCCTCAATGATATCGGCCGCGTCTTCGATGGCCTGTTCCAGGCCGTGTTGTGAGTCCACTCCCAGGGATTTGGCCTCTCGACGGGTGATCTTCTGCTGGACGGCCAAATCACCAGACCTTACGAGCTCCTGCGCCAGAATCTCCGACTGGCTCGCGCTCGCACGTTGCTCCCGCAATCGCTGATCAAGCTTCACCCCGAAAGCATGAGCGCTACCTGGAGAAACGGTTTCGTGATTTTTAGCTGCCACACGGCTGAGAATCTCAAACAGAGAGGTGAAGTTTGCCACGTGATCATCAAAGGCATGCAAACGCGCCTGGATTTGTGAATAGGTGCTGTTTAACCCCCGATAGCGACTCTCAATATCGAGCTTGAGCTCTGCAATGTCACCAGGCTGCAGCGAGGGGTCATCAACGGCCAGTCGAGCGTCCCGCAGTAGATTACGCGCCATTCGTAGCTGAATGACGCGACGGGTAGACTCTTCCAGTGCGAGGTTAAGATCACCTAATTCTCTAGCAATTCTGACCTGTTCACGCATTGCCGCACCGTTGGCCTGGTGGGCCAAATGTTCGACCACACGCGCGCGGTCCATCGCATCCATGCATGTGTCGTAATGAATCTTGCTGTTAGCTTCGTCGCCAGAAAGCTGGTCCAGTTCGGCTTTCAGTTTTACCGCCCGCTTTGCATCTTCGAAGTTGGTTGCTCTGCCCTTGAGCTCATCCTGGCCAAGCTCCAACAACAACGTGATTTCTACCCCCTCGTGGGTAAGTCTTTCCAGCTTTTGCCGCAGCTGCGTCTCCCTCTCCCTTTTCTCGCGCAGCTCTTCCACTTGCCGCTTCCACGCAAGGTGGGCTTGTTCGTGCCTGCCGATCGCGCCGAAATAGGCGAAACCGATCATTGCCCAAACAGCGTCGTATAACTCGCTGATCTCCGTATGCGCCGATTGGGCATGATCCAGTTCGTGCCTGGTCTGCCGGCACTCGACCAAACAACCGCGCATGTTAGTTACTCGCTTTTCAAGCCCGGGATCCTCCACCAGCAGAAAGTTACGCAGCCCGCTTTTCCCCAGCTCTGCCAAGGACGATCCTGACATTGAGGACGACAACAAGCGGTAGTACCTCGTCTGCTCCTCTTGAGTGGACATCGGGAGCGGGGTAATCCCAGCCTCGTAGAGTGCGCGCATGTAGTCTGCGAGCGTGCGATGCTGCGTCAAGCGCGCGCCGAAAACGGTCACGCGACTACGGAACTGGGTATAAGTGGGAAGCGACAGCGCGGCCCCCTCACCCTCCAGAAAGGCTTGATGGGGCCTGATTTCCGCGGGTAAACCTTCAATAGTGAAATATTTGATGTCGATGTGCGGCGTGCCGGCCCGCGTCAAGGTGACTCCCGCCCAAAAGGCAGACGCCCTGGGAGTGATCCACTCGATCAGTGAGTAGCATACGCCGTCTCCCAAACGCCCCCACAGTCCGGCATCCGAGGACTTTGCCTGACTTTTTCCGGCCAGATTGGGAAAGTCAAGAAGACGTTGATTGGGGAGCATGGCCGTAACATAGGCTGCCATGATCGTAGTCTTTCCTGCACCATTACGCCCTTGCAATCCTGTAAGGTGACGGTCCAGATCAAAACAGTGGAAACGAATGCCTTTCCAATTTGCCACCACAAAACGGCGTGCATGCGCGCGTTTGCTCATGTCATTTCTCACTCATCATCCGACGAAGTGGCGGCATCGGCATCAGCTTCTCCCGCAAAGTCCTCGATCTCTCCCTCGCGGATCAGCCGCTCAATGGCCTCACTCTGGGGCTCGCTGCCGCGGACGGGGTCGGCAAACCGCATGATGGATGTCTGAGGAAGCACTACGGCGGAGGTGCTCTTGCCCTCGCGCCCGATGAAGCCCAACGCTTTAAGCGTTCGCAGGGCACTGACAAATTGCTCGCGTAGGTTCTTCGCCTCGTTTTCCCGATCTCGACCGCGTTTTCGCCCTGTCAACCTAAGCAAACCCTCCTGTCCCAGAATGTGCTCCATGAGTTCCAGAATGCTCATTTCTGGAATGCGGCCATCTGTCGCCAACCATTTGGGGTCAAATCGCATCAAAGCGATAGTCTGGCCCGTCAACATCTCGATAATGGTTAGTTTATGGCTGCCTAGCGGTGCAGGTGTGACGTTCAGGTCTGGAAGCAAGTAAAAATACCCCTCACTGCCGAACATCAGGCGGACACGGTAAGCGGCGTAAAATGGTTCGAGCAGATGCTGCGATTCGACCAGAAAAGTATAGAGAAAGATGTCATTACTGGCGCTGATATGGCGACCTCGGCGCAAATCCAGGTCCGCTCGGACGAATAGCTCGTCAGCGATCACATCGCTCAGCGTTTCATACGTCATCCGGTGCCACCTTGTTCACCGACGCAAGCAGCCTCAGGACTAGCGTCTGTGCATCGAGGCGATCACTCATCGATATCCAGACCTGCTCAAGCCAAAGGTGCTCCGGTAAGCCATGCTGGAGCAGCAGCGGAGTGGCACGCGCTAGCAATATGAACCAGTCATGATCGGTAAATGCAGCCGCTTCCTCCAAGGTAGCAGCGACGATATCGATCTCACCGGTGTTCTTGAATCGCGAGACCAGTTGCGCTATGACCAGATCGATCTGATCAAGCGGATAGTGCGAGCGCACCTCGAGTGCTTGACGATCGATGACATCTGCGGAAATCACTACCGGTACCTCAGCCGTCGGTCGACTGACTGTACGCAGATGCAGAAAGGGTTCAGGGTTGACGTACCTCAAGCCGTAAGGGCGGGTGGGGTATTGCTTCAACTGCTGGCGTAGCCTTGAACGCATTCTGTTGTCTGGATCGACCTGAATGACGAGACGAATGTATTCGTTCACCGTAGCGAAATACTGACTCCAGGCATCATGTCGACTTTCGCTCCAGATGTGGATACGCAGGATCTGGTTGCGCGCGCGATCGATAATCAGATTGATCTCATGGGGGCAATCCGGTGCATCTGCAATTTCCAGCAGCTGACGCCCGAGCGCCTCGGTGTGCTCTGCCAGGACTGCATTCAGCTCCCCCAACGTGGCTGCGACATTTTTGAGCATCAGGGTGCAGCAATCGATCGCTGCTATCCAGCTGCTCTCAAACAGCGCGCCAATATCGGTACGCAGCGCGGTATGTGCGGCGTCCATGCCTCGCTGGCGTTTATCGATGAGGTTAATCATTTCGGTGACGATCAGCTTCAGTGGCATCGCGATCGTCGATTCCCAATGTGCCGAATCGCCGCCGGCACGAGCCGACTCCACCATCGAAGCAAGCTCGGTACGTAGCCTGATGAGCATAAATTCCAGGCTCTGCTTGGTCAGGGTACGTTCGCTCTCCATGTATTCGCCGAGCGCCAGCCCGAGTGGAGAAAGAGTAAACTCACCGGCGACGCTCACCCCACCGAAATCTGCTCTGAGTAGCACCCCCTGCATCTTGAGCCTGGTGATCATTTTGGTGCAGCGCAACGCCTCGGTTTCACGGTCGCCATGCATGAGCTCGTTCAACGGCAGGAAGATTGCCCGCAAGGCGTTTTCGTCAAGCCCGGCGTCTATCGAGCTTCGAAGGTACGCATGAATGCCGGCAATGAACGTAAGTTCTTCCTTCCCCAGTTCGAGCGCGAAAGCGGCATGCCAAGCCTCTGCCATGGTTCCCGCAACGCTTTCTCGATCCCTCGTGATAGCGGGCGGTAACTCATCCTCGGCGTAGCTGGTTCTCGAATCACTCATTCAGCACGGCTCAATTCCACGGGTGGGCAGGAACAAGCGTAGTCAAGTTAACAACTCACGCGCTTCGCTGAGCTTTCTTCGTTGTCTTTTGGCCCACCCTTCTCAGCCACCCAGCCCGGGAACGCTCTGTGTCGCGGTGTCGACATGTGCGTGCTTTGCGTGCCGCCCATTTTGCTTCAAGCAGATGAGCGATTCTTCTTGCGCACTCCCCTTACTGTCTTGCCAGGCGTGATGCTTCCTGTTGAATTTCATCCTAACGCCTTGAGCTTAATGCTTTTTCCTCAGCAACAGCTGAATCATGGCGAACAGGCGGTGGAACAGATAATCGACCATATCTACATCGCTCACCGGCACCTGGCTGACCTCCGAGTGCCGAATTAAGTGGCTGTTTCCGATCGAGGTCAACTCAGCGGCCTCTGCCTCAAGTCGCTCCCGTAGCGACGGCACAGAAGTAACGGCGTCAAGGATGATCTTTACAGAGTGTTTCTTGTCGCTTGGGTCAGCGAGTGATTTGAGACGCTCCCACGCGTCCCACATCCGCTCCAGCGCTTCACGACGCACCAGCGGATTGCGATCAGAAAACTTGGCTCGGCACTCGTCCAGCATGTTGTCGAGCATCCGATCCCCTGTATTGAAGAACGTCCGTTTCAGTTCTTCACCAAGCAACGGAGGAAGCATTCGTTCAATTCGGCCACTGGGTAGCATCTCGAACGCAACCCCGTTACGCGCAAAAATGCGATTGATAGTCACGCGGAAGTCCTCCTGCCCCGCCTCCTGGTCGAAGCTCAGGTGGTGATGACTGAAGAAGTCGTGATACTTCCCAGAGATCGGCTTTGCTACTGACGTGTGGACGAACTCGAGGAAGTCCAAGACAAGCAAAGTGTTCGGCGCAAACGGCTGGCGCTCAGCGAAATAAACCTCTCCGTCGGTAGAGAAGGTCTCCAATGGCCAAGCCAAATCGGGCATCTCGGCTCGTACGGAGGCCGCCAATGCTTCCGCATCGCTTCCGCAAGTGGCTGGTCCATCCGGACAACATTCGGGAAAGCGCAGGCCAAATGCACCGCTATTGATCAACGCCTGCACCGTTGCCGCCAAACCCGCCCAGACCGTGGGCGAAATTACCTGCTCGGTACGTGCACGTGGACCGTTCTCACGATCACTGAAGTAGTCGCTCATCGCATTGACTCCGTTTGCCGCCGGGACACGATGGTGGCGAGCTTTCTATCCAAGACTTTCATTCTCTGGAGCAAGAGCACGGTGTTCATACATGTTGCCTCAGCAGCGCCGCGCTGGCTTGACCGATGCATGCTCCTAGCCGATCTTCACTCAAATCGTACACAGCTTCTGCTGTCACACATCCTGCGTGGAAGAGGCCGAGGTACTGCCCCCTGGTCAGAGAGAGCGGCAATTTTGTGAGCGGCAACGCGCCAGCTGGAAGACCAAATTCGAGGCGCTGTAGTACTTCGTCGAGTCCCGTCAAAAACGTGGGCTGGTCCGGGAAGAGTACCGACAGGATTTGGTGCGTCGAGCGCAAGTGAAAGCGAGTTGCATCGGCGATACCTATGATATTCCCGTATCCGACGGTACCTGCGTAGGGCGTCGTCGAGAACCGCTTTTCCAGCACATCAACGGAGGCACCCTCGATCCAGTCATACAACAGCGCTGCGCGCTTACAACGGCACCAGAACTCAATCTCATCCCGGCAATACCGCTGCAACGCCTGCGTCATTTCATGACCATAACGGTGCGTCACATCATTAGCGCGCACACTCTCTGACCTGCCCCGCTTCATGACCGGTGTGTAGATCGCATCCATTTCATCGAGGACCTGCACCATCGCCAATACCTGGATGGGAGCCGTCTGTGCTGCGTTTAGTTGTTTCATCAACTCGACCAGCCGGAGGCTGGATTCAAACGACAAAGACGAAGCCCCGCAGGCACGCCCGAGCAGAGTCAGGTGGAGTAACTCGCCCTCACGCTCGGCTAGCCCAGCCTGTAATAGGCGCTCGACAAGCCTAGTGACTTCCTGTTCCACCATCGGGATCCATTGCGGGTTTGCCCGCGATGCTGAGTAGCCGCCGAACGTATTGACCAGCAGACCAGGGATTTCGGCGGAACGCACGCCACGAACTTGGCTAAGTAAGCGCAATGTCCAAGTGGGCAGGTCGCGATGCTGGAAGGATGAGTTCACGTCTTCCGGTACGCCAAGCACATACCTTTGGAACAACTGTGCACGTTCTATAGGCGTATCGGCGAGGATGATGGCCTTTCCGATCTCATTGAATCCAAGCCGTCCCGCCCGTCCGGCCATATTCTTATACTCTGCGACGGTGAACGGCCGGCCGTCTTCACCGACGAACTCGTTTTCGGCCAAGATCACCGTCGATGCCGGCGTGTTAATTCCAGCAGCCAGTGTCGTCGTGGCGACCAGTGCTTCGATGCCGCCTTCAACGTCGCGATAGCCTTTCTCGACAGCTTCTCGCTCCGCACGCAATAGGTTCGTGTTGTGGAACGCCGTGCCCCCCGCAAGACATTCCCGAAGGTCATGCGAAGCTCTGGTGAGATCCTGAATCGGAAGCATGCCAAGCACGATCGTGGCAGGCCCCAAACCCAACTCCTTGGACAAATATTTAGCGCAGCCCTGAGCTGGGCCACGCACGTTGCGGAAGATCAGTATTTTTTCGCCCTGTGCAACCAATTGCTGGACCAGAGGCACGATCACGTCCTGTGAACTCGGCTTGTCGCGACGCTGCACAATGTGATGCGCAGGCAATAGCGCTTCGGTCTTGGTGGTGCCGTTCACATCGACGAATTGGAAAGTCCCGCGCCGATCCAGCACGCCCTCGACTAACGGCACAGGTCGCTTACGGGACATCAACAAAGGCAGCTCAAGCCAGCGATCAAAACTGTTGAGATTGCCAATAACCGCAGACAGGACAACCAGTTGCGGCTCGATGCCGCGCTGACGCGCTCGTAGTAGAAGTGAGAAGATCAACTCGACCGTAATGCCTCGGTTTGGATCCGTGATGAACTGCCCCTCGTCAAGTACGACAAGGCCGAGCTGGTTGAGCAGGCGTGGCGAGCCAAGTGCCAAATTGAGAAAGGTTTCATAGGTGAAGAAACCCAAGTCATAGCGGCCGCCCAACACCGGACCAATGCCATCCGTTGCATCACCGCTGCACCGAACGACGCGCAACCCCGCCGGCCCATAGCGCTCGCTGAATTCCGCAAACTTCTCGTTGACTAGCGCCCGGTACGGCAGCAGAAAAGCGGCTTTTTTGCCGGCCGTAACTGCCTGAATCGCAGCCAGCTCGCCAATCAGGGTCTTGCCCGAGCTGGTCGGCGCGACCACCAGCAGCGATCTGCCAGCCAGTACGCCATGTTCGTTGACCGCCTGGAGCTGCAACTCGTTGAGGCCTCGCGGGAAGTCTGTCGCCCATTGATCGACGATTTCCGGCAGAAACCCGTGCGCGGAGAATTCCGCAAACGACCCCGACATTTGCTGGACAGCTATCGAAGGGAACACAGCGGCGTAGTTATCGCCACGCTTAAGGGCGGGAAATACGAGCCCCCCTTGAATGCTGCCGAGAAATACAGGTGTCTGTGTCACACCCATCCGCTCAGCCTCGACACGCGCCAGTCGAATGATCTCACCAGCGACCTCCGGAAAGCTGACCGAATCGCCGACTGCACTTGTCAACGCTTCGATCACGGCATGCGTGAGCAAACCATGCCCGGTGCCCGGCTGCTCCCAGGCGGACTCACTGGTTGCGCAGGCCGCAAGCAGAATGCGCCCCTCGCCATAAACTCCAGTCAACGCAAATGCACTTCGCGGGCGCCCAGTTACCTCCAGCACACGCGCAGGCGCTTGTCCGCTGAAGCAGCAATCGAGCACGCAGAGCACCGCACGAGCCTTCGTCGCTTTGAAGGCATCGGCCAGGCCCGCCATCGGCAAGCCAGAACCAGATAGATCGGCTGCGCTGGTGTCGTACAGGACCAGATTACCGTCGGGAGAGCCGTGGCCAGCAAATGTGATGACGACGACGTCTTCCGGACCTGCGGCCGACAGCGTTCCAAGGATGGCCTGCGACACCTCTGCATGCGTGGCAGCCTCATCGACAAGAAGTCGGCCGATCAGGCCTTGAACGGTGTCGGTGAACAAGGCCCACAACGCCGTCGCATCGCGTCGGGCCCCGCCCAGCTCCGGGATTGACGCGTCGAGGTGTTTGTTGATACCTACAAAAACTGCTTTGATCGTCACGCAGCCTCCTATTAAATTCGCACCGACAGTTCCGCGAAGACATCGCTCGCCGCTGACTTAACGCCCCCAAAGAGAACCAAAGCAAATGCAGACACAAGCCTCATGCCGACGCTCGGCTAGATTGTAGGCATTAAAGAAGAGCTAGTGTCATGAGCTGTTAGTTCATTTTCTAACCTGCCGCGATTTACTGTGTGCCCTCGCCAGAGCTGGTTAGCCACATGCCTCACCCCGTCGCTTCTTTTGCGCTGCAATCTGCCGACGTCATCACTTTTCAACGATGGTTGCGAATGAGTGACCTGAAGAAACGTCTCGCTCAGCGGGCGCGGATACTGCTTTTGCTGAATGAAGGGATAACTCCCATCGCCATTTGTGAGCAGTTGCAGATCACCTCGCCGACGGTCTTCAAGTGGCGAAAACGCTACGTAGAATCGGGTATCAAGGGCCTGGCCGATCTGCCGCGAAGCGGTCAGCTCTTGAAGTTGGGGCTGAGAAAATCAAAGAAATCCTCACATTGACGATCCACCGGGTTCCCAAGGAGGCTACTCATTGGAGCGTCCGGCTGAAGGCCAGGTACGCGTAAGTCACCACTTGGCAGGTCCGGCAGATCTGGGCTGCATCGGACCTCAATCCGCACCGACAGAAGACACTCAAGATCAGCAACGATCCGCACTTTGCCGAGAAGGTCATTGACGTAGTTGGGCTCTATCTGAGCCCTCCAGACAACGCCATGGTGCTGTCGCTTGTCGAGAAAATAATCGCACTCAGCCAATGCTGCTCTTCGCCCCGATCAGAGCGGCGCACACATGATTACAAACGCCACGGCACGTCAAGGCTGTACGCCGCGTTCGACATCATGACCGCTGAGGTAAGGGGCCGAATCGCCCCGCGACATCGAGCCAAGGAGTTTCTGGATTTCCTCCGATAGATCGAGCGCAGCACGCCTGCCAAGCTGGGTCTTCATGTGATTATGGATAACAGCTCGACCCACAAAACCGCTGCGATCAAAGCCTGGCTCGAAAAACACCCGCGCTTCAAGCTGCACTTCACTCCGACCAATGCATCTTGGCTGAATGCAGTGGAGGGCTGGTTTTCGCAGCTGGAGAGACGGCCGCTTTATCGGGGTGTTTTCACAAATGTTGCCGACTTGAAGGTCGCGATACGCCAATTCATTACCGCTCACAACGAGCGTTCGGCCAAGCCGTTCAAGTGGAACAAAACGGCTGAGGCGATCATTATCTCAGTACATAAGGCAAAGCTGAGTGTGATAAAGAATAAGCTAATGAATTGAGCGCTCATGACACTAGGAGATACTTACATGACCGAGAAATCCGTGAGAAAGGCGACGCCTCACGCACTGGATCAGAGAGCCTACCGAGGTAGAGGTCCGCGTAGCAATCGCTGACTACGTAATACACAGGGTGAACGGCGCGCCTGCCGGATAGACAGTTCTCAATGCGCTAATGAAGGCTTCAAAAAATACTCGCACCACGAGATTCTGGCAAACCTCCTTACCTCTCCCGGTGATTTCAAAATGAACTTGGCATTGTGAGTGCTTTCCCGGGTGCTGGCGAACACCTCCAATAAAATCAAATGTCCGCCAGGCCTATCCCGAATTTACTGCATCATGATCAGCGCACGGGTTATTAATGCAGATTCCGAGATTTATCCTCCGACTCTAGAGGTCGCAGCAGGTCATGAACCAATATTTCATGGGCACAAAAAGCCTCTGGATTTCGGGAGCTGTCTGACTTTATGTTTCCCAAGACCTTGGCAATGTTGGCAGCCTGCACGCGGCCCACTTCGAGCTCGGTCACGAGATAATCCTCGAGCGCCGTCTTCCCGTCACTTCGGAAGGCAAGATCGACAGCATGCTCAAATTTCATCATCGGCACCGTATCCGACGTCTCCTCAAAAACCACTTCCCATGGCCAATCGTCAAGCGACTTGATGAGAGCGCTATAGATATCAGTCAACTCCCCAAGCAATGCAATCGATTGCGGATAGGACTTGCTATACCATGGGCGGTTTATCTGCAAGTCATAAGTAATTCCATTGCAAGTGATTTGCCGAGACTTGCCACGATGAAACCCTGAGTTGTGGACCGTATTCCTACAGGCGCCTAAAAACTCAATGATCTCCTTATCCTTTTTTATATCCCTCGCATAATTTTTTTTCTCAACCATTTTATAGAGGGCATTGATCTTATCCGGGAACGACCGGTAACCGCTTCGAACGGAGAGAATTTTTTCCAGACACTTCAACTTGGCATCATCAGAGCTCGCCTCCCCATGCTGCTTTAGCAAGTCGATGACTTTTTCTCTACGACCTTTCTCATAATCAGCCTCAAGCTTTTCCGCGTAGCCAGAGTACAGCTTAGAGATCCAGTTTTCGAAGCAGGAAAAAGCAGAGACAGTAAAGTCCAACATAAGACTTCCGACCATCTCATTGATCCTTCCACTTAAAAGTTCCCTAATATCGGACATCGAGGCTAAAAAATCTTCATCCGAAAGCCTGGCGAGCTTGCCGCTGACATGCACATCTGGGGTCAAGTGCTTTTCATCATGCATCTCAATAAGTAAGTCTGGACAATGTTGTCTCGCAGCCAAATTGGAGAGCTCTTCATTAATCATGAAGACAATTGGCAAGTCACAAACGGCCTTAAGATTCGTATAGTAGTTGTACACCCGTATGAATGGAAGATTATTTTTATTAAGACTGTAATTCCCACGGAGCGTGCACTTCTCTAAGAGAATAGCCTTATTTTTTAAGGCCATGAATGCGCAAATTATCTTCTTGTGGTTCTCGTCGAATACGCTCATTGAAACTCCCTCTTCTAAATTATAACTGACCCTGAAGGTACGACCACGGACACGATCGAGACCACTAGCACAACAGCCCAAGCACACCCTGATGGTAATTCCCCCACTTAATCATGGCAAGGTGATGGCAGACGATTAAAGTTCATCTCCCACGAAATAGACGTCGAGCAATTGATGTGCTGATGTGCAGCCGTGACAGCGAAGCGAAAGCGTGCGCTGACTCATTTCGAAGTCGGGAAAAATTTGATATATTTTCGAAAAACTCGCAATTAATGCAAGGCCAAGTAACAAAGCAAAGCAGCAAGCAACTTGACCCCGCTCGGTGCAAAACCCACATGTGTTGCCTCGAAATCCTGCGGACCTTTAAATGCCCGCCCGTCGAGTGGGCCGGGCACTCCAGCTTGGTCTTCCGCATTACCGACCGCTGACCGAAAGCTACACCACGGCCCTGCAAGCAATAACCGATCACGGAGTGCCCGATTCGCAACCTTGAGGTCTACCGGCCCGGTAGTTTACTGCTGGGCTGATCTTCACCTTGGAGATAACAGCAAGCGGTCTGCCACCAACGGCAGTTCACGCCCTGCTTCCGGCCATCGCGCCATGGAGGCACACTGAAATCCAAGGTGCGCCACCTCGAAAGCTGTCAAAAATCGCCGTTCTTGATCGCGCATCCTCATGGGGTATCGAGGGTATCTCTGGGGGTATATTTCTTATTCACAGATCTAAAACATCCGTCCTAGAGGCCTGTCAAAAATGTTTTTGGCACCTAAATCTTGAGCCACGCTCCATGACGATTCGCCTTGAACGACTCAACGCCCATTACCGCTTTATCGTAAGCCTCATATAATTTCAGCGCCTCACGAACGGAATTGCTTGGCGCCGCCTTTGCCATGAAGTGCAGCAGGTCATACAGCAGCCCACTGCGATCGGCAAAATGAATCAGCGTGGCTGTCCAGCGTTCCGGGTCGCGTTTAAGCGCTTTTTCGAACTGTTCATTTCTCAGCTCGGCAGGCCATATTGGCGCCAAGCTGGCTTTGTACGTAAACTCCAGCAGTACTGCGTTGTCGTCGCGTAGCACCCCCTGAATGTAAGGATAGAGCTCGGGATAAAGGGGGCGAAATGCCTGCCTGACCCCCGGGAGCTTCATCGAGCGACGGTGCAACTCTACGTATCCGACTGATGAAGCCTTGCGCTGAAAGTCCGCCAATTTAAAGCCCTCCCCGCGCTGAATTGCGTTCACCAAACTCTTCAGGTTGGGGTCATGCACCTTGAACTCCGACAACTCACCATCCAGGGCACTGATGAAATCCGGGGTCAGGTCGCACAAGAGCCCGGTGGCGATGGGTGCCGGAAAACCAATAGGGAAATCCCCTTGTGTCTGTGATGAAATGAGCAGGGCTTTAAGTTCATCGTTGCTGTGAGTGCGCTGACGCGGGCGTTTAGTGCCGGCGTAATCCATAGGCAAATAGTTTTCCCCGCACAGGCCCATCAACATGCGCAATGCCGTGGCTATATCCAATCCGTCGCTACGGTCCGTTCGAACCGGGCGTTGCCACTCAATGAAACGTGCCTTGAATAGGTGACTTTTGAGTACGTCACAGAACGTATCCTGTTCGCCGGCGCACAGCACTGCCAGCGCGGCTCGCCAAACCGGCGTTTCACAAAAGTCTACGGCGTACGCCTTGGATTGCCTCCCGCCAGCGATCATCTGGAAAAAATTATCTAGCACCTCATGACTCAGGCCGTTGATGACATCCAAGTCCGCCTTGCTAAAACTAGCCGCAATAAAACTCGGCAAATCACTGCGCAGGGATGGCAGATCGGGCGAGCGAACTATGTCATCGTAGTGCGAAGGTACCGCGGCAGTACCTGTACTCTTGAGCGTCTGGGTAAGCTGCTCGCTTTGATACTCGAGGCGAGCGTCATTAGAAAGGGTGTTGAACTCGTGTTCATCGAGTTCGTACCTCATCTGTCTTTTGAGCCACGCTCTCCGTTCAAGTGGCACAGTTTCCAGCTCTTCACCCAGCGATGCGACTAACTGTGAGGTGCTAGTACGCAATGAACCAAGATCCACCGCAGGGATGAACAGCCGGTGATAATCCGCCTCAAGCGCTTGCTCTTCGTGACTAAGGTATGGGTCATGCCCCTCTTCGTAATATTTCAGCGCTTCACAGTGAACCTCATGCGCGATGGCAAGGTCCTCCGGTAGCATGAGCCCCAGCATCACCTGTCGCAAATCCCCACGATGACGCACTACGCCGTCGTACTCTGTTTCCTCCACCAGCCATACTTGGCGAGCCAGCGTGGTGAATAAATCATCTGCTCGCGTTCCCTCCAGTACAGGAAGTTTGCAAGGCTTTGCCAAGACTTTACTGATCAGCTCGGCATTGACCCGACGCAGAATAAGCCCCATGTACGCAAGGTCACGCAAGTCCGCGTCGTCGGTACGCAAGCGGTCCAGGATTCGTCGGTATGTGAAACCACGGACCAGTGTATGCGGCACGCCTTTGAGCGTCTGGTTATCCAGCAGCTCGATGGCTTCCTGCACACTGCCTTCTTCGTTAAGGTACTGAGCCAAAAGACGGATAAACAGTGGGCTGGCGCCCCATTCTCCAAGCATTCGGCGGCACAACCCTTCCTCCACCTCAATGTTTGCATCTTGCAGCAGGCGCTGAAGCATGGCGTAGGCTGGGTCTGGCTTCAGGTCGCCCAAGGCCTTGGGCTCGATATTCCATCGACGATAATCATTAGGCGGCACCCGACCGCTGAATATCGGCCGCAGGCCAAATAGTTGGCCTTCCTGTTGGACGCTGTCGAGCCAGGTGCGAACGCTACGGTGTGCGTTTGCACCGCGTAATAGCACTTCTTCGAAGGTGTCCAGAACCAGCGCTATAGGCTTATTTATCGGCAAGTAGGAGGCCATTTCCTGGCGCCAGATGGACCATATGCTGCTCGTGGAATACGCATTACTCGCGTAGTCATCCGAATACTGCCCCCCCATTACCTCCTGAGCTTGCTCACGGAACCTGGCGAGAGCTTTGCTCAACTGCGGCCAGAAAAATCCAAGCTGGCGGCTGAGTTCCAGTGTCATGCGGTCGTTGTCAGCTTGCTCAAAGGCTGCCCGGTCGAAGTCGAACCAGATTACCGGTACCTTTTCGCGTAGTAAGTCACGCGCAAATGCCGCCAGCAGGGCGGATTTACCTGCGCCACCTAACCCGGTCAGATAGACCGGCTTGTCTTGGTTGAAATCACTGATTTCACGTTCACGGAGCACATAGTGATGCAGTTGATCAAGCTCAACCTCGCGGCCGTACAAATCCGTAGGCAAGGCAACGCGCAGTGAAGACTCAAATTCGCGCAAGGCCAATGCACTGAGGACTTGAGCGCGGGAAGCTTGGCGAGCGGGGAGTAACTCGAGAAATTGCTGAGCCGTATACAGTTGACTCAGCTCGGGGATGGAGAGCGGCTTGATAGGGATCGGTTTGTTCGCGCTAAGCTGAATCAGAAATCGGCCCAGCACGTCTGTGGGAGCGGCTTTTGACTTGCGGGCGAACTTGCCCAGCACCTTATCTCTTGCCATTTCACGCAAGGTACTGCGCCGACTGTCGGGCAGCATACGCCAGCGGATCCCTTGATCAGTCACCACTTCGTCGCAAATTTGAGCCAATGCGCGCAGCACGCCGCGGGCGATCTCAGGCTCCTTGTCCAGGTCGACCAATACTTTGGGGTCGAAGTCGCCGAGCAAGGAAGCAAGCGCCCGCACATCTGCCAGCCGCTCGGCGATACGTTGTTGGCTCTCGATTGGCGGGCTCATAACGGCCTCAACGCTGGGTGGATAATATTTTGGATAAACCAAGCTACAGCGTCGACGGAGGGATCTTCAACCAATGGACTGCTTGCTTCAATGACCGTAGCCAGACGTAGAATTTCTTCCGTCCTCAAATCAAGCTTGTGTTCGGTGCTGTAAAACTCAAGGTATTCAATCACGTCAAGTCGACCAGTGGGCGTGATGGTATCGATGCAGAGTTGGGCCTGCTTGGCACCGGGAACGACGATTTTCGATCCGAGCAATACAATGCGCAGCATGGGTATCTCGGATATGTCGCGATAAATCTGTTCCAGGAAGTGTTGCATGGGGCCAGGTGCCAATGGATTGATATCCAGATCCTGGATGACAAGCCACAATTGGCGAGGAACCGCGCCCGTGGCCAGCCTTTTGGCAAACGCTGGAAAAAGAATACTGCGAACCCAGGCATCCAGTGCGGTGTCACCCTCCCCTATGGCTGGAAGCGCTGGTGCGGCAGGATCATCCGCCCCCGCACGGCGGATCACCTCTTCAGCAAACGCCCTGGGGTCATTGCCAATTTCCGAGGACGTGAACGTGATGATGGAGTATTGCGCGCGGTCCCTGAGCATCGCATTCAAGATTTCCAGCGTGGTGCTTTTGCTGCTCGGCGTCATGGGCTTTTGTACTACGGCAATAATCTGTTTATCGCGAAGCATGCAGTCCTGTACTGCGCTTTGAAACCCCCTGCGCCCAAGGATTGGCGTGTGGTCCAATGTGCGCCAAACGGGGTCAAGCTCCAATACATCCCCAAGCACCGACCCACTGTTGGCAGCAATGCACGCGGTCGGGATTGCGCCATTGATTGACACCCCGCCCACCTGCATTCCGCATTGGTGCAGCGCCACTGGCCTGTAGCTGGCATCTACGAGCAGCCCACCCGATGAGCCCTGTAATGCGTTGACCGTATGGTGTAAGCGCGTTTCGTGGTCAGGCGGCCAAAGCTTGAGCCCATGCCCGACAGCGGTATGCATTTTATTGCCGGCGGGGTGTTGATACAGCGTCAATTGTGTTCCGGTGTCGCTGATATGCGGCTTATGTTGTGGATCGAGCTGGTAAAACCCACGCAGCCGCCCCACGATTTTGCTTAGCCGTATTCCCGCGTAATCCAGATACTGATCGAACCCTGCCGGTGGGTTGGTTTGAAAGTCGTCCGGCAGCGGCGGCGACAACTCCGTTGGGTGGCAGCGGCTGCCCGCGACCAGCCATTGCTCGGCAACCTTGACCTCCAATATCTCGTAAGCGGCGCCGACGTGATCGAACTGGACCTTCAGCTGCCGGGCACTGCCCTCCAACGGGTTGTAGGCCGCATCCAGCAACGGGCTGATGACATGCCAGGCCGTGAGAATGGCCTGAGGTCCGACCAGAAATCCAGTGCCGTAGCTGGTGCCGCCTGCATGTTCTACCACTACGCGGCACACGCGGCGCAAAGCCGTCAGGCCGCCTTGTGTCATCGCATAGTTGCCTGCAAAGCCGATTAGAGGCTGCACCAAAGACTGCAGGTGAAGGCTCAACACGCGTTGGGCCTCATCGTTGGCCGCATTCAGCCCGCCGACACTTGTTAATTGAATGCACAATTCATTCAGCCAGCCCAGGCGTTTGGCTTGGGCAAAGGCCGCGTGGTAGACGGATTGCCCCGCGTCGCTCAACTGTTCGAGTACTTTAAACTCGTCGGCGCGCGCACCTGCCCCCCCTGCTTTTTCGAGCTTGAGGTTGTGCTCGGCCGCGAGCTTGTCGTACATCGCGCCAAAGGGGCTGCGTTGGAAGGTAAGGCTCTGTCCCAACAACACCAGTTCCTGATCAATCGCTGGCGGCATCGTTAAACCCAATGCAGGTCAGCGTGACTGAACAAGGTGCTGCCCGCCGCGACTGCGCCAATACCGTGCGCGTAGTTCTCACGAAGCCAGCTGCCGCCAAAGTGCAACCCCACCACGCTTTGCGGTGCGTTGAAGTTGATAATGGGGGATCCCGAGCACCCTCCGAGGGTCGTTGCGTCATGGGTCAACACGCAGCGCCCGGTGTCGCCATTCAACGTCCCTACGCCTTGCATGATGAGCCCGGGTGACAGGTATTTGGTGCCATAGTCGGCACTGAACAGTTGATTGAGTCGGCTCGCCACTTGGGCATCGATTTCACCGGTGACGGTACGTGGCAATGAGCCGGGACGTCCGGGATACCCTGCAAGGAACACCTGGTTTTTCCCATCCGCCCTGGAAGGATCTTTAACCAGGCTCATAGGCGTTGGCAGGTATTGCTGGCCATTGAAGCTTTCGACCTGCAACAACGCGACATCAAGGCATGAAAAGTCGAGGCTATGTTCAGGAATTTCCTTCGCGCCGGCGCCAATCACCTCAGTGATGCGAAAGCGTGTGGCGGTGGTCAGCGAGCTGGGGGCATCGGCAAAGTCGATGGTTACCTCATCGCTGAGCATGACCCATCCTTTGGGGTTGTTGCGTTGTGGAACAGGTGCCGCGAAGGCTTGCAGCACGTGACGATTGGTCAACAGTATGCCGTTGCCTACGAGAAAGCCGGTGCCCACGTGGATACCACCCACATCAATACGGCCGATGCGTGCCAACCGGTCTTGAAGGGTGTGGTCATTGCGCATCATATACAGCGTGTCAGACCAACTCTCGGCTTCTGGATGACGGGAGTCCACGTCGTTATTGCGTACCCGCAACGCCGGCCGGCCGGTCATGCGAACCAAGGCTTCAAGCCCAACCGTGTTGAGTGCCCGGGGTTTTACACCTTTCACATAATTATCGAGTTCCTGTTCCACCGCCCCGACCAGTTCGCGACGAAGGTCAAGGCTGATGCCTTGGCGCGCTTCAAGCAGGTGTTCGAACCGTGCAAGTTGTTCCGACTTTCCCGTACCGCGCAAGTAATCCCGAACTCTTTCGGGATCTAATCCCTGCGCACTTTCCAGCCCCAGAATCTTGGTGGGAAGGGCCAGACTCATACGCTTATCAAGCAGCGAGAGCGGCCCCGTCGACGGCAGCCGGGAAAGACTGGTGAGCCCTTGAACCTCGGTAAATTGTTTCAAGCGCCAGTCAGTGCTCTGTTGAATAGCGTCATTCAACTTGCCCGACGGCCGCGTCGAAAACCACTTTGACTCAGCCTTGAGGTCTGACGCATGCCCACTGGCTCGAGCCTGGGCCAGCGCAATGGCGGCTATTTCCGGTTGGTACTTGGCCAGGTGCAATGTCGAATCGGCTGCGGCTACGCCGAACTCCTGATTGAGCAGGGTCTGCACATCCTGCTCAGGCCCGGCCAGTGCCTCATTATTCACCACATGGATGTCGCTCAGCGCCAGCTCAAGCAATGCATCCGCGGCAACCACCCCGCGCCCATAGTTTTCAGAGTCCCACCCCTGCGGCTGACGCGACGTAGCCAGCAGTGCCGCCTTGAACAGTTGTTGCACGTTCACACCCTGCTGCGCTGCGTGGGCAATCACGTTGTCGCGCCCATGATGGGAGAGCCAAAGCGCGGCTACACCTGCCGTAATCGCTGTGGCATACGAGGTGCCCTGCCCCGGCGCCACTCCATCCATGCTCTCGGCCGCAGCATTGCGTTGCGCCTTCCAGACCAGTTCGGCCGGTGCGCTGATATCGACAGCGCCCCCTCGGCAACTGCCAATCCAGGTGCCGTCGTCCACGTTCGAACCACCGACAGCAATCACTTCTGCATAGCGCGCGGGCCACACCACGATGCGTGCGCAGTTACCCGCCGCCGCAATGACAATCAAATTGGCCTTCACGGCTTCGCGCACGGCCGCATGCAAGGCGCTGCTTGGAACGCCACCGAGGCTCATGGAAATAACGTGGCATCCGACCCGGGTCGCATGGGCAATCGCCTTGGCGACAGGTGCTGCGTTGAAGACCTTAACGCTTTCAATGCATCGAATCGGCGCAACCCGAGCGCCGGGCGCAGCACCACACATGAGTTCAGTGTCCCGGCCCGCAAGGACGCTGGCCGTTGCCGTGCCATGCCCTGGGTTGCCCATTTTCGGCGAGAGCGGATCGGCAGGATTCAGGTTGTTATCGATGATGTTGCACGCCCGGGTTCTATCGAGCATTTCTTCGCCAAGCTGGTTATGGGCGGCGATTCCGGTATCGGGTTGGGCGATGATGATTCCCTCGCCACGGGTCGCGGCCCAGGCATCGACCACGCCGGTCAATTTCAAGGCCCAATGACGATCCTGCGGCGGTAACTTGTCCACAATGCAGGTCGCCTCCAGCCATTCAAACGCCTCGGTAGCGGCCTTCTCACCTGGCTCGCCCGGGGCGGTATAGAAACCGGTCCCTAGATCGGGTTCGGCGGACACCAGATGCAGCGCATCGGCTAGAGCATAACCAATGGAAAACAGCTCACGAGACGGCAGCGTGCGCTCCACACCCAGGCAGCGCAGGACCAGAAAAGATTCCAGCAGGGGATCAAGGGGCTGCAATTGCAGATTCGTCGAATGCAGTAGTGCAGTAATGCGCTCCAGCTCAGCGTTGAAATCGGGAATGGTTTTGTATTCAAGAACAAACCGCAGTTCGTCTGGCGGAAAACCCTCGGTCGCCATTGCTACAGACTGGACCTGGTTCAAAAGCCTGCGCAATACGGCCAAGTAATCCATCGCACTCTCCCTCTATCCCTGGATAACATTAAAAACAGCCTCATATTGCCGTCGGCCGTGGGGGGCATGCAATAGCAATATGCCGCTACCGAGGATTCCCGCCCGACGATTTTGATTCAGACACATGAAAAAGGGTCTTGGTCGTCGGCCCGCAGCGATTTCAGCTAGCGCATGATTAAAGGGTTTATCAGGTCCCTATTTTTTTCTATGCCTGATGAGGCTCTGGTTGTGCGCACTGCAGTGGAGTCGATCATCTAGGTCTACATTTCCCGTGTAGCTCGACGCGTAGCCGCTTGAGTATCAGATCGAATGCCCCTCGATTACGCCAGTTTCGAAACCATTGATTAGGGTCAAAAACGCTCGGATACGTCACGTCAAGCAGCGCCTGAGAACAAAAAACATCCCCGTCGAAGCGTGGGAAAAAGGAGCACTGATAAAACTAACCGTGATGCATTGTTAGATTGTTCCGCTGGTTGAGGAAAGGGGTGACAGCTGCAACTGTCGCCGACTTTCGGCAGCGTGGTCGCGAAATCGCTTCGGCTGCAAAACGTCGATTGAATCCGAAGCCCACCCCTGTGCAGATTCGATGCATCTGGGGGTATGGCTGACGGCAGCGGCGCCGGCATTGGCCCTGTGTCTGCCAATGCGCTTGGTCGCTGCATTCACCAAATTGAATGTGAAAATCAGCGCCGATTATTTAGTGGCCACATGCCATCAGCAAACATCATCTCAGGTGTAGCCTGAAAAGCAGTGCTCAAACGCGACACCCTCTCTGCCTTTATCAACCGACGATCGATGCCAAACAGCCCAATCTGAGATGAAGGTACACTGAAAGCCATCCGAATCCATCTTGGTCTCTGTCAGAGATCGCCATTCGCGATCGCTCGCAAATTTGATGCAACTGGGGGCAAAGTTGGGGGCATATTTGAACTTTTTCTGCCTAAAAATATTGATCTAGAGCCTAGTCAAAATGTTTTTTGGCGATCCGGATAGTCTCTAGGGGTCTTCTCCGCTATCCGATAGACCGGTCTGAGGCTTTCAGCGGAACAGTGGAAGCAATAAAACTGCATATGTCGGCCGAGTGAAAACGGTGAGTGCTCACCGTTTTCATTCGGGTCGGGATACTAATATTTGAAACGACCCACCAGGCCTTTGAGCTGACCGGAAATGTCTATCAATCGACCCGAGCCAGCCTGTGACGACTGAGCAAAGCCTTCGACCAGTTGGGCATCGGCATGGATCTGCGCGATGTGGCGATTGATCTCTTCGGCCACTTGGTGCTGCTCCTCGGCGGCTGTGGCGATCTGGGTATTCTGGTCGCGGATCGAGTCCACCGAGCCACGGATCTTGTCGAAGCTGTCACGCGCCTGCTGAATGCGTTCCACACTGGCGTGGGACACTTGCAGGCTGCCTTGCATCTGCTGCGTGACCTCTTGGGTGCGGCGGGCGAGATTGCCCAGCAAGCTGTCGATCTCGCCGGTGGAGTCGGCTGTCCTGCGAGCCAGGGCGCGGACTTCGTCGGCGACCACGGCGAAGCCTCGGCCTTGGTCACCGGCGCGCGCCGCTTCAATCGCCGCGTTGAGCGCCAGCAAGTTGGTCTGCTCGGCAATCGAGCGGATGGTGTCGAGAATGGTGTTGATATTCTGGCTGTCCTGCTCCAGCAACTGCATGGTCTGGGTCGACTTCTGCAGGTCTTCGCTGAGCTTGAGCACGCTGCCGGTGGCTTCGCCGATGTGCTGCTGGCCGTCATGTACGTCGCGGTAGCCTTCGTCGGCACTCGTCGCGGCAGCACTGCACGAACGTGCGACTTCGTTGGCAGTAGCGACCATTTCGTTGAATGCGGTGCTCACCAACTCCACGGCCTCACGCTGGCGACCTGCAGCCTGGTTCATGTTGTTGGCCACTTCGCTCGTGTCGGCGGCCGCGGTCTGCAGGTCAGATGAGGCGTTGCCGATGCGTTGCACCAATTGTGCAATCATGCTCAGGAACTGGTTGAACCAGCCCGCCAGGCTGGCGGTTTCATCCTTGCCCTGCACCTGGAGTTGGCGCGTCAGGTCGCCTTCTCCTTCGGCGATTTCTTGCAGGCCGTCGGCCACGCCGCGAATCGGACGCACGATGACGCTGGCAAAGCTGGCGCCTACTATCGCGAACACCAACGCCAATGCCGCGGCAATGGCGGCGATCAGCCAGGTCAGCCGGGTGACGTCGGCCATCACTTCATCACGCTTGATCAGGCCGATAAAGCGCCAGCCCAGGCCTTTGGAACTGACCACGTTGGCCATGTAGGCCACGCCATCAATCTCGATTTGGGTCACGCCGTCGCCTCCCTTGGCTAGTTCGGCGTAGTTAGGACCCAGATCGGCCAGAGGCTTGAAGTTGTGCTTCGCGTCGCTGGCGTCTACCAGCACGTTACCGTTGTCTTCCACCAGCATCAGGTAGCCGCTATCGCCCAGCTTGATGTTGCGCACCAGTTCAGTGAGCTGTTTAAGCGATACATCAAGGCCAACCACTCCCAGGATATTCCCGGCGGCGTCGGCGACAGTACGCACAGTGCCGATCAGCGTCACATCGTCCGGCGCCCAATAGTAGGCACCCGTGCGCACAGTGGCGCCTGGCGTGGCGATGGCCGCTTTATACCAGGGACGGACGCGCGGATCGTAGTTGTTCAGCTTGGTGTCGTCCGGCCAACTGGCGTAGCCGCCGTCGCTCAGACCCAGGGACAGGTAAGCAGTACTCGGATGACTTTTGGCGAACTGCTCAAATATCGCCAGCAGCTCTTTGTTGGCCTGAGTAAGTGGAATTTGCGCGGCTTCGGCACCCGCGTAGCTCTTGAGGTCTTTGGCCGCAACGACGCGCGGGTCCTTGGCTACATAGTCGACGTTTTGGCTAATGCCGTCGAAAAACTGTTTCATGCCATTGTCGATCTGGCGGATCTCGCGACCGCTGCTGTCGAGAAAATTGGTCAGGGCCCCCTCTCGCAGATTCAGCACTACCAAAACGGCGACAAGGATGACCGGGACGCACGCGATTGCCGCAAACGCCCAGGTCAGCTTCTGCTTGATATTCATGACTTCACCTGCGGATATTTATAGTTTTGGCAAGGGGAAACGCTAGCACTGAACGTCGCATGTGTTGTTATGAGGAGATAGAGCCCATGCGTACTCTGAGTTATCGACCGCGACGGTGCGCACTTTAGAACGGCGAACATCGGCAAACTCAGCGCAATCTATCTGCGATTAAAAAAAGGCTTCCCTGCATTGGAAAACCTTCCAGAACGTCGCATCGATTTTCCTGGCCGCCGCTTCACTGACCCAACCCTGCCAGATTTCGGGATCCGGCTTCTGCGCCAGTTGGACCCAATCCAACTGGCCCATTAGCGGCGTGGGAGTTCAGTAACAGAACAGGACGGATTTAGGCGGTTTGGCAAACCGGATCAAAGGTGCAACGCGGGCTTGGACTGGCGAACGCCATGGGCAGAAGGGACGCGGACACGCAGGGCAATCAGCAACGCGGCCAGCAGCATCAACACGGCTGCCGCTACGAATACGCCTGCGCTGCCACCGAGGCTGAACATTGCACCGCCAGCGGCGGCGCCAGTGGCGATGGCTGACTGCACAGAGGCCACTACCATGCCTCCGGCGCTTTCCGCCTGATCAGGTACCGCGCTGGCGACCCAGTTCGACCACGCCACCGGCACACCACCGAAGGCCATGCCCCAGACCGCCAGCAATAGCGCCTGCCCCGGCACCGAGGCCGGCAACAGCACCAACGCCAGTGCTGCAACGCCGACCAGCGCGGGCATCAGCACCAGAGTGGCCAGCGGGTGGCGCTCCAGCAGCCGGCCGGCCAACAGCGTGCCGACGAAGTTCGCCACACCGAACCCCAGCAGCATCAGGGACAGCCCTTGCGGACCGATACCGGTAGTCCCTTCAAGGAAGGGTCGAACATAGGTAAACATCGCGAAGTGGCCGCTGTGCACCAGCACACAACCGAACATGCCCATGGCGATGCCTGGGCGCTGCAACACCTCGAGTACGGTGCGCAGACGTGCCGGTCGGCGCGGCGCAAGGCGCGGCAAAGTGAATGACTGAAACGCCAGGGTCACCATGCCTACCGCCGCCGCTGCGAAGAACGCGCTGCGCCAGCCATACAACCCGCCCAGATAGCTGCCCAGCGGCACCGCCACGACCGTGCCGATGGCGATGCCGCTGAAAATGATCGACAGCGCCCGGGGCAACAAGGCACTCGGCACCAAGCGCATCGCTACCGCCGCCGCCATGCTCCAGAACCCGCCAAGGGCAATGCCCAGCAAGATACGCATCAACAACAGCACCACGAAGCTGGAGGAAACGGCGACCAACAGATTGGAGGCGACCATCAATGTCGAAAAACCCAACAACACCCAGCGTCGGTCGATACCACGGGTCAGACCTGGCACCAACAAGCCGGCGAACAGCGCCACCACGGCGGTGACCGTTACCGCCTGGCCAGCCAGCGCTTCGGACACTCCCAGGTCAGTAGACATCAGCGTCAACAAACTGGCCGGAAGGTACTCAGCGGTCAGTAACCCAAACACACCCATTGCCAACGAAAATACTGCCATCCACGCGGGGGTTGCAGGTTCTACGTCCGCGCCGACGCCGCAAGGGCGGTCGGATACGGTGTTACATACACAGTCAGTCATTGCACGGATTTCCCAATCTTCATTAAGAGCCGAAGTCTAGGCGCCGAAATCCGGATGATCTATGATCCAAAGTCTCTACTTTTTGACTAAAACACCTGAACGATGCCTGCTGATCAGTTTGCTCTTTCCTCGGACCTCATCAACGAGCTGTTGCGCGGCATGCGCCTGCGTGGCGTTGAATACCGGCGTATCCAAACGGGTCCAGCTTTCGGTTTGGGCTTTGCTGAAAAACCTGGGCACGCCTGGTTCCACTTCATGGCCGTCGGCAATGCGGTGTTGCGGATGGAGGACGGAACTACGTACGCGCTGTCTGCCGGCAACGCCGTGTTTATTTCCCATGGCGCAGCCCATCAACTGTTTTCCCATCAGGGCGCGCCTGTTCAGGACATCGATCATCTAGACGGTGCGCCCTTGGGTGACACCGTCAGCGCGGTGGATACCGGAACCGATGCCAGCGCCACTCCGAGCACTATTCTGTTCAGTGCTTGTATGGAGTTTGAACTGGGCAGTATCCATGGCCTTGGCCGGCTGATGCCGGGACTGATGCTGATTGATGCCGGCGGCCAGCGTTACCCCGGGCTGGTGCCAATCCTCACCACCATGGAACGTGAGGTCAGCGCCGCACGCGTCGGCTTCGCCGGTATCCTCGCGCGGCTGGCCGACGTGGTGGCGGCCATGGTCGTTCGCGGCTGGGTCGAGTGCGCCTGCGGCAATGCCTCTGGCCTGGTCGCCGCCTTGCGCGATCCCCGCTTGGCCGGTGCACTGCTTGCGCTCCACCAACAACCGGGCCGCGACTGGACTGTTGCGCAGTTGGCAGAGCACTGCAATACCTCACGCTCGGTCTTCGCGGATCGCTTCCAGACGACGATTGGCATGGCCCCGCTACGCTATGTCACCGAACTGCGGATGCGGCTTGCAAGCCAGTGGCTGACCCTCGAAAGGCTACCGATTGAAGAGGTGGCGCAGCGTTTGGGCTATACCTCCCAAGCCGCTTTCAGTCGTGCATTCAAGCGCATTACGGGCAATACACCTGGATTGAGTCGCAAGGTGAGGCAAACCGAACGCAGCTAGTCGATGATCCCTGCCACCGACTCATTTACCCCCCGTTACATCAAGGAATGTACCGGTAACGAATGATGCCTCCGCGCTCGCCAACCACAGAATCGCGCGTGCCACTTCCTCAGGCTGTCCGCCCCGCCCCATCGGGATCGAGTCCTTGACACGATCGACCCGCCCCGGCTCACCGCCACTGGCATGCATTTCGGTATAGATATGTCCGGGGCGAATACAATTGACGCGTATGCCTTCCCGTGCCACCTCCTTTGCAAAACCAATGGTGAACGTCTCCAACGCGCCCTTTGACGCCGCATAGTCGACGTACTCGTTGGGGCTGCCGAGGCGCGCCGAGGCCGAAGAGACATTGATCACCACACCGCCCGGGCCGTTGTGGCGGTAAGACATACGCTTCACCGCCTGTTGGGCACAGAGTATTGGCCCAATGGCATTGACGGCAAAGATGCGCTGCATCCGCTCGAAGCCGAGGTCTTCCAAGCGAGACTGAGGCGCCAGCATCCCGGCGTTATTGACCAGTACGTCGATGCGTCCGAACGTGCGGTCGATGGCCGCGAACAAATCGACCACCTGTTGTGGCTCAGCACTGTCCGCGCGCATCGCCAACGCCCGGCGCCCCAATGCTTCTACATCCGCAGCCACGGCCAGCGCTGCGGACTCGTTGGCAACGTAGCTGATAACGACGTCATAACCTCTTTCGGCGGCGAGCCGCGCGGTGGCCGCCCCCACTCCACGACTTCCACCCGTGATTAGAATCAGCGGTGCCTGCGAGACGTTGACCATGAAATAAAGCTCCTGAGCCGTTGGCTGTATCAGCCGATGATGAGGGTGCCGCTGGCGATCACTACGCATGCCAGTATCCGGCGCGCGGTGAGCGTCTCGCCGAGAAACACATAGCCGATCAACGCCGCGAACAGCACGCTGGTTTCGCGCAATGCCGATACCGCGCCCAGCGGCGCTTCGGTCATGGCGTAGATGACCATTGCATACGCAAGCAAAGAAACCAGCCCGCCGACCAATGCGGTCACTGTTCCGGGCCGGACGCAGAACAAGCTGCGGGTATCGCGTAGGCCGATGTAGACCACCGGCATCAGCACGCCCCACAGGGCGCACATCCACACGGTGTAGGCAAGCGGCGCGCCGGAGAGCCTGGCGCCGATGCCGTCGACCACGCTGTAGGCCGCGATAAAGCCGCCCGTTCCCAACGCATAAGGCAGGCCGGGAACCGACAGACTGCGCCCTCTGAAAGCCAGCGACATAATCCCGCCTGACACCAGCGCAATACCGAGTAACACGTCAGGCGTGATGCGTTCTCCGGCAAACACGGCGGCCCCCAAGGTGATCAGCACCGGCGACGATCCACGTGAAATCGGATAGGTCTGCCCCAGGTCGCCGACCCGGTAACTGCGCACCAGAAACAGGTTGTAGCCGACATGCAGCAACCCCGACAGCAGCGCATAGCCCCAGCTCTCAATCGCGGGGGGATCCATGAACACTGCGGCGACGACACTGGTGATGGCGATGGCAATGCACATCACTGTCATCGACCACAACCGATCGGCACCGCTACGCAGCAGCGCATTCCAGCTGGCATGCAGGAGCGCAGCGAGAAGCACAAGGAAGATGATATGGATAGGCATGCGCCACTTTAGGCAATGCGGCACCGGGACTAAAGCGAAGCCTCCTCATCACAGCATGAACGAAAACTCATGACTCACTCATCCAGTCGTCGGACTTTCAGTGCCTCGCTGACCAACCATTGGCGAAAGCTGGCGATGTGCGGTTGCGCTTCGATGCCCTTGGGGCAGACGAAGTAATACGCCAGCGGTGATGGGAATGGCACAGCAAACAGTCGCACCAAACGGCCATCGCTGATTTCGTTCTCGACATGCCCGCTGCGCACCAATGCAACGCCCTGGCCGAGCAAGGCGGCCTCGACCGTCATGTTGGTATCGCCAAATCTGACGCTCTCCTTGAGCGGCAAATAGGCCAGCCCGACGGCTTGAAACCATACCGCCCATTTTGGCACCAGTTCGGCACCATCCCGCGTCAGCAGCGGGAAATGCAACAGTTCTGCGGGGCTCTGCGGAGTCCCGACGCGCCGCAGCAGTTCGGGGCTGGCCACAGGAAATACCTGTTCCCCAAACAGGAACTCAGAATGCAGACCGGGGTAATCGCCCTTGCCGAGCCTGATTGCAACATCCGCCTGGCCCTGAGAGAAGTGGATTATTTTATCCGTGGTGTCCAGCGAGACCAGCAGCTCGGGGTGCTGACGAGCGAGACGTGGCAAGCGTGGCAGCAGCCATTTGAGCGCGAAGGAATAGGTAGTGCTGACGCTGAGTCGAACTCTGTCTTTTTGCTCGCGCAAATCGCCCAAAGTCGCCTCCAGGCTGATGAAAAACTCGCGCACGATGGGCGCCAGCGCAGCCCCCGCGGCGGTGAGACGTAACGCCTTGCCACGTTCAAACAACTGCACTCCCCAAAGGGCCTCAAGATGCTTGAGCTGATGACTGACCGCGCTTTGAGTCACATGTAGCTCTTGTGCGGCCGACGTAAAGGTCAAGTGCCGGGTGGCAGCTTCAAATGCGCGCAAGGTCGCGGTGGGCGGCAGGTCTCTCATTAGGGCAGCATCCAGCGAGTTATCAGAAAAGTGCTTACATGAACGCCAGCTCATGATAGAACCAAACTCACTCGAAACGTCACTTCGAATATCGAAGCAGGTCCGACCATCAATCAAACCATTGATAAGCACCATGCTTCTGCTGACTGGATGTTTTTCGAACCTGTGCAAGGAACGAAGTCCGCTTGCGATCTGATTTTTGATTCAATCAACGGTATCTTTGGCCAATGAACAGCTTCCGCGCGGTCATTTACCTGGGCGTTCTTCTCTGCACTGGCTGCGTAAAAACGGCCAGTATTCCACCCGCCGACCTCACGTTATCGTCGTTTGAGCTCGGCCCCGCCAATCTGTTCACGGCACACTTCAACTCCACTGTGGATTTGCAGAACGCTTTCAATGATTACGAAAGTTCCAACCAGCTCAGCCCCACCCTGATCTGCTCTCTGAACCGAGACATGGAGTTCTCATCCGAGCATTCAATCGCGGTAAAAGCCGAAGGGCGAGTGAACGCAAGCAGTCAAGCCAGGCCCAATTACAAGTTTTCCTCCGATCTGATCTTTTACTACACCAATGCGGATGGAACGCAACGCGACTTGAATGACTACGACGCCATCAAACCGTTGCTGGCGTCGCAAGCTTCAATCCCGTGCAAAGTTCGCATAACTGCCTATGGGTATGAGGCGTATTACACGAACACGTTATTCATCCCGGCCAGGATCATGATTGAACAGATCTTCAGATAACCGCCCTTTGCTGAGCCTGGCGCAGGGAATTGGCGAAGCTCTGATGGTCACTTGATTGCACCCATAAAAAAGCCCGGAAACCGTCCCCGGGCTTTTTCATTTGTGCGCCTCTTTTTCGTTTTTGTGCGACACATCCCCTTTCAGGACTCCCGCAAGGCTCTGGCACGGTGTTAGTTTGTAAGTGTATGTGTCTCAACCTTGAGGCACGCCTAACTCACTGCCCTGCAAAGGAATGCCCCTCGTAATGAATGTCCCTTTCAAAAAACTGGCTGCCACCACCTTGATGCTGGCCGGTCTTGCCGTGTTCACCGCGCCCGCGCAAGCCAATATCACTCCGCAGCAGAGCGCTGAAATTCTCAAGACTTACAGTGCAGACAAAGCCACAGACTTCGGTCAGTTCCTCGGCAGCCTGGGCAAGAGCGATCTGGCGAAAACCGCCGACATCGGCCCGGCGATTGGTGCGTACCTTGATAACAAGACCCTGACCGCCGAGCAGCAGAACGAAATCTATCGTCTGCTGGGTCTCTACACGCGCGCGAAGTACAGCGCCGCCGCTACCGAAACCCTGCGCGAACTGGTTGAGATCCCGACCTTTCGCAAGGATGGCGTCGAACAGCACGACAACCCGGAATTCACCAAGATCGCGGCGAAGATTCAGAGCCTTGCCGAGTCGTTCAATCTGAAATTCCGCAACATCGACAACCGCGTGTACGAGATCTCTCTCGACGGCAGCGGCGATGAAGTGGTTGGCATTCATGCCCACGCCGACGTGGTACCGGTGACGCCGGAAAACTGGGTGCTCAAGGATGGCACCCGCCTCGACCCGTTCAAGATCACCTTGATCGGCGATCGCATGTATGGTCGCGGCACCGAGGATGACAAGAACGGCATCGTGGTTACGCTGTATGCCATGAAAGTCATCAAGGAAGAAAAGCTGCCGCTGGTGCGCAACTTCAAGTTGCTGGTCGACACCACCGAAGAAACCACGGGTGACGCGATCCCTTACTACTTCGAACGCAATCCGACGCCAAACTACAACTTGGCGCTGGATGGCGGCTACCCGGTGGTGATTGCCGAGAAAGGCTATGGCACCGTCATGGCCAACTTTGCCAAGCGCAGAGGTGAAGGCAAAGGTGCCGAAATCATGTCGATGACCGGCGGCCTGGCGACCAACCAGATTCCATCGGCGTCGGTCGCCACGCTGGTCACCGACAAGCCTGCGGAGCTGGCTGCCAGTCTGCAAAAGGCCGGTGATGAGTTTGCCAAGCGCAATGGCGGCGATTTCCAGGTGAGCGCCAAGGTCGACGGCAAAGACGTCAAACTGACCGTGACTGGCGTATCTGCGCACTCCTCCGAGCCAGAATCCGGGGTCAACCCGGTCGCGCGGATGCTGGTCTTTATCAATAGCCTTGATGGCAAAGTCGCGTTCAAGCACAACCACATCACCGATGCCGCACGTTACGCAGCCGACAATTGGGGTCTGGATTACCTGGGCAACAAGCTGAATGTCGGTTTCTCCGATGCCTTCATGGGGCCGCTGACAACGTCGCTGACCTACGTCGGCATGGACGAAAAGGCCTTCAAACTCGCGGTCAACCTGCGCGTGCCGAAGGGCAAGTCGCCGGAGAAGCTCAAGGCTGAAATCGCCGATAAACTGGCGGCGTGGGACAAGAAAAGCCACGTAACCGTAGCCTTCGACTATTCTATCGCCGAGCCGATGTACCGCAATCCTGAGGGCGAATGGGTCAAGGCATTGTTGGCGGTTTCGACAGAAAACCTCGGTATGAAACACGAGTTCGGCACCTCCGCTGGCGCCACCTCGGTGCATGAACTGCCGAATGGCGTGCAATTCGGTCTGGCCATGCCGAACGTGAAGTACACCGGTCACACCGATGGCGAGTTCAAGACCGTGGAGCAATTCCAGCTGGACCTGCAGATCGTGACCGAAATGATCGGCCGCATCGGCCAGTTGCCGAAACTCTGACCGCATTGTCGAACCCGCCGCCATGGCGGGTTCGGCATTTTTAATCCGCGCATAATCCTCGCCGCGCAGCCTCGCCCCAGACTTTTGCACACTGGGCAACACAGAGTTGCCCTCAGAGAGATTGATAGCCACCTAACGAAAGGTGCATGCTAGAGGGCTCGTTCGGGTCTTATATCATTCTGAATGATAGTTACCTTTGCTTCATTCGATTCGTGCCATCACACCCCGCCGAGCATCATCCGCCCATCTTCAATACATTGGCGGATGCATCCATGGAACAGTCACTCAAACATTTGCGCTTCCCGTTGGCCATGTTGGCCGTACTGGTGATGAGCGCCTGCGGCAAGACTCCGGAGACTGCCGCCACTACGCCCGCTGCGAAAGTCAGCGTGGCCAAGGTGCTGGAACAACCGGTCAACGAGTGGGACGAATTCACCGGGCGCCTCGAAGCGCCGGAAACCGTTGAAATCCGTCCACGGGTCTCCGGCCAGATTGATGACGTCGCCTTCACTGAAGGCGCACTGGTCAAGAAAGGCGACCTGCTGTTCCAGATTGACCCGCGTCCGTTCCAGGCTGAGGTGCGCCGCCTAGAAGCACTCGTAGCCCAATCCCGCGCCAACGCCACCCGCAGTGAAAACGAAGCCGGTCGCGGTGAACGTCTGCGCGCCAGCAACGCCATTTCCGCCGAACTGGCCGACTCGCGCACCAGCGCCGCTCAAGAAGCCCGCGCCGCCGTCGGTGCCCTGCAAGCGCAACTGGATCTGGCCAAACTGAACCTCAGCTTCACCCGCGTTACCGCACCGATCAGTGGCCGCGTCAGCCGTGCCGAGATCACCGCCGGTAACCTGGTGACCGCAGACACAACACCCCTGACCAGCGTGGTTTCCACCGACCGCGTTTACGCCTACTTCGACGCCGACGAGCGTGTTTTCCTCAAATACACCCAGCTCGCCCGCAACGGTCAACGCGGCGCCACGACCCCGGTGTACATGGGCCTGTCCAATGAAGACGGCAACCCGCACCTCGGCCAGATGAACTTCGTCGACAACCAGGTCAACCCGAAAACCGGCACCATCCGTGGTCGTGCGGTGTTCGACAACAGCGATGGCACCTACACCCCGGGCCTCTACGCACGCCTGAAACTGGTCGGCAGCGGCACCTACAACGCCATGCTGATCAACGACGAAGCCGTCGGTACCGATCTCGGCAAGAAGTTCGTACTGGTCATGGATGCGGACAACAAAACCGCGTACCGCGCCGTCGAACTGGGGCCGAAAATCGAAGGCCTGCGCATCGTCCGTAATGGCCTGAACAAGGACGACACGATCATCGTCAAGGGTCTGCAACGGGTTCGTCCTGGCTCGCCGGTCACCCCAGAAGTGGTGCCAATGGCCAGCGAACAGACCATCGCGGCACTCGCTCAACAACGTCAAGCGCTGGAAGCCAGCAACCTGCCCAAAGTCGTCCCTTACCAGCGTGCGGCCGTAGCAGTTAGGATGCCGGCTGCGACGAACGCACGTGGGGCAGGGGCGACAACTCCGATGAAGTTTTCCCAATTCTTCATTTCACGTCCGTTCTTCGCAGCGGTGCTTTCGCTGTTGATCCTGATCGCCGGTGCGATCTCGCTGTTCCAGCTACCGATCAGCGAATACCCGGAAGTCGTGCCACCGACCGTGGTCGTACGGGCGAACTTCCCGGGCGCCAACCCTAAAGTCATCGGTGAAACCGTGGCCGCTCCGCTGGAGCAGGCCATCACCGGCGTCGAGAACATGCTGTACATGTCCTCGCAGTCGACCGCCGACGGCAAGATCACCCTGACCATCACCTTCGCCCTGGGCACTGACCTGGACAACGCGCAGGTGCAGGTGCAAAACCGGGTGACCCGTACCGAGCCGAAACTTCCAGAGGAAGTGACGCGCATCGGTATCACCGTCGACAAAGCATCGCCTGACCTGACCATGGTTGTGCACTTGACCTCCCCGGACAAGCGCTACGACATGCTCTACCTGTCCAACTACGCAATCCTCAACATCAAGGATGAGCTGGCTCGTCTGAACGGTGTCGGTGACGTGCAGCTGTTCGGTATGGGCGATTACTCGCTGCGGGTCTGGCTCGATCCGAACAAGACCGCTTCGCGCAATCTGACTGCAACCGACGTGGTCACCGCGATTCGTGAGCAAAACCGCCAGGTGGCTGCCGGTCAATTGGGTGCGCCCCCTGCCCCGAATGCCCAGAGCTTCCAGCTGTCGGTCAACACACAGGGCCGTCTGGTCTCCGAGGAAGAGTTCGAGAACATCATCATTCGTGCAGGCGACGACGGTGAAATCACTCGCCTCAAGGACATCGCTCGCGTTGAACTGGGCTCCAGCCAATATGCGCTGCGTTCGTTGCTGGACAACCAGCCGGCCGTAGCCATCCCGATCTTTCAGCGTCCAGGCTCCAACGCCATCGACATCTCGAACGACGTTCGGGCGAAAATGGACGAGTTGAAGAAAGGCTTCCCGCAAGGCATGGACTACAGCATCGTCTATGACCCGACGATCTTCGTGCGCGGTTCGATCGAGGCGGTGGTTCACACCCTCTTCGAAGCACTGATCCTCGTGGTACTGGTGGTGATCCTGTTCCTGCAAACCTGGCGCGCCTCGATCATTCCGTTGGTGGCGGTGCCGGTATCGTTGATCGGTACGTTTGCGGTGATGCACCTGTTCGGCTTCTCGCTCAACGCGCTGTCCTTGTTCGGATTGGTGCTGGCCATCGGTATCGTGGTGGACGACGCCATCGTGGTGGTGGAGAACGTCGAACGGAACATTGAACTCGGACTGACACCGGTCGAAGCCACCAAACGGGCGATGCGTGAAGTAACCGGTCCGATCGTTGCCACGGCTCTGGTGCTATGTGCGGTGTTCATTCCGGCAGCGTTCATCTCCGGTCTCACCGGGCAGTTCTACAAACAGTTTGCACTGACCATCGCCATCTCGACCGTGATCTCGGCGTTCAACTCGCTGACCCTGTCGCCAGCGCTGGCCGCTGTATTGCTGAAAAGCCATGACGCACCGAAAGACCGCTTCTCCAAGGCACTCGACAAGATCTTCGGTGGCTGGCTGTTCCGTCCGTTCAACCGCTTCTTTGACCGCGCCAGCCATGGCTACGTCGGTACGGTGGGCCGGGTTATCCGCAGCAGCGGCATCGCCCTTCTGCTCTACGCCGGTCTGATGGTGCTGACCTTCTTCGGTTTCTCCAGCACGCCGACCGGTTTCGTCCCCGGCCAGGACAAGCAGTACCTGGTAGCTTTCGCACAACTGCCGGACGCTTCGAGCCTGGATCGCACCGAAGAAGTGATCAAGCGCATGTCCGACCTGGCACTGAAACAGCCAGGCGTGGAAAGCGCCGTAGCGTTCCCGGGTCTGTCGATCAACGGCTTCACCAACAGCCCGAACGCCGGCATCGTCTTCGTGACCCTGAAACCGTTCGACGAACGTAAAGACCCGAGCATGTCCGCCGGCGCAATCGCCGGTGCCTTGAACGGCCAGTACGCGAACATTCAAGAGGCGTACATGGCGATCTTCCCGCCACCGCCGGTACAAGGTCTGGGCACCATTGGTGGTTTCCGCCTGCAAATCGAAGACCGGGGCAACCTGGGCTACGACGAGCTGTACAAAGAAACCATGAACATAATCAACAAGAGCCACAGCGTGCCGGAACTGGCCGGGCTGTTCACCAGTTACACCGTGAACGTGCCACAATTCTATGCCGCCATCGACCGTGAAAAAGCCAAGACCCACGGCGTGGCCGTCAGCGACATCTTCGACACCCTGCAGATCTACCTGGGTTCGCTGTATGCCAACGACTTCAACCGCTTCGGGCGCACCTATCAGGTCAACGTTCAGGCCGAGCAACAGTTCCGCCTCGAATCCGACCAGATCGGCCAGCTGAAAGTACGCAACAACAAAGGCGAAATGATCCCGCTGGCGACCTTCATCAAGGCCAGCGACACCTCGGGCCCGGATCGCGTGATGCACTACAACGGCTTCATCACCGCAGAAATCAACGGCGCGGCTGCTCCCGGTTACAGCTCCGGCCAGGCGGAAAAAGCCATCGAGAAACTGTTGAAGGATGAACTGCCGAACGGCATGACCTACGAGTGGACCGACCTGACCTACCAGCAGATTCTGTCCGGCAACACCGCGCTGTTCGTATTCCCGCTCTGCGTACTGCTGGCGTTCCTGGTACTGGCCGCTCAATACGAAAGCTGGAGCCTGCCACTGGCGGTGATCCTGATCGTACCGATGACCCTGCTGTCGGCTATCACCGGTGTGATCATCTCGGGCGGTGACAACAACATCTTCACCCAGATTGGCTTGATCGTACTGGTGGGACTTGCCTGTAAGAACGCGATTCTGATCGTCGAATTCGCCAAGGACAAACAGGAAGAAGGCCTAGACCCGCTCGCTGCGGTTCTCGAAGCTTGCCGTCTGCGTCTGCGGCCGATCCTGATGACCTCCTTCGCGTTCATCATGGGTGTGGTGCCACTGGTGTTCTCCAGCGGTGCCGGTGCCGAAATGCGTCACGCCATGGGTGTGGCGGTGTTCTCCGGGATGCTCGGGGTGACCTTCTTCGGTCTGTTGCTGACGCCAGTGTTCTACGTACTGATCCGTAACTTTGTCGAACGCGGCGAAGCCCGCAAAGCGGCCAAAGCTCTGAAACTGGAGGCGCAACAATGAGTCTGAAAGTCTTCCTGCCGAGTCTGCTGGTGCTGGCCCTCAGCGCCTGCGCTGTCGGCCCCGACTACAAGACCCCAGCCACGGAGGCGGCCAATATCACGGCCGTCACCGACGGCGCCGCCGGGCAAAAGAACTTCGACCGTTCGAAATTCGAAGGCATCTGGTGGCAGCAATTCGATGATCCGACCCTCAACCAGTTGGTGACCCAATCGCTGCAAGGCAACCGTGAACTGCGCGTGGCGTTCGCCCGCTGGAAAGCCGCCCGGGCGATCCGCGACGACGCCAGCAACGATGCGATGCCGACCATCACCAGCCGCGCCAGCAGTGATCTGGCCAAGGGGCAAATCCCTGGCCAGACCACCGACCGGGTCAATAGCGAACGCTATGACCTCGGTCTGGACATGGCCTGGGAGCTGGATCTGTTTGGCCGCATCCAGCGCAATCTGGAAGCCAGCAACGCCGACCAGCAAGCGGCCGAAGCCGATCTGTATCAACTGCAAGTCACCATGATTGCCGAACTGGTCGATGCTTACGGTCAACTGCGCGGTGCCCAGCTGCGCGAAAAGATCGCCGTGGCCAACCTGAACAATCAGGTGGAGTCGCGCAAGATCACCATCAGCCTGCGAGACGCCGGTGTCGGTGATCAGCTCGATGTCGAGCGCGCCGATGCGCGTCTGGCCAACGTTGAAGCCACCGTGCCGCAGTTGCAGGCGGAACAGGTTCGGCAGAAGAACCGCATCGCCACCCTGCTCGGTGAGCGTCCGGACAAGCTGACCGTCGATCTGAGCCCGAAAGACTTGCCGGCGATTGCCAAGGCCTTGCCGATCGGTGATCCGGGTGAACTGCTGCAGCGTCGTCCGGACATTCTCAGCGCTGAGCGCAATCTGGCTTCGGCCACGGCGCGCATTGGCGTGGCGAAAGCCGATCTGTTCCCACGGGTCAGCCTCAGCGGCTTCCTCGGCTGGACGGCCGGGCGTGGTTCGCAGATCGGTTCCTCGGCGGCCAACGCCTGGGCACTCGGCCCGAGCATTACGTGGGCAGCGTTCGACCTTGGCAGCGTACGCGCCCGTTTGCGTGGCGCCGATGCTGAAGCCGAAGGCGCACTGGCGACTTACGAGCAACAAGTGCTGCTGGCCCTGGAAGAGTCGGAAAACGCTTTCAGTGATTACGGCAAGCGTCAGCAACGCCTGATCTCGCTGATCCGTCAGAGCGAATCGAGCCGCAAGGCTGCCGACCTCGCTGAAATCCGCTATCGCGAAGGCACGACTGACTTCCTCGTGCTGCTCGACGCGCAGCGCGAACGGTTGAACGCCGAAGACAGTCAGGCTCAGGCTGAAGTCGACCTGTATCGCGGCATCGTCGCGATCTACAAGGCCCTTGGCGGCGGCTGGCAACCGGAGACTGTTGCCAGCAAGTAATCGATTGTTAAAGAGCTCCTTTGGTTGGCCGCAACCAACCAAATTTTTTGCCCCGCGTATCATTCGGTCGCGGGGCTTTTTTTGATTTTTAATCAATGAAATCTTGTGGGAGCGAGCCTGCTCGCGAATGCGGTGTGTCAGGCAACACCATCAGGGCTGATCCAATGCATTCGCGAGCAGGCTCGCTCCCACAGGGGTTAACGGTGTTCTTTGGATTGGGTGTCTTCCAGCACGGTGACGGTCGCTGTGGTGCCCGCACGCAGGCGGTTCTTGCCGGCATAGTCGCCATCAATGTCGATCCGCACCGGCACCCGCTGTGCCAGTTTTACCCAGGTGTAGCTCGGGTTGATGTTGGCCAACAGCCGGCTGCCCGGCGCGTTTTCCCGGTCGGCGATGGCGAAGGCGATGCTCTGCACCTTGCCGCCGAAGGTCTCCCCACTCATCAATTGCACCCGCACCCGATCGCCCTCTGTAATTCGCGGCAATTTGGTTTCTTCGAAGTAACCACTGATGTAGAAAGAATCGCTGTCGACCAGCGCCAACAACGCGCCTCCACTCACTGCATAGTCACCTTCGCGAGTCAGCAGGTTGGTGACATAACCGCTCACCGGGGACTCGACGCGGGTGCGCTGCAAGTCCAGTTCGGCTTGGGTCAGCGCGGCAATCGCCAACTGCACGTTGGCCTCGGCCAGACCGAGATTGGCCTGATTGCGTAGAAGATCCGCCTGGGCCACCGCGACATCGGTACTGGATTTTTCCCACTCTTCCCCGGAAATCGCAAAACCCTGCTTGAGCGTACGCCGCCGGCGTTCTTCGCTTTGCCGCTGCTTGAGCAAGGCCTCACTGGCTACAATTGCCGCTTGCGACTGACCCAGCGTTGCCTTCGACACTTCCACCGAACGCCGCGAGTGCTCCACCGCGAGGCGGTAGCGCGCCGGGTCGATCTCCATCAACAATTGCCCCTTGTCGACATGCTGGTTGTCCTGCACGGCCAGACTGACAATGCGCCCGGAGACATCCGCCGACAACGTCACCACATCCGCCCTCACCCGGGCATCGCGAGTCCACGGCGCGCGGGTGTAATGCTCCCAGGCAAACCAGCCGAGGACGATCGCCAACAGCACCACCGCCAACGTGATCAATCGCGTGAATAAAACTTTCAAGGCATCAGCCTCCCATCAGCAAAATCAGCGTGGCACAGACACAGGCATACAAAGCGCCTTCGAACAGCGCTTCATGCCAGACCAGGCGCAGTACGCCAAGTCGCCGCAAACCCCAGTCCAGCAACATGAAAATCGGTATGGCCAACAGCAACGCCTGGGCAATGGGCGGCAGATAAACACCGCCAATCTCGAAATCAATGGGCAAGGGCTGCTTCTCCTTCCGGAACAAAGTGCTGGATAGCGTCACCGTGGCGCTGCAGAAATGACACGACGATCAACAGGGCCACACGCATACGAAACAGCGACCAGACATGCTCATGGCTGGCGACGTGCAGTTCATCCAGCTCATCGCCCAATGTATGCAGCGTGGTCATCAATGGCGCCAGTTCGACATCCTGCCGCCCGGCGACAAAGCGCCCGGTCTTGCGCACAGCCGATGCCAGACGCTGAGTGAAGGCGTCCGTCAGCAGCGCATTGTTTTGCGCCTGCTGCCGCAACTGGTGCATTGCCACACCGAGTGCCACGCAAGCGAGGCTGATTTCATAGAGTTGCTGCATGGCCCGGTTGTTCACCGCTGGCAGCAGGCCGAGCATGCTGGTCAGGCGATCGACCATGCGGCTTTCAAAGGCAAACTGTTGTTCATCGGTCGCCGGGGTTTTGCTCAGTGCATACACCTGCTCGCGGGCTTCGTTGTACAAACGGCGAAGGCGCCACGCTGGGCGAAACGGGAAAATCCACGCGTAAACGATCAGGGCAAGCATGGCCGCACTGACGTAGGCACCGGCAAATTCGAACCATTGAATTGCCGTGTTCTGCCCGGTCCCGACATTCTGCGGGCCGAGCATCAGGAAACTCGACAACCCCAACCCCATGCCGATGCCCGCCGTCGCCGGACTGGTCAGACCGATTGCGATCACATACAGCAGCGGCGCCAACACCAATGCCAACAGTTCGAAATCACTGATCGCCGGCACCAGCATGAACTGATAGAACGCAGACACCACCAGCGCCAGCCCCAAGCCTCGGGCATAACTCTGCGCGGCCATGAGTGGACGCGGAAACGTCGCCATCAGCGAACAGAGAATTCCCACCAGAATCATCCCGCCCCGTGCGCCGTCCCAAGCGGTTTCGATCCAGATCAACCCGGCCACCAGCAACGCGGTGAAGGCACGAATCGCGTTCATCGACGCTAGGGTGAAATCCAGATGCAGCGGGCTGACCTGACCGCGATAGAGGCAACTGGCCTCGCGCCCTTCCTGAATGGCATCGCTCAATTCGAGGATCTGTTCCAGTTGCTGCAACAGCCGCGCCTGCTCCCAGCGCAACGCCCAGGCCAGTGAACGCAACGTGGCGCTCATGTCTTCAGTCAGTTGTTCGGCCTGATAAGCCAGCGCCTCGAACTGTTGCTGCAGCGTGATAAACCGGTGACGTGTGGGCTCGGGCAGCGATCGCCCCTGCTCGGACAACTGATCAAGGAGCGCCAGTTCGTCCGCACGCAGTCGCTGGATGTCCAATGGCAGATCACCCTCCCAGCGCTCGGTGAGCAGTTCGCGCTGATGGCGTAGCGCGGTCAATCGTGAGGTCAACAACATCAACTGGTTGCCCAACAGCAGTACCAGATGATTGGCGCTGCGTAATCGTGGTGCATCGAAATACAAGTGCCGGCGCAGTCCTTCGAGGGCACTGATCTCACCGAGCAATTGCATTTGCCGACGCTGGAAATCGGCCTCGCTTTCTTCCGTGCGAAGGACCGCCGCAGCGTGACTGGCGGCCAGTTTGATGACTTGATCGACTTTGGCGAAATATCCCTTGGCCACCGCTTGCGGGCGTGCCGTCAACAGGCTGACTACGCATACGCAGGCCACGGCCAGCAAGGTTTCGGTGACGCGGGTAACCGCCAGTAAAAAGGTGCCATCCTGATCCGGAATCGCCAGCAACGCCACAACTACAGCGGTATAACCACTGAGCACAAAGGCTTGCGAGCTGGTGTAGCGCAGTAGCGTGCCGCCGGCGGTGCACAGCGCCAGCCACAGGGCCAGGGTGGTAATGAATGGCAGCGGTGCCTGAGGAAAGATCGCCATGATCAATACCGCCACCGCCGCCCCGAGGGTCGTGCCGATCACCTGACCGAAGCTGCGTGCCAGCGCCATCCCGGCCAACGGCTGGCTGACAATGACCACTGCCATGATCGACCACTTCGGCTGATCGAGATCGAACAAGAACGCCAGGTACAGCGTCAGCAAGCCCGCCACGATGGTTCGCAGGGCAAACAGCAAGGCGGCCTGACCGGGGTGGATCACGGCTCGGAAATAATTGAACAGGGCTTGCATGGGCACACTCATCGAAACGACTTCTGCAAGCGTAGACACTGCATCGAAAGCCTGACGGGTAACTGAGTCGACGCAGCTTGTAGGGCGATTCGCATCCACAGGGTTTGACTCGTGGCCCGACCTGACCGAAGCTTGCCGCTCTGCTCAAGTACGCCTGTTTCGGAAACCTGCATGCCTCAGTCTCGCCGCTACCTGCTTATCAGCCTGGGCCTTGTGCTTGTCGTCGTCGTGGCCTGGCTGTCGGTGCGCAGCACCGTTCCGGTCATACCCGATGCAATCAAGCACGGTTATAGCGAAGCGCTCGATGCTGCCCGCAAGGGTCAACCGGGCGCGGCGCGTCAGTTGTATCAGCAACTGGGTCGCCCGGACATTTCGGTCAAACGCCGCGTGTGGCTGCACGGTGAGCTGGCCAATTACCCGAGCCCGCAAGCATTGAAACTGGCCGACACCGACCTGCAGAACGAAGCCCCCGCCGTGCGGCTGGCGGCGATCAAAAGCGTGGTGGGACTGGTGCCGGGCGGGCAACGCAGCCTGTTGCTCGGGCCGATGCTCGAGGATGACGACCAAACCGTGCGCTTTGCCGCGATCAACGCCCTGCTCGGCTTGACGCCGGATGAACTGGGTCTGTATTTCGCGCCGTTGCAACAAGCGATCGACGGCTGGGAACAAACGCTCAAGGCGCAGCCGGAAAGCGCCACGAACTACGCGCAACTGGCCCGACTGCATATCCATAACGCCGAGCTGAAAGAGGCACAGGTCGCGCTCGACAATACCCTGCGCCTGGAACCCGGCAATCTGCAGGCGCTGGTGATGCAGATCGATGTTCTCGATCGCCAGGGCCAGACCGACGCCGCCCGGCAACTGCTGGTCAAGCAGCTCAAAGCACAACCCGATTCTGCTTACCTGCAACATGCCTTGGGTCTCTGGCTGTTGCATCACGATCAGCGCGAATACGCCCTGCTCGGTTTGTCCAAAGCCGTCGAGCTGGAACCCGACAACAAGGATTATCGCTACGACCTCGCCACCACCCTGCACAGCGCCGAAGAACTGGAAGCGGCGCAAAACCAGTTGCAGGAAATCGTTCAGCGTCACCCCGCTGACCGCAAGGCGCGGGTGTTGCTGATCAACTACTGGAAAGAGAGCGGCCAATTGCAGAACGTGCAGATTCTGTTGGCGCAGCTGGAACAGCTCAACCCGGATGATCCGGCCTTGCAGCAGGGTCTCTGAGCCACTTTTGACCGTTCAATCGACACATTTGGCAAGGAATTTCGGAACTGCCATCACGGCGCAAGGTCAAGTTATTCAGGCCGCTCGATAAGTTGGCGGCCTCGCTTCCCTTAGTCATGAGAGGGCATTTTTTGTCTACTTCTAACGAGTTGATCAGTGCGAAAGCCGCTACCGGCATTGTGGGTCTGGATGACATCCTCGCCGGTGGTCTGTCTCGCGGTCATGTTTTTTTGCTGGAGGGTGAACCCGGTACCGGCAAAACCACGGTCGCTTTGCATTTTCTCTTGGCCGGCGCGAAAGCCGGCGAGCGCTCGTTGTACATCACGCTCTCGGAAACCGAGCGCGAATTAAGGCAAGGGGCGTTGTCCCACGGTTGGACGCTGGATGACAACATCAAGATCTTCGAGCTGACGCCCCCGGAAAGCCTGCTCAATGCTGAACACCAACAGAGCTTGCTGTATTCCTCCGACCTGGAACTGGGCGAAGCCACCAAGCAGATTTTCGAAGCGGTCGAACGCTTCAAGCCTACGCGTGTGGTCCTCGACAGCCTGTCGGAGATTCGTTTGCTGGCGCAAAGCTCTTTGCGTTATCGCCGGCAGATTCTGGCCATCAAGCACTACTTCGTGCGCTACAACGCGACCGTACTGCTGCTCGACGACCTGACCACCGAGTCCCTCGACAAAACCGTGCACAGTGTCGCTCACGGGGTGATCCGCCTCGAAGAGCTGACGCCCAATTACGGTGCCGAGCGCCGACGCGTGCGGGTGGTCAAGTACCGTGGCCAGAAGTATCGCGGTGGTTTCCATGACTTCACCATCATGGGCGATGGCGTACATGTGTTCCCACGGCTGGTGGCGGCTGAACATCGCGGCGACTATGCGCGTTTGCAGCTTTCCAGTGGCATCCCGGAAATGGACGCCCTGCTCGGCGGCGGCATCGAAACCGGCTCCAGTACGCTGATTCTCGGCCCTGCCGGTACCGGTAAATCGCTGATCTCGATGATCTTCGCCGCCGCTGCGGTACTACGCGGGGAAAAAGCCGCGCTGTTTATCTTCGATGAAGAACTCGGCCTGCTGTTCGAACGCATGAAAAACATCGGCATCGACCTCAAGGCGCTGCAAGCCACCGGTAATCTGTTGATCGAACAGGTCGACGCCGCCGAACTGTCGCCGGGCGAGTTCTCCCATCGCGTGCGGCGCTGCGTCGATGAAGGTCAAATCAAAACCGTGGTCATCGACAGCATCAACGGCTATCAGGCGGCAATGCCGGAAGAAAACGCGCTGGTGCTACACATGCACGAACTGTTGCTGTACCTGAACCGCAAAGGTGCGGCGACCTTCATGACCGTTGCCCAACATGGTCTGGTCGGCGACATGCAAGCGCCGGTCGACATTACTTATCTGGCTGACACGGTGATTCTGTTGCGCTACTTCGAAGCACTGGGCAAAGTCCGCCGCGCGATCTCGATCATCAAGAAACGCACCGGCAGCCACGAATCGACCATTCGTGAATACCGCATTTCCACGCAAGGCATGACCATCGGTGAACCACTGGAAGCCTTTCAGGGCGTACTGCGTGGCGTCCCCACCTACCTCGGCGCGAGTAACCCGCTGTTGCAGGAAGAGCACTTGTGACGGTTCAAGTGCCGCTGGCCGAACGGGCGCTGATTCTGGCGCCCGTGGGTCGCGACAGCCAGATTGCGCTGATGATCCTCAACGAGGCCGGTTACGGCGGAGTCGTCACGCCCGATCTGGGGTCGCTGTGCACGGAGCTCGAGCAAGGCGCCGGTCTGGTGCTGGTCGCCGCGGAAGCCTTGCGCGGGCCGGAACTGGAAGTGCTGTTCCGGCATCTGGAACAGCAACCTGCGTGGTCGGATCTGCCGATAGTGCTGTTGACCCATCACGGCGGTCAGGAACAAGGCCCCTCCTCTCGCCTGAGCGATCTGCTGGGCAACGTGACATTTCTTGAGCGACCGTTTCATCCGGCGACACTGGTCAGTATGGTCTCGGCCGCACTGCGCGGCCGACGACGACAGTACGAGGCCCGCGACCGGCTGATCGACTTGAGCGAAAGTGAACGGCGTCTGCAATCGACCCTGGAAACCCTTGAGCAACAAGTCGAGGAGCGTACCGCGCAACTGCGCCACAACGAAGAAGCACTGCGTCAGTCGCAGAAAATGGAAGCGGTCGGCCAACTCACCGGCGGCATCGCCCACGACTTCAACAACATGCTCACCGGCATCATCGGCAGCCTTGAGTTGCTGCGTCGACGTCTGGCCCGTGGGCGCACGGATGACCTCGACAGTCTGATTGATCTGGGCGTGACCTCGGCCAACCGTGCCGCCGGCCTGACCCATCGCTTGCTGGCGTTTTCGCGCCGCCAGTCGCTCGACTCCAAAGCCGTGCAGATGAACACGCTGGTGCTGTCCATGGGTGAGTTGCTGCAACGCAGCCTCAACGAAAGCATTCAACTGGACATGCGCCTCAACGACAAATTATGGGTGGCCGAGGCCGATCCCAATCAACTGGAAAGCGCCCTGCTCAACCTGGTGATCAATGCCCGCGACGCCATGCCCGACGGCGGCAAACTGGTGGTCGAGACCAGCAATCAAGTGCTCAAACGTGAATTCACTGAAGCCTACAGCAACCTCGAACCCGGTGATTACGTGATGCTCAGTGTCACCGACAACGGCAGCGGCATGCCGCAAAGTGTCATCAACCGTGCGTTCGATCCTTTCTTCACCACCAAACCGATCGGCCAGGGCACGGGGCTGGGTCTGTCGATGATCTACGGTTTCAGCAAGCAGTCCCGTGGCCATGTCTCGATCGACAGCGAAATCGATGAAGGCACCACGGTCAGGCTTTATCTGCCGCGCTTTCGCGGTGAGGAACTGGCTAGCCCTGCCCCCGATGTTCAACAACTGCCAGATGCACTGGACGGCGAAACCGTGCTGATCGTCGAAGATGACCCGGCCGTACGCGTGCTGGTCTGCGCGGTACTTGGTGAGCTGGGTTATGCCTTTGTCGAAGCCTGGGATGCCGACAGCGCCGTGCCGATTCTGAACTCGACGCAGCGCATTGATCTGCTGATCAGCGATGTCGGCCTGCCGGGCATGAACGGCCGGCAACTGGCGGAAGTCGGCCGTCAATATCGGCCAGGTCTGAAGGTGTTGTTTATCACCGGATACGCCGAACACGCGGCGGTACGTGGCGGCTTCCTCGATTCAGGGATGCAGATGATCACCAAACCGTTCACTTTTGACCTGTTGACCGCCAAGGTGCGGGAGATGATCAAAAGCTGATCGGGAGAATACGGCCTGCTGAAGCAGGCCGGGTGGTCAGGCAAGCAATTCCTGAATCTTTTCCTGCAACACATCCAGGTCGAACGGCTTTTCCAGGATCGGCGCCTTGCGCGTGATCGGGCTACCGGTTTCGCGGATTTCCTGCGGATAACCGCTGATGAAAATCACCTTCAGGTCCGGGCGTAATTTCACCGCCGGTTCAGCGATCTGCACGCCGGAGATCCCGCCCGGCAGACGGAAATCGGTGATCAACATGTCCAGATGCGGCTTGCTCGCAAGAATCTCGAACGCCTGCTCGCCGTTTTCCGCCTGCAACACGCGATACCCCTGCCCTGACAAGTAATCCGTCAGGACCATCAAGATAACCGGTTCGTCCTCGACGACGAGTACTACATCTTGTGCATCTACGCTCATGGGAAGCCTTTGTTCGGTCAATAGCTGCTGATACGACCGTACGGTCAATCAGAGGTTGCGTCGGATGTGCCGTTTTCCTGAATTGGCAGACAAACGCGAAACAGGGCGCCTTCGTTGATTTCACTCTCGACGACGATGGAGCCGCCATGGGCGGCGATGATCTGTTCGGAAATGAACAGACCCAGCCCGAGCCCGGCCACTACCGTCTTGGCGGAAACCCGTTCGAACTGTTGGAAAATACGCTTCTGGTTCTCTTGGCTGATGCCGATGCCACGGTCCTGCACCTCGACCCGCGCCTCATTACCTTCACGGTAAACCCGCACCTGAATCGGGCTGCGACCGCCGTAGCGCAGGGCGTTGGTCAGCAAGTTGGTCACCACTTGCTCGATGCGGAACTCATCCCAGTTGCCTTCCACCGGCGCTGGCGCGGTGAACGACACTTCGGTTTCCGCAGCTTCGATCTGTGCCGCGAAGTTTTGCAGCAGGTTGCTCACCAGTTGCACCAGATCGAAACGACTCGGGCGGATCGACAACTTGCCGGTACGAATGCGTGAAACGTCGAGCATGTCTTCGATCAGGCGGATCAGGCTTTTGATCTGCCGCTCATCGCGGTCGACCATGGCGTGCATCTTGTCGAGGGTGAACGCCGCGGCGTTGTCTCGGGCCAGGTGCATCTTGCGCAACTGGGTTTCGAGGATCAGGCCGTTGAGCGGCGTACGCACTTCGTGAGCGACGATGGACATGAAGTCGTCGCGCATGCGCACTGCCTGCTCCAATTCCAGCTGAGTGCTCTGCAGTTGTTGCAGCAGCGCTTCCTGCTCGCGTCGAGCCTGTTCCAGCGCTTCGAGCTGTTGCTTCATCGCCTTGCTCTGGCGGTACAGATCGACGAAGACATTGACCTTGCTCTTCACCGCATGGATATCCAGCGGTTTGTGCAGAAAGTCCACCGCCCCGCTCTCGTAACCCTTGAACGCATAATTGAGTTCACGGCCGGCGGCGCTGACGAAAATGATCGGGATGTTCTTGGTTTTCTCGGTGCCGCGCATCAACTCGGCGAGCTCGAAGCCGTTCATGCCCGGCATCTGCACGTCGAGGATGGCCATGGCGAACTCGTGTTGCAGCAGCAACGACAGTGCTTCGTCCGCCGACAACGCTTTGTAGACGGTACGGTCTTCACGCTTGATCAGCGCTTCGAGTGCCAGCAGGTTCTCCGGCAGATCGTCGACGATCAGCAGTTTGGCTTGGATATTACTCAGCATGCGATTCGTTCCAGCTCGACAAGCAGACGGCCGATGCCGTGAATGGGTAGGACATGATCCGGCTGCTGAATGTTCAGTGCAGCCTGGGGCATGGTGGCGACTTGCGCCTCTTCGGGATCCTGGACAATGGTCAATCCGCCACAGCGTTTGACCTGCGCCAGCCCGCGCGCGCCATCGTGATTGGCGCCGGTCAGCAGGACAGCGGCCAGTGATGAACCGTACGCGTCGGCGGCCGATTCAAACAGGTAGTCGATCGAAGGCCGGGAATAATGCACGCGGTCCTCAAGACTCAGCGACAGGCTGCGATCCTGCTCCACCGACAGGTGATAACCCGGTGTAGCGAAATAAACCGTCCCGGGAGCTATGTCCTGCTTGTCCGTCGCCTCTTCCACCGGCAGCATCAGGCGCCGGGCAAACACCTCAGCCAATTGGCTGCGGCGCTCTTCGGGCAGGTGCAGCACGACAATGATCGGCAGCACGAAGCCTTGACGCAGCGGCCCGAGCAAGCTCAGCAGCGCCTCAACGCCACCGGCGGAAGCACCGACCACAATCGCCTCGACGCGAGGTAAAGCCACGGCCTCGTTCATGTTTTGCGGTAGATCCGTTCTTGTTTCACCAGCGGCTCGAACTGGTTGGCATAGCTGGAAAAATCCAGCGTCTCTTTACTGCCGAGCACCAGAAAACCACGATGGCAAAGCGATTCATGGAACAAGCCAAACGCCCGATCCTGCAGCTTCTTGTTGAAGTAGATCAGCACGTTGCGGCAGGAAATCAACTGGGTTTCGGAGAACACACTGTCGGTCGCCAGACTGTGGTCGGCGAAGGTCACGTTTTCGCACAGGCTCTTGTCGAAAATCGCGTAACCGTACGCTGCCGTGTAGTAGTCGGCAAACGAGCGCTGACCACCGGCCTGCTGATAGTTGGCGGTGTACGCGCGAACATTCTCCATCGAAAAAATCCCCTGCTTGGCCTTGTCCAGCGAGCGCGGGTTGATGTCGGTGGCATAGATGATCGTGCGATCGAGCAGGCCTTCTTCGCGCAGCAGAATCGCCATCGAATAGACCTCCTCGCCCGTGCTGCACCCGGCGATCCAGATCTTGATCGACGGATACGTGCGCAGCAACGGCACCACTTCCCTGCGAATGGCGAGGAAGTGCGACGGGTCACGAAACATTTCGCTGACCGGGATCGTCAGCAATTGCAGCAACTGCATGAACGCCGTCGGATCGTGCAGAACCTTTTCCTGCAATGCGGAAATGGTCGCGCACTCGAACTGGCTCAGCGCGTGCTGCACCCGGCGCTTGATCGAAGCGCCGGAGTAATCGCGAAAATCGTAGCTGTACTTGAGGTAAATCGCCTCGATCAACAAGCGCAGTTCGATTTCACTGTTTCGTTCGGCTGGCGTACTGCTTTCCACTAAATGCGTTCCATCTTCGGTAACCACACGCGAATCAGCGAGAACAGCCGATCCAGGTCGATGGGCTTGGCCAGGTAATCGTTGGCGCCGGCTTGCAGGCAGCGCTCCTGATCGTCCTTCATGGCCTTGGCCGTTACCGCAATGATCGGCAATTTGCGCCAACGCGGGACCTTGCGGATTTCAACGGTGGCCTCAAAGCCATCCATCTCCGGCATCATCACGTCCATCAACACCAGATCGATGTCCTCGACTTCATTGAGTCTTTCAATCGCCTCACGCCCGTTCCGGCCGATGACCACGACTGCACCTTTGGTCTCCAGAGCGCTGGTGAGGGCGAAAATGTTACGCACATCGTCGTCCACCAGCAGCACCTTGCGACCCTCGAAGACCTTGTCACGGCTGCGCGCGGTCTTGAGCATCTTCTGCCGTTCATGGGACAACTGCGATTCGACTTTGTGCAGAAAGAGTGTGACCTCGTCCAGCAAACGCTCCGGCGAACGTGCGCCCTTGATGATGATCGAGCGCGAATACTTGCGCAGTTCGGCTTCTTCATCGCGGGTCAGGTTGCGCCCGGTGTAGACAATGACCGGCGGGAACGAGCAGATATCCTCGGTCGACATGCGCTTGAGCAGGTCATTGCCGAGCATGTCCGGCAGCTTCAAGTCGATGACCATGCAGTCGTAGATCGTCGTGCGCAGCAGCTCCAAAGCGTCCTGCGCAAGACCGACGGCGGTGATTTCGATGTCTTCGTCGCCGATCAGTCGGGCAATGCTTTCACGCTGCAGATCGTCATCTTCAACCAGCAGCACGCGTTTGACCTTCTGGGTCAGCTTGGCTTCGAGGCGGGCGAACACGTCCTTGAGCTCTTCGCGGGTGGTCGGCTTGACCGCGTAACCGATCGCGCCCATGTGCATGGCCGCTTCGACACGGTCTTCGACGGAAATCACATGCACCGGGATGTGCCGGGTTTCAGCGTGCTCTTTCAGGCGCTGCAACACGGTGAGGCCAGAGTGATCCGGCAGGCGCATATCCAACAGAATGGCGTCCGGCACAAACTCTTTTGCCAGGTCATAACCCTCGTCTGCGCCATGGGCTACCAGGCACTGATAGCCGAGTTCATGCGCCAGATCGTAGAGGATGTGCGCAAAGTTCGGCTCGTCTTCCACCACGAGAATGCAACGCGTGGCGAATGGCGCCTTGTCGCGGTCGTCGGCGAAGCGCGGAATGTGCACCGGCGCCAACGGCGAAACCACCGGCGCCAATGGCGCGCTGACCATCGTCGCAGGCGGAGTAAAGGTCAACGGTGCGAACGGTACGTCGCTGGACTCGTCGAACTGCTGCGGCAACACCAGTGTGAACACACTGCCCTGCCCCGGCGCGCTGCTGACGCTGATCGAACCGCCGAGCAAGTTCGCCAGATCCCGCGAAATCGACAGGCCCAGACCAGTGCCGCCGTATTTGCGGTTGGTGGTGCCGTCGGCCTGGCGGAACGCTTCGAAAATGCTCTCCTGCTGATCAGCGGCAATGCCAATACCCGAATCACGCACAATGAACGCAATCCGATCATCCGGCTGGCCAGCGATGGTCAGGCTGACGGTGCCCTTCTCGGTGAATTTCACGGCGTTGGACAGCAGGTTCTTGATCACCTGCTCCAGACGCTGGCGGTCGGTGAACAACATCGCCGGCGTGCCGGGTTGCAAATCGACACTGAAGGTCAGCTGCTTGTCTGCCGCCAACGGCTCGAACACATTGCGCAGGCCCTCGGCCAGGCGCGCGACGCTGGTGTTCTCGGGAATCACTTCGAGCTTGCCCGCCTCGACCTTGGAGATGTCCAGAATGTCGTTGATCAGGTTAAGCAGATCGTTGCCGGCAGAATAGATCGACTCGGCAAACTTGACCTGTTCGGCGCTGAGGTTGTCCTGCGGGTTCTCCGCCAGCAATTTGGCCAGAATCAGCGAACTGTTCAGCGGCGTGCGCAGTTCGTGGGACATGTTGGCGAGGAATTCGGACTTGTACTTGCTCGAGCGCTGCAACTCTTCGGCGCGTTCTTCGAGCTGTACCTGGGCCTGATTGAGTTCGGTGTTCTTCAGGTCCATGGCGTCGCGCTGCTCGGCCAAAGTCTGCGCCTGCTCGGCAAGCTGCTCGTTGGTCTGTTCCAGTTCGACTTGCTGGGTTTCCAGATGCGCTTGGGATTCCTTGAGAATCCGCGATTGCTCCTCCAGCTCTTCGTTGGCGGTTTTCAGCTCTTCCTGCTGCACCTGCAACTCTTCGTTGAGCTGCTGGGTTTCCGCCAGCACTTCCTGCAAACGCTGACGGTAGCGCGCCGCTTCGATGGAAGTGCCGATGTTGCCGGCAATCAGCTCCAGCAGTTCGATATCGCGATCATTGAGCGGACGCAGGAAACCCAGTTCGATCACGCCATTGACCCGATCGTCATCGCTGGTCGGCACCACCAGCACACTGTGCGGCAAGCCTTCGCCCAGCCCTGAACTGACTTTGAAGTAGTCCGACGGCACCGAATCCAGACGAATCAGCCGCGCCTGCTGCGCCACTTGGCCAACGATGCCTTCGCCGCTGTAGATCGACTGGTCCTGCTCTTCCTGCTCGCGGGAGAAGCCGTAAGTGGCCACACGCTTGAGGCCACCGTGCTCTTCCCGCACATACAGCGCGGCGACGGCGGTGCCGAGGTATTGCGCGCAGAACTGCAGAATATTGCGTCCCAACAGATTCAGCGTCAGTTGCCCCAGCACCTGCTCGGCCAGCTCGGTCTGACCATTGCGCAACCACGCCTGCTGTTCCAGACGCTCGGCGCTGGCTTGCTGTGCGGCCATGTTAGCGCTGTAGTTGGTCGACAGATTGACCAGATCGCGACGGCCGATATAGGCCAGCAAGCCACTGATACCGGCAATGAACAGCAGGTACAGGCTGATGCTCCAGATCGTCGTGCGGCGCACGTCTTCATTGCGCGTGGTGCGCAAAACCTGTTCGGTCTCGATGACATCTTCGAATTGCTTGCGGATTTCGTCCGTCAGGCGCTTGCCGCGTCCGGCCTTCACCGCGCCCCGGTAATCGCCGCTGGAACGCTGCAGATCAATCATCGACTGTGCGTAATTGGCCCACTCGATCTGCAAGGCTTGCAGACGGCGCAAGCGATCGGTTTGTACCGGGTTGTCGGCGGTCAATTCAAGCAAGGTGTTGAGCGCCACGGCGATGCGTGGCTTGGCCGTTTCATACGGATCGAGGAAGTGCTCGTCACCGCTGAGCAGGAAACCACGCATGCCGGTTTCCAGGTCCACGGTAAGTTTCACCGCTTCGTTGGCGTTATTGATCACCCGGTCGGTGTGCTCCACCCACTGGATCACCGACAGCAGATAAGTGATCAGCGAGACGAAGAACACGGCACTGAGCACACCGACGCCCAAAGGCAGACTGATGTTGCGACTCAGGAGTTTGCGAAACCGTTGCTCATCAACCGTAGACGGAGAGGACATGGGGCAGCCTTGTCGAACTGTTGAAAAACAGGCAGTTTGCCCCAAAACGACGGCGTGGATCCATTTTTCTCACACCTTTCGCAGCAAATTCCTACGCTCACCGGCATGTTCGCGCCCCCGAACAGTTATCCTTGCGGCCCCATCTGCGGCTATGCTTTTTTGTCTCGGGCGGGGAACTTGTGGCACTGCGCCACTTACTGATGAAAGAGCCCGGCACTTTTGATCGACCGGCGACCCTGAACTGACTTTCGAGAGCCTTAATATGTCTGCCACCCCATCCACCATCCTGGTCGTAGAAGACGACAACATCGTGCGCATGCTGATTGTCGATGTGCTCGAGGAGCTGGAGTTCGAGGTGCTCGAAGCTGACGGCAGCGAACAGGCTCTGCAGGTTCTCAAGGACGCCACCAAACACATTGACCTGATGATGACCGACGTCGGTCTGCCGGGCATGGATGGCCGCGAACTGGCCACCGAAGCACGCAAACTGCGCCCCGCCCTGCCGATCCTGTTCGCCAGTGGTTACGCAGAATCGATTGATGTTCCGGCGGGCATGCACGTTATCGGCAAGCCGTTCTCGATCGATCAACTGCGCGACAAGGTCAAGACTGTTCTCGACCAGAACACCTGAGTACCGGGCGACCTGTGGTTTAATTGCGCGCCTTTTTTTGTCACAGCCCGCCTCAAGGAATACCCGCGCATGAACCAAGCCCCCTCCACCAAAGTCCTGGTTATCGGCTACGTCTGGCCGGAACCACGCTCTTCGGCTGCCAGCGGGCATGTCATGCAGATCCTTGAAACGTTTTTGCAGCAAGGCTGGCAGATCACGTTCAGCAGCCCGGCCGGTCCAGGCGAACACAAAGCCGACCTGACGGCGTTGGGGATCCGCGAGGTGCCGATCGAACTCAACAACAGCAGCTTCGATCAATTCATCAGCGAACTGGCCCCGGACATCGTCTTGTTCGACCAGTTCATGATGGAGGAACAATTCGGCTGGCGGGTCGAAAAGCACTGCCCTCAGGCCCTGCGCGTGCTGGAGACTTCCGACCTGCAAAGCCTGCGGCATGCGCGTCATCAACGACTCAAGTCGCGCCTCAAGGTCAATCCTGACCAGAATGATTTCAGTGATGTCTTTGCCCCAGACCTGCGCGATGAATTCGGACTGATGGCCGAAACCGATCTGGCCAAGCGCGAAATTGCCGCACTGTACCGTTGCGATCTGAACCTGATGATCTCCGAAGTGGAAATCGAACTGCTGATCGAGCAGTTCGGCTTGCCTCGGCAGTTGCTGCACTGGTGCCCGTTGATGATCGATCCACCTGCGGCCGCACCTGCCATATTTGCCGACAGGGCGAACTTCTTGAGCATCGGCAACTTCCGTCATGCGCCCAACTGGGATGCCGTGCTGTGGATGAAAACCACGATCTGGCCGCTGATTCGCCAGCAATTGCCCCGGGCCCAACTGCACATCTACGGCGCATATACGCCGCCGAAAGCCACCGCACTGCATAACGCCAGCGAAGGCTTCCACATCATGAATTGGGCCGAAGATGCGTTGCAGGTCATGTCTGCCGCACGGGTCTGCCTGGCGCCTTTGCGCTTTGGTGCCGGGATCAAGGGCAAACTGATTGATGCCATGCTGTGTGGCACGCCCAGCGTCACGACACCGGTGGGTGCCGAGGCCATGCATGGCGATCACGCGTGGCCCGGTGCAGTTACGAGCAGCGCCGTCGAGTTCGCCAACAATGCCGTGGCGCTTTATAACGACGAGGCACGTTGGCAGGAAGCCCGTCTGGCAGGATATACGCTATTGAAACAACGCTACCCACAGTCAGTACATGGTTTGGCGTTGATAGAGAAACTGCGTTATTGCCAACAACACCTGCATAGCCTTAGAGCGAAAAACTTCACGGGCAGCATGCTTCGCCATCACGCCCATAAAAGCACTCAATATATGTCGCAATGGATTGAAGCAAAAAACAACAGCAGCCAACAAGTGCAAAATTCATAAGCAATGACTTCTACACGAATTGCATTAAAAGCCAACTTTGCCAATTAACCGACAACCGTTATAAACATCCTGCGCGCAAAACTTCCTATAAACTTTAAATCCATCGCAGGATGTGTAACATGAATCACCTTGAAAACTTCCAGGCCTCCCAATGGATGGCCGACACACCGCAAATTGACAACTTGTCGCTTTTTGAACTGACCTTGCCAGGCACACATAATGCCGGCTGCGACGGGGAAGCAAGTTATGCGCTGATCCCCGGCAAGAATTGGCTCGCCTGTCAGGACGTATCCTTCTATTCACAGCTGAATCGCGGCGCGCGGGCCCTTGATGTACGCCTGACGGTCGATAACAAGGCGACAGGTCTGGCTAAGTTTCGCTTTCACCACAACGGCTATCTTTCTTCTCGTACGCTCGAAGAACTTGTACGTGACTTGAAAGGCTTTTATGAAAGAAACACCAATGAGTTCATCATTCTGGACTTTCATGAACTGGGAAATGGCAAGGATCCTTTTGATCATTCCGAGTTTCAGGCGTTGATACTGGAACATCTGGGTGAACGAATGATTCCCAATCGGAATCTGCATATGACCCTCGGCCAGCTCAAGGCAACCAGTCCATTGCAAAGAATAATGGTGGCAGCCCCGATGTCCTGGGAAACACAGGATTATCGAATTTATGGAAGAATCGAGCATATGTGGATCAATAAACAGCTTGTCAGTGCTCTCGACCTGCAGGGTTATATCAAAGAAGTATTGAAAATCCACAAAAGCACGTTATACCCGTGGTCGCTGTCGGCAACCAGTTTTACCCTTGGCGGCCCTCAACGGATTCTCGACGATCTCGACACGTGGTTCGACCCTGACAAATCCGACTGGGCAAAAAAGTGCAACATCATCAATTTCGACTTTATTAAAAACTCGAACATTGTGCGTTTCTGCCAGCGGGTCAATCAGGAAAAAGCCGTTGATAAGTCCCGCAGCATGGTTCACGAACAGGCCGTTTGAGTGAAGCTGGCGCACACCCCGAGAAACGAGGCATGATCGGCAGGCGATAACAAGAAAAGTAGCTCGCCATGACCCGAACCGCCCGCGTGACCGACCCTTCATACGAGTTGATGGATGACCATAACGGCTTGTCCATCATCTACCGCCAGCACGGTTTTCCGTGCCCGCTGGTGCGCTGGCATTTCCACAAGGAATACGAACTGCACTTGATCGTGGCCAGCTCCGGCAAGGTGTTCATCGGTGACTACATCGGCAATTTTTACCCCGAAACCCTGTTCCTCACCGGCCCTAACTTGCCGCACAACTGGATCAGCCAGGTGGCCGAGGACGAGGTCGTTGAGAAGCGCGACATGCTGGTCAACTTCACCGACGAGCTGTTCGAGAGTGGCCACCAGGTGTTTGCCGAACTGAAAACCCTGGCGCCCCTGCTGGAACGCGCGCAGTACGGCATCGAGTTTCGCTGCAAGCGCACCATCCGCCAGGCCATGACGCTGATGCAGCGAATCGCCGACAGCAAGGGCATTACCCGCCTCGGACACTTTTTCATCCTGATGGAGTTGCTTGCCGCCAGCGATGATTTTCAGTTGTTGTCCGGCGCCACCACTCCGCAACTGGCCGATGAGCACAATATCGATCGCACCAACCGGGCGGTCGATTACATCTTCAGCCATTACGCCCGCGATATTTCTCTGGAAGAAGTCGCCGAGCATCTGGGCATGACGCCGACCTATTTCAGCCGGGTGTTCAAACAAGCCACAGGGCGTAATTTCATCGAGTTCGTCAATCGCCTGCGCATCAGCAAATCCTGCGAGCTGCTGGCCGACGGCGACAAACCGGTGACCGAGGTGTGCTTTGAATCGGGGTTCAACAATATTTCCAACTTCAATCGGCGCTTTCAGCAGCTCAAGGGCATGACGCCCTCGCATTACCGCCGCCTAGCCGTGCAGCGCCTGACCGAGCAGAACCACCACTGACAACCCAATTCTCCCCCTGTGGGAGCGAGCCTGCTCGCGATAGCGGTGGGTCAGCTTGCAGAAATGTTGGCTGACATTCCGCTTTCGCGAGCAGGCTCACTCCTACAAGGGGCTGTGTCGGCATCAGAAACCTGTACGCATTCGATAGCACCTCGGCGCTGAAAAGCCCTTCTCTGCATTCACCACGTCAAAGCCCAGTGCAAAAAAGTATCGACAAAAGTGTTAGGGATGATTTGTCAGCCCCGCGATTGAAGGCTGTAATCAGCGCACATTCTTCCTGCACAGGAAGACACAAAAACAATAACTGTCCTTCTGTTACCCACCGGGTGCAGAAAAGGAGTGCACGATGCAACCTTCGGTAAAAGCCCTGTTTGCCCTCACCTGCATGACTCTCAGCAGCGTCAGCCTTGGCGCCCAGACCCTGACCATCGCCACCGTCAGCAACAGCGACATGATCCGCATGCAAGAACTCTCGAAAACCTGCGAGACCGAGCATCCGGACATCAAGCTCAATTGGGTCGTGCTGGAAGAAAACGTCCTGCGCCAACGCCTGACCACCGACATCGCCACTCAGGGCGGGCAGTTCGACGTGTTGACCATCGGCATGTACGAAGCCGCACTGTGGGGCGCCAAAGGCTGGCTGGAGCCGATGAAGGATCTGCCGGCCAGTTACGCCCTCGACGACGTGTTCCCGTCGGTGCGTGAAGGCCTGTCGGTCAAGGGTTCGCTGTACGCCCTGCCGTTCTACGCGGAAAGCTCGATCACCTATTACCGCACCGACCTGTTCAAGGATGCCGGGCTGACCATGCCCGAGCGTCCGACCTGGGAACAGATCGCCGGCTTCGCCGAAAAACTCACCAACAAAGACAAGGAGCAGTACGGCATCTGCCTGCGCGGCAAGGCCGGCTGGGGCGAGAACATGGCGCTGATCACCACCGTCGCCAATGCTTACGGCGCACGCTGGTTCGATGAGCAGTGGAAACCGGAATTCAGCGGCCCTGAGTGGAAAAACGCGCTGAACTTCTATGTCGACACCATGAAGAAATCCGGCCCGCCGGGCGCCTCCAGCAACGGTTTCAATGAAAACCTCGCGCTGTTCAACAGCGGCAAATGCGCGATGTGGGTCGATGCCAGCGTCGCCGGTTCGTTCGTTACCGACAAAACTCAAAGCAAGGTCGCCGACCACGTCGGTTTCACCTTCGCACCGCATCAGGTCACCGACAAAGGCTCGGCGTGGTTGTATTCGTGGGCGCTGGCGATTCCGACCAGCTCCAAAGCCAAAGACGCCGCTAAAGAATTCAGCGCCTGGGCAACGTCCAAAGAGTACGGCGAGCTGGTGGCCAAGACTGACGGCATTGCCAACGTTCCGCCGGGCACTCGCGCCTCGACCTACAGCGACGCTTACATGAGCGCGGCGCCGTTCGCCAAGGTGACCCTGGAATCGTTGAAAGTGGCTGACCCGAGCAAACCGACGCTGAAACCGGTGCCGTACATTGGCATTCAACTGGTGACCATTCCTGAGTTCCAGGCCGTGGGTACCCAGGTTGGCAAACTGTTCTCGGCGGCGCTGATCGGCCAGACCTCGGTGGATCAAGCCTTGGCCGCTGCGCAGCAAACCACTGAACGCGAGATGAAGCGCGCCGGTTATCCCAAGTAACCGCTGAACGACTTGCTCCTGCCTTTTGTAGGAGTGAGCCTGCTCGCGATAGCGGTGTATCAGTCACCGGCGGTGTTGGATGGAAAACCGCTATCGCGAGCAGACTCACTCCTACATTAGATCTTCATAGGTCTGTATGACTCGGTTGTGATCACCATGAATACTTCAACTGCCAAAGCCCACCTCGACCTGTCGCCACCTGCGCGCAAGGTCCGCGTACGCAATCCCGGCTGGTTTCTGGTCAGCCCTTCGGTGGCCCTGTTGCTGCTGTGGATGATCGTGCCGCTGGGCATGACCATTTACTTCTCGATGATCCGCTACAACCTGCTCTACCCCGGTGAGAACGAATTCGTCGGGCTGGAGAACTTCAGCTATTTCCTCACCGACTCGGGCTTCATGCCGGGTGCCACCAACACGCTGTTGCTGGTCGGTAGCGTGTTGTTGATCAGTGTGGTGTTGGGCGTGTTGATCAGCGCGTTGCTCGAGGCCAGCGAATTCCTTGGTCGCGGCATTGTGCGAGTCATGCTGATTTCGCCGTTCTTCATCATGCCCACGGTCGGTGCGCTGATCTGGAAGAACCTGATTTTCCATCCGGTCTCGGGGATCCTCGCCTACATCTGGAAACTGTTCGGCGCGCAACCGGTGGACTGGCTCGCGCACTACCCGCTGCTGTCGATCATCATCATTGTTTCGTGGCAGTGGCTGCCCTTCGCGATCCTGATCCTGATGACCGCGATGCAGTCCCTCGACCAGGAACAAAAAGAAGCCGCGCGCCTCGACGGTGCCGGGCCGATCGCGATCTTCTGGCACCTGACCCTGCCGCATCTGGCGCGGCCGATTGCCGTGGTGGTGATGATCGAAACGATCTTCCTGCTGTCGGTGTTCGCCGAGATTTTCACCACCACCAACGGCGGCCCCGGCTACGCCTCGACCAACCTCGCCTACCTGATCTACAACCAGGCGCTGGTGCAGTTCGACGTCGGCATGGCTTCGGCGGGCGGCTTGATT